>Ga0307436_1000399_pt1 | contig 20266 bp, 19 predicted proteins | sample SalMarWE160440MG_FD_202513 | JGI IMG/M metagenome (GOLD analysis project Ga0307436, IMG submission 202513) | Salt marsh sediment microbial communities from the Plum Island Ecosystem LTER, Massachusetts, United States - WE1604-40 | ecosystem: Environmental > Aquatic > Marine > Intertidal zone >...
ACTCCGGCACCTTGCGGTCGATCTCCGCCTTGGTCGCGCCCGCCATGCGCAGGCCGTAGGCCACGTTCTCGAACACCGTCTTCCAGGGGAACAGGCCGAAATGCTGGAACACCATGGCGACACCGGCGATCGGCTTGTCGACGCGCTCGCGGCCGACCCAGATCTCGCCGACGTCGTGCGGCAGCAGGCCGTCGACGCAGCGCAGAAGCGTGGTCTTGCCGCAGCCGGACGGCCCGACCACGGCGAGGATCTCGCGCTCGCCCACGTCGAAGTCGATGCCGCTGAAAACTTCCAGGGTGCCGTAGTGCTTGGCCAGGCCCTTGACGCGAATACGGGGTTCGCCCCGGGCCGCCCGCGATGCGGAGGCTGGACGCACGGCGGATGCCGCCTGATGTTGTGTGGTCACTCGGCTGCCTGTGTTGTGGGTTTGGGGGCCATCTTGGCCCAGTAGTCGGCGGCCTGCTTGGAACGTGCGAGCGCCTCGGGCGTCTCGAAACCCGGCGCCATCGAACCGTCGGTGCCGGCCAAAATCTGGTGGTGCTCGATGTTGAGCGTGCGCAGCCAGCGCTGCTGGCCCATGGTGATGGCGACGAAATAGCCGATCTCGACCAGCTCGGGCTCGCTGAAGTGCTTGTGCAGACGCTCCCAGAGTTCATCATCGGCCGGCAAATCCCAGGTGATGGCCTCGGCATAGGCGAGCGCCGCTTTCTGCCGCTCGTCATAATTCGGCGAGCTCTCGAAGTTGATCAGGTCGGAATAGTCGTCTTCCTTCAAGCCCGACTTGGCCGCCTTGATGGAGCGCTGATTGCCGCAAAACTCGCACAATACCGAGCGCGATACATAGACCCGGCACAGTTCCTTGATCTTGTGATCGGCGACGCCGTTCTTGAACACGTCACGCCAGGTATTGGCGAACGACCAGAATGTTGCCGGCACGTGGGCGCGGATCGCCTGGCTTTCCGGCCGCGGCGTTCCTTCGCACGCGCAGCGCTCGAATTCGGCGCGCATGGCCGGGTCGGTGACGGTCGCTGGATCGACATAGCTAATGCGAGGTTTCGGCATCGCGCACTTCCCCCCAGGCGTTATCGTTGCGGCCAGCCGGTTCCAGCGGCGCTTTTCGTTGGGCGGCCGGCATGTTGCCGCAACCTAGCCGGGCGGGCAACGGTACTCGCGGCCTTGGTAACCCTGCTTGACTGTGAAGGCGTTCCAGCGCGCCCACGCGCGGCAAGGCCGCCATCCTCATAAATCCTTGATTTGCCGGGCGCGCCGCACCGCGCAAGGAAGCGTTAGGCTGAATTGAGCGTTACGGACCGCCCGCGTATACCAACCAGTATTGTTAATTCGGTGCAAGGTTACGCGTAGTTGAATCGATTTCGGATACCGATCATAAACAATAGTAATTCAGCGGACCTTCAGCATAATCCCAGATGCGGCCACGTCGTTAGCAATTGAATACTCCCCGTCGACTAGTCTCGTGACGAATAGACCAGAGCAAATTCAGGTCGCGTCAAACGGGGCAAAACGCCGTGCGTGCCAGTACCATCGTCATGATCGGCTTTGCGGTCGTCTTCGGCCTGCTCGCCGTGTTCATCGCCCAGATCTGGCTCAACAACCAAGCCGACATGCGGGCGAAAGGCATGCGGACGAACAACAATTCGATGGCCACGCAAACCATCGTCGTGGCCAAGCAGCCGCTGCGTTTCGGTACCGCGCTCAGCGCGGCGATGCTGAAGGAAACGCCGTGGCCGGATCAGGCGCTGCCGGCCGGCGCCTTCCACAAGATCAGCGATATCTTGTCGGGCGGCCGCCGCGTGGTTCTGACCGCGATCGAAGCCAACGAGCCGGTGCTGGCGGTCAAGATCACCGGCGCGGGCGAGCGCGCGACGCTGTCGGCACTGGTGCACAAGGGCATGAAGGCGGTGACGATCCGCGTCAACGACGTTGAAGGTGTTGGCGGATTCGTGCTGCCCGGCGACCGCGTCGATGTCGTGCTCACGCGCCAGATCGCCAAGGGCTCGGCGACCACCGAAGTCGTGTTGCAGGACACGCGTGTGCTTGCGGTCGACCAGATCGCCGACGACCGTGCGGCCAAGGCGGCGGTGGCGAAGTCGGTGACGCTCGAAGTGACCACGGTTCAAGCGCAAAAAGTGTGGCTGGCTGCCTCGGTCGGCAACCTGTCGCTGCTGCTGCGCAAGGCCGGCGAAACGGCGCGGGTCAATACGCGCAAGGTCACACTCAAGGATCTGGAAAATAGCGATCCAATCGGCAGCGAAAAGGCTGCGACGACGACGATTGTGGTGACGCGGCCGAAGGCGAAGCAGGAATACACCGTTCCGGTCGAAGGCAGTGATGCCATGGCAAAGGCGGAGCGGGGGGAATACGCCCGGTGATGCCGGGCGCAGAATTTAACCAGGGGTGGGGAGTGTGTCGTGAACACCAATACCGAAACCGAATACACCGCCGGATTCTCTTGGCGGCGCATGGACAGGACGGCGGAGCGGGGCGGCTGGCTGCGCGATCTCGCGATTTCGTTGCTGGTCGCGCTGGCGGCGTCGCTGCTGTGCATCGTCGGCGACGCCCATGCGGCGGAGCCGCGCATCATCCAAATCGGCGGCAACAACCGCACGGCGATGGTGACGGTCACCATCGGCAAGTCGCGTGACGTGCGCACCGACAACAGCTTTGTCAACATTACGGTCGGCGATCCGGACGTCGCCGACGTCAATCCGCTTACCGACCACTCGCTGTCCATTCTCGGCAAGAAGATCGGCACCACCCGGGTGTCGGTCTATGACGAAAGTAAGAAGCTGATCGGCATTTTCGACGTGGAAGTGTCCTATGACATCACCCGGCTGTCCAACGAATTGAAGCGCCGCTTCCCCCGCTCGCGTCTGCGCGCTTCCTCGGTCAACGGCCGCATCATGTTGTCGGGCGAAGTCGCCGATGCCGCCACGCTCGACAAGGCGGTCACCATCGCGCGCCAGTTCGGCCCCGATATCATCAATTCAGTCTCCGTCATGTCGCCGCAGCAGGTGCTGCTGGAAGTGCGCTTCATCGAGGTTAAGCGTAGCGCCGGGCGCGATCTGGGCGTGCAGTGGAACCGGGTCGGCGACCACTCGCTCATCAATATCGGCAACAATCAGCGGGCCTCGTCCCTTCCGATCTCGGTCGGCTCGCTCGCCAGCGAGACGGCCGCCGGCGTACTCTCCGGCGGCAACCCTTTCGGCTTCATGATCGGGCGCCTCGTGTCGGGCGGGATTTCCACCGACGTGCTGATCAATTTGTTGGAGCAGAAAGGTGTCGCCCGCAGCTTGGCGGAGCCCAACCTAATCGCGCTCTCGGGCGACACGGCGAGCTTCCTGGCCGGCGGCGAATACCCGATTCCGGTGGCCGGTGGCGCCAACGGGCAGATCACCATCGACTACAAGAAATACGGCGTCAGTCTCGCCTTCACCCCGACCGTGCTCGCTCGCGGCCTGATCAACATGAAGATCGTACCGGAGGTGAGCGATATCGATACCACCCATACTGTATCGGTGGCGAACGGCATCTCGGTGCCGGCGCTGACCGTGCGCCGCGCCTCGACCACGGTGGAACTGCGCGACGGCCAGAGCTTCGTGATCGGCGGTCTGCTGCAAAGCGTCAACGACCATCAGATCGACCAGCTGCCGTGGCTGGGCAGCGTCCCGGTCTTGGGCACGCTGTTCTCCTCGAAATCCTATCAGAACCACGAAACCGATCTCGCCATCATTGTCACGCCGCACCTGGTGCGTCCGGCGCGGCCGGGCGACGTCATCAAGACGCCGGCCGACGACACGCTGCCGCCGAACGACGTGGACTTCTTCCTGCTCGGCAAGACGGAAGTGACGCGGGCCGAGGCGCGCGCGCTCACGCCGGTGGTCGCCCGTGTCGCTATCGCTGGCGACCGGCCGTTCACCGGGCACATGCTCGATCTGCCGAGCGCTAAGGGGGTATCCGATGCGGCCATTCACTAAAGTCATGCGCGCGCTCGCGCTTGCCGTCGTGCTCGTCGCGATCGGCGGTTGCTCGGAGTATTTCGACCGCCGCGACACCATTGCGCTTAGCGCGGGCGACGCCATCGCCGCCGACAATGTGACCCAAATGGTCGATCCGTGGCCGCGCGCCAGCGCCAACAAGAACATCAGCTTCAACGGCGAGAAGATGCAAAGCGCGGTCGAGCGCTACCGCACCAACCGTATCTATCCACCGGTCCGCGCCGGCACCTCCGCCGCTTATCAGCCGAGCGCCGCGCCGAACAATTCAGCGCCGGTTGGCCAGACGGTGACGCAGTCGGCGGCGCCAGTGAAATAAGCGGAATCGGTCACAACCCCATGCGCCTCAGCCGCGCCTCCGACTCGACCCAGACTCGCGTGGTGGTGCTCAGCGCCGACGCCGAGTTTGAGCACGACGCGCGCGTCACTTTCGGCACCTCGCGCGCGATCGAACTCGTCATGGTCGAAGGCACCGTCACTACCCACGGCGACGCGCTTGCCGTCGGGGACGCCACCGTGGTGGTGGTCGATCTCGACGCCGGGCGCGCGGAAGAGATGCATGCGCTGTCGCGGCTGATGGCGCGGGTCGGCGCCTGGCCGCCGGTGGTCGCGGTGACGCAAGTATTCGACGAGAGCGTCGCGCGCACGCTGCTACAAATGCGGATTGCCGATTTCCTGGTGAAGCCGGTGGCGGCGGTCGATCTGGTGCGCGCCTGCGCGCGCGTCGCCCAGACCGGCGCCGAGAAGTCGGCCGAGGCACAGATCTACACGTTTCTTCCGGCGGTCGGCGGCGCCGGCGTGACCACTTTGGCGATCCAGACCGCGCTGGTGCTGCTCAACAGCGGCGGCTCGAGTGCCAAGCCGTCCACCTGCCTTGTTGACCTGGATTTTCAGCACGGCGCGGTCGCCGACTATCTCGATCTCGAGCCGCGCCTCAATCTCACGGAAATCGAGCCGCGGCCGGACCGGCTCGATCGGCAATTGCTGGAAATCATGTTGTCTTACCACGCTTCCGGCCTGGCGGTGGTCGCCGCGCCCAACCAGCCGGCGGAAATGCGCTCGTTCGATCCCGACGTGGTGACGCGCCTGCTCGACCTCGTCTCCAGCAATTTCGACTATGTGGTGTTCGACATGCCGCGCACCTGGTTCTCCTGGACCGACAGCGTGCTGCTCGGCTCGAACAAGCTGTTCATCGTCAGCGAAACCACGGTGCCCGGTCTGCGCCATGGCAAGCAATTGGTGGCGGCGATCAAGGAACGGCTGGATAACGGGCCGAAGCCGGAGGTCATCGTCAACCGATTCCAGACGCGCATGTTCTCGGCCGGCTTGCGGCACAGCGACCTCAAGCAGGTGCTCGGCGACGCCTTTACCGCCGCTGTCCCCAACGACTACGCCCTGGTGCGCGAGGCGATCGACCGCGGCGTCCCGCTCGACGAGGTCAAGCCCGGCAACAAGATCACGGCGGAGATCAAGCGGCTGGTACTTGGTGCCACGGCCGACAAGCGGGCCGCGACAACGTCCATGTCCCTGATCAAGAAGCTCAAGCTGGCGGGATAAGCATAAGCGCGTGATCACGAAACGTGCAACCGGCTTTCGGAAAAGATGATGCGCCAACACAAGGACTAAAAGGACCAAGCGATGGCCAGCCGTTTTTCACTCCGACGCGCTGCCGCGCCCGAGCCGCCGGCGATCGAGGTGCCGTCGGCATCGGCGATCGCGGGGATGGCATGGGCTGCGCAGCCTGAGCCGCCGCCGGAACCGGCCGCGCGGGAAGCGCCCAATCCGCTGCGCAGCGACAAGTTGCTCGACGCCAAGGTGCGCCTGCATCGCAAGCTGATCGAGGAAATCAATCTTTCGGCGTTGGAAAAGCTCCCCGAGCAGGAAATCCGCCGCCACGTCCAGGGGCTGGTGTCGCAATACGTGCTGGTGGAGCGGCTGGCGCTCAACACCCAGGAGCTCGACGAGTTCATCTCGGAAATCCTCGACGAGATGACCGGATTAGGGCCGCTCGAACCCTTGCTCAAGGACGAGAGCATCAACGACATCCTGATCAACGGCCACGAATGCGTCTATGTCGAGCGCCGCGGCGTGCTGGAGCCGCTGCCGGTGCGCTTCAAGGACGAGCAGCATCTGCTGCGCATCATCAATAAGATCGTCTCGGCCGTCGGTCGCCGCGTCGATGAATCCCACCCGCTCTGCGACGCGCGCCTGCTGGACGGCTCGCGCGTCAACGTGGCGGTAAGGCCGATCGGCGTCGACGGCCCGCTGGTTTCAATCCGCAAATTCTCCAAGAAGCCACTCAATCTCTCCAAGCTGGTCGAGGTCGGTGCGCTGCGCCCGCCCATGGCCGAGCTGCTGGCATCGGCGGTGAAGGCGCGCATCACCACGATCATTTCGGGCGGCACCGGCTCCGGCAAGACCACCATGCTCAACGCGCTCTCCGCCTTCATCTCGGAGAAGGAACGGCTGATCACCATCGAAGACGCCGCTGAGCTTCAGCTCCAGCAGCCGCATGTCGGCCGCATGGAGACGCGCCCGCCCAACATCGAAGGCAAAGGCGAAATCCGCCAGCGCGAGCTGGTCAAGAACGCCCTGCGCATGCGTCCCGACCGCATCATCCTCGGCGAGTGCCGCGGCGAGGAAGCCTTCGACATGTTGCAGGCCATGAACACCGGCCACGAAGGCTCGATGGCTACCATCCACGCCAACACGCCGCGCGACGCCATCTCGCGCCTGGAGCAGATGATCGGCATGGCGGGCATGCCGATGACGGTGACCTCGATCCGCGGTCAGGTCGCCGGCGCGATCCAGCTCATTGTGCAGCTTTCGCGCCAAACCGACGGCAAGCGCAAGGTCACCTCGATCTCGGAAATCACCGGCCTCGAAGGCGACATCATCCAGATGCAGGAAATCTACAAGTTCGTGCGTACCGGCACCGCGTCCGATGGCACCGTGCAGGGCCATTTCGCCGCGACCGGCGTGCGGCCGCGGTTCCTGGCGCATCTGACCAATTTGGGCGTCAAGATCCCCGGCAGCTATTTCGATCCGTCGCAGCCGATCTAGCGCATGATTCCGAAAAGTAGGAACCAGTTTTCGGAAAAGATCATGCGCAAAAGAAAATGACCATGTTTGAGTTCAAATTTATCTACCTGTTCTATCTGTTGGTCGGGCTCTCGGCGGCGATGTTCGCGGAAGGCTTCTATCTGCTGTTCTACAGCAAGACCTCCTACCGTAATAACATCAACCGCCGCCTCAAGGTGGCCGACGACAAGACCGACCGCGAAAGCGTGCTGGTGCAGCTGCGGCGCGAGCGCGGGCTTACCAGCGGCGGCGAATACCGGCTGCCGCTGATCAACCTCAATCAGCTCTTGCTGCAGTCCGGCCTGACCATCGGTTTCGGCCGGCTGATCCTGTTCATCGTCATCGGCATGATCGCGGCCTTCGCCGGCACCTATGTGTTCGACGGTAATATGCTAAACGCCGCCCTTGCCGCGCTGTTCTGCGGCACGGTGCTTCCAATCCTCGTGCTAAGGCTCTTGCGCCGTCGCCGGCAGAAGAAGTTCGGGGCGCAGTTTCCTGACGCCATCGACATCATCGTGCGCTCGTTGCGCGCCGGCCACCCGGTGCCGATCGCCGTCTCCATGGTGTCGCGCGAGATGACCGATCCGATCGGCAGCGAATTCGGCATCGTCACCGACGAGATCACCTATGGCGCCGATCTCGAATCCGCGATGCGCAATCTCTATTTCCGCGTCGGCACCGACGACCTGCCGCTGTTCGTCACCGCGGTGGCGATCCAGACCTCGACCGGCGGCAATCTCGGCGAAATCCTCGAAAACCTGTCGGGCGTGATTCGTCAGCGCTTCAAGATGCGCCGCAAGATCCGCGCGCTGGCGGCGGAAGGTCGCTTCTCCGCGCTGATTCTGTCGTCGCTGCCGCTCTTTATTTTCACCGCGATCTGGCTCCTGGTGCCGAACTTCTATGGTAGCGTGTGGAATGAAAGTCTGACGAAGATCGTGCTGGCGCTGGCCGGCTGCTGGATGGGGGTCGGCAACTTCATCATGTACCGCCTGGTTAATTTCAAGATCTGAACCATGGACCTGATCCCCGCCACATTCATCGACATGTTCCGCGACAGCGGTAGCCTCCTGACCGAGATCATGGTGTTCCTGGCCGCGGCCACGCTGGCGTTCTCGCTGATGGCGTTCGCGCGCGTGCGCAAATCGATCAAGCGGCGCGCAGCCCGCATCACCGAAGAGGGCGGGCGGGCGGGTAATCCGCGGCGCTCGCTGCGCTACTCCAGCCTGAAGGCGGCGACGCAGCTGATCGAATACACCACCAAGCACTATGCCGGCACCGACGACGAGAACATGAAGGTGTTGCGGCGGCGGCTGATTCAGGCCGGCATCTACGATCCGCGCGGCGTCGCCTTCTTCTTCCTCGCGCGCACCGCGCTGGCCGTGGGCTTGGCCGGCGCCCTGTTCCTGATCCTACCGATGGTCAGCACGTACAGTGGATCGTTCTTCTGGCTCATGGTGGTGACTGGCGCCATCGCCGGCTATATCGGCCCCCGCGTGTACGTTGATAAGCGCATATCCAATCGCCGCATCCAGCACCGCCTGGGCTTTCCGGATTTCATGGATTTGCTGGTGATTTGCGCGGATTCAGGGTTGTCGATGGAAGCCTCGCTGGAACGGGTCGGCCGCGAGCTCGGCGACGGCTATCCTTCGCTGACCGCCAACATCCACATGACCAATCTCGAGATCCGCGCCGGCCGCAATCTCAAGGACGCGCTCGAGCGCTTCGCCGACCGGCTGGCGCTGGACGAGGCGCGCGCCTTCACCACGCTGATCAACCAGTCGATCGATCTCGGCTCCTCGATCACCGACGCCTTGCGCGTCTATTCCGACGACATGCGCCATCAGCGGCTGTCGCTCGCCGAGGAAAAGGCCTACGCGCTGCCGGCCAAGCTCGCGATCCCGATGATGGTATGCATCTTTCCGGTGCTGTTCATCGTCATTCTGTTGCCGGTGTTCGTGCGCCTGCACGTCATGCATTTCATATGAGCCGCCGGCCGGCACCCCCGCCCCCCGAGGGTGAAGAATTTCTTAACCAACCTGATCTAGCTTACCGGTGTCCCGTTAACGGGCGTTTCCGACAGGCTTTATAATGCGTACAGGAATGGCCCGAATCCTGATTGTTGCGGCCGCCGCTGCTTGGCTGGCCGCCTGCAGCACCGCCAACAACAAGCTCGCCAAATCGACCGATCCGAACGCGCCGTTTGCCGCCAAGACGGCCAGCGCCGACGCGGCCGCCCAGCCATCCGCCGCGGCGCCCGAGACCACCGGAACGGTGCCGCCGCCGCTCGGCGTGCCGGCCGCCGCCGAGCCGGGCCTGCTCGGCAGCGATCCCAACGACGACCTCAATCGCGGCAAGATCCAGTATCGCGCCAACAATTACGGTCTGGCCGAGAAGCATTTCCGGCGCGCGGTCGAGCTGCATCCCAACGACGCGGAAGCCTGGCTGGGGCTGGCCGCCTCCTACGACCGCCTGCGCCGCTTCGATCTCGCCGACCGCGCCTACAAGGAGGCCACCCGCATTCTCGGGCCGACGGTCGAGATCCTCAACAACGAGGGTTATTCCTACATGCTGCGCGGCGACTACAAGCGCGCGCGCGCTAAGTTGCGTGCCGCCCAGCGCAAGGACCCCGGCAACAAATACGTGGCCAACAATCTGCGCCTGCTGAACGAGAGCTGGCGCAAGGGCAAGGGGATTGAGTAGTTAAAGCGTCCCCGCGAACGCAGGACCCAGTATTCCTGTCATCGTCGGGCCAAAGGCGTCAAGCGCTGTCTTCCTGCAAAATGTGCCGGCTATTTGGCACTTCGCAGATCTGGTCGCGAGATTGCGTCATGTCGGAGTTGGTCATTGGCAGATACGGCGGCATGTCCGCTTTGTGCCAGTAGCGGACTAACGCGCACGATTGTCGTTTGATCCGAAGCGGATATCGAATACGAAAACGGATTGGAAAGGTTAAACTGCTGAATCCGGAAGGTCGTCGGGAAAGGGTTCGAATTTCTTAAGACCGCGTTTTGGATTGAAGGGGCCCTCGACCGACTCGATCAGTTCGTAATAGAGAGCCTTATAAGTCAGGAAAACGGCACCTTCAGCTTTCATGCGCGCAATCGCCGCGTCGACATTGCGCGATGAAGAAAATATCAGCTCCTCCATCACGTAGACCTCATAGCCCAGGCTGAGAAGACCGAGGCATGATTGCAGGACGCAGACATCGGTTTCGCATCCGGCGATGATCACCTGTCGCTTTTTCAGACGCCTCAAGTGGCCCAATATCTTTTTGTCCTTGCACAAGTCGAAGAAGTCTTTTTCAAAAGTCCGGGCGCGATTGTCCAATTGCTTTCGGATCTCTTTCGGCAATGATCCCTTGAGGCCGACTGGCCGCTCGAGCGTTACGACAATCGGGACTTGGAAATAGCTGAGCAGGCGGACAAGATTGCCTGTATTTGCCTTGATCCTGAAACCAAAGCGCTTATCCACTTGCGACAGGAAAAAATCCTGGAGGTCGACGATCACAGCGCAGCAACGATCGGGGACAATGCGTCTTACCGCACTCATGACGCCGCCTCGCCTCCATCTGCGATCGGTATGAATGTTATATCCATCATCGGAATTACGCTATAAGCGCGGTCGAACCCGCCCCGGGGATATGGTTGCAATTGTCGCATGACATGATGCACCTTTGTCTCGATCGAATCCGGCGGCGCATCTTGCGACAAATTGACCGAAGGCAATCGCGTCTCACTTGCCAGGACTTCTCAACCCCCACGTGGCCGATGCAAAAAAATCACACCTATATCCTTGGAATAAACGCCTACGACCACGACGTCAGCGCGTGTCTGTTACGCGATGGGGAGATCGCCTATGGAATCGAGAAGGAGCGAATAACGCGGGAAAAGCATGCCGGCGGATTTTTTCAGGAAGTCGTCGACTATTGTCTGCAAGCCGAGGGCATCACGCTCGACGACGTCGATTTAATCGTGCGCAATTGCTACGTCTTGCCGGTCGAAGACCTAGAAGTTCGCCTGATTTATCAGGGCGATATGAGCGACCGCGAACGAGACCAAACGCGTAAGAGCCCGCTATTTTTGCCGACTTCGAATAGAGTGATGACGGTCTCGCACCATCTTGCCCATGCATATAGCGCGTTCGCCGTCTGCCCTTTTGACGAGGGCGCCATAATGATCGTGGACGGCGTCGGCAGTTACAGCTCCGACATCAAGGAGCCGGGTCAGTTGACCCAGGGCGTCAATCCGCTCGCGCGCGAATCTGAAAGCTATTACAGGTTTAAGGGCAGCAGGCTCGAAACCCTGAAGAAGGTGTGGCTGCAACCGCGCCGCGGACTATTGAGCGACGAATTCTTCAACATGGACGGTCTCGGGGCGCTTTACAGCCGGGTTTCGAGCTACATCTTCGCCGACTGGAATAAGTGCGGCGAAGTAATGGGCCTCGCGCCCTACGGTCGTCCCAATAGGTTTAGGCGCCTGCTCGAACTCAAGGACGGCGAGCTCCACGTTCCCGAGTGGGACGCGACCTTCAATCAGCCGTGGACACCGGACGGTGAAAAGAAATGGGAAGCAAGTTCGGCCATGGAGCATTGGGAAGATATGGCATGGCGCGTTCAGCACGATAGCGAGGAGGTGCTGCTCGAACGCGCGCGATGGCTGCAGGAAACGACCGGCACCAAGAACTTGTGCCTCGCCGGCGGCGTCGCGCTGAACTGCGTCGCCAACGGACGGATCGTGCGCGAAGCGGGGTTCGATAATGTCTGGATCCAGCCCGCTGCCGGCGACAACGGCATTGCTATCGGATGTGCGTATTATGGCCATCTGGCAATTCAGAAAAAGCCGCGCACGTTCGTGATGAAGCACGCGACGCTCGGCGCCGAGTACACCGACGATGTTGCGCGACGTGCCGGCAATCCGTTGCTGGTCAGTCGCAAGACGTACAACGCGCCCGGCCAGAGCATCTGTCGTGAATCTGCGAAGCTGTTGTCGGAGGGCAACGTGTTCGGCTGGTTCCAAGGCCGCTCCGAGTTCGGGCCGCGCGCGCTCGGCAACCGGAGCATCCTGGGCGATCCGCGTCGGCCCGAGATGAAGGACAAACTGAACAAGCGGGTGAAGTTCAGGCAGGCTTTCCGCCCGTTTGCGCCGATCGTAACCTATGAAAAGGCTAAGGACATTTTCATCGGCGAGGACGAATCACCATTCATGCTGCGCGCCAAGCATGTACGCCCGGAATGGAAAGACCGAATTCCGGCAATCGTTCACGTCGACGGCACCGCGCGCGTCCAGACGGTCCGGCGGGAGCACAACGAACGGATCTATGACCTGCTCACGGAATTCGAGAAACTGACCGGAGTCCCGGTCCTTATCAACACGTCGTTCAATATCAAGGGCGAGCCCATCGTCGAAACGCCCCAGGACGCGATGAACTGCTTTATCAATACCGGCATCGATTATCTTGCGTTGCACAACACGCTGATTGCAAAGAACGTCCTCTACAAGGTCTTGTCTCCATTTATAAAAGTTTATTACGAGTCGATGGGCAGTGCGCGCGACGAGACCGATTAAACGGGGCCGCACTTGACGAATTGGGAGCTTTTCACGCCCACTTGGCTAACGTGCAGGTCATGGGCGAATATGCCGCACCTCTCCAACGATCGTTGAATATTGTCTTTTGTGTAGTTTTTTTTAATGCTACCAAATCAGCTCATGATTTGGCGTGCCAGCTTTAACTCAGCGGGGGCAGACCGAATGCGAAGAGTTTTCATTGCAACGCTGATGGCGTTGATTTTCGGCCTTTTCAGCATGCCGGCCTTGCAAGCGGCCCCAGCGAATGGCTCGGCTTTAAGCTCGGCCGTCGAGGCCAATTCGCCGCTCGTAAAGGTTCAGCGTTGGCGCCGGCGTCGCCGCCGCCGCCGCCGTTGCGCTTGGGTTCACTACCGCCGTTCGCGCACGCGCCGGCGTTGCTGGCGATAGTTTTCCTATAGGACTTTCGTTACGGGCCGCGGCTGCAAGCTGGCGGCCCGTTTGTTTTGGAGCTCACATGTATCACCGGGCGTGGCGCAATATCATTGCCAGCGGTCGTGCGTTTGCGCCATGGCTCCCTTCCAGGGGGAGCGCGAAGCACGCATCATACAACTCCGCCGGAATGTGCCGGCTGGTGGCGCAGCGATCGAATATCTTGAGGTCCTTCGGGCTGCGGTATTCCATGTAGGGCTCCACCGCGTAGCGCGCGCCGTCTTTAAAGCTGCCGTACCGGTTTATTTGGCCTTTGAGATCTGGCTCGACTGTGAGAATGGCCTGACGGAACGAATCGCCCTCGATGAAGTTGTCGGGCATCTGGTCGAACGGACCATCCAAATAATTGTTCGCCGTTACGTTTCCGTCATAGACGCCGATCAGAATCCTCCGATCGTGACGCTTATCGCGATAGAACGCAAAGCCGGTGCGCTTGCCGATGAGAATGCGGCCGTCGCCGACCGAAGCCGGCACGAACACGTCGGCGGGCTTATCCGTTTCGTCGAGGATGTAGTGAAACAGCTTCAGCTTGGCATTGAACACCAAGAAAAACCTCACCGCCGATTCGTCAAAGATCGGACCGATGAATCGCTCATCCGCGCCAAGCGCCGCTGCCGGAGGTTTGACCTGTGATACATCGTTGAGTGCAAAGATCACGCTTTTCTTCCGGTAGCTCACCCGGTAGGCCAACGGCTCTACCTCTTCCACCGTCACTCCGCGCGACGGGCCGAGGACGAGGTCGATACCCGGCATGTCCTTCCGCCAAGTTGCCCAATCTTCGTAATAGGCGAATGCCACTTTGCCTTCCGCGCGCAGGCGGGCGTCGATTTTGATGTTTCCAGCATAGCGTATGCCGTTTAGGTCAAACGCGAAATAATAGTGATTTTCGGTCGGATAGACCTTTACCCGTTCGGGCAGGCTGTCGAGCACATAGGCAAAAACCGCCATAGGGTCATCGACTGCCAGACTGGTTGTCCGGGTTACATTCTCCACATAGGCCTGGTTCGTAAGCAGCTTCGGCGCATTGGAATCCGGCGGCGCCGCGTTTGCCGCCATGTTTGCCATGGCAGTGAAAGCGAAAAGAAGGATTATGGATCGGCGCATGGCGGGCCTCGAGCTATGCGGATACTTGCGCGATGGTCAGTTCACGTCCTCTTCGCGACCGTTGCAATCCCGGAATGGAGGAAGCTGACATTATTATGTCTTTTGTGAGTGTTGTCGTCGGCGCAGAATTTAATGGCCGCATTGGTCACTAGCGGAAGTCGCGGCTGCAAATTTTGATGTTTGCTTTTGACCTGATTGCGGCCATCGCGCGGCGCTCCACTTCGGTAATTAGCCACCGGACTATGAGTCTACGCCCTACGAAGCGATTGCCGCCGCATTTCAAATATTCAAAAAAAGCCTTTTGACCTTATTCCTAGCCCGTATATTCCTATAGCCAACCGGCCCACGCGAGGAGCGTTCTGCAGGACACTGCCGAAACGCGGGGTGGTGGCGGCGCCGGCTGCTGCGGCTTGTAACCGCAGGACCGGGAGGCTCCGGCCAGCCGTCCGCCGGCACTAAGACCGGCTGCCTTCGATGGCTGGACGTGGCGGGAACGAAGGAGGGTGGGAGCCCTCCGGATCAAAGGGGAGCCCGCGAGGGCGCCCCCTGCGTCCCGCCCGGAAGAACGGCGCGGGGGACAGAAAAGCCGCAGGCTTGTTTGCGCGGGGCGCGGCCCGCTGAAGCCTGCAAGAGCCAAGGCGGGAGACTGGTGGTTGCGCCTTTCGGCTTTCCGCCCCTCGCACTGCCAAAAGGAGGCGGGGGCGAAAGGGTCAAAATCCGGCGCGGTTTTCGCGCGCTGAAATAATCACGCACGTCCGGAGATTTTCAAATATGCAATAAAAGGAATACGGCCCCGCCCGGGCCGCATGGCTCGAGACGCGCCGCTTCGCGGCGCTCCTCACCATGTGGATCACGCCGAGCATCTCTGGTAGCGCCCGCGCCGCATCTCGACTACGATCCGCCGTAAACCGGCGCTCCAAGATCGGTCATGACATTATTCCTGCTGGGGAGGAATACGACATGGCTAGATCCGTGAACGCCGGTGCACATCTCGACCGGCCTCCCGATCTCGTCGTTCCACTACCGCATCTTGGTGTACTACAAGCTGCCGGTGTGCTCTGGCTGATGATCGGACTGCTGGTGCTTCAGATTGTGGTGGTGTGGGCGTGGGGTGTGGAACCACGTAATCGGGTGCTTGAAGACGTGGCGGTGGCCAGCGCCTGATCTTTGCCGCACCGAAGAGTCGGCCGCCCGGGCTACCGGGCGGCCGATGCCGTTCTTAAATAAGTTTGGAGAGCGGCGCTCTAGTGGATTGATGCATAATGTTCGAATCCTTCAGGAAGCTGATCACCGAGCTGGGCGAGGGCGGCAAGCCTCCCGATCGATACGACGAGACCGACTATCGCCTCGCCGCCGCCGCGCTCCTGGTCCATGCCGCCGGCATCGACGGCTCGGTCTCGCAGGTCGAGCGCGACAGGCTGCATGCGGTAATCAAGCAGCGCTTCAATCTGGACGACGCGGCCGCCGACGCGTTGGTCGCCAAGGCGACCGAAGCCGAGCAGGACGCCATCGATCTTTACAAGTTCACGGCCCGGCTCAACCGCTCGCTCGACGCGGCCGGCCGCGCCCGCATCGTCGAGATGATGTGGCAAATCGTCTGCGCCGACGGGATCATCACCGAGTTCGAGGATAATCTGGTGTGGCGGGCGGCCGACCTGCTCGGTATTTCCCGTAATGAACGTATCGCGCTGCGCGAGCAGGTCATGGGGTCGCGCGCCGGCGGGGCTGGCACGAAACAATGAACGGTGTGCGGCCTATCACCGTGATCACCGGCGCCTCGGCCGGGATCGGCGCAGCGCTGGCGCGCGTGTTTGCCCGCCACGGTCATGAATTGGCGCTGGTGGCGCGGCGCGAGGACCGGCTGCGGGCGCTGGCCGAGGAGATCGCCGCAACGGGCGCGCGCAAACCGCTGGTGATCGCCGCCGACCTGCAACGTCCCGATGCTGCCAAACAGATTGGCGAGGCGCTCGCCGCGCAGAGCGTCGAGCCGCAATATATGGTCAACAATGCCGGCTTCGGCTTGATCGGCCTCGCCAGCGCGCGCGACCGCGAAGAAGTGCTGGCGATGATCGACCTCAATGTGCGCGCGCTCACCGAATTGTCGCTCGCTTTCATCGACAGTTTGGCGCGCCACCGCGGCGGCCTGCTTAACGTGGGCTCGCTGGCCGGCTTTCTGCCGGGACCCGGCATGGCGGTCTACTACGCGACCAAGAGTTATGTCTTGTCGTTGAGCGAGGCGCTGCACAGCGAGCTTAAAAGCCGCGGCGTGCGGGTGACCGTGCTCTGCCCGGGGCCGGTGCCGACCGAATTCGCCGGGCGCGCCGGCTTGAGCGAGGGGTTGGCGCCGGGGCCGCTTACCCAGAGCGCCGAGCGCGTGGCTGAAGCGGGCTATCGCGGCCTGATGCGAGGCCAGCGCGCCGTGGTGCCCGGGCTCGCCAACAAGCTGGTCGCCTCCGTCGTCCCCTTGGTCCCGCGCCGCCTGCTGCTGCACCTAGTGGATTCCCGGCAGAGCCGGCGCAGGGCCGCGCAAGGCTCATAGCCGCCTTTCGCCGCTCACATTTGCAAATCCATGCAAAGCAGTTAGTTATCGCTTGCGCGAGTTACGTGCTTGAAACGCCATGTTGAAGCCGGTCCTCATCATCGTTCACCAAGAGCATTCCTCGCCCGGCCGGGTCGGCCAGGCGCTGGTGAAGCTCGGCTATCCGCTCGACATCCGACGGCCGCGCTTCGGCGATCCGCTGCCTGAGACTATGGACGCGCACTCCGGCGCGGCGATCTTCGGCGGCCCGCAAAGCGCCAACGACACCGACGACTTCCTCAAGGCCGAAACCGATTGGATCGGCGTGCCGCTGCGCGACCAAAAGCCGTTTCTCGGCATCTGCCTCGGCGCGCAAATGATGGCGCGCCATCTCGGCGCCCGCGTCTACCCGCACCCGCAAGGCCATGCCGAGGTCGGCTATTATCCGATCCGCCCGACCGCGGCCGGGCGCGAGGTCTGCCCGGAGTGGCCCGACCACGTCTATCAGTGGCATCGCGAGGGCTTCGATCTGCCGGCGGGCGGGGAATTGCTGGCCGAGGGCGATGCCTTTTCCGTGCAGGCCTTCCGTTACGGCAGCGGCTATGCGCTTCAGTTCCACCCCGAAGTCACTCACGCCATGATGTATCGCTGGCTAGTGCGCGGGGCCAAGCGCCTCGAATTGCCCGGGGCGCGCCCGCGCGCCGACCACATCGCCGACCGCGCGGTGCATGATCTCGCCTCCCTCAACTGGCTCGCCGCCTTCATCGACCACTGGATCGGCCGCAAGGCGGCTGATCAGCCGGCGGAAGCGGCTTCCTGAGAAACAAAAAGCCCGCCTTCGCTAAAGCTTCAGCGGGCAACCTTCGCACGTGGGCTGGTGGAGCCGAGGGGATTTGAACCCCTGACCTCCTCATTGCGAACGAGGCGCTCTCCCAACTGAGCTACGGCCCCGCCGAATCGCAACGATTTAACGTCGCTGCGCCAGAAATTGCGGCGAGTGGCCGCCATTTAGGGCCCGGGTCGCGGCCTGTCAAGGATCGGGCCAGCGCGTGATCCCGAAAAGCTTGTCCTCGACCTGATCGGGATGGGCACCGATTTTCGGACTAGATCATGCGCAAGCAAAATGGCACACAGCGACCGCCGGTCGGCTTGTTCAAGGCCATGCGACCCGCTACTTTTTCCCACCATTTCGAACGGACGAACACTCATGCGCTCGGTCCTCGACATTATCCTGCTGGTGCTTCAGATCTATATTTGGCTGCTGATCGCGGCCGCCGTGTTGTCCTGGCTGATCGCCTTCAACGTGGTCAACACCCGCAACGCGGTCGTGGCGGGGGTGGGCGATTTTCTTTACCGCATCACCGAGCCGTTGTTGCGGCCGATCCGCTCCATGCTGCCCAATCTCGGCGGCATCGACGTGTCGCCGGTGATCCTGATCCTGATCATCCTGCTCGTCGAAAACATCATCGTCCGCTACATCTATCCGAACGTTTTCTGACGTGACGGAGGCGCGGCCCTGGACCGCGGTAGCCGGCGGCGTCGCGCTGGCGGTGCGGCTAACGCCCAAGGGCGGCCGCAACGCCATCGACGGCATCGAGCGCCTGGCCGACGGGCGCGCGGTGGTCAAGGTCCGCGTGGCTGCCCCGCCGAGCGAGGGCGAAGCCAATGACGCGCTCATCCGCTTGATCGCCAAGGTGGTCGGCGTCGCGCCGCGCGACGTTACCCTGGCTGCGGGCGCCACGGCACGCGTCAAACGGCTCATCCTTGCGGGCGATCCGCCCACGTTGATCGCGGCACTGGAGAAGCTGGCCGCGGCGCGCTAGGACTAGCGCATGATCCTCGACCCCGATCGGGGATGGGAACCGGTTTTCGGAAAAGATCATGCGCAACCAAAGTGTCAGAAAAGCATAGTGATTCAATCTAATAAGAACACGCTCTAAGCCATGATCGCACGGATCATCGACGGCAAGACGGTTTCGGCGGATTTGCGCGGCAAGGTGACCGACGCCGTGCATCGTTTGCGCCGCGATCGCGGCGTCGTGCCTGGCATCGCCGTCGTTTTGGTCGGGGAGAATCCGGCAAGCCAAGTCTATGTCCGCAACAAATCCAAAGCAGTGGCGGAGGCCGGCATGCATGCCTTCGACCGCAAGCTGCCGGCGAGCACATCCGAAGCCGAGCTGTGTGCCGTCATCGCCGCGCTCAACGCCGACGAGACCGTGAACGGCATCCTGGTGCAATTGCCGCTGCCGAAGCAGATCGATCCGCACAACATCATCGCGGTCATCGACCCGGCCAAGGACGTCGACGGCTTTCATCCGCTCAATGTCGGCCGGCTCGCCATTGGATTGCCCGCGATGGTGCCGTGCACGCCGCTCGGCTGCATCTTGCTGGCCAAAAGCGTGCACCCCTCGCTCGCCGGCATGGAGGCGGTGGTGGTGGGCCGCTCCAACATTGTGGGCAAACCGGTCGCGCAACTGCTGCTGGCCGAGAATGCGACCGTCACGATCTGCCATTCCAAGACGCGAGATCTGCCGGAGGTTTGCCGGCGCGCCGATTTGCTGATCGCCGCCATCGGCAAGCCGGAATTTGTGCGCGGCCACTGGCTCAAGCCGGGCGCGACCGTGATCGACGTCGGCATCAACCGCGTTCCGCGCGAGGGCGGCAAAACGCGCATCGTCGGCGACGTGGCCTTTGCCGAAGCGCGGGAAGTCGCCGGCGCCATCACGCCAGTGCCGGGCGGCGTGGGACCCATGACGATCGCGTGCTTGTTGCTGAACACCCTGCGCGCCGCATGCATACAAAAGGGATTGCCGGCGCCGAATGTCTGAGCGTCGTCCCCACGCCTTTTATTTTGTCATCGCCGGGCTTGGCACCGCAAGTCGCGTGTACGCAACTTGCGGCGCGTATATACGTGGAAGTCGGGCAAGCCCGACTTCCGATGCGATCTCGCTTAGGGCAACTGTTGTGCCCGATGAATCGAGATGGCCGGCACAAGACCGGCCATGACAATCGAGAGTTGGCGTGTTGGTGAACTCAGCCCTGCCAGGCGTAGGCGACCTTGTCGAGCGTCTTCGGCCCGAAGCGTTCCGAGGAACGGGCGACGGCGCGGCCGCCGAGCGCGCGGTAAAATTCCACCGCCGGCTCGTTGTCGGACAGCGCCCAAACCACCAGGCTCTTCAGTCCGCTTTGCATCAGGTCCTTGCGCGCGGCCGAGAACAGGCGGCGGCCGAAGCCGAGGCCCTGGAACTCGGGCCGCAGGTAAAGCTCGTAGATCTCGCCGTCATAGAACAGGCTGCGCGCGCGGTTGCGCCCGTAATTGGCGTAGCCGGCGATCTGCTCGCCGAACTGCAAAATGGTGATGCGGCTGCCCTTGCGGATGGCGCTATCCCACCAGTCCGGCCCGCGCCGGTTGATCAGTTTGTCGAGTTCGTTGCCGGGGATGATGCCCTGATAGGCCGTGCGCCATGCCTCGTCATGGGTCTCGGCGACGTCGGCCGCGTCGGACGCCTTGGCGCGGCGAATCTCTATGAGGGTCG
>Ga0307436_1000402_pt1 | contig 20184 bp, 17 predicted proteins | sample SalMarWE160440MG_FD_202513 | JGI IMG/M metagenome (GOLD analysis project Ga0307436, IMG submission 202513) | Salt marsh sediment microbial communities from the Plum Island Ecosystem LTER, Massachusetts, United States - WE1604-40 | ecosystem: Environmental > Aquatic > Marine > Intertidal zone >...
GACCCCGGGAGGCCTCGAGGATCTGGTGAGCGAGGCCGCCAACCGGGCTGGCGTCGCTGAGATTTTCACCCATGAGGCGCTTCAGGACCTGCCCGAGAGCGAGGCCGAGCTGAAACCGTTCGCCGCTGACGAGGTCGCCTATATCCAGTATTCCTCCGGCTCCACCTCCAGCCCCAAGGGCGTGCTCATCACCCAGAAGGCGGTGACGTCCAACGTGCGCGGAATCCTCCAGCACGGCCTCAAGGTAGGGCCCGACGACCGCGCCTTTTCGTGGCTGCCGCTTTATCACGACATGGGGCTGGTCGGCTTCTGCCTGTCGCCCATGATGAGCCAGGTGACGGTCGATTACCTGGCAACCTCTTCGTTTGCGCGCCGGCCTGTCCTGTGGCTCAAGCTCATGTCGGATAACCGGTCCACCATCGCTTATTCGCCCACCTTCGGCTACGACCTCGCCGGCCGGCGCATCAATGGCGGGGCGGCGAGCCTCGACCTCAGCGCCTGGCGTATCGCCGGCATCGGCGGCGACATGGTGCGCGCCGAGGTGCTGGAGGCCTTTGCCGGCAATCTTGCGGCGGCCGGATTCAATGCCCGCGCCTTCCTGCCGAGCTACGGCATGGCCGAATCGACGCTTGCCTGCACCTTCGCCGACGTCGATCGGCCGTTCAGGACCGATGTTGTCGACCGCACCCACTACAAGCTGTCGCGGCGCGCCGTTCCAAGCAACGCTGCCTATGCGGCGCCGGATCGGGTGCGCAGCTTCGTGGTGTGCGGCCGGCCGCTGCCGGGGCATGTGGTCGAGGTGCGCGACGATGCCGGCAGCGTGTTGGGCGAGCGCGAGATCGGCTGTGTCTTCGTCAAGGGGCCGAGCCTGATGGCGGGCTATTTCCAATGCGCCGACGCCACCGAAGCGGTGCTCGGCGGCGACGGCTTCCTCGACACCGGCGACATGGGCTACATGGTCGATGGCGAGGTGGTCATCACCGGCAGGGTCAAGGACCTCATCCTGCACAACGGCCGCAATATCTGGCCACAGGACATCGAGTGGGCGGCCGAACGCATCGAGCCCTTGCGCAGCGGCGATGTCGCTGCCTTCGCAGTGGAAAGCGAGAACGGCGAGGACGAGGTGGTGGTGCTGGTGCAATGCCGGCTCAGTGATCCTGCCGCCATGGAAGCCCTGCGCCATGAGGTGAGCGCGGTGATTCATCACTCGGCCGGGGTCGAGTGCGACGTGGTGCTGGTGCCGCCCAGGAGCCTTCCCTTCACCTCCTCGGGCAAGCTGTCGCGGGCCGGCGCCAAGACACGCTATCTGAAGGGCGAGATCGGCGAGGTCTCCCCGGCGCGCACCGCCCGGCCGTCGCAAAGCGCGCTGATGACGGCCGTGGGGGCGGGGTGAGGCCGACGGCCGGTGTGGCATTCCCCAGTGCCCGGGCCGTCCAGGATCGCGCAAAGAGCCTGTTGCCCTGCCGGCACAACGGAACTAGAACCGCGACGAACGGCCGATCACGGAGACGAGGCGCGATGACCGCCACGCGGGACGACATCTTCACCAAGCTGTGCGAACTGCTAGGACCCTTCAACACCGACAAGATCGAGTTGACGGGATCCACCGACATCTCGACCGATCTCAATATCGATTCAGTGTCGGTGATGGACTTCGTCATGGAAGTGGAGGACCACTTCGACATCGACATTCCGCTCAATGTGCTGTCGGAAACCCGTACCATCGACGACCTCGGCGCCGTCGTCGCCGAGCGGCTGGAGGCCAAGTGAGCGCCCATGGTCGATCTGTTCGACAAGCATCGTGACATCGCTGAGCGCTTCCAGCGCATGATGGTTTTGGGCGTGAACGCCGTCGGCGTCACCAACGAGGCCATCCTGTCGCCGACCCGGGCCATCATCAACGGGCGCGAGACGATCCTCGCCGGCACCAACAACTATATGGGCATCACCTTCGACCCCGACTGCATCGCAGCCGGCAAGAAGGCGCTGGACGATTTTGGCACCGGCACCACGGGTTCGCGCATCGCCAACGGCACCTATGCGCTGCACCGCGACCTGGAGGCCGAAATTGCCCGCTTCCTCGCGCGCGAGCACTGCATCGTGTTCACCACCGGCTATCAGGCCAATCTCGGCATGCTGGCGGGGCTCTGCGGGCCCAAGGACACCATCTTCCTTGATGCCGATTCGCATTCCTCCATCTATGACGGCTGCACCCTGTCGGGGGCCAGGCTGGTTCGCTTCCGCCACAACGACGCCGCCGATCTGGAGCGACGGTTGAGGCGCAGCGCAGATGACGGCGGCGGCCGGCTGGTGGTGGTGGAAGGCATCTATTCGATGATGGGCGACAGGGCGCCGCTTGCCGACTTTATCGAGGTGAAGCGCCAGCACGGGTTTCAATTGCTTGTGGACGAGGCCCATTCCTTCGGTGTGCTCGGCCCCAACGGACGCGGGCTTGCGGACGAGGCGGGGCTGGAGGACGAGTGCGACTTCATCGTCGGCACATTCTCCAAGAGCGTCGGTGCCATCGGCGGGTTCGGCGCCGGCAATCATGCGCTGTTCGAGACGCTGCGTTACGTTGCCAGGCCCTACATGTTCACCGCCTCGCCTTCGCCCACATCGGCGGCAACGGCGCTGGCGGCGGTCAGGAAGCTGGCGGCCGAGCCCGAGCGCCGCGAGCGTCTGCGCGAGAATTCCTGCCGCCTGCATGCTGGCTTCAAGGCGCTGGGGCTGGAGCTGGGTTGTGACGAGCCGAGCCCGGTGATCGCCGTCAAGGGCGGTGACGAAGCATCGACCATCGCCATGTGGAACGCCCTGCTGGCGGCCGGCGTCTATGTCAACATCGCCCTGCCGCCCGGAACACCCGGCAAGCTGTGCCTGTTGCGCTGCTCGGTCTCGGCAGCGCATACGGGGGACGACATCGACCGGATCATCGCGCTCTTTTCCGAGGTGGTGGCAAGCGGCGCTGACCTCAAGCAGAGCGCCTGAGGGCAATGCTCTAAGCCAGGCTCTCGACCTTGAGGATCATGGTTGCGGCGAGGCCGGTGTAGATCATGAGCGGCAGCCATCCGGCCATCCACGGTGGCAACAGCCCGAGTTCGCCCATGGTGAGCGAAATGCCGTCGAGAATGAAAAACACAAAACCCAGCGCCACCCCGAAAAAGAACAGGATGCCGATGCCTCCGCCGCGGCGGAAGCGGGCCGCCAGCGGCACGCAGATGGCGACCATGAGGCAGGCGGAAAAGAACATCGCAATGCGCTTGTGCCACCAGGTCTCATACACATGGGCCGGGCGGATTCCGAAGCCGGAGTTCTCGATGAAATAGCTGAGATCGCTGATCGTCATTTCCTTGGGATCGCCCGAGCGGGCACCGGTTGCCGCCGGCTTGAGGTTGCCGCTGTAGATGAGCGTGTCGACGCGAGTGGGCGGCAGATTCTCCTGATAATAGATGATCACGTTGTGCAGCACCCAGCGCCCGTCCACCTGCCGTGCGCTCTCGGCGAAATCCTGCTCGGTCAACTGGCCGGCGGCGTTGCGCCGGAAGATGATCACGTTGTGGAGGACGGTGGCTCGGGGGTTGTAATTGACCGCGCGCAGAATGTCGTTGCCGGCGCGCATCCAGATGGGGTCCTTGTCGGAGATGTTGAGCTGCTTGTTGCGATAGTCGCCGATGCCCCACTTGTACAGCGTCGGAACCGTCTTGGGCACGGCGATATCGTTGATGCCGAAATTGATGGCGCCGAGCATAAGGCCGACCGGCACCAGCATGGCGATCAAACCGAGAGGCGAGATGCCGGTTGCCCAGATGGCGGTCATCTCGGAACGGTAGGAGAGCTCCATGAGAGTGAGCAGCAGCGCCAGCAGCACTGCAATGGGCAGGAAGGTCGACGCATTCGATGGCAAGATCAGGAGGGCATAGTAGGGAATGCCCCACCACTGGCCGTCATTGACACGCAGGATGTCGTCGACATTGACGGCGACGTCCAGCGTGGTGACGAAGATGACGATCCCCGCCAGGACGGCCAGGAAGCGGTAGATCACCATGCGCGTCAGCATCCAGGCGATCGTCATGCTCTGGACCACCCAATATAGCTGGCGATGTGATGGCGCAAGGCGCGCACCGCGTCGCTGAAGCGCTCGACCAGCGGCTCGAGCCGGTCAGGCCGCAGGCGGAAGCAAACGTTGTAGTAGCGCCATGCCGAAAAGGCGAACAGGAAGGCAAACGGCAGCCAGATGGTGAGATAGGGCGAGGTGCCGTTCAGACGCGAGGCCAGCGCCCCCTGGTCCAACACCTCGTGATAGCCGACCAGAATGGCAAGCGCGATGGCGAAGCGGTAGGCGCGATAGCCGCGCCGGTGGCCGAGGGCGAACGGCAGCGCCAGCATCGGCAGGATAATCACGGTCAGAACGAACACGATGCGCTTGTGGAACTCCGAGCGCACCGCGTTGTACGGCACCCTGGTGCGGTAGTTGTAGAGATTGCTGTAGAGCTCATTGAAGGTGAGCTCACGCTCGTCGTTGCCACGCGGCCGGAAAACCTTGTCGGAAATGCGCCCCAGCGGCGTATCGACGGTCTTGAACGAGGCGACCACGGCTTTCGGCGGCTGGGCGCCGGCGGCGAATTGCGGCCACGCATTCAGATTCAGCCGGTTACCGTCGTTGAGGCGCAGGACGGGGCGCGGATCGCCAGGCTGGTCGATCAGGGCGCCTGAGCGGGCGGTGACCGTCTCGGCGCCGTTTTTCCCGCGATTGTCGAACAGGAATATGCGCTCGAACGAGTTGTGGGCGCGTGACAGCTTGTCGAGGATGAAGGTGCGCGAGCCGGCTTGCATGAACACGCCTTCCTCGGCCAGATAGAACACCTCGACATTCTTCACCGCGAACAGCACCGAGCGATAGGCATAAAGGGTCTGGGGCTGGAACCAGCCGAGGATTGCCAGCGAAATGAGCCCCAGCACCAGCGACATGAAGCCCACCGGCCGCGCCAGCCGGTTGATGCCGATGCCTGCGGCCATGAAGGCGTCGATCTCGGAGTCCTTGGACAGCTTGTTGAAACCAAAAAGCAGGCCGATGAACATCGCTGTCGGCATGGCGAGGCCGAGGTAGCCGGGCACGAGGTAGGCGAGAAGCTGGAACACCACGCTCAAGGAATTCTTCTTGCCCAGTGCGACATCGAGCAGGTGCACCATGCGTTCGGCCATGAGCACCGACAGGCCGATGATCATGGCCGTCACCAGCGGTTTCAGCACCTGGCGGATGATGTAGCGGTCGACGACGGTGATGCCGAGCATCGCCTCAGGCCCAATCCTGGCAGCGCTGGGCCAGCGCCCGCCGCTTCTGACTGTGTGTCGCGATTGCCGTCATGCTCCGATGTCCGGTACCTTGTCTTTGCCGGCGCGCAGCCGCGTATCCGGCCCGGTGAGCTGGAAGCGGCCATTATCCGCCATAGTGCCGGTGGCGGCATCCCAACTGCGTACAGATGCTTCGATGCGCCAGACTCCCGCCTGGCGCCTGATGCGATAGAGATACCATGCTGCGGCAGATTTATGACCCCTTGCCAGGCCTGAGGCCGATGGCGCCCCGATCACTGGCACCGGCCCGTGGCGGCTTTCGAGGATGTTGCGCATGTGGCGGTGATTGTGCCCGTGCAGGACGAGTTCTGCCCCGTTGCTCTGCAGCACGTCTTTCAGGGCTTCTGCATCCTCGAGCGCCTTGCGTGGCTCGGCGAGACCCGGCAGCGGCGGATGGTGAATGAGCACCACGCGGCAGAAGCCGCGCTGGCGCAAGCCGGCGAGGATGGCGGCAAGGGCCTCAATCTGGCGGGTGCCGAGACGGCCGGAGGCACGGCCCCAGCCGGCTGGCACGGCGCTAGACAGGCCGATGAGCGCCACGTTGCGGCGCTGGCGTACGAAGGGAAAGCCGTGCGGCACGGACGGGCCCTGGGGGCTGTCGGCAACGCGCATGTCGCCAGTCATGTAATCGGCCCAGCGGCCGAGGCCTTCCTCCCACGGGACGTCGACATAGGCATCGTGGTTGCCGGGCACCACGGTGATGCGGTCAGGCGGCCCGACCCGTTCCAGCCAGGTGCGGGCGCGAATGAATTCGGCGGCAAGAGAGAGGTTGGCGAGGTCGCCGGTGAGCGCGATGTGCTCGGGCGCATGGGCGGCGATGTCGGAAATGACGGCCGCCAGCACGCGCGGCTGGTGGATGTACTTGCGCCGGTAGTGCCAGGAAAAATAGCCGACGAAGCGCTTGCTCATGAGCTCGCCCGCCGTCGGGCTGGGCAAAGGCGACAAATGCGGATCGGTGATATGAGCCAGGGTGAACATGATTCTTTTGCGCTCCGGCTGCCGACGGCGATTGTCAAGGGGACAGGTGCCGCTGCCGGAAGCTGCCGCTGTTTACGCAATCTGGTGGCCACGGTTCAAGGCTTGCGCCCATCCCGGAGGGCGATGTAGAAGTCGTCGCGCATGCGGCGATTTGCGAGGGCCTTTGTGCGGCCGATATGGTATCAGCAGATGCCCACCCGATTCTTCGGCTCCGATACAATATGACGCGCGACGGACCCGATCTGAGCCTTCTTGCCTACGATTTGAAGGCGAGCGGCGTCGTGCGCAATGCGTTGCGGCTGGCGGGAGCCGCCAGCGCGGCCGGCTTTCGCACCGAGCTGTGGGTGGCACGCAACCACGGGGCCTTGCGCGATGAGGTCCCGGCCGGCATCGAGGTGCGCCACAGCGGCCGCAACGGGTCCGTAGCGCTGCCCGAGGGACCTGACCTGGCGGCCTCTCTGTGGGCGCTGGCGTTCTATTTGCGCGAACGCCGCCCGGCAATCGCCCTGTCGACCGGCAACCACATGAGCCTTGCAGCAAATCTCGCCTACCGCCTGGCAGGCGCCCCCACGGGCGTGTCGCTGTGGGCGAGAGCGAGCAACGCCACTTTGGCAACGCCCATGGCGGCATGGCTCGGCCGTCCGCTGCCACGCTTCATGGCCGGGCTCATCAATGCGGCGAACGGGCTGCACTATCGCGGTTTCGAGCGGGTCATCGCGGTCAGCCGCGAGCTGGGCGAGACCCTCACCGGGAGCCTCGGCGTGGACGACCGGCGCCTCACCGTGATCCCCAACGGGGTGGATGTCGCCGCAGTCCAGCGCCTGGCGGCAGCGCCATTGGACGATCCCTGGTTCGGCCCGGACGAAATTCCGGTCATCGTCTCGGCCGGTAGGCTTTCGCGCCAGAAGAATTTCGCCGACCTCATCCGCGCCGTGGCCAAGGTTCGCACCCGCACTCCGGTGCGTCTGGTCATTCTCGGTGAAGGTCCGGCAGGCGAGCGCCGCGCGCTGGAGGCAACCGCTCGCGCGCTCGGCCTTCGCGAGCACGTCCGCCTCGCCGGCTTCGACGCCAATCCCTATCGTTACATGGCGCGCGCATCGCTGTTTGCTGCGTCCTCGCTTTGGGAGGGGGCGAGCAACGTAGTGCTGGAGGCGCTGGCGGCGGGTGCGCCGGTGGCGGCCTATCGCTGTCCCACCGGAATCGGCGAGGTGCTCGATCCGCTCGGCAGCGAGCCGTCGGTCGAGCCGCATGACATCGACGGCCTGGCGGCGGTCATCTTGGCGCGCCTGGCCCGTCCGCGCGACGGCAAACGGCTCAAGGACTATGCCGGCGGCTTCCAGCTCGCACGCACGCTCGAGTCCTACGTGAACTGTTTTACCGCCGCCCTCAGCCCCGCTCCTGGCGGGTAGAGCTCAGCGGTGGGCCAGAATCTCTTCGATCAGCGTCTTGTCCTCGGGCCCGGCGATGGCGATGGCCGCGGCGGGATCGGGCATGATGACGGGACGGGCGTTGATGCCGGTGCGGCGCGAGGCGAGGCGGAAGGCGGTATCGAGATCGAGGGTGCCGGTGAGATGGCGTATGAGAGACGTCAGCCCGAAGGCGGTCGCGAGCTTCACGGGCTGGCGATGGTCGCATCGGCCCCGGAGGCTTCTGAGGCGGCAAGGAAATGATCGATCATCGCTTTGTCGATCAAGGCATGATCGGCAGTGGTGGCGAGGACCGGCGCCTCCTCGCCCAGCATCTCCACGGCCGCGGCAACGGACAAGGCGGTCGTCTCGTGCGGCCTGACGATCTCCACCCGGCGCGCCAGTGAGCCCAATGCGGCGGTGAAGGGAACGGTGTCGTCGATGATGAGGACGATACGCCCGATGAGCGGATGGCGGGCCAGGGTGCGCACCACGCGCGCCAGCATGGGCTCGCCCGCCAGCGGCAACAGGCACCTGTGGGCGATGCCAAAGGCGCGGGCCAGCGGATCACTGGGGTGCGCGACGACCAGCACCACGGCATGCCATTGCCGGCCGGCACGCTCTGCGCTCATAGTCCGCGCTCGTACACCCGGTAGGTCTTGTAGGGTTTTGCGCCCAGCGCATCGAGAATCCGCCGCATGGGCAAGTTGTCCTCGAGAATCCACGAAAGTTCGGCCCTGTTCGTGCCGTGTTCGAGATGCGCTTTTCTGATGCGTTCGATCACCGCTAGAGCCAGCGTGGCACCCAGCGGCTGGCCATGAAAGGCGCGCCTGACGCCCATGAGCGGCATGCGCACGGCCTCCGGCGGGCGGGCCAGCAAATGCCACAGGACGCGCACCCAGCCGAAGGGGGCGAGACGGCCACCCAGACCCTTGATCCACTGGTTGATGTCGGGAAGCGTCACGGCCATGGCCACAGGCTCGCCTTTCCACGAGGCGATGGCGATATAATCCTCGCCCACCAGAAACCTGAGATTGTCGCCCAGGGCGGTGATCTCTTCGGATGTGAAGGGCACAAAGCCCCAGTTGTCGCTCCAGGCGTCGTTGAATATTTCCATGATTATGGGAAGATCGCGCGCCAGGTTCTTCTTCGACAGGGCGCGCACCTCGAGATCGCCCGAGGCATAGGCCTTGTCGAGCATGGACTGCATGGCACGCGACAAGGGCTTGCGGCCGTCGTAGTCGTAGGCCAGCACATCCTTGACCTTGGCGAAGCCCAACGCGTCGAGGTGCTGGGCGAACCAGGGGCGGGCATGGCCCATCATGACGCGCGGCGGGGTGTCGAAGCCGTCGATGAGCAGGCCCGTCTCGTCATTGATGGAAAAGCTCATGGGGCCGGTCATGCGGCGCATGCCGCGTTCCTTGAGCCAGTTGCCGGCGGCCCCGGTCAGGGCGGCGAAGACGCGTGGATCATCGACGGCATCGAGGAAGCCGAACTGGCCGGTGGCATCGTGATAGCGCTCGATGTGCAGGCGGTTGACCTGGGCGGAGATGCGGCCCACCGGCTCATCGCCCCTGAAGGCAACGAAGAGCTCGGCCTCGGCATGGTGGAAGAAGGGATTGCGCTTGCGGCTCAGATGGTCGAGGCGCTCGAGAAAGAGCGGGGCGATCCAGTTGGGATCGTCGCGGTAGACCGTGAAGGGAACGCGCAGGAACGCCTTGAGGCCGGCCTTGTCGTCGGCGGGGAGAACGGTGAAGGCATCCGTGTTCGTCATGCAGGATGAGCCTTGCGTTGGCGCGCCGCGACCCTGGGCCCAACGGCGACGGCGCTTACCCTGCCGGCCTCGACCTTGTAGAGGTCGGTCGCGATACTTGCCCAGGCCGGGCGGTGGGTGATGGCGACGATGGTGTAGCGCCCGGCAAGCTCCGCCACGCCCTTGCAGATCCGCTTTTCGGTGTCGGGGTCGAGCGCGCTCGTCACCTCGTCGAGAATGACGAGCGCCGGGTCGCGGACCAGCGCCCGCGCGATGGCAAGGCGCTGGCGCTGGCCGCCAGACAGGCGCGTGCCCATCTCGCCCACGTCGCTGTCGAGCCCTTCGGGCAGCGAACGCACGAAATCGAGGGCGCCGGCGCGCTGCAGCGCTGCCTCGATTGCTTCGGTGGAAAGGCTCTCATCGCCCAGTGCGATGTTCTCCCTCACCGAGCCGTGCAGGAGGCTCAGCTCCTGCGGCACGTAGCCGATCATGCGCCGCCAGGCACTGAGCGAAATCTCATCGAGCGGCACCTCGTCGATGAGCACACGGCCGCTGTGGGGCCGGTTGAGGCCGATGATGAGGTCGATCAGGGTGGTCTTGCCGGCACCCGAAGGGCCTTGCAGGACAGTGATGCCGCCGGTGGGGATGGTGAAGCTTGCGTCCTTGACCACCGGAATGTCGGTGTGGGCGAAGGTGACGTGCTCGAAGCGGCAGCCCTTGTTGAGGCTCGGCTGACGGGTGCCGGTGTGCGGCTCGCGGTTGGCGATAAGCTCTTCGGTCAGGTCGCGGGTGCGCATGTAGGCGCTTTCGAGCACCACCGCTTGCTGCAGGAAGGCCTGGAGCTTTGCCGTCAGTGACATGATCTGAACGAAGATGACGCCGGCCACCACCATTTCCGGCAGGGCGATGTGCCAATAGGCCGAGGCGAGATAGACGCTGATGCTGATGGCGATGACCTGCACGACCTCCTGGCCGCGCTGCAGGCCCTGCTGGACGACGGCACGGGTGATGAGGGCACGGCGCAGCTTGTTGATCTTGGCGGCGAAATAGACGCTGAAATGGTCTTGGCGGTCCATCGTCTTGATCGGCTTGATGTTGTTGAGCGCATCGGAGACCAGCACCACCAGCTCGGACGTGCGGTCGGTCTGGCGGAAGCCGGCCTTGCGACCGGCCCCGATCAGGCCCCCCAGGATAAGCACGAGCAGCACGCCGACGACGATGCCCGCCAGCGCCAGCTTCAACGACACGAAAATCGCCACCAGAACGTAGACGCTGGCCTGGATGGCGTAGGCGACGCATCGAGCGGCCTGGTAATAGGCATCGCCGGCGCGCGTGCAGTCGTTGGAGATGGCATTGGAGATCTTGCCCACGTGGCGGTCGACGAAGTAGCTCCAGCGGGCATCGAACAGGGCAGAGAGCAGCGTGGTCCTGAGGCCGGTCGCCACGTTGGCCACGGCCACGCCGGCGTACGTCAGAGCGGCAAAGGAGAGGAGATTCTTCAAGCTGAAGGCGACGATCAGCACGATGATGAGCGTGCCGAGGCCGGGATGGATGTGGAGGTGCGCAAATACCTGCGTGACGGCATCGCCGAGCGGGGAGGATGATTTGCCCTCGCCCTTGCCCAGCAGCGAGACAATGGGCACGAGCATGCCGAGACCTACGGCCTCGCAGGCCCCGCCCAGCAGCAGGCAAAAAAGAACCAGGGAAGGGTGGGTGCCCTGGGCTCCGAAGAAGATACGCAAGATCCGCTGCATGAAGACTCGAATAGCGCGAGTGGGTGGCGAACTCAACTGGCCTCCACACTTCACGGTCACACTGTTTGTGCTATTGCAGGGCCATGTGGAAGCAAGCCGCCTTTAGCACAGTTTCGCGCCTGTTGCTGCACCCGTGGTTCCGGCTGCGGCGCGGCCTGACGCTGGGCGTCAGGGTGGCGGTGCGCGATGACGAGGGACGCATATTCCTGGTGCGCCACAGCTATGCGCCGGGCTGGCTCTTGCCCGGCGGCGGCGTGGAGCGGGGCGAAACCGCCGACGAGGCCGCGCGGCGCGAACTCATGGAGGAATCCGGCATAGAGACGAACGGCCCGCTCAGGCTGTTCGGCCTTTACGCCAATGACAACAATTTTGCCGGCGACCACGTGGCACTTTATGTCGTGGACGATTTTGAGCAGGGGCCGCGGCCGGGCTCGCTGGAGATTGTCGAGGCGGGCTTTTTTTCTCCCGCCGCGCTGCCCGAAGGCGTCACCAGTGGTACGCTCAGGCGCCTTGAGGAGATCGCCGGCCGGCGGCCGCCCGACACGCGCTGGTAGGGCGGCATGAAGGACCTGTGGACGGCCATGGCGATTGGTGTTATAGCGCCCGCCGGTCAATCGGCTTTGAGTGAACGACAAACATGGGCGCGGCCTTTTCCCTGATCAGCTTGCGACGACGCAGCCGCCCGGCCGGCGCGTGCCGGCACGCCCAGCGCTCCTGAGGCCGCCAAACGTTCATCGGCCGCAGGGAGCAACGTTTCAGCCTCTTTGCGGAAGATCAGGCCATGTCAGCCCAAAAGTTTCATATCGTGCCGGAACGGCCCGGCGATCAGCCCTTTATCGAAGACCTTCTCGATCAGGTTTTTGGCCTGTCACGCCGTGCGAAAACCTCGTACCGGTTGCGCGAGGGTGAAAAGTCGGTCGAGGGCCTGTCCTTCGTGGCGCTCGATGACGACGGCAAACTGATCGGTGCGGTCAGCTTCTGGCATTTGTTCATTGGCGAGGGGGGAATGCCGGCGCTGCTGCTCGGACCGCTCGCGGTCTCACCGGCACTGCAGGGCAAGGGAGTCGGCCGAGCGCTCATGCATCATGGGCTCGATCTGGCCAGGGGCATGGGACATCGCCTCGTCATTCTGGTGGGTGATGAGCCCTATTACGCCCGGGTGGGCTTTGCCCGGCTGCCGGAAGGGCGGCTGATCCTGCCCGGGCCGGTGGACCCGGCGCGCTTCCTCTATCTCGAACTTCAGCCAGGCGCCCTCAACGACGCCGAGGGCCTTGTGCTGCCGCCGGCGCGCTTTGCCGAGCTTTATCGCCCTTCACGGTACCACATGGACGAGATGACAAGCAACAGGACAGCCAGCGCCAACAGAGTGGAAAACAGCGGCAATTCGCTGACCGCGCGCACCCGGTAGGCACCGTTCGCCCTGAGACCCAGCCAGCCGGGTCCGGCCATGGCGCGACCCGGCCTCACCTTGGTGAGACGCGGCAGGTTGATGGCGGCGGGATCGCCATTGGCCGAAGCCAGCCACTTCACAGCGCCGCCTGATGCGGTGACGATGGGCTTGAGCAACTGGTCGGTGGCGGCGATGCTCGCCGTCTCGCGCGGGTCGGGGCTGCCGACGGCGGCAAAGGCGTTGAGCGTGCCGTCGCTGAGGCGCCAGATGCCGGCCTCGCTCACCGGAATGCGGGCAGTGAAGAGGCCGGGCCCGGATGGTGCAAGATCGATGGTCTCGGCCTTGCCGGAGGGCGATGTCACGATAACCGGGGCCGGCTTGTCTGCCATGGTCTGGCGGGTGATGGTGAGGGTCTTGCCGTGCTGCTGGCCGGTGAGGGCTTCTTCCTCCAGTTCCGGCTCCTTCATCAGCCAGTGGGCGAGGCGGCGCAGCAGCTCGGCCTGCGGCCCGCCGCCGTTATAGCCGCGCGTCCACAGCCAGATCTGATCGGACAGGATCGAAGCGACACGCCCCTTGCCCTGGCGCGAGAGGATCATCAGCGGCTTGTTGTCGGGCCCGCTCATGATGACATCGCCGCCATTGTCTTGAGCATCGATGAGGCGGAACCAGCGGCCCCAGGTCGGCTGGCCGCCGACAGGACCCGCACCTTCAAGGCCGCGCGTCACCGGGTGGCGGCGACCGTCATCGGTGAGATGCGGGCGGAAGGGCTCGGTCGTCACATTGCCGGTGGGGACTGCCGCCAGCACATCGGACAAGGGCGTGCGGTAGATGCTCGCGGGGCTGGCATAGTCAGGCCCGGCCGCCACCAGCACGGCACCGCCGTTCTTCACATAATCCGCAATGTTGGCGAGATAGGCGAGCGGCAAGACGCCGCGGCGCTGGTAGCGGTCGAAAATGATGAGGTCGAACTGTTGCAGCTTTTCCACGAACAACTCGCGCGTCGGAAAGGCGATGAGGGAGAGCTCGCGGATTGGTGTGCCGTCCTGCTTTTCCGGCGGCCTGAGGATGGTGAAGTGCACCAGGTCGACGGAGGCATCGGCCTTCAAGAGGTTGCGCCAGGTGCGCTCGCCAGGGTGCGGCTCGCCCGAGACGAGGAGCACGCGCAAGCGCTCGCGGATGCCTTCGGTGACGATGACGGCGCGGTTGTTGCGGGTGGTAATCTCGCCCTTGAGCGGGCCGACGGCGACCTCGATCAGGGTTTTGCCGCCATGGGTGACCTTGACCGGCAATTCCACCGGGTGGCCGACGCGAGCGGGGAACGGCTGCGGAGCACCGCCGTCCACGGCGATGGTGACCTCGACGCGCGTTCCCGCATCCTTGGCACCGGTATCGACCACCTTCACCCTGACTCGCTGGTCCTGGCCCACAATGGCATAGCGCGGGGCGTTCTCGACGATGATGCGGCGGTCGCGCTCGCCCGGCCGGCCGGTGATGAGCGCGTGCACCGGTCCGCCATGGTCGAGGGCAGCGACGGAAGACGGAACGTCGTGCACCTCGCCGTCGGTGACCATGATGGCGCCGGCAAAACGCTCCGGCGGAACATCGGCGAGCGCGCCGGCGAGCGCTGTGAACAGGCGGGTGCCGTCCTTACTGGCGGAAATGCCGGACTTGACGGTCACGACACGCAGCTCGGTGTTCTTGAGGGCGTGCGCCTGCTGTTCCAGCCCGGCGAGAGCCTTGGCTGTCTGCTCGGCGCGATGGCCGATCTGCTGGCTCTGGCTCTGGTCGATCACGGCAACCGCGATGTCGCTCAAGGGATCGCGCTGCTCCTTGCGCATGGAGGGATTGGCAAGGGCTGCGAGGATGAGAAGGGCGGCGGTAAGGCGCAACAGGCCGCCGCGGGCGCGCGCCGTGATCCCCGCCGCCGCCAGCGCCAGAAGTACCGCCGCGGTCGCCCATAGCGCGGCGGGCGGAACGAGCGGGGCAAAGCTGATCGACCAGGTCCAGTCCATCTATTGGCCCAGCCTTTCCAGAAGCGCCGGCACATGCACCTGGTCGGCCTTGTAGTTGCCGGTGAGCGCATACATCACGATGTTGATGCCGGTGCGGTAAGCGAACTCGCGCTGGCGCTCGCCGCCCGGTACAGCGGGGAACATGGGCCGGCCGGCACTGTCCACGGCCCAGGCGGCGGCATAGTCGTTGGAGCCGATGATGATCGAGCTCACCCCGTCGGCGCGTCCCTCGCCGCGCGCGCGGCTGTCGGAGGCCTCTACCCACAGCCTCCCGTCTGCCCAGCGGCCGGGAAAAGTCTGCAACAGGTAGAACGCCTTGGTAAGCACATGATCGGGCGGCACCGGCTCGAGCGGTGGAATGTCGAGCGAGGCGAGCAGGCGCCTGAGCGCCAGCACCGACGGGGTCGGCTGGCCGGTGAAATCGGTCATGTCGCCATTGTCGTCGCGGGTATCGAAGAAGATGGTGCCGCCGTTCTTCATGAAGGCATCGATGCGCTGAAGCGCGGCCTGCGAAGGCACCGGCGTCTCAGGCGTGATCGGCCAGTAGATGAGAGGGAAGAAGACGAGCGGGTCCTTCTCGACGTCGAGGCCGATGGGGGCGGCAGGCTCGACCGCGGTGCGCTTGATGAGGACGTCGGTGAGACCGCTGAGTCCGGCAAAGCTCACATCGTCCACCTCTTGGTTGCCGGTAATGACATAGGCAAGCCGGGTATCGAGCGCGGCGCGCATGGCGAAGCGGTCTGCGGGCGTCAGCTTCGCATCTTGGGCACGGGCGAGATGGGGAACGGCCGTCACGATCAGTGCCAGGGCGATGACGGCGGTGGCCTGGCCGGTGCGGCGCAAGAGTCGGCGCCAGGCGCCCGATAGCTGCATGGCCGTTAGGCAGTCGGCGGCGAACAGCGTGGCGGCGAGTAGGAAGAAGACGACGGCCAGATCGCGCGGCGGCCGCGCCGCATAGCCTGCAACGCTCATGCCGAGCGGCAGGCCGGAGATGGCCTTGAGCCCATCGTCGGCAAGGGTGAGGTTGAGGGCGCGTGTGGCGCCCGAGCGTTCATAAAGGCCCGGCGGATGCAAGGGGCTCGGCCGAAGCCTGGCAAAATCCTTGGCTTCGACCGGCTCGGCCGAGGCATCGGGCGTGGTCAGCTCGCCGCGTCCGTCGAGCACCAGCTTGGGTATGAAGGCGCCCGAAAGCGTCTTGCCGCTGTCGCTGCCCGCCAGGGCGCCGGGGCCCAGTTCGACCACGCGTTGCAGCATTTCAACGAACAGCCCCGTGAGCGGCAGGTTGGACCAGTCGGCATTGGCGGTGACATGAAACAGCACGATGGTGCCGGCGCCGTAGCGGGCGGCGGTCACGAGAGGCGTTCCGTCCTCCAGGCTTGCCCAGGTGTGATCGAAGAGGTCGGCGGACGGCTCGGCCAGCACCTGGCGCGAGACCGTCACCGAGGGATCGACGTTGAGGCCGGCGAAGGGGCTCTTGTCGGGAAAGGCGGCGAGGTGTTGCGGCCGCTCCCAGCTCAGGGCGCTGCCGATGGTGCGATCACCAGCGCGCAGCTTGACCGGCACCAGTTCGTCGTTGCCGGCGGCGAGATGCGGGCCGGCGAAGCGCAACAGCAGGCCGCCGTTTTCCACCCATTTGTTCACCGCCTCGCGGTCGGTGGCACGCATGACGCCGATGTCGGCCAGCACCAGCACCGACAGGTGAGGCCCCAATATGCTCGACACCGGCTTGTCCGGTTCCGCCTCGCGGATTTCGGCGACGGGCTGCAGGGCGCGGCTGACGTAATAGAACGGCGACAGAAGCGGCTGGTCCATCTCCAGCGAGGCGCCGGAAACGAGGCCCACGGTCTTGCGCTTCCAGCGGTCATCGAACAGGTGCACACCGGCAGCCGAGCGCGCCCTGCCCAGATCGATGCGGTGAGCCTGGTTGCGCAACTCAACCGGCAGTTCGAACGACACATCCGCCTTGCCCCTGCCGGAGGCGAAATGTGCAGTCGCCGAGGCGAGGCTGCGGCCATTGGTGGCGAGGATGTTGACGGGAGCCTTGGCGGCGGCCCTCCCGGGCACGCGCAGCACCGTGACCTTGAGCTTGCCGCTCGCCAGTTCGGGCTTGCCCAGCGCCATGGCGAGGCGCGATTTGGCAGGCAGGATCGCCGTGACCCCGGCATTGCCGCCGGCGAGCCCGGCAAGTCCGGCGGCGAACGCGGCGGCGGACCCGTTGTCGATACCGTCTGCCAGCCAGACGACCTGCACGGGCCCCTGGCCGGCCACGGCCTTCTGCATGCGCGCGAGAGCCGCCTTGCGGTCGACCGCCCAGGCGGCAGGGGCGATGGCGGCAGCAATGCGCCGGGCCTCATCGGGAGCGACGAACTGCGGCTGCTGCCCACCGAGGGCGGGTGCAGTGGGGACCACTGCGACAGGCACTGACTTGGCGACGGCGGCATCGATGATGCGCGACAAGATCGCCTCGCGGCGCTGCCAGTGGGCGGCCGAGGCCCAGCCGATGTCGACGGCCACCAGCAGCGGGCGGCCATCGAGATGAAGGCCGTGATCGCCGCCCAGTTGCGGGCGGGCCACGGCAATGATGAGGAACGCGGCGAGCGCCAGTCGAATGAGAAGCAGCCACCAGGGCGTCTTGTCGGGCTGATCCTCCGGCGTGATGAGGTCAATGAGCAGGCGGAAGGGCGGAAAGCGAACGGTCTGAGGGCGCGGCGGCGTGTAGCGCAACAGCCACCAGATCACCGGCAGGGCGAGGAGGCCGAAAAGGGCCGCTGGGGTGGCGAAGGTGAGGCCGGAAAGAAACGTCATGGCCGCGCCCGCCCTTGCGCCGTCAATTGCGGTTGGCCACCGATGATCGCATAGAGCGCCAGCAGGATGGTGTGCACCGGGTGACCTGTGTCATGGCGGAAGTAGGTCCAGCCGAGGCGCCTTGCCAGTTCCTGCAAGGCGGCGCAGTGGCGGTCGAGGCGGGTCACATAGGCTTGCCGCAGGTTTTCCGCCCGTCCCGCCAGCAGTCGGGCAGGCCCGGTAAACTCGCGGAACTCGGTGCGCCCGGTAAAGGGGAAAGCCTGCTCGGCCGGATCGAGGACCTGGACGACATGGCCCTTGATGCCGTTATCGGCCAAAGCCCGCAAGCGCACGCTGATCTCCGCTGCCGGTTCGAGGAAATCGCCGATGAGGACGACAGTGGCGTGGCGCCGGGCAGCGGCTTCAGGTGGCAGGGCGGCGGCCGCATCATCAGGGCGGGCGGTGCTGAGCCAGTGGGCCAGGTTGACGAGAGTGGTGCGCGAATGTCCGGGCGCATGCGGGCTGCCGATGAGCGCCACGCGCTCGCCCGCCTTCACAGCCAGCACCGCCAAGGTCGCGGCGATGAGCGAGGCGCGCTCGTATTTGCTGGCGGAGGCGCCGCGCGAGCGATAGTCCATGCCGGGGCCCCGCGCCACCCACAGATAGAGCGTGTTGGTGGCGGCCCATTCGTTCTCGCGCACCAGGATGCGGTCGCTGCGTGCCGACTTGCGCCAGTCGATGCCGGCGGCCGGGTCGCCGGGGCTGTAGGGGCGGTATTGCCAGAAATCCTCGCCCGCTCCCGACTTGCGGCGGCCATGCACGCCGATGACGATGGTGTCGGCGATGCGGTCGGCCTTGATCAGGAGCGGCGGGTAAGCGGCAGCCAGACGTTCGGCGTGCTCGCGCAGTTCAAAGCCTTTCAGCGCGCCGTGCGTTTCTGCCTCGGGCCGCATCACCATCCAGACTATCCCAGCCGCTCCGCCAGCCGGTCGATCATGGCGTCGACGGTTAGGCCGTCGGCGCGGGCGGCAAAGCTGATGGCCATGCGGTGGCGCAGCACCGGCCTTGCCAGCGCGATCACATCATCGAGCGATGGGGCAAGGCGGCCGTCGATCATGGCGCGGGCGCGGGCACACAGCATCAGCGACTGGCTGGCGCGCGGGCCCGGACCCCAGGAGATGCTGGCATTCACATCGTCCGTGGCATCCGCGCCGGGGCGGGCGCTGCGCACCAGCTTGAGAATACCCTCGGCCACCCCCTCGCCGACGGGTATGGTGCGCACCAGATGCTGCAGGCCGACAAGCTCGTTCTTGGCAAAGACGCCTTTCAGTTCCGGCTCTTCGGCGCCGGTGGTGGAGAACAGCATGCGCCGTTCCGCCTCGAGGTCGGGATAGCCGACGTCGATCTCCAGCAGGAAGCGGTCGAGCTGGGCCTCGGGCAGGGGATAGGTGCCTTCCTGCTCGATGGGGTTCTGCGTCGCCAGCACATGGAAGGGGCGCGGCAGATCATGGCGCCGGCCGGCGATAGTGACGTGATGCTCCTGCATCGCCTGCAAGAGCGCCGACTGGGTGCGCGGGCTGGCGCGGTTGATCTCGTCGGCCATGAGCAACTGGCAGAACACCGGTCCGGCGATGAAGCGGAAATGGCGACGGGCATGCTCGTCCTCCTCCAGCACCTCCGAGCCGAGGATGTCGGCCGGCATCAGGTCCGGGGTGAACTGGATGCGCTTTTCCTCAAGTCCGAAGACCCGGCCGAGGGCGCCGGCGAGCTTGGTCTTGGCGAGGCCCGGAACGCCGATGAGCAGGGCATGGCCGCCGGCCAGCATCGCCGTCATGGCGAGGTTGATCACCTCGTCCTGGCCGAAGATGACGCGGCCGAGCTCGGCGCGGGCAGCCGTCAGGCGCTCGGCGGCGGATTCCAGTTCGGCGATGATCTTGCCGCCGGCTTCGTTGATGGTTCCCATGGTCCTCACTATAGTCTCCGGGGGTGCCGCTTCGATGCTTGCCGGCACCGACTCGCGGGCCCACATGCAAAGAAAAGGGTGGCGGCTTTGAGGCAGGCTTGCAAGGCCAAGTGTAAGACCGCCCGCCCAAAATCGGGATTCACGACGGCGTGATGCGATGACGCAGACGAAGAAAGCCAACGCGGCCACCGACGCGGCCAACCCGCTGCGTGGCCTCACTGAGGCCGAAAAGGCGTCCGGCGGCAAGAGCGGGCTGCCGCCGGTTCATTTGTGGAATCCGCCCTTTTGCGGCGATATCGACATGCGCATCGGCGCCGACGGAACGTGGTTCTACATGAACTCGCCGATCGGGCGAAAGCCGCTGGTCAAGCTTTTTTCGCGGGTGCTGCGGCACGACGAGGACGGCAAATACTATCTGGTGACGCCGGTGGAAAAATGCGGCATCGAGGTGGACGATGCGCCGTTCCTCGCCATCGCCATGCGCATCGAAAAGCCGGGCAGGGACCAGATCATCCATTTCGTCACCAATGTGAACGACGAGGTGGCGGTGGATGCGGACCACCCCTTGCGCTTTGCAATCGAGAAAGGGACCGATGGCCTCAAACCCTATGTCAGGGTGCGGGCACGGCTGGAGGCGCTGATCAACCGGGCGATCTTCTATGACCTGGTGGCGGCGGGCTGCGTCGAGCGCCGGGATGGCGAGGACTGGTACGGCGTATGGTCGGCGGGCCGGTTCTGGCCGATGGCACGGGCGGCCGAGATCGGCCTCAAGCCCGGCTCGTGAACGGTGACGGA
>Ga0307436_1000403_pt1 | contig 20147 bp, 17 predicted proteins | sample SalMarWE160440MG_FD_202513 | JGI IMG/M metagenome (GOLD analysis project Ga0307436, IMG submission 202513) | Salt marsh sediment microbial communities from the Plum Island Ecosystem LTER, Massachusetts, United States - WE1604-40 | ecosystem: Environmental > Aquatic > Marine > Intertidal zone >...
TCCATCTATACCCGAAACCATCAGTCTCCAAGCTCAAGAGTACTTGAAAGCAGCAACCCCTGTTGGTCCAGGTCCTAATCCCAATTGGGATCAAATAAGGAGTTTCTTTCGCAGTGCGACAATTGCTACAAGTGATCAAGCAAAGAAAAAAAACGTGGAAAGCTCAAAGTGGATAAAAATTGATGGTGTCGATGTCCTCAAAGTGACTCCAAAAAAACCTCTTGTGGAAAAGGACTCTCCGATTTTGATCTACATTCACGGTGGAGCATTCACATTGGGATCTGCAGACCACCTATATCAAATTTTTGCTCCAATAGCATATGAAACGGGAATGAAAACATATGCCATTAACTATCGACTAGCTCCTGAAAACCCTTATCCTGATGGGCTGAATGATTGTCTAAAGGTGTATTCTAAGTTGATTGAAAAGCACAATCCAAAAAAGATTTTTTTTCTAGGGGATTCCGCTGGGGGAAATCTTTGCATTGCGACGATTCTAAAAGCCCGCGACTTACACCTTCGTTTGCCCAAAGCTGTTGGTTTACTTTCTCCTGCTGTGGATCTGGACAAGAAAAGCGATACCTTTTTTACTTTAGCCGGACGATCGCCAAAACTCGACTATGAAAAGAGTATCCTACCATCGGTGAATGCCTATGTTCCTGAGCAAGATCGACAGAATTGTCTAGTTTCCGTTTTGAACGGAAATTTTAAAAAGGGATTTCCACCTGTATGTATTCATACGGGAACGCGTGATTACTTATTGAGTGACAGCGCTCGTTTGCACAGAAAGCTTGCGAAATACAATCTTTCAGAAATAGAAGTTTGGGAAGGAATGTGGCATGGTTTTCAAGAGCATAGTATTCCCGAAGCCAAAGAATCGACTTCGTTAATGGCAAAGTTTTTCAAAAGGTTTATCATTTCAGAATATTACTCGGGAGTCTCGAAAAAACAAAGGATACCTCAACGCCGAAAGTGTTACAGACTCGTGGCTAAAAAGACAAGGGGCCGCTGTTCGAATGAGAATGATTAAAGGGCTAGATCGCATTAGTGCAATAGGAAAAGAAGAAGGTAAATAAAACTGATACTGCTAAAAATCAGCGACAGAGCTCGACTTCGTTTGAGGTTGAAAGCCATCGGGACAAGTTCGTTAAAGATGAGGAAGAGAAGGGCGGCGATCGCAAATGAGAGGAGATCGTCAATCCACTCGAGAGGGACAGATTGAACAAATGTCCCACATAAAAAAGCTCCGAGAAGGAGGGTTCCCGTCATCAGAACTCCCAACCCAAATCGCTTTTTCTGCGGTACGTGACTCGTTGAAAATTTCGCGGAAATGGATAAGCCACAGACAGAATTGCAAAGACCAAATGAAATTGCGATCATCACGAGAAAGGAAGTGCTCGTATAGGAAGCGACCCCGATCAAGATGCCAGTGATTGCAAACTCAATAAAATAGGGAAAGAGAAAACTTTTTAAAGAGGGTTTATTTTTTCCTTTTTGGAATGGATGGAGGTTTTCCAGTTGCTGCAGAAGCAACATGAAAAGAAATCCCGCGATAAAACTGATTAAATAGCTGATTTCTACACCTGAGTGCAAAACCCTGGGCATCAGATCGAGCAAAATACTCCCAAGGATAAATCCAGTTGCGATGGCCTGAATAGAGCTTTTAGCTCCCATGGAAATCTTCATGGGGATGTAAAGAGCGATCCAAATCATAAAAAATGGAATCAGGGCAATTGAGACTGAAAGGAGTACTGGATTCATGGACATGATTAAGCATCTTCAAGAAAAAACTGTCACTAAATTTTTTTTGCGCTGGTTCAAAATCGTTCTTGGAGAGGGATGAGATGAGAGGAAGACAAAGCCTTTATTTCCAATTCCTCTTCGTAAAATGGGACAGCTTCTCTAGGGGTTTTTAAAAAGAGGTTGTTTGCAGCTATTTGTGCTTTGGTGAAAGCCTCTATGAAGGTTTTGCCAAGTCCCATGACCTCACCTATCGACTTCATTTCGGGGCCTAGTTTCGGATCGACATCGTCAAACTTGTGAAAGGAAAAGACGGCTTCTTTCACTGCGAAATAGGAAGGATCAGTCTTTGCTCTGATGTCTTGCTCCTTCAGAGAGGTTCCCAAAAGGGCGCGAGTGGCAATTTTGACAAGATCAATACCTAAAGCTTTTGAAATGAAGGGAACGGTTCTAGAAGCTCTTGGATTGACTTCCAAAACGTAGATGGAGTCGCCTTGAATCGCAAATTGAATGTTCATCAATCCCACCACTTTGAGAGCTAAGGCCATTTTTTTTGCCTGGGCTCTAATCTCTTTTTGAACCTGAGCGGTTATTCGAAAGGGTGGAATGGAACATGCTGAATCTCCAGAATGGATTCCTGCGGATTCTATTTGTTCTAAAACAGCGGGGATATATACATCGACTCCATCGCACACTAGATCGACATCGACTTCGGTTGCATCCGATAAACAATGTTCGATCAAAACGGGTTTGGAGGAAATGGAAAAAACCTCCTCTAAAAAGTTCATAAGCTCTTGAAGATGGGAAAGAATTGCAATTGCCTGGCCGCCTAAGAAAAAGGAGGGGCGAACGATGAGCGGAAAGCCAATGGCTTCAGCAGCTACCCTCCCCTCGTTCAAAGAATGGATAATGCGGTTTTTGGGTTGCTTCAGTCCGATTCGATGCAAAAATTGTTGGAAGTTTGAGCGATCTTCTGTTTGCTCAATAAGCTGATGGGTGATTCCGAGAAGGGGGACGTTTTCTTGCATCAGCCCTTCTGCGAGATTGAGAGATGTTTGCCCTCCATATTGGAGCAAGACTCCGGTGGGTTTTTCGCAATCGACAATATCAAGAATATCTTCAGCTGTTAAGGGAGCTAAATAGAGTTTGTCTGCACATGTGTAATCAGTAGAAATTGTTTCTGGGTTGCAGTTGACGATGAGGGCCTCATATCCCTCTTCTTTCAAGGTTTGGATTGCATGCACACAAGAGTAATCGAATTCAATCCCCTGGCCAATGCGAGAGGGGCCACTCCCTACAATCAAGATCTTGGGTCGAGGCGTCGGAAAGGCCTCGCACTCTTCTTCATAGCTTGCATATAAATAGGCCATGGAAGTGGGAAACTCTGCAGCACACAAATCGACTCTTTTGTAAGAGGGGATAATGCCCCATTTTTTTCTTTGAATCCGAATCTCCTCTTCTGCTTGTCCGGTGCAAAAAGCGATGTGCTCATCGGAAAAGCCGAGGCGTTTTTGCGCGTAGAGCCTTTCTTTTGTAAAGGGTTTTTCCATTTGCTCCGCATCGATCAGGCGCTCAATTTGATGTAAAAACCAGGGGTCGATCTGTGTGAGCTGTTGAATTTCTTGAAGGGGATGGTGCGATCGAAATGCATCGAAGATGGCCCATAATCGATAGGGGCCGGGAATTTTGAGTTCTCGCTCGATGTCTTCAGTCAAAAAGAAAGCAAGCTCTAAGCTGCGCATGGCCTTTAACAGCGCTTCGGAAAAGGTTCTCCCAATGGCCATGGCTTCTCCAACGGAGCGCATTTGCGTTCCTAAAACTCTTTTGCTTCCCTTAAATTTCTCAAAGTGGAAGCGGGGGAGTTTCACGACGGTGTAATCGATCGTGGGCTCAAAGGCTGCGGGGATTTTATTTTCTGAAAATTCACAAAAAAGCTCATCAAGTGTGTAGCCGATGGCGAGTTTTGTAGCGATCTTTGCGATTGGGAAACCCGTTGCTTTCGAGGCAAGGGCAGAAGATCGAGAGACTCGGGGGTTCATCTCGATGATGACCATCCTACCGCTTGTGGGATGGACGGCAAACTGTACATTCGCACCTCCACTTTCCATCCCAATGGCTCGCAAGATCGCAAAGGAGTCATCTCTCATTTTTTGAAGCTCTTTGTCGGTTAAAGTCATTGCCGGTGCCACGGTGATGGAGTCGCCAGTGTGAATTCCTAGAGGATCGATATTTTCAATAGAGCAAATGAGAATGCAGGTGTCGTTTTGATCGCGCATCACTTCCACCTCGAATTCTTTCCACCCTATGAGAGCCTCATCGAATTGGATCTTTTGCTTGGGGGTTGAAGCAAAGGCTTTTTCGCAGAGGGCAAAAAACTCTTCCTTTGTGTGGAAGATGCTGCTTGTGCCTCCTCCGAGCATAAAAGAAGAACGCACAATAATGGGCAATCCAAGGGCTGCCAAACCTTCTTTTGCTTCTTCCCTATTTTGGGCAATGCATGATTTGGGAAGATCCAATCCAATTGCGCGGGCTACATCGCAAAAGAGTCGGCGATCTTCTGCAAGTTCAATCGTTTGTAAGCTTGTACCGAGGAGTTTTATACCAGTCGACAATAGGCCGCTTTTCCCTAGCTCAAGGGTGAGATTGAGCGCTGTCTGCCCACCCATTGTCGGCAAAATTGCACAGGGTTTTTCCTTCTCGATGATCTGTCTTACTACATCCAGAGTCATCGGCTCTATATAGGTCGCATCAGCCATCTTTGGATCGGTCATAATCGTAGCTGGATTCGAATTGAGCAAAATGACTCGATAGCCCTCTTCTTTAAGTGCTAAACAGGCCTGGGTGCCGGCATAATCGAATTCGCATCCTTGCCCAATGACAATCGGACCAGAGCCGATGACCAGGATCGTTTTGAGATCGATTCTTTTAGACATGAGAGGTTTCCATCAGGGCGCAAAATTGGTTGAAGAGAAAGTGCAACTCATGAGGGCCAGGGCTTGCCTCTGGATGTCCCTGAAACCCAAAAGCGGGCTTGTCGATGTGGCAAATCCCAGCGATCGATCCATCCAATAGAGAGCAGTGCGTCACTTTCAGACAGGAGGGCAAGGTGTGGGCATCAAGTACAAAGTCATGGTTTTGGCAACTGATGAAGGCTTTTCCAGTAGAGAGGTCAGAGATGGGATGGTTTGAGCCATGATGTCCGTGTTTCAACTTGATCGTTTTGGCCCCACTTGCAAGACCGAGTAGTTGGTGCCCCAGACAGATGCCAAAGAGGGGAACGGAATGGGTAAGAAGGGTTTGGATGGTCGAAATAGCCTCCTTGTACTTTGCGGGATCTCCTGGGCCGTTCGATACAAGTACGCCATCTGGATTTTGGGCTAATATTGAATGAGCAGAGGTAGTGCTAGAAACACAATGAATGAGATTACCTCTTGCGCATAGCTCTGTTAAAATAGAATGTTTGACTCCAAAATCCATGACGATGACATTCTTATCTCCGTCCTTTAGAGAATGGCTCGCATGTATTTGCGTTTTTACCCCCACATCCCATCTGCTTTTTTTCAAGGTTTCCCACGCAACTTTAGGGTCAGTATTCCCTCCCATCACACAAGCCTTTAAATTCCCTTTCTCTCTTAAAATCCGTGTTAACTTTCTAGTATCGATTCCGCTAATTGCAACAACTCCCTCTTTTTTTAGAAAGCTTTGCAAATCTCCAGTTGCTCTCCAGTTGCTTGGATAAGAGGTCAATTCACGAATGACAATGCCGCTGGCTCCCACGACTTTGGATTCCATGTCCTCTTCATTTACTCCAACATTTCCGATGTGGGGGAAGGTGAAGCAGATGATCTGCCCGGTATAAGAGGGATCAGTCAAGATCTCTTGGTATCCTGTCATGGAGGTGTTGAAGACCATTTCCCCAAGGCGCAGGCCATCGCAGCCAACGCTTTCCCCCAAGAAGAGCGAGCCATCTTCTAAAGCGATAAGTCCGTTTTTTTTCATTGTTTAGATGGTTGGCTAGGATAACATCTTTTTGCTCTTTTTTGCCTTTTCGTGCTTTGCAATGACGAGGCGGGTTTTCATGGCGGAATCGGGACTTAAGCTGATGCTATTTATCTTGCAATCGACAAGATACTTTGCAAATTCCGGATAGGTGGAGGGGGCATCCCCGCAAATGCCTATTTTGCGTTTGTGCTTCCTCGCAACATCAATGACATGTTTAACCATTCGCTTTACAGCTTCATTCCGCTCATCAAAAATATCCGAGACCAGTGAGCTATCTCGGTCAACGCCTAAGGTCATTTGGGTCAAATCATTACTGCCAATGCTAAAGCCATCGAAAATCTCACAGAAGCGATCGGCCAATATGACATTGCTCGGGATTTCGCACATCACATAGACTTCTAAACCTTTTTTCCCTCGAACGAGGCCATTTTTTTTCATGGTCTGAAGCACTTTTTTCCCTTCTTCAATGGTCCTGCATACAGGGATCATCACTTTTAAATTTTTCAATCCAAATTCTTCTCGGGCTTTTTTTATGGCTTTGCACTCTAGAGCAAAGCCATCTTGGTACTTTTCATTGTAATAGCGAGAGGCTCCTCTCCAACCGATCATGGGATTTTCTTCATGGGGTTCAAAGTATTTCCCTCCGATGAGATTGAAATATTCATTCGTTTTGAAATCACTGAAACGCAAGATGACATCGCGTGGATAAAAGGCAGCGGCAATGAGTGAGACTCCCATTGCCAATTTATCGATAAAGAATTGCTTTTTATCAGAATAACCAACGGTGATCTCTTCGATTTGTTTTCGGGTCTCTGGGTCTTTTACTTGATCGAAATTGACAAGAGCCAGGGGATGGATACGGATCGAATCGGTAATGATGAACTCTTCTCGGGCAAGGCCAACACCGTCATTGGGTAAAAAGCTAAGCGCAAAGGCCTCGTCTGGGTATCCAATATTGATCATGATGTTTGTTTTGGGCCGAGGTACTTTGCGAATATCGATTTTTTTGACGTCAAATTTTAAGAGCTTTTCATAAATGATCCCTTTTTCTCCTTCACTACAATCAACTGTGATAGGTGTGTTGGTTTTAATGACTTCTGTCGCGTTGTTTGTGCCGACGATGCATGGGAGGCCGAGTTCGCGACTTACGATTGCTGCGTGAGAGGTTCTTCCTCCTCTATTTGTCACGATTGCAGATGCGATCCGCATGATGGGTACCCAATCGGGATCCGTCATATCGGTGATTAAAATTTCCCCAGCTTGAAACTGTTTTGCATCCTTGATATCCTGAATCACTCGAGCCTTTCCTTGGCCGATCTTATTGCCAACGCTTTTTCCCGTAGTCAGAATGGTTCCCTTTTCAGCGAGCTTGTACTCTTCAATGATATTCGGATTTTTTCTCGATTGGACGGTCTCTGGCCTAGCCTGTACGATATACATTTTTCCCGTCTGACCGTCTTTGGCCCATTCTAAATCCATGGGCGTCCACTTCCCATGCTTCTTGCTATAGTGATCCTCGACATCAATTGCCCATTTTGCAAGCTGCAGAGCTTCGTCGTCAGTGATACAAAATTTTTGCTGATCCTGAAGAGGCGTCTCTATTGTCTTTGTCGCATTTGGTTCTTTTGCATAGATAATTTGAGTGGCTTTATTTCCCACAACTTTATTGATCAATGACTTATACCCTTCTTTTAGGGTCGGTTTGAAAACGTTGAACTCATCTGGATTGACGAGCCCTTGGACAACGCTTTCACCTAAACCATAACTTCCGGTGATAAAAACGACATTGGGAAATCCCGTTTCTGTATCAAGTGTGAAGATCACTCCAGAACTTGCTTGATCGGAGCGGATCATTTTTTGAATGCCGACGGAGAGGTAGGTTTTAATGTGATCGATATGATTTTCTGTTCGATACGCAATTGCCCGGTTTGTAAACAGAGAAACAAAGCATTTCTTGCACGCCTCGAGGAGTGATTTGTCTCCTGAAATGTTCAAATAGGTTTCTTGCTGACCGGCAAAGCTGGCGTTAGGAAGATCCTCAGCTGTTGCAGAAGAACGGACAGCCACATCTGTATCTTGTGTTTGAAAGGAGGCCGATAATTGATGATAGGCACTCAAAATCGCCTCCTCCAGATCTGAGGGGAATTCACAACCTTGAATGAGGGCTCTTGCTTTTTGACCCACCTGTTCCAAAGCTTGGGAATCTTTTGAATTGAAATCGCGAAAAATTTCTTTCAGTTTTTCAAATGCCCCGTGTTTCTCGAGTACATATTGATAAGCATGGGAGGTAATGGCAAATCCCGGTGGGATGGGGACCTTCTTTTTTTGCAGGTTGCGAGTCATTTCTCCAAGAGAAGCATTCTTGCCGCCTACGATTTCAAGATCCTCTATTCCAATCTCGTGGAACCACTTGATATAAGATTTTGATTGTTTTTTTTTCATGGATATTTGGTGTTTCTTTACATCTATTGGATAACTATGGGGTATAGTGGATGGAAAAATTTATTTAAACAATTTCATCAAGCTATTGATCCCAATACCTATGCTGAAGACTGCGACCGCAAGCCCCAAAAGGCGCGACAAGATTTGTGATTTTTTATTGGCTTTTTGGATGATCGCGGAGACAAATAAGCCATTGAAACCATCAGTAATCATCATTCCAAGAGTGAACATTACTCCCAAAAGGCCGGAAAATAGCCATCCCGACATCAATGTTACCGAGATGGAAAATAAAGAGATTTGGCTAAATGTATCGAAGGAAAATGCAAAAAGCGCTCCGATTCCAAGAACCATGGCTGGGCTGAGTTTCTTCCCAATGACTTTTTGGACGAGATAACTTTGCACTCCCTTTGGGACATTCGAAGGGGTTTTTTGTAAGCTGTTCCAAAGATTCAAGATGCCGAAAAGAAATAGGAAAAAAATCGAGACTCCCACTCCAAATCCTTCTAGCCATTCTGGAATGTGCGACTCGATCAATCCAGCGCCAATAATGACGCTGACTGCTGTCACAATCACTCCATGACCTAGCGAAAATAAAAAACCGGACAGTTTTGAGACAACTCGATTTTCGCGCATGGTTCTCGTAATGGCATCGATTGTAGCTAGATGATCTAAGTTGAGTCCATGCCGAAGGCCTAATGCTACAGCAATTAAAATCATTAAGGGCCAGGGAGTGGTTTCATTTATTTCCCAATGCATTTTTAGCAAATCCTGGGTAATTGGTCTCCCACAAGGCGATAAAGAGGCCGTTTTGCTCCAAATGGATTTTTGATAAGGGCCCCCGGATGCTCAGATTTGGATTTCACACTCCCGATTAAGCTCGCATTTTCTCCCTCTGGAAATTTCCGAAGGACTTCCAGAGCTTTTTCTGCATGATTTTCGGGAACGAAGGCGATGAAGCGCCCCTCGTTGGCGACATAGAGTGGGTCGAAGCCCAAAATTTCGCAGGCGCTATCGACAGCCTCGCTGACTGAAATCGCTTCTTCTTCTAAAAGAAGATCCACTTTTGCTGTCTCTGCTACTTCCACGATGGCAGTTGCCAATCCTCCACGGGTCAAATCACGCATCGCATGGAGGACAATGTTTTCCTCCAAAAGAGACTCAATGAGGGGAACTAGGGATGCGCAATCGCTGATCAGGGGAGTGGAAAATTCCAGATTTTCTCTTATAGCCATGATCGCCATTCCATGCCGGCCGATATCACCACTGAGAAGGATCGCATCTCCTTCTTGAATTTGAAGCGGATGAATCGGCTCGTTTGACATCCTGATTCCTATCCCACTCGTATTGATAAAAAGATTTGTGCCGGTCTGTCTTTCAATGACTTTTGTATCGCCTGTCACAATCTGAATGGAGTGTATTTTTGCTTCTTTTTGCATCGAGTCGACGATCTGTTTTAACTCCTCGATCGAAAACCCCTCTTCAATGATAAAGCCGCAGCTCAAATAGCAGGGCTTAGCTCCACACATGGCGAGGTCATTCACTGTTCCCGTCACAGCTAATTTTCCGATGTCTCCTCCAGGGAAAAAGGTGGGCTGAACGACAAATGAATCTGTTGTGAACACGATTTGATTTTTGGGAAGATTCAAAAAGGCACCGTCGTGCATTAAATCTAGGTGTTCATTGCTAAATGCAGGATGAAATACCTCTTCAATCAACCTATGCGTATGTCTACCTCCACTGCCGTGAGCCAGGGTAATAATTTGCGTTTCTTCCAAAGGAATCGGGCAGGTCATACGGTAGCCTCGAATTTTGCGTATTGATAATAAGCGCTGCAGGCTCCTTCTGTAGATACCATCGGAGCGCCAAGCGGATTTTCAGGAGTGCATTGCTTCCCAAAAAGGGGGCATTCACAAGGCTTTTTTTTCCCTTGTAAAACTAAGCCGCTGATGCAGCCATTGTCTTCGTATAACAGCGGCTTTTTTAAAGGAAATCGAAGAGATGCGTCAGAGTCGCTGTAGGCTTCTTGCAATTCAAGGCCGCTTTTTTCGATCTTTCCAATCCCTCTCCACTCACGGTCGACTTTTTTGAAAACATGGTTCAATATCTTTTGGGCCGGGAGATTTCCCTCCTCTTTTACGCTTCGCTGATATTGGTTCATCACAATAGATTGGCCCTTTTCCAATTGCTGGATGCAGATGTATAGCCCTTGCAAAATGTCCAAAGGCTCAAAGCCGGTCACCACAATAGGCGTTTGATAACGAGCGGCCAAGGCATGATACTCCTGATATCCTGTAATCGTACATACATGACCAGCTGCTAAAAAACCCTGCACTTCATTGCCCGGTGCATCCAGAATGAACTGAAGCGCGGGCGGAACGAGAACATGGGAGCAGAGCAGAGAAAAATTTTCGATTCCCAATTTCTTCGATTGAAAGACCGTCATCGCATTTGCAGGGGCAGTTGTTTCGAACCCCACAGCAAAGAGAACAACTTGCTTATTGGGATAGTTTGCGGCAATTTTAACGGCTTCCAAAGGAGAGTGGACGATCCGGACATCGGATCCCCTAGCTTTGAGGGTCAAAAGATCCGTACTAGTTCCTGGGACGCGTAGCATATCCCCAAATGAGCACAGAATGGTATTGGGCTGTGCCGCGATATGCAAGGCATGGTCGATGAGATGAATGGGGGTCACACAAACGGGGCAACCAGGTCCATGGATCAGCCGGATCTTATCGGGTAAAAGCTGATGAAGGCCAAACTTGACGATCGAGTGGGTTTGTCCTCCACAAACTTCCATGATCGACCATGGCTGCGTCGTGATCGCATCGATTGCCGAGACGAATTTTTTGATGAGGCTGGGGGTTCGAAATTCATCTACATATTTCAAGCTAAAAGCTCCAAAGTCCTCTGCGCTTTTTCTTCATTTAATAGCGTGATCGCAAAACCTACATGGACAATGACGTAATCACCTTTTTTGGCTTCTGGAGTGTAGGCAATGCAAATGATTTTTTTCACTCCAGAAAAATCGACCTCGGCCATTGGCAAGCCCTCTTCTTCGCTAATGGATAGGATTTTACCTGGCAGAGCTAAGCACATTTGCATCCTCCAAAATGTTGCCATAAATTTGACCGATAGCCAGACCTCCATCATTTGAAGGAATTTCGCGATGCCAAAATGGTTCAAACCCCGCCGCTCTCAATCGGGTGATTGCCAGCTCAATCAGCAATTTGTTTTGCATACATCCACCAGTTAGCAAGACCTTTTCACATGATGCATGCTGAGCGAGCTTTACAATCAAATCAGCTAGTGCCTGATGAAACGATCGTGCCATCTCAGAAAAATCGACCCCATTTTCTTTGTCATGGAGCATTTGTTTTAACACTTCTTTCCATATTATTACCCAAAAATTTTTTCCTGTTTTTTTCACCTCAAAAGCATAGGAAAGACTCGTTGTGGCAGCATTGCCGGCCAAAGTTTCCAAAGTAAGTGCCGCTTCGCCCTCATAGTGGCTTTTGAAACAGCAATTGAGAAGGGCGCTAATCGCATCGAACATGCGCCCCATACTACTACAAAGCGGGGCATTGAGCTTATGATCTAAAGCCCTGCGAAGAATCTGAAATTCCTCCTCGCTAAATGTATCCAAAGGCGAGAGTGAAGATCCAAAAATTGCATAGAGCATTCCTAAAAGAGCGCGCCTAGGCTCTTTCACAGCACTTTCCGACCCAGGTAGAGGAAATGGATCGAGAGTGGCAAAGTGCTCAAGTCCTTCTTCTTTCGCCAAGAAGGCTTCTCCTCCCCAGATTGTCCCATCGTCTCCAAATCCAGTGCCATCCCAAGCAATGCTAAAGAAGGGAAAAGACAGGCGATTGTCCAGCATTCCTGAATAGACATGTGCTCGATGGTGCTGGATGAAGTTTGCGCTTATGTTTTTTTCTCGCAGCAGTCGGCTTGTATAGTAGCCGGGATGCAAATCGCCTACTCCATGATCAAAAGTTGCATGCAACAAGTTTTTCCAGCTCTTCACTTCCCGATCATAAGCAAGACTGGCATCTTGTGAATCGAGATCTCCTATGTACTGACTTGGATAAATTCTATGGTGGATGCTGAAGGCAAAGCTATTTTTCATATGGCCGCCTGCTCCAAAGAGGGAGCGTGGGGAGGAAATGTCAATTGCGTAGGGAATATAACCGCGCGCTCTTCGTATGAGCATAGGAGATCCATCGATGATTTGTACAACAGAATCATCCAGCCTGTGCTCAATTCTTCGATTATGGATTAAAAAGGCATCAGCGACGCTCGAAAGCTGCAGAAATGCCGTCTCTTCATCAATGCAAAGAGGCATTCCCGATCGATTTCCACTAGTTGCAATGAGGGGCCTTTTGAGTTCGGTAAGCAAAAGGTGTTGCAAAGCATTGTGAGCCAGCATCAATCCATAGTAGGGGCTGTCCCACGCAACAGAGGGTGGAAGATGAATTTTTTTCTTGAGCAAAACGATGGGCGCGGCAGGGGAGGATAAGAGATTTTCCGCTACTTGATCGACAAAGGCGATCTCTTTTGCCTCCGCAAGGTCGGTTGTCAATAGCGCAAAAGGCTTTTTTGGTCTGCGTTTGAGTTTTCTGAGCCTCTCTATAGCGCGATCATTTGTCGCGTCGACTAAGAGCAAGAAACCCCCTGTATTTTTTAAAGCGAGGATTTTTCCCGCCTTCAAAACCTCGGCCGCGCCAGAAATGGGGTCTATAGAGATCGGGCTTTGCTGTGCATCTAGAAGCTGGAGTTTTGGACCACAATCGCTACAGCAATTTGTCTGTGAGTGGAACCGTCTATTCGATGGGTTCGTGTATTCATTTTTGCAATGAGGGCACATGGGAAAATCGACCATTGTCGTGTTTTTTCTGTCAAAGGGCATTTGCAAAAATAAACTAAACCTCGGTCCGCAGCTCATACAATGCAAAAAGGGATAGAGGTAGCGTCGATCTTGCGGGTCGTATAATTCTTGTAAACATTCCGCACAGATGGCGGTATCTGGAAGGAGGGCTAGCTCCGTTTCGACACTTTGCTCGCTTGAGAGGATGGCAAAATCGCTTGCCTCACACAGTGGCGCGTCCCTCTGCATCATTTCGGTAATCTCAGCTCGCGCTGGTTTTTTCTCTGTCAAATCCCTTTGAAAATCATTCAGCGTTTGGATTTCTCCTTGGACATCAATGCTGACGCCGCGACTTGTATTTCGAATGTGTCCAGCAAGCTCATACTGCTTTGCCAATCGAAATACAAAGGGCCTGAATCCGACTCCCTGTACGCAGCCGGAAAGGAGGAAGAGCCTTCTTTTTTTATTGGACATCGATATTTTTGAGAATCACAGATAATGCGTTTGGGTCCTGAATATCCTGTGATTCTTCTGCTTCAATTTCAGCGCCTTGAGCGATGGTCCCTTTGGATGCAATCTCAAAATGTTCCTTGAAATGCTCTTTGGACATGTGGGATAAAGCCCCTAATTTCACGTGAACTTTTGTCACTTTTGTGGCTTTTTCTTTTGTGGCTAAATCGGTGATTTTTTTGATCAAATCATCCATCAAACTTTTTTCATGCATGAATGGATATCCTCTTCTTTTAAAAGGTTTTGAACGATGAAAGGGATGGCCTTTGCAACCTTGGAAGATAAGCCCTGGCTCGTGGTATAGTGATCCCCATAAATGGCATATAGGATGAGCTTTGAAGGCAGTTGATTTAAATTCTTGGCCAAGGAGATAGCCTGACTTATGCTGAGGCCGTGTGTGGAAGTTTGGGATTGTTCAAAATCTACAGGATCTACAAGGGCATCCATTCGTTTCCAGGTTCCCGTTGAGGCACTGCCAACACAAGCATCGATGAGATAAATAACCGGATAGCTTTCAAAATATTCAAGTATCTCTGCAATCTCACCACGTATCTTGCTCAATTTGATTTGAGCTGGCATTTTTCCTTCGAGAGCTTCGATCACTGCCCATCCGGCGCCGTCATCTCCGCGGAAAGGATTTCCGATTCCAATAATTGCAATCTCAGCCATCTTGTCTAGTCAGTTTCAAAAAGTGTGTGCTGCAAGAAATGCAGGGATCATAATTGCGAATCGCTTGCTCGCACTTCCATTTCAATTCCTCATCCGGCATCGATATGTTTTTGCTGACAAACTGAAAGAGATCTTCTTCGATCATCTTCTGGTTTTGTGAAGTGGGAGGGGTAATTTTCGCATCTTCGATGATGCCCTTATCGTTTAAGCGATAGCGGTGATAGAGGATCCCACGAGGAGCTTCTGTTGCAGCAAATCCCGTAGACGGTCTTTTTTCAATGGGGACCGAGGCAGGCTTTTTCTCTGCATCGTATTCACCGATGATCCTGAGCGCCTCATCGCATGCATACAAGATCTCCAAAGAGCGAACGATGATGCTTCGGAAAGGATTCGTACATGTCTGTTCAAAACCGATAGACTGGATTGTTTCTTGAACAATTTTCGACAGTTTGTCCCGATTTAAATTATAGCGAGCTATAGGTCCAGCGAGATAGGAGCCTTTATCTTTTAGTTTCGAGTGCAAGGCAGTGCTATGGGGAACTTGGATTTCTTCAAAATAGTTATCGTATTCCTCGGCCTTAATTTTGAGTCCTGATGTCGAAGTGATCCATCCTCTTGCCATCGGATATTCATGATCCGAGGACAGAGAGACGCAGTCGTATTCCTTTTGCAAATCAGGGAATTGAAATTGGTTGACCCATCGAACTGTCTCTTGAGCATCGTCACGTGCTCTTTGCAAAGGCTCGACTAACTTGAGCAGTTCCTCTTTTGAAGGCATTTGATAAAATCCTCCGACTTTGACATTGATCGGATGGACTTCCCTCCCTCCAATTGAGCGGACAATCGCATTTCCTGCTTTTTTAATCCTCAGGCCTCTTTTAACTGCCTCTTCATAGTCTTTTGACATTTGGATTGCGTCGGGATATCCCAAGAAATCGGGAGCGTGGAGCATATAAACGTGCAAAGTGTGACTTTCGATCCACTCTCCGCAATAGAGCAGGCGGCGGAGCTGATGCAAATATTCTGGAACCTCAGTTCCTAGAGCATTTTCCATCGCATGGACGGCGCTCATTTGATATGCAATGGGACAAATCCCGCAGATTCGAGCCGTGATGTCGGGTGCTTCGAAAAGCTCTCTGCCACGCAAAAACGCTTCAAAAAAGCGAGGGGGCTCGAAAATTTTAAGAGTTACATCTTCGACCTTGCCATCTTTGGTTTTGATCAACATCGCTCCTTCGCCTTCTACCCGAGCGAGATAATCCGCTTTGATCGTTCGGGATTTCGTCCCGACCTTCACTTTTATTTTCTTATCAGGTTTTTCATTGCTCATAATTCTTGCTCGCCTCTTTAAAAGCAGGGGTTGCACAGTTGAAATTTTGCAAGAGACCCTTAATGGAAATCGCTTCCGTTTTAAATTCTTTTTCCCACCAACGGATCAGTGGAAGGGGATTGGCCGTTTCTTTGGGTCCATAGCAGCCATAACAGCCGCGCTGATAGGATGGACACAGCGCTCCACATCCCGCATGAGTTACAGGCCCTAGACAGGGAACGCCGTGGGCGACCGTCACACAAATATTTCCCTTCCGTTTGCACTCGGTGCAAACGCTGCCACTTGAAATAGCGGGTTTTTTCCCCATGGTGAAGCTTTTAATGACTTCTAAAAGCTGATATTTGTTAATCGGGCAACCTTGCAGTTCGAAATCTACCTTCACGTGCTTAGAAATCGGAGTTGAAGTGGCCAACGTGCTGATGTATTCGGGCTTGGCATAAACGATTTGCTTGAACTCTTCGACGTTTGCAAAATTGCGAAGGGCTTGAATCCCACCGGCCGTGGCGCATGCACCAATCGTGATCAGTACTTTGGATTTTTCCCTTACCTCTTGAATGCGCTCCTGATCGTGCTCAGTAGTGATAGATCCCTCTACTAGGGAAATATCATATGGCCCTGGATCGTCCATCTTAGAAGCCTCTGGAAAGTTCGCAATTTGAACAATTTCAGCAACGCTGAGGAGTTCATCTTCACAATCGAGCAAAGATAATTGGCAACCATCACATGACGCAAACTTCCAAACGGCTAATTTTGGTCGAGGCTCTTGAACGATGGCTAATTTATTCATAATTCTTTGATGTTAAACCAATTTTTGACTTTCTCGAATGAAAAAACCGGACCATCTTTACAAACAAAGTAGGGACCATATTGGCAATGTCCGCAAAAGCCTGTAGCGCATTTCATGTTTCTTTCCATCGATAAAAAAATCTCATTTTCGGGAATCGCAGAGTGCATGATCTCGATCAAGGCAAACTTGATCATGATCTCAGGTCCGCAAATGTATACGCGAGTATTTTGCGGATCGCCGATGCATTTATGAATGAGCCCCGTAATCACCCCTACATTTCCTTTCCATGTTTCATCTGGTCGATCTACGCTGATTTCGACATGGATGCCACTTTTTTCCCACTCCTCAATATCTTGGGCATACAAAATATCAGATGGAGTTCTTGCCCCATATAACAGAGTCACATCTTTTACTTCCTCCTTTCTCGCAGCCAGAGTGAGAAGTACTGGCCTAAGAGGGACAAACCCTGAGCCCCCTGTGATGATCAAGATATTCTCCTTTAATTCGGAAAGGGGCCATACAGAACCAAAGGGGCCGCGCACGCCGATCTCATCACCTGGGTTTAGCTTCTGCATCCCCTGCGTTACAGGTCCTACAACTCGGATGGTGTGGACCAATTCATTGTTTGGAGAAGGTGTACTACTTATTGAAAGGGGGATTTCTCCAAATCCGAAAAGGTAAAGCATATTGAATTGGCCGGGTAAAAAAGGGGCGATCGGCTCTTCCACCGGATCCAATACCAAAGTAAATGTATCATGCGTGTTTTGCGTATTGGATTTTACTCGATATCGATTTGGGACCATGCTACTGGTGCTCTCCATAAACATCTAAAAGATGGAGCCTAGAAGCTTCTTCTCGGAGAACCAAAATCTTGATGATATGCTGCAACAATTTGTATCCCAAATTTGTATCCTCATCACACTTTTTTCTTATGCAAGCGCCATCAAAGGCGATTGCTCGTGTCAAAGAAACTGCGTGCACTTTTACAGTCCAAAGATATGGGGGAATAAGCCAGGAGAGACCAACGAGATCTTTTTGGCCAAAAGTTTGGAATAAAAAAGGCTCTCTAGGTGGCACAGCAATCGATAGGGCCACCTTTCCTTCTCGAATTAGATAAAATAGATCGGCAGGGTCTCCCGGCTCGGCAATGACTTGACCTTCGTGAAACATCACATTTTTGCCACATCCGGCAATGAATTGAATCTCCTCTTGAGAAAGCCCTTCAAAAAAGGAATGCTCATTCAGGATATCAGCGATTGTTTTGATCGACTTCATCTTTTAACTCCTGCAATTCTTCAGTTACATCGATGCCTACGGGACACCAGGTAATGCACCTGCCACAACCCACACATCCCGATACATCAAATTGATCCCACCACGTGCCAAACTTATGCGTCAGCCATTGTCGATAGCGGGACTTGGCAGATTGACGGATTGGGCCTCCATGGATGAATGAATGGGATAAGTTGAAACAAGAATCCCATGATTGCCAGCGCTCCGACTGACTTCCATCCAAACTCACTTCGTCCTCACTATCGCTGCAAAAGCAGGTTGGACATACCAATGTGCAATTGGCGCAATTGATGCAACGCTCGGCAACTTTGTCCCATCGTTTACAATTCCAACTTTTGGACAAGAGATCGTGGACGTGTTCATTGTCCACATGACGGACCATCTGCTCTCGATTTTTTTCCACAAGATCTTTTGCCGCATTGCACTGCTCATCTCTTGCAAATTCAAGGTTCAATGCATCGCAAAAGGATTTCCCTTTTTCCGAACCTATGGCAAGGACGAAATAATGTTCTTGATCATTGATGATTTCAGTTAGAGCAAGATCGTAACCTTGTGTAACCTCAGGGCCTGCATCCATAGAAACGCAAAAACAGGTGTTTACAGCCCGCGTGCAATTGACGGCCATGATGAACAGATTTTCCCTGCGCTTCTGGTATTGCTTATAGGTTGCGACTTTATTGATAAATACTCTGTCTTGAACAAGAAGAGCCTGAATTTCACAAGCTCTCGCACCTATGAATGCCATTTTTTCAATTGGAGGCTCGCACTCTTCAAAAATGGTCAAACCGTTTTCTTGCTTGCGGACAGAAAAAAGTTTTTCGCGTGGGGGAAATAGATACTTCTTCCAGCTATGAGGACCTAAGTTATAGCCAAAATAAGCTTGATCTGAGCGACGTTTGAGCCGGTAATGCCCTGGATCCTGTTCATCCATCCATCCGATCGGAAGATCTTGGGCTGATTGAAGTTCATCATAAATGATGACATCGTTTTGAATCGTTGGTCCGAGTAGCTTGTATCCATCATTTTTGATTAAATCGAGCAGCTTTTGAAATTGATCAAGCGAGCAAAGAAAATTTTTTTGCATAAAAAGGGATTATTCGAGATGCCATCATTTTTGACAAGTGAGCTCGATACAGATAATTACATCGAGTGTTTTACTGCATTATAAGAAATAGTTGCAAAATAGTTGCTTATTTGTCCAAATAAAACCCCATTTTTTTGCGGGTCTTTTTTTGTTTGGGGCAGTGCAAGTGAATGGATCAGCATTCCCATAATTCAAAAAAAAAATTCCAAACACCTTTGCATGATTTATAAATTATTTGTAGCATCCAAAGAAAATGGTGAAAAGCCTGCGGATGCACATATTCTTGCAGCCAAGTGCGGCTCTTCGAGCATAAAGTTCGCCATGGTTTGAGAAAAAGGCACAGGTGACGAAATTCGGGATAAGCCAGGATTTTCCCCGGCCTAGAAAAATAAAGGAGTCTGGATCGTGGATACACAACCTCTTTCCAAAGAAATGCTTCAAAAGGTTCATGCCTATTGGCGGGCGGCAAACTATCTCTCCGTTGGTCAGATCTATTTGTATGACAACCCGCTGCTGAAAAAGCCTCTGGAACTTTCGCATGTCAAGCCTCTGGTCGTCGGTCACTGGGGAACTTCGCCGGGACAGAATTTTATCTATGTGCATCTCAACCGTGTGATTAACAAATATGACTTAAACATGTTTTACATCTCTGGACCAGGTCATGGCGGCCCTTCGCTTGTGGCGCACACATACCTCGAGGGAACCTACAGCGAAATCTATCCAAACATCAGCAGGGATGAGGAGGGTTTGCAAAAACTCTTTAAGCAATTTTCTTTCCCGGGAGGGATTTCAAGTCACGTAGCCCCCACAACTCCTGGTTCGATCCATGAAGGGGGAGAACTCGGATATTCTTTGAGTCACGCCTTTGGAGCCGTTTTTGATAATCCGGATCTAATTGCAGCATGTATCATCGGCGACGGGGAGGCTGAAACAGGACCTTTAGCAACGGCATGGCAATCGAATAAATTTCTCAATCCGATTCACGATGGAGTAGTCCTGCCGATCCTTCACCTAAACGGTTTTAAAATCAGCAACCCGACAATCTTAGCGCGCATTGAACATGAGGAATTGGAACAGTTCCTAAAAGGGTGCGGTTGGACCCCTTATTTTGTTGAAGGGGATGATCCAGAGAAGATGCATCAGCTGATGGCAGCGACTTTGGACGAGGTGATTGAAAAGATCAGAAAAATTCAAGAGCATGCGCGAAGCAACGATGATCCATCGCGTCCTAGATGGCCGATGATAGTGCTCAGGTCGCCAAAGGGATGGACCGGACCAAAGGTTGTCGATGGGTTCCAAATCGAGGGGACTTTTCGATCGCATCAGGTCCCAATCTTGGTCAATGCCGAGCACCCCGATCATGTGAAAATCTTGGAAGATTGGATGAGGAGCTATAAACCCGAAGAGCTCTTTGATGAAAATGGGA
>Ga0307436_1000404_pt1 | contig 20147 bp, 16 predicted proteins | sample SalMarWE160440MG_FD_202513 | JGI IMG/M metagenome (GOLD analysis project Ga0307436, IMG submission 202513) | Salt marsh sediment microbial communities from the Plum Island Ecosystem LTER, Massachusetts, United States - WE1604-40 | ecosystem: Environmental > Aquatic > Marine > Intertidal zone >...
GAACCTGAACTCCGCGTTCGACTACTACGACTTCTCGGTGAACAACACCGGCAAGCTGTCGAACGATCGCACGTGGCAGTTCAAGTGGGACGGCACCTACCAGTTCAACTTCGGCCTCACGGTCGGCTTGTCGACGCACTATGAGTCCGGCGTGCCGATCACGGCCTACGGCTACTCGTCGGCCTATCAGAACTGGGAGTACTACCTGTCGACGCGCGGCGCCTTTGGCCGCACCGACAGCACGTACGAGGCGAATCTCCATCTCGGCTACCCGATCAAGCTGGGTAACGGCATGGAGGTGAACCTGCTGATGGACATCTTCAACCTGCTCGACCGTCAGGGTGAGACCAGTCGTGATACCAGGTACACCAACGCGCAAGAGCAGTTCCTGACGCCCTACTACGTGCCGATCAACTGGAAGACGGGTCAGACCTACACGCTCAGCGGCAGCAACCCGCAAGTGCCGCCTACCAACAGCTCGTGGAACACCGCCAACCTGTGGCAGTCGCCGCGCAGCATCCGGTTGGGTGTGCGTTTGAGCTTCTAGGTTCGGAGAGCTTCAACGCTCGATCAAGGGGGCCTTCGGGCCCCCTTTTTTTGGGCGCACAGGCGCGCACAAGGGGGGCCAGGAGCCGGGAACCGGGCCCCCGGGCTCCTGGGACCCGCCTTCTTGTCGTAAACTCCGCGGGCTGGTTTTCCGTAGAACTCGACATGACGGGGGATCGGGTTCGATCATCCCGGTCTTTGAAGGAGGTCACGATGCGCCGGATGAAACCGCAGGCCCGGAAACTGACCCTGGTCTTCGCACTGACGTTGACCGTCGGAGGTCCACTCGTTCTGAAGGCACAGCCTACCGGCAAGTCGATGGTGATCGACGAGAGTCAGCTCCCGCCGATGCTTCACTTCTCCGTCGATGACCTGGACGCCAGCAAGAATCCCTGCGTCGATTTCACCGGCTACGTGAACGGCAAGTGGCTCGCCGCGAACCCGATTCCGGCGGACCGCAGCAGTTGGGGGCCCGGTGCGGTGCTCACTGAACGCTCGCTAGCCATCCGTCACCAGCTGGCTGAAGAGGCTGCGGCGGACCCCCATGCCAGCGGCATCGAGAAGATCATCGGCGACCTGTGGGCGACCGGAATGGACGAGGCGGCGATCAACGCCCAGGGCATCGCTCCGTTGAAGGACCGTCTCGCTGAAATCGACGCGCTCAGTGATCCGGCGAGCATCGCTGCCTACCTGCGAACCTCCGCCGCGCGCGGCGACGGCTTCGTCTTTCAGTTTGGACCGCTCGCCGATTTCAAGAACTCGTCGATGAACATCGCCTACGCCGTGCAGGGCGGCCTTGGCCTCCCTGACAAGGGTTACTACTTAGATGACGACAAGATGGACAAGCTGCAGGCCTATCAGGCGCACGTCGCGAAGGTGCTCGAGCTCTCGGGCACGCCGAGCGATGAAGCGACGGCCGAAGCCGCCACCGTCGTCGCGTTCGAGACCCGCCTGGCCAAGGCGTCGAAGTCGAATCAGGAGCTCTCGCGGGACGTCTCTCTCTATTACAACCCGGTCTCACCGGCCGACGCCGACAAGCTGACTCCGCACTTCTCCTGGACGCAGTTCTTCGCGTCGCAGGGAGTTGCCACGCCGGCGATGTTCTCGTTGGGAATGCCCGCGTTCCAGCAGGCGTTCGACGCGATGATCGCTGATGAGCCCGTCGAAACCTGGAAGGCCTACCTGCGATTCCACACCGTCGACGCGGCCGCGCCCTACCTGTCCGACGACTTCGTGCAAGAGAACTACGAGTTCTACAGCAAGACCATGCGAGGGCAGAAGGAGATCAAGGCGCGCTGGAAGCGGGTGCTCGGTACGATCGAGAACAGCGCCGGAATGGCGATGGGCGAGCTCTACGTCAAGGTCGCGTTTCCCCCGGAGTCGAAGGCGCAGATGCAGGCACTGGTCACGAACCTCTCGACCGCCCTGAAAGCTCGCATCGAGAACCTGGATTGGATGACCGACGAAACCAAGCAAAAGGCCCTCGCAAAGTGGGCCACGTTTGCACCCAAGATCGGCTATCCGGACAAGTGGCGTGACTGGTCCGGCTTGGAGACCAACCGGGACAGCTACATCGGCAATGTCTTCGCCGCCAACAAGTTCAACTACGAGTGGCAGCTCAGCAAGATCGGCAAGCCGGTCGACAAGACCGAGTGGGACATGACGCCGCAGACGGTGAATGCCTACTACAACCCGTTCCAGAATGAGATCGTCTTCCCGGCCGCGATCTTGCAGCCGCCCTTCTTCGACCCGAATGCGGACGCGCCAATGAATTATGGCGCCATTGGAGCCGTCATCGGGCATGAGATGACCCACGGCTACGACGATCAGGGGAGCCGTTTCGGACCGAGCGGCAACTTCGAGAACTGGTGGACCGACGCCGACGCCACGGGCTTCTCCGCCCGCACCGCCAAGCTCGTCCAGCAATTCAATGACTACGAAGTGATGCCGGGACTGCACGTCAACGGCGAGCTGACACTGGGCGAGAACATCGCGGATCTGGGCGGACTCGCGACCGCGTACGACGCCATGAAAGCGGCGACGGCGGGAACGCCGGATCCGATGATCGATGGCCTGTCCCGCGATCAGCGGTTCTTTTTGAGCTTCGGCACCGCGTGGCGGGCGAAGATGACCCCCGATCTACTCAAGGTGTTGATCGCCTCCAACCCTCATTCGCCGCCGCAGTTCCGCGCCATCGGCGCACCGTCGAACCTGCCGGCATTTGCGGCAGCGTTCTCCTGCAAGACGGGCGATCCGATGGTGCGCAGCGCCGACCAGCGAGTCGTGATCTGGTAGGGAGAAAAGGCCACGGCCAGTCACCCGTCACCAGTCTCCGGTCACCTGGTGGAGCCCAGAAGCAAGAAGCGAGCAGCGAGACATTCCAAAACTCGATTCTCGCTGCTCGCTTCTGGGCTGGGCGGGGAACTGGTAGCGAGTAGCGGGAAGCGGGTAGCGATACTCTTCCGGAATGGCTGGAACGCACCGCGTGCCGTTTCCCGGATGGGGCTGGGTCGGGTTAGGGCTGGTCGCGGTTTGTTGGCCGCTCAATTGGATGCTGCCCGGTCTGCGGACCCACATCTTCTTCTTTCCACTCTGGCTCGGCTTCATCCTGACGCTGGACGGACTCGTCTTGCGTCGCACCGGGACCTCGATCTGGCGTCGGTCCCGGACCCGGTTTGCCTCGCTGTTCGTCGCGTCGATCCCTGTCTGGTGGTTCTTCGAACTGGTCAATCACTTTACGCGCAATTGGCGCTATGAGGGGCGGCAGGCATTTTCCAATGTCGAGTTCGCCATCCTGGCATCGGTCGCGTTCTCCACCGTCCTGCCCGCGGTCACTGAGGCGGCCGAGCTCCTGCTTTCCTTCGACTGGATTCACAATCTGCCTGCCGGTCCGCCGTGGGGCGCGACGTCTCGGTCTCGCTGGGTCACCTTACTGGGCGGTATCGCACTCCTGGTTCTGCTGTTTTCGCTTCCCAGGCTGAGCTACGCTGCGACCTGGGCGGCGCCGGGTTTGATCCTCATGCCGGTCGTGCAGTGGCTAGGACGGTCCGGAGGCGCCTCGCGACTGGCTCGCGGTGATTGGCGACCGGTCATCGCCTTCGCTTTCGCGGCGCTCCTGTGCGGCTTCTTCTGGGAGCTGTGGAACGCTCATAGCTTTCCACGCTGGCACTATTCGACACCCGCCTTCGACCGCCTGCCGCATCTGTTCGCAATGCCCCTGCCCGGCTATCTCGGCTACCTGCCGTTCGGCGTTACGCTGGCATTTTGCGCCGACTTGGTCGGATTCACTCCCCTCCTCGATCGATCCAGTCGGCGCACCGACGTCACATGAACGCCACCCGCCTTGGCACCTCGAGCCTCGATTGAGACTACCCGGGGTAGGGACCTGAGCAGCCTCTGACTCGTTCGACACCGACCTCAGTCGTCACGCACCATGTCCAGAAGGGTGAGAACGGTGCGCCAGTTGCGCACCGTCATGACCGTTCGCAGGCGCGAGTCGAAATACTGCGCGGTGAGCTTGCTCCGGCCCGCCCCGTTGGGGAGGCGGAGATACATCTGGCGGTCCGACACCACGAACTCGTCGGGTGGCGATCGATTCGGATCCAGGGCCTCGATCGCCTCGGGCCCCGGCTGTTCTAGTAGAAATCCCACATGGAGGGAGCGAGTGTCCGGCGTGGAGGAGAGGAAGGGATTGGCCTCCACCACATCAGTCAGCTCCTGCGCCGTGCGCACCACAATCGGGATATCCATCCCGAAGCGCTCGGCAATCAATGCCGAGACGGTGGCCGGCAACGCCCGAGTGCTCGACGGACCGGCACGGTAGACCACATTGCCACTCTGAATGTAGGTCCGGACGTCGGCGCAACCGGCTGCTTCGAAGATCGATGCGAGATCTCGCATCGGCAATCGATTCCGACCCCCGACGTTGATGCCGCGCAGCAGGGCGATCGACAGGCCATTTCCACTCATGGCGATTCACCTAGGAACCGGTCGCCTTCCAGCCGCGAAGCGATCAGATCCGCCAGGACCCGTGCCTCATTCTGCCTGGCACGGGTCTCGGCGCGCGCCTCGGGCGAATCGGGATGGTCGGCCGCCGGCGTCTTCTTCCATAGATCGGCGCGTTTGAGACAGAGGCGCACGGCTCGCGAACGCTCTCGTTCCGCCTCCTCCGCGACCAGCGCTACGACGCGTTCCACAACCTCTTCCCGATGCTCGGCTGAGAGTGGGCTGATTGACGTATCGAGGACCCTCGACACGACCTTCCGCAGATGTTCGCTCGAATCGGACATGGGACATTATCCCCCCGCCCAACCACCTGGGAATCGGTAGCCTGGCTCCAGGCCCCTCTTCCCTCTCCTTGACGTATGATCCGCGCAACTTTTTCACCACATGCTCTTGGCCATCGGTCAGCCGGCCTGCGATGCAGGGACGCTGTTGCGATCGGTGCGCCGCAGCTGGAAGGAGTGACGCATGCGCCCGCTTGGCATCTGCCTGACCCTGTCTGTCGCCATCGTCCTCGTGGGTTCACCGGCCGGAGCCGGCGGCCACTCCCGAGCCGAACTCGCCACGCCTACAGCTATATCGACCCTGTCGGCAAAGATCGTCGACGAGTTGCCGACGATCCAACGAGATTTCCGCCTCCTGGTCCAGCAGCCGCAAGCCTTCGACGGTGTGGTCGTGGACACAGGGCGGAAGTATGCCGCCGCCTCTCAACCCCACGTCACGCCCTCGGGCTGGACCTGCTCACCAGCGGGAGGTTCCTTGAGATGCAACGGGCCGGCCATTCCGGGGGGGCAAAGGACCTACTTCTCCTGGAGCTCGGCCTCGAACGTCCAGATCCCGACCAAGCTGAGCCTCGAGCTCTCCTATCAGGGCCATCCATTTCTCAAGGACAAGATCGAGGCGACCTACCAGCATGGCTACGAGGTGAAGTCGGATCTGAAAGACGTGCTCGACCTGCCCGGAGGCGTCACCCCCGGCAGCATATTCATGGCGTCACCGAAGTCGGACGATTACAGAGACGGGCGATGGAGCTTCCACTATGGAAACACCACCATTCCGGCCGTCGATCCTGCGACTCTGAACTGGCAACCGCACTTTCGCGGCGGATTTCCCTCAGAGCGCCTCTTCTACCAACTCCCAAGGCAAACCGGACCTTCACTGGATTACTCCTTCACCTATGACGATCCGTGGGGGGATCGCATCGTCGATGCCACCCCACCGAACTGGTTCTATGGCGCTCCGACGCCTTGTTCCCCGGCGGGGCTGCAGGCCTGCCAGGAAAGGGTGGCAGAGGGGAGCTCGGTCTGCGTTTGCGGCTGTTTCCCCAACTTGCTCGATGTCGACCTGACCCTGGACGGCAAGCCGATTCCGTTCCCGACTGCAATGTCGTCCAGTCTCATCCGACTTCCGCTGGACGGCGTGAAACCGGGCACCCACGTCATTGCATGGGGCTCTCACAACCAGTCGATCAGTTTCGAGGTCGTGTCGCTCACCGGAGCCATTGCTCAGGACAAGCTCAATCTCGGCGAGTCGACTGAGCTGAGCTTCCAGTTGAACGGCTCGAAGAGCGCGCTGCCGTTGGAGATCAGCCTCGAATCGAAGGTCATCAGCATCCAGGGCGGCAACAAGCAGGTTGCCTACTTCAACGGCCTCGACCCGAACTCCATCCATCGCACCGTGCTGGCTACCGCCGTGGGCAAGTTCTCGATCGGCTACACGCTGCAGCTTCCACCCTGCCCATGTGGAGGGTGGGACGGTACCCAGATCGAGAATCCCGCCTTCGCCAGTCACCCGTTGCAGGCCAAGGGCTTTGCCGATACGACGCTCTCGGGCGGCGACCTGGGACTCCACTTCGACCTCAGCACCAACTCTCTGGTCGCCCGCTCCCCACGCCCCCCGTTCGATCCGAGCCAAACGCTGAAGCTCGGCTTCGCCCAGCTCGGGCTCCACGCCAAAACGGCGAACTACGGCGAGCTTCTTTTCGAACAACGTAGCGACATGCCGTCGACGGCCAGCCTGAGCAATCTTCGCCTGGGAGCCAAGGGCCGGCTCGCCGGCGCTGAAGGGATGCTGGATCTCCACACCGAGTTCTCGATGCCGTATCGCACCGATCTCCCCCTCAAGGTCGGCGTCGAGTACACCTTCGACGTGCACGACTTCGAACTCGGAGGTAATGCCCCCGGGCTCGGCAAGATTCAGTTTCGACAGTCTCCCGACCGGTCGTCGTCAATTCAGTTCAGCGACCTGAAGACGGACGCCGCCGGCTCGACCCTCTACGGCGATGCCGACTTCAAGCTCTATGGCGAACTGAACCTGAAGTTCTGATCCGGAATCGCGCTCAGAGGGCTACTCGACCGTGAACTCCTTGAAGTGCCCGTCGTTTCGAACCGGCTCCGAGATCCAGGCGTAGCGGCCCGGCTCGAGGTCGGCCTCGAAATACTCGGTGCTCCCGACCGGCATCTCCTCGACGCCGCCCATGAACGTCGCCGGCGCCGGGGCCTGCATGCCGTCCAGGTTCATCCAGTCCATCCAGTCGCGCAGTTTCTCCATGTCGGTGTCGGGCGCCAACTTCACCAGGTGCACGTCGTTGCCGAGACCCGCCTCGGGATGTTCCTGGAAGTGGACGGCGAACGTATGCTGGCCCGGCGTGACGTCGCCTTGAACCTGGATGTCGCTGTTGGCCAGGGTCAGGTCGACGTCGGCACTCGGCTCCGGCGCGCCCGAGTCGGCGGTGGTGACCGTGAGCGCTCGCAGCATCCCCAGCGCACCGTGAAATTCGCCTTCCGGCGACCGCACGTAGCACTCCATGACGTAGTTACCGGGTTCGAGCTTCAGAGAGACGGTGTTCGTGCCTCCGGGAGCGACCAGACCGGATCCACCCATCGGCCTGGCTGAAGTCAGATACCACTGCGGCAAGCCGGCGCCGAGCTCCTGGCCCACCTTCGCCTTGTCGGTGCCGGCCTTCAGATCCGCCCAGGCCTTCTCGAACGGCGGCACGACTTCGTTGCGATAGTCGTCGATCGTCTTCCCTTCGGGCAGCTCGGTCAAGAACATGAAATGAGTCTGGGTTCCGGTGTTTTCAAAGCGGATCGTGACCCAGCCTGACGGGACCTCGGCCGGGCCCTGAAAGGAGAAGTCCCGTGCTGTCACCTTGATCGGCCGGGTCTTGAGCTGGGCAGGTTCCTGCATGGCGGGTTTCTGAGCCGGCATGGCTGTCTCTCCCGCCTGATTCTTGGGCCCGCACGCTTCCAGAGTCACTGCGAGGAGACCCAAGACAATGACTGACGTAAGACTCGCTCTACGCATACGTTCTCCCTTCCTGGACGATTGCCAGTTCCGGTGATTTCACGAAAATCTTGACTAGAGTCTATTACGAGGCCCGAGGCGGAGACACGTCACGCCCGGCCAATCGGCCGGCTCGCCGGACGATCAACGTTTCATCAGGTCCAGCACTGCCAGGGTCATCGCCTTGACTCCGGTGCGAATCGTCGGTTCCGGCAGCGGCGCGAATAACGCAGAATGCAATGGCGGCAGAGGCTTACCGGTCGCTTCGTGCTCCTGCATGAGCGTCGGAGCCACCGCGCCGATGCGAAAGTCGAGCAGCGGAATCGCGTGGTCGAGACCGAAGTAGCCCACGTCCTCGCTCACCATCTCCGGTGGGATTTGCACGACCTTGTCCTTGCCGAAGGCCGCTTCCCAGACCTTCGCCTCGCGCTCGGTCAAGGCCGGATCGTTGTAGGTTGCGTCCCCATGCTCGGTCTTGGAGACGGTGACGATCGGCAACCTGTCCTCCGGCATCCCGGCTGCAATCGCGAGGCCCCGAGGAATCCGCTTCAGCGCAGCCAGTACCTGCTCCCGCACCTCCTTCTTGTAGGTGCGCACGGTGAGCTGCAGGATCACCTGGTCCGGAATGACGTTGCGCTTGGCGCCGCCGTGGATGGAACCTACGGTCACCACGGCCGACTCGAGCGGTGACACCTCTCGGCTGACGATCGTCTGCAGCGCCAGGACGGTCTGCGCGGCGAGAACCACGGGATCCCTGGTGTGGGAGGGCATCGCGCCGTGGCCTCCGACGCCGCGGATGGTGATGTCCACCGAATCGACGTTGGCCAGCGCGTAACCGGGGCAGTACCCGATCGTGCCCGCCTCGAGATCAGAGGAATCGTGCAGGGCGAGAATGTAGTCCGGTTTCGGCACTCGCTGGTAGAGATCGTCGCGCAGCATGGCCAGTGCGCCCTTCCCCAGCTCCTCGGCCGGCTGCCCGATGAGCAACAGCGTGCCGTGCCATCGATCCTTCATCTCGCTCAGCAGCCGGGCCGTCCCCAGAAGCGACGTCATGTGAATGTCGTGACCGCAGGCATGCATGACGCCGACCTCCTGGCCATCCGGATTCGTCGTCCGCACGTGGCTGGCATACGGCAGCCCGGTGGCCTCGGTCACCGGGAGCGCATCGAGCTCGGTGCGGACGAGCACGGTCGGCCCGTCGCCGTTCTTCATCACGGCGGCAATGCCGTAGGGGACAAGATCCGAGTCCGAGTCGGCGTACTTGCCGATGTGCTCGGTCACCGTGAAGCCCAGTGACCGCAGCTCGCCGGCCAGGAAGGACGCCGTCTTCTGCTCATGCCCGGAGAGCTCCGGAGCCGCATGGAGGGACTCGTAGGTCTGCAGGAGCGATGGCAGTTCCGCCGTCACCTTCGCGTCGATGGAAGACTGACCCCGGGCCGACCCACTTGCGACGGCAATGGCTGCGGTCACGAGGACGACGACTCGACGATAGACCATCCACTCCTCCCCTCTACCTCCGATTGGTGAGATCTACAGTACCGCAGCCCGACGCGGGCGATCGATCCAAGACCACAACCAGCTACTTGATGAAGGTCCCGTCGCGAAGCTCGGCGTACGCTTCGGCCAGCTCTTCCTCGGTGTTCATGACGATCGGGCCGTACCAGGCGACGGGTTCCTCGATCGGCCTGCCCGAGACGAGAAGGAAACGAATGCCCTGCTCGCCCGCTTGCACGACGATTTCATCACCCTGATCGAAGAGGACCAGAGAGCGATCGTCCGCCTCGTCGCCGCCGACCGGACCGACGCCGCCGGTCAGCTCGTTGAGAACGCCTCGCGGTTTCGACGCATCCCGGAACGTCCCTGATCCGGCGAAGATGTATGCGAAGGCATGGCTGGCACGATCGACGGGCAGGTGCCGGCGGGCGCCGGGAGGTACCGAGACGTCGAGATAGCGCGGATCGGATGCTACGCCGTCGACCGGTCCTCTCTTGCCCCAGAAGTCGCCGCAGACGATTCGGACCCTGGTACCGTCATCTTCGGTGACTTCGGGAATGTCCTTGGCCTCGATGTCCTGATAGCGGGGCTCCGTCATCTTCAGCCGGGACGGGAGATTCGCCCAGAGTTGGAAACCGTGCATCCTGCCGTTCGGATCGCCTTTCGGCATCTCCTGGTGGAGAATGCCACGTCCGGCCGTCATCCACTGCACGTCGCCGGTTCCCATCCGCCCACGATTGCCCAGGCTGTCACCGTGCTCGACTGCGCCGGCGAGGACGTAAGTGATGGTCTCGATCCCGCGATGAGGATGCCATGGAAAACCGGCGAGATAGTCCTCCGGGCGTTCGTTGCGAAAGTCGTCGAGCAGTAGAAACGGGTCATAGTCCTTGGTGGTGCCGAAACCGAAGGCGCGACGAAGTTTGACCCCTGCGCCCTCGAGCGTCGGTCTCGATTGCACTACGCTGCGGACCGCTCGGATGGACATACCTCACCTCGATTCATGGAGTAGCTCCGCGTACCAGCCTACCGCTTTGAGACGTCGAAGTCCGTGTAGACTCCTCGCAATGCCCACCGATTCAACCCGGTTCGACAGCGAACCGAGATCCGAGGCCGAGAAGCCGCCGGATCAGCCCGGCCACTCGGAGCCCGCGGAAGGCGACTCCGATCTCGGTTTCGGCTCGGTGATCGCGCGCGAGAGCCGCCGCCGGCTGCTCAATCGCGACGGGAGCTTCAACGTGGCTCGTGAAGGCCTGCGGCCGTTCAGCTCGCTCAGTCTCTATCATTTTCTGCTCACCGTCTCCTGGCCGCGCTTTCTCGCCCTGGTCTCGCTCGGGTACCTGGTCGTCAACCTGATCTTCGCGGCGGCCTTCGTCGCTTGTGGGCCCGGCGCACTCGCGGGACGAGTCGAACCAGGCGGCAAGCTCCTGAACGCATTCTTCTTCAGTGTCCAGACCTTCGCCACGATCGGCTACGGTAGCCTGATCCCGACCAGCCTGCCGGCGAATCTGCTAGTGACTCTGGAATCCGTCGTCGGCCTCCTCGGCTTTGCCCTGGCGACCGGGCTGGTCTTCGCCCGTTTCTCCCGCCCGACCGCGAGGATCCTCTTCTCCGATCGGGCCATCATCGCCCCCTACGGGTCCGGCACCGGGCTGATGTTCAGGATCGCCAATGCGCGGAGCAGCCAGATCATTGACCTCGAGGCGAAAGTCATCATGTCTCGATTCGAGTCCGGCATCGGGCGAAACTTCTATACCCTGGATCTCGAGCGTGACCGGGTTGCCTTCTTCCCTCTCTCCTGGACCATCGTCCATCCGATCGACGAGCGTAGCCCCTTCTTCGGAATCGGTCCGGAGGACCTGACCAACTGCGGCATGGAGATCCTCGTGCTGCTGCAAGGCATCGACGAAATCTTTTCGCAGACCGTCCATGCCCGCTCCTCCTACGAGGGCGAGGAGGTCATCTGGGGTGCCCAGTTCCGCAACATCTTCAATCCTCCTGGACCGGATGGCGTGCTGACCATCGATCTCGGCCGTCTGCACGACTTCGAGAAGGTTCAATGGCCGTGACTCCGCCGGCAACGCGAGTCGACGGGCTTCGCGCTTCGGCAGCCGTCAGTTCGGCGTTCCTGGCCCCACCGCCTTGACCAGCGGCAGTTCGATGTAGCTCGCCTCGTCCGGCGCGTGATAGATGCGCTGAGTCGCTTTCTGGAAGTCCCCCGGCTTGGCCCAGAAGACGTTCTTCACGAACGTCTGCGGGTTGCGGTCGTAGAGAGGAAACCAGCTCGACTGGATCTGCACCATGATTCGATGTCCCGGCAGAAAGACGTGATTGGCCGTCGGCAGCTCGAACCCGTAGAGCAGGGGTTGATTCGGGGTGATGGCATGTGGCGCCGAGAAACTCTCGCGATAGCGACCACGAAAGATGTCGGCCGACACCATGAGCTGGTAGCCGCCCAGCTCGGGCTGCCGCGCCACCTCGTCTGGATAGAGGTCGATCAGCTTCACCACCCAGTCGGAGTCCGTGCCACTGGTCGAGGCGATCAGGTGGACCTTCGGCTGGCCGCTGATCTGCACCGGCTCGGTGAGAACGTCTGAAACATAGCTCAACACGTCTTGGCGCCCCGACGCCTGGCGTTGATCGGTGACCAGCCACTCGTGCCAGAGATCTCCTTCCATCGGTTCGATCGGCCGCATCTGATACGGCACCGGCTTTGCGGGGTCGGAGACGTATTCGTCGAAGGGCGACGAGTCCGAATCCGGGGCGTCGAATCCGACCCTCGAGCCGGACTGCAGATAGAGCGGCGTCGGATCGACGCGACAACCGTGCTCACACCCCGCCGGCCACGAGTCCAGTCGCTCCCAACGATTCTCGCCCGTGACGAAGGCGGTCACCGGCGCGACATCGGCGGCCGGCGCATCATTCTGGAGGTAGTGGTTCAAGAACGGCAGCAGGACGTGGCGCTCGAAATAGAGCGACGTGTCGCTGTCGAACTTCAGTGGTCCCAACGAGCTGCCGTCGTGGATCTCCTGGCCGTGATACCAGGGACCCATGACCAGATAGACCTTGTCGTTGTTCGTGTCCTTGGGCTCCATAGCCTTGTAGACAGCAATGGCACCGTAAATGTCCTCCTGGTCCCAGAGGCTGTCCACCAGCATCACCGGGACCTTCAGCGGCTGTCCGGCGAGGACCTTGTCCATCGCCTGCTGACTCCAGAAGGAGTCGTAGTCCGGATGCGCCAGGAGCTGGCGCCAGAAGCCGAGCTGTTCCATGCCGTGCATGTGTCCGAGAGCACCCGCCGAAACAGCCTGCATGTACATGTCGTAATCGTCGTAGTCGTCGCGCCACCACTTCTCGTCGTTCTTGCGCGTCGCCTCCTGCTCATAGATGTACGGCATGTTTTGCTGCCGGAAGGCACCGTTGTGGAACCAGTCATCGCCCATCCAGCCGTCCACCATCGGGTTCATGGGCACCGAGACCTTGAGTGCCGGGTGGGGGTTGATGATCGCCATGAGCGGCTCGAAGCCGTCATAGGAAATGCCGAGAACGCCGACCTTGCCGTTGCTCTCCGGCACGTGCTTCACCAGCCAGTCGATGGTGTCGTAGGTGTCGGTCGACTCGTCTGTGTCGGTGGGGTTGAGCGGCCCCCGTAGCGGCCGGTTCATCACGTAGATGCCTTCCGAATGGTACTTGCCGCGAATGTCCTGCACGACCCGGATGTACCCGCCACCGATGATCGCCTCGACCGCGTTGTCGTACCCCTCCAGCGCCGGGCCGAGGTGGGAGCTCTGGCGGTTCGCCGTCATGTCGTCCGCGTCGTAGGGCGTCCGGGTGAGCAGGATCGGCGCGTCGTGAGCCCCCTTGGGCACCAGGATCACCGTATGCAGCTTCACGCCGTCGCGCATCGGGATCATCACCTCGCGGTGGTCGTAGTCGAAGCCCGTCCGCACGACCTTGAAGTGGTCGGGCATCTCATTGGTCGACTCCGGCGCCTGGCCGCGGAGCGGCGGCATCAACAGAACAGTCAGCGCGATTGAGACCGCGACGACAAGGATCGATGAATTGGCCGCGTCATGGTCTCTCACGTGTTTCCTCCAATACTCTTGCCGCATCGCGCATCGCTTCGACAAGCGTCTGAACCGAGTCAGTCTTTCAACAGCTTGAAAGCGTGATCCCAGCGGCCCTCGAGGAAGCCGGGAATGCACCAGAGCATGGCCAACGGCTCGATCGCCCGGGCCGCTTCCACCTTGCCCAGGTCCGCGCTCTCCCAGCCCAACTCCTCGAGAAGCTCCCGAACCTCCTGTTTCGCGTCTTCATCGTTGCCGCAGATGAACATCGTGGGCGTGCCCGCTTCGAACCGGGGGTCGACCATGCGAGCGTTGCCGACCGAATTGAACGCCTTGACGAATCGGGCCTCGGGAAACTCGCGTTGGAGCTGCTCCATCAATGACTCGTCAAGACTGGTGAAGTAGCGTAAGACTCCATTGACCGGCGGCGTATCCGCAATCGGATTGGTCGCGTCGATGACCGTTTTCCCGGCCAGATGGTCGCGCCCCGCAGACCGCAGGACATCGATGGCGGCCAACCCCTTGACGGCGAGGATCAGGGCCTCGCCGAAGGCGGCCGCCTCGGTGACGGAGCCGGTCCTTCTGCCCGAATTCTTCGCTCGCCATTCGATCAGCTTCTCCGGAGAGCGCGTACCCAGCATCACGTCGTGGCCGTGGGCGAGCAGCCCAGCGCCCAGTGTCCTTGCGACGATTCCCGACCCCAGAATGCCAATCTTCATCGCCAGTCTCTATCGGCCTCCGTCCGGTCTCGCGGCCTGCCTCGGACTACTCCGACTGCTCTTCCTCCGGTTTCGACTCATCCGGCTGCGGCGGGTACACCATGATGTGAGCGGTCGGCGTCCCGGGCCGCATGATCCACGGGGCGCCCTTCATCTCCGGCGTGGTCGAGAGACCCGTCGACGCCGGAGTCGCGAAAGGAATGTAGATCGCGTAGAGCATCTTGCCGCCGGTCACCTCGCCGGTCGCCGGATCCTGCTTGGCGTCGGGACCGCCGAGGGTGTAGACGGTGGATGGCGTCCTGGGGATATAGAGCTTGCCGGCCTTGATCTCGTCGTGGCGCCGGTCCAGATTGTCCGGACCGAAGACCCCCTGCTTGCGCAGCTCACGTCCCCGAGCCATGTAAGCCTCCAGCCCATCCTGATAGCAGGCCGAGTGGAACCCTTCCTTGCTCGGATCGTCGGCCAGGCAGGTGAGGTGGTTCGTCCCCTCGCGCGCCAGCACCAGCTCTCCCTTCGCGTCGTACGCGAGGACCCGGGCTCCGTCACGCAGGTCTGGCGGCGCCGCCGCGACCGCTCCGGCGATCTGCAGCTTCGCGTTCGGAACCTCGACGACCTGTGCGGTACTCGGCGGTGGCGGGGACGCCTGCTTCATCGAGGCGGAACTGGGCTCCGCCGCGCCCCCGGTGTGTGATTCCTCCTGCGCAATGCCGGGCGCCGACGCCAGGCACATGGCCAACACTGCAACCAATGGAACGACAGATGGACGTGGTTGCATACTCTCCTCCTTCTCGATGCGAAGTCCGTCGCGGACCCTCCGCGACGCTCGAAAGTCTCTCACACCGTCGGCCCCGACGCTTGGTGACTAACTCCCATGCTGTGTCAGAGAGCGGGCTGAGCCGTTCGAGGCTTCCGGCCACGATCTCGGCCTCGCCCCCGATGCCGCGTCGGAAGCGCCGCGGAACCTCGAACAAGCGTCCCGGGGCGACGCTCGCCTCGTAGGGCTCGCGAAGCAACGGATTGATGAAGATTCCCGCCCCGACGATCCCGCCCATCACGATCATCGTGGCATCGAACAGCCCCTCCTCCGCCCTGAAACCAGGCGCAGTCATCTTGCTCACCCCCTGGCCCCAGGCCCGAGTTCTCTCGCTCGTGAGCTCGGCCCGATCCCATCCCGCGCTCGCGGCCGAAAGCCTGGGTTCGCAGACCCCGGGGATGGCATGCCCTCTTGACCGATCGCCCGGCTGGGCGTAGCTTCAACCCGTCCAATTCAATATGACTGCTGGAGGAGAGGAAGAGCCGGCCCACTTATCGAGCCGGGGCTCTATATGCGAGCTTTATCTCCACACGGGGACGGTGCGCCCCTGAGCAGCCAGTCGACTAAAGGAGGTCAGTAGTGGCGACAGAGGAGCAAATGAACCAGTTGAAGTCCAAGGTCCGCGGATCGGTGATCACGCCGTCGGACGACAACTACGATCAGGCACGTGCGGTCTACAACGCCATGATCGACAAGCGACCCGCGTTGATCGTGCAATGCGTGGACGTGGCGGATGTCATCGCCGCGGTCGAGTTCGGCCGTGAGAGCGGGATGGACGTGGCGATTCGCGGCGGCGGCCACAATGGACCCGGTCTGGGGACGGTGGACGACGGATTGGTCATCGATCTCGGCCGCATGAGAGGAGTCGAGGTCGATCCACCCAACCGCACCGTGCGCGCCCAGGGGGGGTGCGTGTGGGGCGACGTCGATCACGCCACCCATGCGTTCGGCCTGGCCGCCCCCGGCGGCTTCGTGTCCAGTACGGGCGTCGGCGGCCTCACGCTGGGTGGTGGCGTCGGCTACCTCGCGCGCCGCATCGGCATGACAGTCGACAATCTGTTGAGTGCCGACGTGGTGCTCGCCGACGGGCGTTTCGTCACCGCGAGTGAATCTGAGAATGCCGACCTGCTCTGGGCTCTACGCGGCGGCGGCGGCAACTTCGGCGTCGTCACCTCCTTCGAGTTCCGGCTTCACGCCGTCGACACCGTCTACGGCGGCCCCATGGTCTGGCCGATGGAGCGAGCAGCCGAAATCCTGGCGGCCTGGCGAGACGACATCCGGCAGGCGCCCGAGGAGCACAGCGGCTGGTTCGGCTTCCTCACCGTGCCCCCGGGCCCGCCCTTCCCCGAGGAGTACCACCTGCACAAGATGTGCGGCGTGCTGTGGTGCGACACGGGCCCCATGGACGAGGCGGAGCAACGCTTCGCGAAGATTCGCCAGGAGTTCGGCGCACCGGCCATCGACTTCGCCGGACCGATCCCCTGGCCGGCCCTGGTGAGCATGTTCGACCCCCTGTTCCCTCCCGGTTTGCAGTGGTATTGGAAGTCCGACTTCCTGGGGGAGATCACCGACGATCTCATCGCCATCGAGGCGGAGCACGGCGCCGAGCTGCCGACCATGCTCTCCGGCGCACACATCTACCCCATCGACGGCGCGGTGCAACGCGTCGGCAACGGCGACACGGCCTTCGCCTACCGCGACGCGAACTTCATTCAGATGATTTCGGCGGTCGATCCAGATCCTGCCAACAACGAACGCATGATCGAGTGGGCGCGGAACTACTGGCAGGCCGTGCACGAGCACGCGATCGGCGGCGGCTACGTCAACATGAGCATGGTGGACGAGGGCCAGGACCAGGTCAAGGCGACTTACCGCGGCAATTACGACCGTCTGGTCGAGGTGAAGAACAAGTACGATCCGACGAACTTCTTCCATGTGAACCAGAACATCAAGCCGACCGCGTGAGCATGGACCGGCGGCGCGTGCCACTTCGGCTCGCATGCCCCACAAGTCGCTCCAGCACAAGGGCATACGCCGGAATGCGCTAGACTGGCGTCGCTGAGCATGTCCGGTCTCACGGTCGGAACGCGGCCGGACGTTCCTGAAACACACTCGCGCCATGAGTATGAAAGTCGCCTTCATGAAGCCGCCGATCGGCGGCATCCTGGGCCTCGAGATGCTCACCTTCGTCGAGCCGCTGGGTCCGATCTGCATCGCCGGCGGTTTGGAGCAGGACGGTCATGAGTGCAAGGTGATCGACCTGCGCATCGACGGGGAAGAGCCCGGCATGCAGTCTCTGCGTGAGTTTGCGCCTCAGGTCGTGGGACTGCAGTGCAACTTCACCACCGAGCGGCTGCGCAGCCTGAAACTGGCCGAGCGCGTGAAGCGTGAGCTGCCCGAAGCCTTCGTCGTGATCGGCGGACATGACGCATCCCGCGAACCGGGGTGGTTCCACCATGCCGCAATCGATGCCGTGGCGATCGGCGACGGTGAAGAGGTGATGCCGCCGCTGATGGACGCCCTGGAGTGTGGAACCGATCTGAGCGGCGTTCCCGGCCTCGCCCTCAATCGCGGCTCGAAGCAACACTTCACCGCCCCGGCGCCGGCCCGCCAGAACCTCGACGAGCTGCCGATGCCGGCGCGCCACCTGATCGCTCACTACGCGCCGCACTACTACATCAACTTCCGCAAGCCGCTCGCCCTCATGGAGACGGCCCGCGGCTGTCCGTTCAAGTGCAACTTCTGCTCGGTGTGGAAGTTTCACGACTCGACCTTCAGGGAGAAGTCGCCGGAACGGGTGGTCGCCGAGTTGAAGGCGATCGAGGCCCCCAACATCTTCATCACCGACGACATCTTCTGGATGAACGTCTATCGCGGCGAGGAGATGGCGCGGCAGATCAAGGCGGCCGGCATCAAGAAGTACTTCACGGTGCAGACGCGCACCGACATCATCTGCAAGTTCCCCCACCTGGTCGAGATGTGGAAGGACTGCGGCAATCTCGCGATCTTCCTCGGTCTGGAGGCGATCACCGACGAGGGCCTGGACTCGGTGAACAAGAGCAACACCGCGGCCAACAATGAGCAGGCCATCGAGATCCTCAAGGAGCTGGGCGTCGGCTTCACCCCCAACTTCATCGTCGACCCGGCCTGGGATCACGAAGACTTCGCCCGCCTGCGGGATTGGATCGAACGCATGGGCGCCTACAACAGCGGCTTCTCCGTTCTCACGCCGCTGCCCGGTACCGATCTCTGGGACACCGCCCGGGACGAGGTCACGACACACGACTGGGAGATGTACGACATCATCCACACGGTGCTGCCCACCAAGCTTCCCCTGGATGAGTTCTACGCGGAATATTCACGCCTCTGGCGACACGCCCTTGAGGTGCGCTACCGCATGCGCGGCAAGGCCCGTACATACCTGCACATGGGCGCCGCCCTGGCCACCGGCAAGGTGAGCTGGGGCGCCCTGCGCAAGGGGATGAACATCGCCAAGGTGTTCAGCGATCCGGAAACGTTCCTCGAGGCGCATCGCGACCGGGGCCATGAGCCCCCGGTTCTCGACACGCCGATGGCCGCCACCGGATAGCGGCCTGCTCCGACCAACAGCCCAGCCCGGGCGCAGAGAAGTGGGCTTTCGCCCCCTCGGCAGTATTCAGTTCTCGGTAATCGTGAACTCGCCGCGATCCGGGCGAATGCGATAGACCTCGCGGAAGATGCGCATGGCCACGGTCGCCGCGGCCTCGGTATCCTGGCCGAGGAACATCTGATAGCTGACCTGAGTTCCCACCGCCTTGCCGTTCCGGTCATACAGGGTGGATTCCTGCCGACCGCCCGCGCCAAGGCTCGTGAACAGCTTCTCCGCCCGCAGCGCCTCCTCTTTTGACAACGCTTGCATAGGCAGGTCGAGCAGGAGAGGATCTCGGACGGAGGCCGCGAACTGCACGAACTTGTGCGAGCTCGGCTCCTCGATGATCACGAAGGCGTCTTCGTTCGTGCGCTGCAACAGCTTCCGCAGCGCGACTTCGAGCCTCGCCTGATTCGTGGACCCGGCGCGCCCGCCGCTCACACATGCGACGAACGCGAGCGACAGAGCCAGAACGGATGCGATGTGTCGCGCGTGACGCTGCGGCATTCAGCCTCCCCAAGGTACGTTGACCAGCAGATGAGCGTCCTTATCCTACGGCACTCGCGAGCAGATGCCTTTCAAATCTCTGCGCGACCACTGGAGCGGATACACGAAGACCCCGCCGCCGCCGTGAAAGGCGTCGGCGGGGCCGGTTTAAGACGACGGCGGGCGGTGTCCCGCGGCCGTCTTGCGTCAAGAATTAGTGGCGCAAGATCGCTGCCATCTTGCCGCCCAGGGCGCTACCGGCGAACATCACCGAAGCTCCAATGGACAACAGTCCGACCAACGTCAGGGTCAGTGGCGCCAGCCCAACCAGGGCCAGGATGCCGAGAACGGCAGCACCGAGTCCGACCAGGACTTCGGATCCACTGGCCACGCTGACCGAGGCGTGAAGCACCTTGCGCTCACGATAGGACGCGTCTCCGCCGATCCGCAGCTCGTTGAGCTCGGAGTTGGCGGCACTGGCGAATAGCAGGCCTCCACCGAAGACGAGAAGACTCACTGCCATCAGTGCCATTGGCGCAACGCCTAGCAGAGCGAGGATGCCCAGCACGATGCCGGCGATGCCCGTCATCGTCTCAGCGGTCATCCCACCGGCGAGCTCGGCCTCTTCGGCCGTGCCCGTCATCAGCTCCTGATTGAGTTCGGCGAGGCGTGCCGCGACGGCACCGCCCTTGAACATCATTGCCGCGCCGAGCGCGATGATCGCAATCGCCGCGAGCGACTCAGGCAAGACGCCGGCCAATGCCAAAATGGCGAGTACGACCGCTGCCGCGCCGCCGATCACTTCGGATAGCGAGCCCCCTGCCAGGAATTCGACAGAGTGCACGTCGGGTCTAGAACCGGAATGTGTCGTTACGTTGACTGTCATGGTTGATCTCCTCCTAGAATCGCAAATTCCGTCCCTGCGATCTTCGGCGCAGGTCCGTTGCGAGGCTCGCCAGGAGGCCTACGCGACCTCACGGGCAAGTCCCGTAAGTTCAGTGGTTTAACGATGCATAAGGCGTTCCAGGTGGCGGCGGGCGGGCAGACTCCAGTCGCCAGTCGCCGGTCTCCAGGGGAAGCGAGAGGCGAGAGGCGGGATGCGAGATCCG
>Ga0307436_1000405_pt1 | contig 20129 bp, 10 predicted proteins | sample SalMarWE160440MG_FD_202513 | JGI IMG/M metagenome (GOLD analysis project Ga0307436, IMG submission 202513) | Salt marsh sediment microbial communities from the Plum Island Ecosystem LTER, Massachusetts, United States - WE1604-40 | ecosystem: Environmental > Aquatic > Marine > Intertidal zone >...
CCAGACCTGCGGTCAGGGTGAACAGGAAACTGGCCGGGAAGATCAGCCAGAAGAAGCCCGCGAACGCCGCGAAGACCAGCTCGCTGCCGGCGATCCCACCCCAGCGCAGCTTGACCGCGCTGGGCGCCTGGGCCAGCCAGCCCTTCTGAACCGCCTCCTTCTCGACGTCTTCCTTCAGATCCTGGACGGCGCTCCAGAGCTTGTGCATCCGGCTCGGCCCGACATAGTCCTTCGTGTTCGCGGCCCGGCGGATGCCTTCCAGCAGCCGGCGCTCCGGGTACTCCGGCGGATCGCCCTTGCTCACGACCTTGATCCCGGCCCGAGGTTCGCCGCGCACGGTCTCCTGGCGGAAGGCGATCGAGCCCCTGGCCGCCAGGTCCATCAGCGCTGCGGCGACGGTTCTCCTGGAGGCGCGCTGGGACAGGATCAAGGTGGCCATGGCCGGCGTAAGGCCGGCCGGAGGGGCGGGCATGTAGATCGACGGATCGTCGAGGAAGAAGGGGTCGCGACCGTGCACGAACCAGTACAGCACCGCCAGCAGCAGCAGGATCCAGCCGACCAGGCCGCCTGCCAGGTTGAGCAGGGCGTTGACCTGTCGGGTGAACTCCAGCGAAGCGGCATGCTCGGCGGTGGCGTTGGCGTCGACCTTCTCCAGGGCCGCCAGCAGCGCTTCGTCCATGGCGCAGACCCGCAGCCAGGGCATCATCTCCTCGTCGAAGATGGCCTGCCGCTCCTCCTGGCTGAGGAAGGCGGCCTCGTAGCCCGCCCCGGCCAGGAGCACGACCTGGCCGTGGCACAGGCTGCGGTCCAGGTCGAACAGGATCACCAGCCCGTCGTCGAAGCCCTTGCGCCCCACACCCCACTGGTCCATGAGGGCCGAGGCGTCGGCCCGGGCCAGCTCAGGAGTGTCGCTTTCGGGCTTGACCTGGGTGTAGACCGCGACCTCGGCCCCGGTTCGCTCCTCGATGGCGTCGATGGTCATCTCGGCTGAGACGATCGTCTCTGTCGAGAAGATGCCGGCGTAGTCGTACACGGCCTGGTTCTCGACCGGGCCCGGGTAGGGCGGTCCGGGAGGCGGGGAGTCCGCCAGCGCCGTCCCGGCCAGGAGCAGGCAGCCGGCCGCGGCCGCGATGACCGCCGGCCACCGCTTCAGGTACTCGGTTCTCATCTCAGAATCCTCCGCCGGCGCCACCGCCCCCGCCACCGCCCCCGCCGCCAAAGCTTCCGCCGCTGCTGTGCGACGAGGCGGACGAACCGATCGAGCCCAGGGCGGCCATCATCCCGCCCACGTCGGGGATAGCGCTCGATGAGTAGAGGCCCGCCGACCCGCTCGACCCGCCCGAGAAGCCCGAGCCGCTCGAGTTGTAGTCGCCGACCCACCAGCTGGGCGACCAGCCCGTCGAAGCCCCGGTCGCCGCGGTATCGATCATCGACCTTTTCAGGATCGCGTCCAACTCGTCGTTGAGCCCCAGGGCGACTCCCCAGGCCATGGCGAAGTCCGGCGTGTCCACCCACGGCAGCGGCCGCTTCTGGACCACTTCGTCCATCGTTCTCGACTGGTCGATAGTGGCCTTCATGGTCCGTTTGTAGGCCAGCAGCTGGGCTCGCAGCAGCGAGCCGGTCATCGTCCGGGCCGGCATGAAGAAGGCCGTCACGCCCGTCACCAACCCGGCCGCTCCGAGCCCGATCGATCCCAGGATTCCCCCGCTGGCGCCCACGTCGAGCGTCCAGCTGACGAGGGGGAAGATGGGCAGGAAGAGGACGAAGGCGAAGACGAACCACTTGGCCCGGACCTTCGTCGGCTGGCCGGTGAACCAGCGATCGTCCACGGCCGAATCCTCCAGCGACGTCTTGAACGAGGAGACTGAGGAGGCAAGCGAGGACGTTTCCGACGGCTCGATGTAGGTCAGGAGGGTCTTGTCGGCGGGGACGCCCTCGGGGCTGACGAGGCCGGCCGGCGTCGCGCGAGGGCCTCTTCGGAGGAACGACAGGAACCCCGAGGAGAGCGGGTGGCGGCGATGCAGGCCCTGCCACAGCCGTTGCTCCGGGTAGGGGAGTGACACCGAGCCGCGCAGCACGCCTATGCCGACGGACTTCCTGCCCGAGCCGTCTTTGTAGAAGCGGATCAGGCCGCGGGCGGCCAGGTCGACGAAGCCGGCCGAGACGGTCCGGCTGGAGGTTCGGTCGTCCATCAGCAGCGTGGCCATGGCCGGCGTCAGGCTGGGCGGGGGAGCGGGCATCAGAACGGACGGATCGTCGGTGTAGACCGGATCGCGGCCGTGGGTGTACCAGGAGACCAGCACGAAGGCGATAAGCCAGATCGAAAGCGCCAGGATGCCGATGCCCACGACGGAGTTGAGGAGGCGGGCCGACTGAAGATCGGCCGCGTGCTCGGGCGTGGCCGCCTCGTCGATCTTCGCCAGGGCGGCGGTCAGGGCGCCGTCGAAATCGCGCGCCTTGAGCAGCGGCAGCATGTCGTCGTCGAAGATGGCCTGGCGCTGGGAGTCGGTGAGATAGGTCGCCTTGAAGCCGGAGCCGGCGTACAGCGAGCACTGGCCGTGGATCCTGTTGTCCTCCATGTCGAACAGGATCACCAGGCCGTCGTCGAAGCCTTTGCGCCCCACCCCCCACTGGTTCATCAGGGCCAGGGCATCGGCGTTGGCCTCGTCGAGCGTGTTGCTCTCGGGCTTGACCTGGGTGTAGACCGCGACCTGGGCCCCGGTGCGCTCCTCGATGGTCCTGATCGTAGCCTCGGCGGAGGTGATCGTCCCCTGGGAGAAGATGCCGGCGTAGTCGTAGACCCTCTGGCCCGTGACCGGCTCCGGATAGGGCGGCCCCGGCGGGGGAGCGGCCTGGGCGATGCCGGCAAGCTGCGGCACCAGGATGGCGCCCAGAGCGATCGCTCCGGCGAGCCAGGTGAGGCGACGCGTCGTCACGGTGCTACCTCCGGCGGGCGATCAGCCCGACTTCTTGGCCTTCTTCGTCCCGCGGGCCCTGATGCGGCGGACCAGCTCGGCCGAAAGCTCGTAGCGGCCGAAGCTCGGCATGACGTAGGTACCGCTGATCTGACTCTCTACCTGCTCCAGCAGGTTCATCGACATCTCCAGGCCCACCTCGGCGCCGCGCTCGCCGGCGGCATGCATGGCCGCCCGCTGCTCGTCCGGGATGGTGATGCCCGGCACCTCGTTGTGCAGGAACTCGGCGTGTCGGGCGCTGTGCAGGGGCAGGATGCCCAGCAGCACCGGCACCGGGAAGCCGCCCTGGCCGAAGATCTCGCGGGCCCGGCTCAGCATCGACTCGACCTGCTCCAGCGAGTAGAGCGGCTGGGTCATGATCAGGTGGGCGCCCGCCGCCAGCTTGCGCTCCAGGCGCGACCACTCCTTCTCCGGGTTGGCCGAAGTCGGATCCAGGGCGCAGGCCACGGTAAAACCGGCCCGCTGGCCGATCGGGGTCCCGGCCTGGTCCTCTCCCTGGTTGAGGCGGCTCATGATCTCGATCAGGCCGATGGCGTCCACGTCCCACACGGCCCGGGTGTTGAGCAGGTCTGCCGCGCGGGGCGGGTCGCCGGTCAGGGCCAGGATGTTGCGAATGCCGAGGGCGTGCGCGCCCAGCAGATCTGCTTCGAGGGCCATCAGGTTGCGGTCGCGCGTGGTCAGGTGGACCAGGCACTCCAGGCCGACCTCCTGCTGGATGCCGAAGCCGACGGCCATAGCCCCCATCCGAACGCGCCCCGTCGCCGAGTCGCTGATGTTGACGATGTCGGCCCCGGCCTCCTGCAGCAAGCGCGCGGCCTCAAGGGTGCGCTCGATGCGGATCGAGCGCGGCGGGTCGATCTCCACGCTGACAACGAGATCGCCGGACTCCAGCCTGGCGGCGAAGGGCGTGGGCTGCGGGGCCTCGCCCTCAGGGCCTTGCTCGCGCCGCGGAGTGCGGGGAGTGGCCGCTACCGCCGTCTCGCGGTCGCTCTCACCGGCGGGCGGAGCCGTGGCCGGGCCACGGTGCTCCCGGCCGGCGATGGCGTCGATCGCGGCCCGCATGGCGGCCGTGTGGGCGGGGGTCGTCCCGCAACAGCCGCCGACGATGGTCGCCCCGGCGTCGAGCATGCGCGGCACCATGCCGCCGAAGTACTCGGGCTCGGCAGAGAAGACCAGCCGGCCGTCGATGCGCTGCGGCAGTCCGGCGTTGGGCATGACGGAACGGGCGACCGTGGCCGAAGGCGGGCCGGTCCTGGCCAGGGCCTCCAGGCAGGCCTGCGGGCCTGCGCCGCAGTTGACGCCGATGGCATCGACGTCGGCCTCGATCAAGGCCGCGGCCGCCTTCTCGGGAGTCGAGCCGTCCAGCAGGAGCAGGTCCTCGCCGAAGGTCATCTGGGCGATGACGGGCAGGTCGCAGGCTCGCTTGATCTCCTCGATGGCTGCCAGCAGCGTCTCCAGGTCGGCGAACGTCTCGCACACGAAGATGTCGACCCCGCCCTCCAGCAGCCCTTCGACCTGCTCCCGGAAGGCCGCCCTGGCCAGGCCGGGATGCGGCCGGTCCAGGACGTGCAGCGTGGGCCCCAGAGGGCCGACGGAGCCGGCCACCAGGGCCTCGCGGCCGGCCACGTCGCGGGCCTCTCTAGCCAGCTGCGCGGCCCGGCGGTTGATCTGCCCGGCCAGGTCTTCCAGGCCGAAGTCGGCCAGGCGGAAGCGGTTGGCGCCGAAGGTGTCGGTCTCGATGGCGTCCGCCCCGGCTTCCAGGTAGTCCCTGTGGATGGTCGAGACCACGTCCGGGTGGACGAGGACCACCTCCTCCAGGCAGGTGCGCTGGGCTACGCCGCGGGCGTAGAGGAGCGTGCCCATGGCGCCGTCGAACAGCAGCGGCCGGCCGCGCAGGCTGATCCGGAATCGCTCGCGCTCCGTCAGCGCGCTCGGAGTGCCGGACTTCGCGGCGGCATCGGAAGCCGCCCTGTCTGAAGATACGATGGGCGATGCGGGCATGCGGAAAAGCCTAACCGGTTCGGCCGTTTCGATGCGGCCCTGGTGCCGTGGGCGATCGACCTACAGCCCGACGACCTTGCGCGGCAGGAGCAGCAGCTCGAGGACCGTGGCCACGACGCTGATGACCAGCGAGGCCACGACCGCCACGCCGATTGCCTCGTAGCCCCAGGTGGGCGGGAAGCCGCCCACGTTGAAGCCGATGCTGAGCTGGTCTTCCGCCTGCCAGACGATCCAGGCCGTCGCCAACAGCATGCCGGCGTTGATGACGAAGGCGACCAGGCCCATCGTCATCCAGCCGATCGGCATGGCCAGGATCTTCACGATCGGCTTGATGTAGCTGTTCACCAGGGCGAAGACCAGGGCGATTATCAGGATCTTGACCCAGTCCTCGACACTGTCGTTGCGGAACGCCAGGTTGAACTCGGGGACTACGTTGGCCGCCGCCAGCAGCGCGGCCGTGTTCACAGCGATCTTGAAGGCCAGGTTGATCATCAGCCGTTCCTCCGAGGCGGCGCCGCCGTGCGGCGGCGCATGGCATGTGCCGATGCTACTCGCCGGCAATACCTCCGTGCGGGCCGAATCGCGACATCCTGGCCGCTTCGTCCGGGGTTCCCGGCCGATCGCGGGCCGCTACACTCCGCGAAGAAGCGGCGAAAGGGAACGGCATGTCGGAGTTCGGTGAGCGTGTCGAAGGTTTCCTGACCGACTACTTCCGGTGCTACCCCGTGGCCGCCACGGCCATCGGCAACCACGATCACGACGGCGAGTGGCCGGACCTGACCCGGGCCGGCCGCGAGGCCCGGCTGGAGCTGATCGCCGACTGGGAGATCCGGCTGCGGGCGATCCCGGAGGTAGGCCTCTCACCCGACGAGCGGATCGACCGCGAGCATCTCCTGGCCGAGCTGGCCGCGCTGCATTTCGACGAGGCGGAGCTGCGGGAGTGGGCCTGGGATCCGCTGAGCTACGTCTACCTGATGGGCGGCGGCATCTTCCCTCTGCTGGCCCGGGACTTCGCCCCGCTGGCGGTCCGCCTGACGTCGGTCGCGGCGCGGCTGGAGCGGATGCACACGATCATCGACGCTGCGAAGGACGGCCTGGGCCGGCTGAACGCCCAGCCCGTCTCCGCCCTCCACCTGGAGATGGCCATCCGGCAGCTGCCGGGCGTCAGCTCCCTGGCCCGGGATGCCCTGAGCCAGGCCCGCGAGGCTGCCCCGGACGACCAGGCGGTGGCCGCGCTGCTGCCGCGGCTGGAGAAGGCAGTGGAGCTGGCCGAAGCGGGGGTGACCGCCTATGGCCGCTGGCTGAAGAGCGACATGGCTCCCCGGTCTCACGGTGAGGGCCGCCTGGGGCGCGACCTCTTCGCCAGGAAGCTCCGCCACACCTTCCGCAGCGGCCTGACCGACGAAGAGATCCTGGCCCAGGCTCGCCACGAGTACGACGTGGTCCGAGCGGAGATGATCCGGCTCGCCCGCAGGCTGTGGAAGGTCTGGGTGCCCGGCGAGCCCATCCCCACCGCCGCGCGAGTGGGATCGCAGGAGGCGGCCGACCAGAAGGTCGTGGCCATGGTCACGGCCGCCATCGGCCGCGACCACCATTCCCCCGGGGACCTCGTCGAGTTCTGCCGCGAGTCGTACCGCGACATCGTCGCCTTCTGCCGGCGCAAGAAGCTGATCGCCGTTCCGGACGAGCCCCTCGAGATCGACTGGACGCCGCCCTTCCTGCGCGAGTACGCCAGCGCCATGCTCGATTCGCCGGGGCCGCTGGACAAGGGGCAGAAGGCGTTCTTCTTCATGACGCCCCCACCCGACGACTGGAAGCCCCAACAGGTGGAGTCGTACCTGGCCGAGGAGAACGACCGCCAGCTGATCCTGACCACGATCCACGAGGGGATGCCGGGCCACTACCTTCAGCTGGTCTACTCCAACCGTTGCCCGTCGCTCGTTCGGGCGGTCTTCGGCAGCGGCGTGTTCATCGAGGGCTGGGCCGTCTACATCACCCAGGTCATGATGGACTCCGGGTACCGGGCCAGCGATCAGGCGCTGCGGCTGATCCACTGGAAGTTCTACCTGCGGGCCATCATCAACGCCCTGTTGGACGTGGGCATCCATGCCGGCTCCATGACCGAGGCCGAGGCCATGGAGCTGATGGTCAGGGGCGGTTTCCAGGAGGAGGCGGAGGCCCGCAGGAAGTGGGATCGGGCGCGGCTGACCGCGACCCAGCTGTCGACCTACTTCGTCGGCTCGATGGAGATGTGGAAGCTGGAGCGCGAGCGGCGGGAGCGACTGGCTGAGGCGTCGAGCGATCCGCGCGGGGCCGGAGCCGTCCCGGAGCCGCGGGTCGTGGGCGGCCTGGGTCGCACCCCGGGCTTCTCCTACAAGGAGCACCTGGAGTCGCTGATAGCTCACGGCTCGCCGCCCATCCCTCTGGTGCGGCGGATCCTGCTGGGCGATCAGCCGGGCGCGGCGGCGGCTTCCTCCAGGGCATCGAGGCGGTAGCTGCAGGCGTCGGCCGCTCGGGCCAGCGTGGCGGCGAGGGTCCTGGCCGAGGCCAGGCGCGGCGAGATCCCGGTCCGAGCGCCCGGCCGGAGCGCCTCCTGAACGGGTAGCCACCACACCAGCCGGCGGAAGGCGTCCCGGTCGAAGTAGGCCACGCCCTGCCATACGTTGAAGCCGATAGCGGCCCGGACCACGTCGTCCTCGGTCAGCGCTCGGGCGATGGCGGGCGCTCGCCGGGCGGACGGCAGCTTCGCCACTGACGAGGGGAGCGGCAGGCGGTGCAGGGCGGCCGCCAGGGCCGCGCCGCCGGCGGGGGCCAGGGCTTCGGCGATGACCGGGCAGAGCAGCATCTCGCCTGCGTCGCCGGAGCAGGCTGCCCCTTCCACGACCAGCCCCGCCAGGAGCGTTTGCCAGGTCTCGGGGTTGTCGAACTCGGGGCCCAGGGCGCTGCGCGCCGCCTTGGACAGGCGCAGCGCCGCCTCGACGCGCGCCTCGAACGTGGCCGCGGCCTCGTCCACGTCGGCCGCGGAGCCGCTCATCTCGGCCACGGCCCGCAGCACGGCGGCCACTCCGGCCCTGGCCTCGGCCAGCGGCGCCTTTGCGACCGTCCCGCGGCTCGCCCCCGTCTCGGCCACTCGCCCAAGCGCGCCCGCCTCGATGAGCCCGCCCAGCGCCACCCGGAGCGGCTCCAGCTGCATCTCGCGCAGGGCCTCCACGACGCTCGGCACGCCTCGGCCGCCCAGCTTCTCCGCCAGGCGGCGCAGCTGCCCGGATGGGCCGTCGTGCAGCTCGTGGATGTCCAGGAAGACCTGGCAGCCGTAGGCGTGCAACTCCACGTACAGGCCGTCTTGGGCCAGGTCCGAGGAGCGTCGGATGTACTCCAGGCCGGACCGCTGCTCGCGCAGAAGAGCGTACCAGTCGCCCTCGCTGTGCAGGCCCAGCCCTTCGGCCAGGGTGCGCTGGACCAGCTTGCGCCCGCCCGAGCCGTCGGCCACGGAGTACGCGGCCGAGGTCTTGATCCAGCCTCGAGCCTCGGCGTACTTGTTGTGGTAGACGATCAGGGCCCGTTCATGGCCGCGCCCGTTGGAGTAGGCGAAGATGTCCTCGTTGACCCAGCCGCCCTGGTCGAAGACGTCGTAGAGCAGGAAGTCGGTTGCCTCGGCGAACAGGTAGCGGCGGTGGAAGAGCGGGAACAGCTCCCGTTCGTGGCGCTCTACCAGCCACTGATCGGGCTGCTCGTCGCGGTAGGCGCGGCGGTACTCCATGCCGTACTTCTCGGCGAAGCCCTCGATCTGGCCGTGCCCCATCATCGGCAGGCCGGGCATCGTGGCCAGCAGGGTGGCCACGCCGAAGTACTTGTCGCCCTTGCCGAACTGGTCGACCGCGGTGCGCTCGTCGGGGTTGTTCATGAAGTTGACAAAGCGCTTCAGGACCTCCGGGTCGAACTCCATGGTGTCCTTGACAACCTGTCGGTAGCTGGCGTTCTCCTCGTCGCGGAGCATGTTCATGAACGCGCTGTTGTAGACGCGGTGCATGCCCAGGGTTCGGACGAAGTAGCCCTCCAGCAGCCAGAAGGCCTCGGCCAGGAGCAGCGTGTCGGGCACCTCTGCCGCTACCCGGTCCACAACCTCGCGCCAGAATTCGTTGGGCATGCGCTCGTCGAACACGGCCCGGGTGATGGCCCGCTCGGCACGCGACGGGATCGCCCCGCCCTGGCCCGGCTCCGGGTACCACAGCCGCTGGATGTGGCGCCGAGCGAGGGTCATGGCCGCGTCGAAGCGGATGATCGGAAACTGGCGGGCCACGTGGAGGATCGTCTGGATGACCGCCTCACGGACCTCGGGCTTGAGGAAGTCCAGCTGGGCCGTGTCGTTCCAGGGCATGCTCGTGCCGTCGTTGCCGTGGTAGATGTAGCGGGCGTCGCCGGTGTGCTTGTCGGTGCGCTTGAAGACCACTGCGGCGTCGGTCGAGTTCCAGTAGTGGTCTTCGATCTGGACGGCCACCCGATCGTCGTCGCACAAATCGCCGCCCTCGAAGGAGTAGACGGGGTATGGAGGCTCCGGCAGCTGCATGAACCAGTCGGGGTGCTCGATCACCCAGCGCGAATCGATGCCCATGTGGTTGGGCACCATGTCGCTGGAGAGGCGGATGCCCCGGGCCCAGCAGCGGTCGCGCAGGTTGTTGAACGCCGCCTCGCCGCCCAGATCCTCGGCCACCGTGTAGTCCATCAGGGAGTAGGCCGAAGCGGCGGCCTCGGGGTTGCCGCGCCACTGTTTGATGCGCTGGCTGGCCCGGCTGCGCTCCCACAGGCCGATCAGCCACAGGCCGGTGAAGCCCCGGCGGGCCAGCGTGTCCAGCTCCTCGTCCGGGATCTCGTCCAGGCGGCGAATCCAGCGCCCGTACTGCTTGGACAGTTGATCGAGCCAGACGAAGGTCGTCTTGGCCATCAGCACCACCCGTGGCATCCAGTCGCTGTCGGCGCTGAAACGCTCGTACTCGTTCTCCAGGCCGCCCAGCCCGGGGCCGTGGGCGACGGGCTGGGCGCCGGCCGGGTGCATTCGCATCCAAAGCGCGACCTCTTCTTCGTGCAGCACGTCGAGGGTCACGATCAGGCGGTCGAGGAAGGGGGTCAGGATCAGCCCCCACCGGGAGCGCATGTAGCGCAGCTGGCCGGCCAGCGAGTTCGGCTTGACCAGGGCCGGGGCGCGCAGGAAGTCCAGCAACGTCAGCTCTTGAGGCCCGAACGGGGGCTGCTGGGCAAAGAAGGCCTGCAGGCCGTCCGTGACCTTGTCGTAGGCGGTCTCCCGAGACAGGCCGGTGTCGTCGAACAGGTCGTCGAAGGGGCCGAAGGCCGGGTTCAGGTTGGCCAGCCAGAGAAGGAGCAGCTCCTCCAGCGCGATCTGGCGGTTGGCGACGCCCTCGCTGGTGTCGGCAAGGTAGTCGGCCGGGTCTCGACCGTCGCGAGCCACGGCCAGCGGGGGGAACTGGTCGACGAACTGCAGCAGCGTTTCGTCGAGCCTGCCGGCTCCCAGGTCTGCCTCCAGCGCCAGCAGGGCATCGGCCATGACCCGGTGATTGACCGTGCGGCGGTAGATCTCGATGGCGTGGTGCAGGATCTCGTCGATCAGCCCCATCGCGTTCAGCTCGGCGGCGTGGACGACGCGCTCCGGATAGCGCTCGCGGTCGCAGCGCTCGTTCATCAGCCGGGCCAGGGCGCGAGCCGCCGGGAAGTCCGGGATGATGACGTTGCCGGTGGTCTGGAAGAGAGCGCGGTCGAAGCCGTACTGGCCCCGCGCCGCCTTCGAGACGTGGAATTCGAATGCCACCGCTAACCAGCTCCGAGCGTTGGCGCCGACGCTCTACCCGATCCGCCGGGGCCTGCGCCCGAGTCTAGCAGGCCCTCGCCCCGCCTCTCATCACATCAGGTAGCGGACCCACAGGTAGCCGGTCGAGATCAGGAGCGATTCGAGGACTACCACCGAGCCGTACTTGGCGAAGTCGAAGAAGCGGATTGGGTAGCCGGCCCGCTTGGCCAGGTTGGCAACCACGACGTTGGCCGAGGCGCCGACGATCGTCAGGTTGCCGCCCAGGCAGGCGCCCAGGGCCAGCGACCACCACAGCGGCTCGGCCGGAAGACCGGACCGGGCCAGTTCGTCCACGACGGGGATGGCGGTGGCGGTGTAGGGGATGTTGTCGACGACGGCCGAAGCCACGGCCGAGAACCACAGCACCGAGACCGAAGCCAGCGTGGCGTCGCCGCCCGTGGCATCAGCCAGCGAACGGGCGACGCTGCCGACGATGCCGGTGTGGACGATGGACTCGACCAGCACGAAAAGGCCCACGAAGAAGAACAGGGTGGACCACTCGACCTCAGTCAGGGCCTCGTGCGGGTCCACCCGGCCGGCCAGCATGAGTACCGTGGCGCCAAGCAACGCGATCGTGGCCACCTCCACGCCGAGGGTGGTGTGGAAGAGAAAGGCCAGGATCGTGCCGCCGAGGACAATCATGCTCACGACCAGCAGCCGCCGATCGCGGATGGCGCGCCTGGCGCTGAGCGACATGACCACTGCCCGCTGCTCACTGTCGACGGTCATGTCGCCGCCGAAGAAGAGGCGCAGGGTGACGATGAAGACGACCAGGATCAACAGCACCACCGGGCCCAGGTTGAAGAGGAAAGCGCCGAAGTCCAGGCCGGCATGCGAGCCGATGAGGATGTTCGGCGGGTCGCCGATGAGGGTCGCCGTGCCGCCCACGTTGGATGCCAGGATCTGGCTGATCAGGAACGGGTACGGCGAGACGTGCAGCATCTGGGCGATCGAGAGCGTCACCGGCGCCAGCAGGACGACCGTGGTGACGTTGTCCAGGAAGGCCGAGAGAAGAGCCGTGATCAGGGCCAGGATGACCAGCAGGCGAAAGGGCTGTCCCCGGGAGAGCTTGACCGCCCTGATGGCGACCAGCTCGAAGAAGCCGGTCCTGGCCAGCACGCCGGCCATGATCATCATCCCGGCCAGCAGGAAGATGACGTTCAGATCGATCGCGGCAAACGCCTCGTTCTGGTCCAGGACTCCCAGCGCCACAGCGCCCAGGCCGCCGGCCAGGGCGATCAGCGTCCGATCGAAGCGTTCGGTCGCGATCAGCCCGTAGGCGACGACGAAGATGGCGCCGGCGATCCAGGGGTCCATCGCTCTCCTAAGGGGTCGGCTGGTGAGCGGCTTCGAGGGCTTCGCTGTAGATCGCCCCGCCGTTGATGCGGCGGGACGGTGAGGACAGTATGGACAGGTCGGCGACCAGGCGCCGCTCCAGGCCCGCCTCCGTCGCGGACTCCATCAGTCTGGCCGCCCGGGCGGCGCACAGCAGCAGCTGCTTGGTCTCGACCCTGACTGGATCGTCCCAGAACCAGCCGTCGCTGGCGAACATCGCCAGGCGCCAGCGCTGCGCTTCCAGGATCGTGAGAAGCGCGTCCCGTTCGTCGGGCGTGGCCCCGGGGAGATGCCGCTCCCCGAACGCCTCGGCCGTCTCCGCCCCGAAGACGACGTCCACGTACTCGTCCCTGGCCTGCCACAGCGCCGCCGGCTTCATGAAGCGTCGCACCCGCTCCTGGGCCAGGATGTCGATGCCTGCCGCCAGCCGTTCCAGGGCGGCCCGCAACGGCCCCTTCCAGCGGCCGTCGGCGGCATCGGGACACTCCGCGGTCCAGCGGGCGACGCCGTGGTGGCAGCTCCAGGAGGTCCGTTCCACGATCCTGGCTGCGGGCAAGGTCGGCGGCGGCGTGGCGCAGATGACGCGCCCGATCGTTGTCACGTCGAAGGGGCGGGCCGGCGTGTCCGGGCCCGGGTTCACCAGCCGCGCCAGGAACAGGTCGCGGAACTTCTGGTGGTGGCCGTACAGCTCGCCGTCGGTCGCGATCAGGGCCAGGTACGGCGTGCCGTCGGCGCGGCCGGGGCCGGTAAGGCGGGGAGCGACCTTGTCGCGGGCGAAGGCGTCGGCGTCGATGGTGGCGCCGCCGTCAAACGAGACGGCACTCGAGAGAGCGGCGTCGTAGAAGACCACGGCCAGGGAGCGGCCATTCCCCAGGTCCACCCGGTAGGGGCGGCGGGTGTCCAGGCGCGAGCTGGCGGCCTGCCAGGGTGCCAGGATCGTGTAGCGGATGCCCTCGTCGGCCAGGATGCGCAGCGTCGGCAGGTCGACTGCCGTCTCGGGCAGCCACATCCCGGTCGCCCGTCGCCCGAAGCGCAGCTCGAAGTCGCGCAGGCCCCAGCGGATCTCGGTCCGCCGGTCGGCCATGGAGGCCAGCGGCAGAATGGTGTGGTTGTAGGCCTGGGCGATGCCGTTGCCGCAGGCGGCGTCCGGGTCGGCCGGGATGCCCGCGGCGTCACGATCGGCGGCCAGGAAGCCCTTGTAAGTAGCTGGGTCGTGCTCGGCCAGCCAGATCGCCAGCGTGGGCCCCAGGTCGAACGAGATGCGTCCCAGGTTGCCCTGCTTGACGTTGGGCTTGTAGCACTCGGCGTCGATGCGGGTATTCCAGTCCCGGAACGGCGCGGCGCCGGCCTGGGGCGCGATCTCACCGCTGAACGGGTCCCGTCGCTCCGGCTGGTAGAAATGGCCGTGGACGGCCAGCAATGATCGGTTCACCTGCCCGATGGTACCGGACAAAGGCCTGCGGGCGGGAGCAGTCTGCCGGCCGACGCTTGCGGGAGGCCGGCGACATCCCTCGATCGCTACTCCGCCAGGGTGACCCGGAGCATCCTCACCAGCGCTTCGCGCTCGGCCTCGATGCCCTCGCTCAGGCGGGCGGCGAGCACAACCGGGCGCCAGGCCGCGACGGCACCAGGGTCGACCGCGCGGAGCCGCCGGTAGCTGCGCAGGTACGAGCGCGCGAACAGACGCCGCACCGCCGTCACGGCAGATCTCTCGAGAATGCCGGTCTCGCCGGGGATGCGGGCCTCCGTCAGCAGGTAGAGCGTTCGGGCTACGTCCGCCGCCGGATCGCCGCGCGTGACCGTCAGCCAGTCAATGGCCAGCGGGCCCGTGGAGGTCATCAGGACGTTGCCCGGGTGCATGTCGCCGTGGCAGATAGCGTCTCCGTCGGGCAGCGCCGCCAGTCGTGTCCGGGCGGCGGCTTTCATCTCGGCCGGGAGGGCTTCGCCGGCGCGCTCCATCTTCTGCTCGAGGTGACCGCGCAGGTCGGGCAGGCCGGCTCCGGAGGCGTTGTGCATCGAGGCCTGCAGCCCGGCGAACTGGCCGGCCAGGCGTCCGGCGAGCCAGGGTCGCCTGGCCAGGGTATCCATCATCGACCGCCCCTCGACTCGCTCATAGACCAGCCCGAAGCGCCCCTCGACCCGTACTGTCTCGTAGAGCCGGGGAACCGCCAGGCGGGCGGCCATCGCGATCGCCATCGCCGCCGCTTCAGCGCGGCCGATCCTCTCGGGCATGCCGGGCCTCAGCAGCTTCAAGATCCTTCCGTCTCCCCAGGCGAAGACCTCGGCCGTTCGGCCAGCGGCGATCGGCTGTGCCAGGGCCACGCGCTCCTCCTCCCTAGCGGGCTTCCTCGGAGGATCGGTCGACCGATTGCACGGCCCGGAAGCGGATGGCCCGCGTCGTGCTCTCGCCCGGGGCGAGCGAGACCGGCCAGCGGGCCAGGAGCGAACTGCCCTGGTAGACACGCTCGAAGCCAGCCTCGGAGTTCGAGACCGTCTCGACCGGGTACCAGGTCAGGCGGGCGGCAGGTTCGACCGTCAAGCCCACCTTCACCCCCTCGTGGTCGTTTCCGAAGGCCAGCCTGGTCGCGGACTCCAGGTCTCCCGCGCTGTCGTGAGAGTCGTGCGTCCCGTCGGGCAGCTCGTAGAAGGCTGCCGGATTGTGGCCCCCGCCGAGCATGTTGAAGTTCCATTCGACGGCCAGCTCGAAGGCGAGTTCCGTCTGGCCCGTGTTCTCGAGGCCAACCACCAACTCCAGCGTGGGCACACGGCGGCTACCGCCGAAGGCGAACATCTTCTCGACGGTCAGCGATCGAGTGTGCGTGTCGGCCCGGACGGACCTGCCCCGTCGCACCGCGCCGCTGGATCGCACCGCGCCCAGCCGTCGAAGGGTGGCGCTGCGGTCTGTCAGGTCCGCGACCTCGAAGGGTTCCTCGGCAAAGTCGCCCAGGTCCTCCCAGTCGCCCGCTGCCAGCTGCTCCCCGGTGGGGGCGCCGTTCGATGCCAGGAGGTGGATCAGGCCGCTGCGGCGCTCGAAGCGATCATAGTGCAGCAGCTCCACCAGCCCCGGCTCCTTGACGCTGACAATCTCGTGGATCGTCTTGGGTGCGCCGCCGGGTTCGCCCTCGGCTGCGCCCTCTTCGGCGCTTTCCGATTGGGGCCGGCCGGGCGACCGCCCCGCCGCAGCCTGCTCGTGGTCGATCAGCTGGGCGTGGTAGGCCTCCAGCCGCCGCCGCATGACCGACACCAGGGCCATGCGGCTGGCCCGCAGGTCCCAGGACGAGACGTTCGCCCCTTCGGCCGGTTCGACAACCAGCGTCTGAGAGGGAGTGGTGACGAGGATCTCGTCGAGGGCGTCGAGGTCTGTGTCCACCAGGCGCGCCCCGTAGGGCTGCCCCCCGGCCGCGGCCTCGGCGGTGTCGGCCAGGTCCTCGGCCGCGATCAGGTGCGACAGCGTGGCCATCCTCATGTGCGGGATGTATATCCCACCGAAGAGCCCGTGCCAGTAGCAGTCGTTCGACTGGCCCTGGTAGAGGTGATCCAGGGCCCGTGCCCGCGTGGCCCCGGAGGCGGCCCCCGCGCCCGGGATCCCTGCCGCGGCGTCGGCCATGGCCGCGACCTTGTCCGAGGCTCGCAGCATCTGCTTGTGGAGGTCGTTGATCTCGCGGTAGCGGGCCGCGAAGTTGCGCCAGAAGCCGCCGCGCAGGTAGCGGGCCGCGGGATCGCCCTGGTCCCGCGCCTCGGACAGCAGGCGGACGAAGACCGGCGCCTCATCGGGCGGCAGGACCCACTCCGTCATCTCCGTGTACGAGCTGTCTGGGACGTAGACCCGGGTCGTGGGCGGATGACTCTCCAGCCACTCCGAGGGGGTCAGCATCGTCAGCCAGTCCGCGCCCTCGACCGCCTCGAACAGCCGCTCCACCCAGCGGTCGTTGGTCCAGCAGTACTCGTAGGTGCCCGGCCACGAGCCGAACTTCTCGCCGTCGTCGCCCATGAAGCCCAGGAAACGCCCATCCGGCGTGACCCGCTTGCGCAGGTAGGCCATCAGGTCGTTCACCGGCTTGAACGGGATCAGATAGCGCAGGCCCATCTCGGTCCCGAAGACCGTCAGCCTCCGCCCCCGATCGTCGGTCGTGAAAGCCGTCCACATCTCGTCTTCGGGGATTGAGGCGGCGCGCAGGTGGTTGTCGTCGACTATTGTCCAGGCGTAGCCCGCCGCCGCCAGGTCGTTGGGCAGAGACGGCTCCCAGACCCGTTCGGCCAGCCATGCCCCGGCCGGGCGCCGTCCGAACAGGGCTTCCAGCTCGTCGGCCATCCGGACCAGCTGGCCGTGACGGTCGCGGTCGGGCAGGGTGACCAGGATCGGCTCGTAGTAGGCCCCGCCCACGACCTCGATCTGGCCCCGGTCGGCCAGGGCGCGCACCCGCTCCAGGGCCTCGGGCCGGTTGGCCGCCAGCCACTCGATCAGGGGGCCCGTGTAGTGCAGCCCCAGGCGGATGGCGGGATGGCGCTCCAGGGCATCGATCATCGGCTCGTAGGCGTGCTTGTAGACGTCCTCGATGACCCAGCCGAAGTTGCCGACTGGCTGGTGATTGTGGATGACGAGCGCCAGTGAGACGCGACCGGACACGCTCAAGACTGACCGGCCTCTGCGGGCTTCGCGTCTGCGTCGCCCGCGCCGCCCGTGGCGCCGGTGGCCGCCTGGCCGCCTGCGGCGGCCTTCTTGACCCCGGCAGCGGGCAGGTACATCTCCTCGACGTACTCGTGCATCATCCGCAGCGTGGAGAACTGCCAGAGGGTGCTGGCCATGGAGCGGCGCATCTGGGCCACCCAATCGGCCGGGGCTCCGGCTTCGTCGCGCGCGTAGTAGAGCGGCACTACGACCTCCTCGAGCAGCCGGTAGAGGTCGTGCGCGTCGGACGCGTCCTGGGCCCCTTCGTCCGGGTTGGTTTCGCGCCCGCCGATGGCCCAGCCGTTGTCGCCCGTGTAGCCCTCGTCCCACCAGCCGTCCAGAACGGAGAGGTTGACGACGCCGTTGACGGCGGCCTTCATGCCGCTGGTCCCGGAAGCTTCGAGGGGCCGGCGGGGGTTGTTGAGCCAGACGTCGACGCCCTCGACCATGAAGCGGGCCACTCGCAGGTCGTAGTCCTCCAGGATGAAGACCCGGCCGCGGAGCTGCGGCATGCGGGACCGGGCGAAGATCTCCTGGATCACCTGCTGGCCCGGGCGGTCGGCCGGGTGGGCCTTGCCGGCCAGGACGATCTGGACGGGCCGATCGTTGTCCCACAGCAGACGCGACAGGCGGTCCATGTCGGAGAAGATCAGGGCCGCCCGCTTGTACGTGGCGAAGCGCCGGGCGAAGCCGATGGTCAGCGCGCCCACGTCCAGGACCGATTCCAGCTCTTCCAGCACCGCCGGCGCCTCGCCGTGGCGGGCGAACTGGTGGCGCAGCCGGTTGCGGGCGAAGATCATCAGCTCCAGCTTCTGGCGCTGATGGGCCTCCCACATCTCGGCGACGGGGATCCTGGCCAGCTTCTTCCAGAACTGGCCGGCCCCGTCCGCGGCGTCGAACTCTCCGAGGCGCGCGTCGAGGTAGTGCTCGAGCAGGCTGCCCACGGGCTGGCCGACCCAGGTCGGGACGTGGACGCCGTTGGTCAGCGGCATGATCGTCTTGCCGCCCAGGCCCTGCCAGGTGTTGTTGGCCGTGACTGCGTGCAGCTTGCTGACCCCATTGGCGGCGCTGGACAGGCGCAGCGAGAGAGCCGTCATGTCCAGCTGGTGAGAATCGCCGTCCACGCCGCGGGCCAGCTCCAGGACCCTGTCGACGGGGATTCCGCCGCTGCCCGGCTTGCCGTCGCCGTCGCACAGCGGCCCCGCCACGCGCCGCACCAGGTCGGCGTCGAAGCGCTCGTTGCCGGCCGCGACGGGGGTGTGGATGGTGAAGACGGAGTTCGACCGAACGCGAGCCAGGGCATCCTCGAGAGCCGTTCCCTCGGCGACGAGGGTTCGGGCGCGCTCCACCAGCAGGAAAGCGGAGTGGCCCTCGTTGAGGTGCCACACGGCCGGTTCGATGCCCAGCGCCCTGATGGCCCGCACGCCGCCGGCGCCCAGCACCAGCTCCTGGTGGAGCCGCATCTCGCGGCCGCGGACGTACAGGATGTGGCTGATCGGCCTATCCGACTCGTCGTTCTCGGGGATATCGGTGTCGAGCAGCAGAACCGGCACCCGGCCCACCTGGACGCTCCAGACCGCGACCGTGAGCTGCCGCCCCGGCAGCTCGAGGTGAATGGTCAGCGGATTGCCGTCGAGGCCGACGACGTGCCGGATCGGCAGGCGGGTCAGGTCGAAGTCGGGGTAGGCGTGCTGCTGATGGCCGTCGGCGTCGATCGTCTGGCGGAAGTAGCCGCGCTTGTACAGCAGGCCCACGCCGAGGAAGGGCAGGGCCATGTCGCTGGCCGACTTGACGTGATCGCCCGCCAGGACGCCCAGGCCGCCGGAGTAGATGCCCAGGCTCTCGTGGAAGCCGTACTCGGCACAGAAGTAGGCGATCGGGCCCTTGACCGAGGCGCCGTAGTGGCTGTCGAACCAGTGCTTGCCCTCGCCGGCCATGTAGGCCTCGAACTCGGCCAGGACCGCCGTGCACTCGGCCATGAAGGCGGGGTCGTCCAGCAGGGCCGGCCAGGCGACGGGCTGGGCCAGGACCTCGATGGGGTTGCGGTAGCGCGACCAGGCCAGGCCGTCGATGCGCGAGAAGAGCGACCGGGCTCGAGGGTTCCAGCTCCACCACAGGTTGTAGGCCAGCAGCCGCAGGCCCTCCAGCTGAGGAGGCAGCCGGAAGGATGCGCCCGGTAGAGTGGGAACGGGGACGGGGTCCATCTGGCGGCATTCTAGCCCACGTCTGGGCCATCCTCGCCGGCTGTCTCACACCTCAAGGGGTGGGCAGGGGGTGCCTTCGTTGCCTGAGCCGACTACCATGGCCGGGACACGCCTAGTGCGCGCGGTTGCGCCGGCCGGCGGCAAACCAACATAGAGGAGCCAAGACCGGATGCGCGTCGTTTTCATCAGCGCCGAGTGCGAGCCCTGGGCCAAGACCGGTGGACTCGGCGACGTGGTGGACTCCCTGGCGCGTGCCATCTCCTCGCTGGGGGCGCGGCCACCAGACCCCGACCGCATCGTCGCCCCCCAGGTCTGGGTCGGCACCGGCGCTGTCATGGGGCCGCCGCCCGAAGGGCTGGAAGGCCTGATCGACAAGCCGGTCGAGGTCTTCCTGCCGCGTTACCGGGACACCGAGGTACCGAAGGGTGCCACCTCGTCTCCGCTGCGGGTGCCCGATCCCACCGCGCCCGACGGGGCGACCATGGTCAACCTGGTCGAGTTCGAGGCGGACGGCTACCGGGTTCGCCTGATCGACCACCCGCCGGCCTTCGATCGAGAGGGCTACTACGGCGACGACGACGGCGACTACCCGGACAACGGCTGGCGATTCGGCCTGCTCTGCCGGGGGGCGATGGAAGCCCTGCTGGCCGACGATCGACCTCTCGACCTGATCCACCTGCACGACTGGCAGTCCACGCCGGTCGCCCTCATGCGCGACCAGATGTACGCTGCCTACTCGAAGATCCACGGCGCGGCGATCATGCTGACCGTCCACAACCTGGCCTACCAGGGCTGGCTGTCGCGCGACCAGATGGCCGGCTTCGCCACGGCGAACGAGATCTCGCACCTTGTGAGCCGCCACGCTGACGGCATCCTGCTGTTGCGCGAGGCGATCAAGCGCGCCGAGCTGGTCAACACAGTCAGCCCGGCCTACGCGGCCGAGGTCCTGACGCCCGAAGCCGGGATGGGCATGGAGAAGGTGCTGGCGGGCCTCGGGCACCGCTTCGGCGGCATCCTCAACGGCCTGGACGTGAAGGTCTGGAACCCGGCCACCGATTCGGAGCTGGCGGCGCCCTACTCGAAGG
>Ga0307436_1000406_pt1 | contig 20114 bp, 18 predicted proteins | sample SalMarWE160440MG_FD_202513 | JGI IMG/M metagenome (GOLD analysis project Ga0307436, IMG submission 202513) | Salt marsh sediment microbial communities from the Plum Island Ecosystem LTER, Massachusetts, United States - WE1604-40 | ecosystem: Environmental > Aquatic > Marine > Intertidal zone >...
CTCGTCCTCGGACTCGGGTGTATTGGAAGTGCGATGGGATGTGGAATAGCGGGGATGGCTTCCCATGCTGTCATGAGCCGTGTCGAAGAAAACCACGGGAAATTTATTGGGATGTCGGCGATGGCCTCTTCCCAGTCCATCTACGGATTTGTTCTCATGATTCTCATGAAGAATAGTCTCGATGCGCAAAGCCTCTCACCTTTATCAGGCATTGGAATTGGCCTATCAGTGGGGCTAGCGCTCCTCGTCTCTTCGATCTATCAGGGGATGTGTGCCGCTTCGGGGATCCAAGCCGCAGCCAAACAGCCCGCAATTCTTGGGAAGACTTTTGCAGCGCTCGGGATCGTAGAATCATTTTCCCTCTTTGCCTTTGTCTTCGCCCTCCTCTTGATCTAAAAAAACCCGGCTCTTCAAGCCGGGTTTTTCCACTTTGAAAAATCACTTAAGGGGGTTCAACTATTGAGAATGTCGATAATCTCTGGATGGTGTCTGTAGCGTGCCCAAACTATGGGAGTATCACCTCGCTTATCCCCAACTTGTAAATTCGCACCCATCTCTTTCAAACATTTTACCGCTTCAACATTCTTTGCGAAGACCGCTTCATGCATTGGAGTCATACCGCTATCTCTTTCTCGCTCGTTGAGAAAAGCTCCTCTAGCGTGGAGAAGACGCATAGCTAATTCTCGGTTATTTCGAGCCGCTTGATGCATAGCTGTACGCCCATCAAAAGCTATGTGATTGACTTTTGCCCCACATTGAAGAAGCTTGGAAATGGCTTTTATATTTCCACTTGCTGCTGCAAGATCGAGAGGAGTGTGATGAAAAGCATCTTGATGCTGAGCGCCTTCTGGATTGGCGTTCAAAAGATACGTGAGAAGTTTCCAATATCCATTTGCAGCGCTGATGTGAAAAACCGTCCTTTCATGGAAATCCTCTTCCGAAGTACTGGCTCCTGCATCCAGTAATGCCTTCACGACTTCCCGATGATTTTTGGAAGCGGCCAACATCATTGGAGTCTGCTTGTTGCGGTTTTTTCTGTTGAGAAAAGAAAGTCCCTCCTGAATTTTTCCAAGGCGAATGATTTCTTGAACCATTTCGAGATTTCCCTCTTTGGCTGCTAAATGTAGAGGAGTATTTTTGTCTCGATCTCGAAAGCGAAGACAATTGAGATTGCGATAAGCGAGGTATTTAAAAAGCTCTACTTTTCCGCTAATAGCTGCTAAATGGATGGGGGTCCTTTCCCGATCATCGGATAGATAAAAATGTTGAGGATTTACTCGAAGCAACTCCTCGACTTGTTTCACCTCCCCCTTCTGGCATGCTTCAAAAAGGAGCTTATTTTCAGAATCGTTTTGGTAATAAAAACCATTTCCAGTATTAGTAATTAATGTAGTAATCATGCATATAATTATAGTTAAATATTTAATTGATGTCAATAGTAATATTAATTGTGTAAAGAATTGATTTAGAGGTGCTTCAATTCAATGAGAATCTGGAGAACCTGCTGAGCGAGTTTCTGACCCACTGATTTTTGAGGGGAACCCAGGTATTGGTCGATATAACTCGAAAGTGTGCGGAGCCGATCGACGAGCTTGTCATCGTTAAAAGAAGCGCTACTTGCATGGATTCGGGCTTGGATATTGCGAAGTCGTTCCAAATCAGGGACTTCAGCCTCAATTGCCTCTTCCAGATCGCGCAGGGCTTGAACCAGCTCTTTCCCACCCCGCTTTGGTTGCTGGGGATAAGGGCGAACGTGGTAATCTTCGTGTGGGTGCTCCATATCTCTTTTATAGAAAAAGGGGAGATTCGAAGCAAAGGGGAATCTGGGATCGCTATACAAGTGCTTGGTTTTTTATTGATTATCGCTTTGTTTTGTGATAAAATAATTGCGTAAAACTATATTGTTAAAATAAAAAATAGGTAATTTAATGAACTTGGGTTCTATTGAAGTACAAGTCCTCAGACTCAACGCTCTGCCGATGTCAAAAGCTCTCAAATCTTCCCTTTGTAAGGCCGAAAATCTTGAAAAGGTGGTTGAAAGAGTCAACAGGTATAAGAAATGCCTAGAGACATTTGTGATCTGGAGCTTAGTTGCACAGAACTGGTGTCCAAAGTGCGTTCCCAAATTTAAGTCTTTCCGAACTCTTGAAAAATGTGAACGCAGGGCAAATCAATTTTCATGCTGGCTCGAAAAAAAGGGGCTCAATACCGAGGAAGTTCAAAAGCGCATCGATTGGTGGAAATCCGAAGGGTTTTCCGGAAAGTTTGCTTTAAAAGCAGTTCACATATGGAAAGAGGGTAGAGACTTTCTCTTAATTGATTGAATCTCTTCTGTGCTCTATATGCATAGGATATGGACACTGCTTGGAGCCAATCTGTCGAGTCTCTCTTTTCACAGCTAAAAAGCCATCCTCAGACGGGATTATCTGAAGGCGAGTCCAAAGAGCGCCTAAAATCCAAAGGTCCCAATACTCTTCCCCAAAAGGAAAGGGTATCTTTTTGGAGACTCCTCTTTTCCCAATTTTCTAGTTTCATCATCTGGCTCCTCATCGGAGCAGCCATCGTGGCAGGTTTTATAGGAGATGCGATTGATGCTTGGGCCATCATTGCGATTGTCATCTTCAATGCCATTTTGGGATTTATTCAAGAGTTTCGCGCTGAGAGATCCCTTGAAGCCCTGCAAAAACTCGCTCTTCCGAGTTCGAAAGTGATCCGAGAGGGGGTTTTACGCACTCTTCCAAGTGAAGAAATTGTACCTGGCGATCTTCTTGTTCTCGAAGCAGGGGACCGCATTCCCGCAGATGGAAGGATTGTCGATCTTGCCCAACTGAGTATCGATGAAGCCTCTTTGACGGGAGAGTCATTTCCCGTACAAAAGAGCCTCTCTGTGCTAAATCAAAAGTGCAGCCTTTCCGACCGAGTCAATATGGTGTTTCGAGGAACAACAGTTGTTTCTGGCAAGGGACATGTTCTCGTCACAAAGACCGGGATCGATACGGAAATGGGAAAGATTGCGCAAGGGCTTCTCGAAGAGGGCAAGGAACGAACTCCTTTGCAGCTCAAATTGGACAAGCTCGGAAAAAGGCTCGTCTATCTGTGTCTTGCAATTGTTGCCGTTGTTTTTGTCTTGGGACTTTTTCGAGGCTTGAATTGGATGGAAATGCTCCTTGTAGCACTCAGTCTCGCTGTTGCGGCAATCCCCGAAGGACTTCCTGCGGTAGTGACTATTTCCCTATCGATTGGCGTGCGAAAAATGGCTGAAAAAAATGCCCTTGTTCGAAGGCTTTCTTCGGTGGAAACGCTGGGATCGACAACGGTGATTTGCACCGACAAAACGGGAACGTTGACAGAGAGTGCCATGGCTGTGAAACAGGTCTTTGTTGATGGAAAACTCATCGATGTTACAGGCTCGGGGTATGAGCCAAGCGGAATGTTTTCTAGCACAAGTCCCTCTCTGGAAAAAGCTCTTTCAATCGGGATTCTCTGCAACAATGCAAATCTTGTAAAAGAAGATGGGAAGTGGGCCTGCGTAGGAGATCCAACTGAGTGTGCTCTATTGACTGTAGGGGCAAAGATGGAGCTCAGCAAAGAGGCTCTTCAGAGAGAATTTCCCTATATTGAAGAAATTCCCTTCGATTCAGATAGAAAAATGATGAGTGTCAAGCGCGGCTCGAAAGAAAATCCATGTTTCTATGTAAAAGGAGCGCCCAATGTCTTGCTCGATAGGGCGACGAAGATGCTACATGAAGGGAGAGAAGTTCCTCTAGATCGCGCTCTCTTTGAAAGAGAAGCCGCTGATCTCGCATCCCATGCCTATCGAGTGTTGGGAGTGGCTTACCAGACCGATTTTTCGAGAAAAGAGAAAGAAAATCTAGTCTTTGTCGGATTGCTTGCCATGATGGATCCACCCAGGCCTGAAGTGAAAGAGGCGATTGCCGAGTGCAAGCGTGCGGGCATTCAAACTCTGATGGTGACAGGAGATCACAAGGCAACGGCTGAGGCGATTGCGAAACAACTCGATATGGATGTCAAGGGAAGTATTGCTGGAGCAGAACTCGATTCCCTTACAGATGAAGAGCTTCAAAATCTCACGCTATTTTCTCGGATCAGCGCATCGCATAAGCTCCGCATCATCAAAGCTCTTCAAAGTCGGGGCCATGTCGTCGCAATGACGGGGGATGGGGTCAATGACGCCCCGGCAATCAAAGCTGCCGATATTGGGATCGCCATGGGGATCACGGGAACGGATGTGACCAAAGAGAGTTCCGACATGATCATCCTCGATGACAATTTTACTTCCATCGTACGCGCAGTCAAGCTTGGCCGGGGAATTTACGACAATATTGTAAAGTTCGTCAGCTATCTTCTTTCATCAAATATTGCCGAAATCTTGGTCATCTTTATCGCGATGGTCCTTGGATTTACTGGGTCTGATGGAAGGACTTTTGTGCCTCTTCTCCCCGTTCAGCTTCTCTGGATGAATCTCGTCACCGATGGATTTCCAGCTATTTCTCTTGCTCTCGATCCCATTGATCCACGTGTGATGAGCCGTCCCCCGAGACCAAAGAACGAGGAAATTCTCAACCGCCGTTTTTCTCTATTTATCTTTTCAATCAGTCTCCTCGTGACAGCAGGAGCCCTGACAGCTTGCTTTTGGGGTCTGAGACAAAGTACTCAGCTGGCTCAGACGATGACATTCACGACCCTAATCGTCCTCGAACTAGTCAGAGCACAGATGATCCGTCACCAGTATAGACTGACTCTCTTTTCCAATCCCTACTTGATCGCGGCACTTGCAAGTTCCTTGATTTTACAACTCATTGTGGTGTATGTTCCTCCGCTCGAAGTGATTTTTGGAACGGTCCCACTGCGCATCGAAGACTGGGGGGTGATTGGAGGCATTGCTTTTCTTTTGTGGTGGGCTGGGCTATTTCTAACCAAGAGGTTTTACAAAGAATGAATACAGAAATGCTCACCTACTATGATGAGAAAGTCCCTTGCAAAGGCTTTTTGGCCTATGAGGTCAAGGGAGCTCCCGTTGTTCTCGTCGCACATGCATGGCGAGGACAAGATGAGTTTGCCAGACAGAAGGCCCAGGAGCTTGCAAAAAGAGGATATGCGGGATTTGCCATCGACATGTATGGTGAGGGGATCTGTGTTGACAATGCCGACGCTCCCAATCAGATGGCCCCATTTTTTCTCGATCGTGCCTATTTGCAAAAACGGATTCGAGCGGCAGTTGATTTTGTTCGCACGCTTGAAAAGGTCAATGGGCAAAAACTAGGGGCTATCGGTTTTTGCTTTGGAGGTCTTTGTGTCTATGAACTCTTTCGCTTGGGAATTCCCCTTGATGTTGCCATCACCTTTCACGGCGTTTTTGCAAGCGAAAGAGAGGGAAAAAAGGCAAAGCTTGCACCCATTGCAAAGAAAATTTCAGGAAAGCTTTTGATCTTGCACGGAAACGACGATCCCATGGTTTCCGATGAAGATCTTCTCGCTGTTCGTCAGGAGATGACCCGTGCAAAAGTGGATTGGCAGCTCCACGTATTTGGAAAGACGATGCACGCTTTCACCAATCCGCAAGCAAACAATCCCGAAATGGGAACGGTTTATTCCGAGATCTCCTGCAAGCGCGCTTTTGACATAGCCTATCCCTTGCTCGCTTCTAGTCTTTTGGAACCCTACTGAGATAGACGATCCAAACTCCTGCTGCGATTATGAAAGCTATCCCTAGGTATGCTGTAGGCTTTGGAACATTTCCCCAAATAAGGAGTTCGTAAATCCCTGAAAAGATAACTGCCGAATAACTAAAGGGGGCTAGCTGGTGGACCTTTCCATATTTGAGACCATGGAACATGAAGATCTGCGTGACAAATGAGAGAACACCGATGGCAATTAGAGAAAGTAGAGTCACCCACCCGTCGATTTTCCAACTTGCCAGAGCGAAGGGGCAAGAAGCTATGCTTCCAATGGCAAAAAAGTAGAGGATGAAATTGTAGATCGATTCTTTTCGAGATGCCATTCGTGTGGTGATGAGTACTAAGGCCAAACAAATCCCCGAAAGAATTCCATAGGCGGCTCCAATATTAAAGAGGCGGCGGTCGGGCTCTAGGATCAGAGCAATTCCAATGAAGCCGAGAATGATAGCTGGCCATAGCTTGTGGTTGATTGGCTTTCGCAGCCAAAGCCAAAGAATGAGCGGGACAAAAAAAGGAGCACTGTTGCAGAGGAGGGTGGTGTTAACCAGGGAAATCTGCCGCACGGCCAAGAAGATGAAGACGAGATTGAGAAGGCCTATGATCGATCGGAAAGTGACGATTTTGATATTGTGAATTTCGAGGCTTTTTGGCCAATTTTTGATTGTCCAGGGAAGGATGATCATAAGTCCCACTATGCTCCGGAAAAAGACCATTGTTGAGACGGTTGTCTGCTGTTGAATGAGTTTTGAGAGCATATAGAGAGTGCTAATACAGAGCCAAGAGCAGAGAACCAGAACGATTCCCTTTTTGAGATTGGGTTTGTGGAAAGACTCTTTGAGTTTCAATTGCATTCCTCAAAGAATAGAGCAATGGAGTTCAAACAGTATCGCTTGCCGGTTGGGGGAGGTCCATCGTCGAAGATGTGTCCAAGATGTCCCCCGCAATTCGAGCAATGAACCTCTTTGCGAGGAATCAAGAGTTTCCAGTCTTTTTTTGTTCCAATTTTGTCTTTAGACAAAGGCTCGAAAAAGCTGGGCCAACCCGTTCCTGAGTCGTATTTTGCCTTTGAAGAAAAGAGTTCTTGTCCACATCCGGCACAATGATAGATACCCTTTCTCTTGTTGTCATGCAAAGCTCCTGAAAAAGCCTCCTCCGTGCCCTCTTCTCTAAGGATGTGATACTGCTCTTCAGTTAGTCGTTTTTTCCACTCATCATCCGATAGCTCCATAATCTTGGACTATAATACACGATTTTTTTAAAACATAGGAAGATGGAAAAGAGAATAGAAACAGATTCTTTAGGTGATATCGAAGTTCCAGCAGATGCACTCTACGGGGCTCAGACCGAGCGCTCGTATGAAAATTTTCGCATCGGAACGGAAAAAATGCCGCTCGAGGTGATTCATGCTTATGGCATCATCAAAAAAGCTGCGGCAATCGTCAACTGCGAGCTCGGCTTGCTCTCCGAAGAAAAACGAGATCTCATTGTTGATGCCTGCGATCAATTGATTGCAAAAAAGTTTGATCACCACTTTCCCCTCGTCGTTTGGCAAACGGGGTCGGGAACTCAATCCCACATGAATGTCAATGAAGTGATTTCCAATTACTGCAGTCAAAAAATGGGGAAAAAACTCGGAAGCAAAGACCCGATTCATCCCAACGACGATGTCAATAAATCGATGTCATCCAATGACACCTTTCCAACAGCCATGCACATTGCGGCTGTTCGAGCTATACAAAAAGGGCTCTTGCCCCACCTTCGAACTCTACACAAGGCCCTTTCTGCAAAGGTCAAAGAGTTCAAAGACATTGTCAAAATCGGCCGTACCCATTTCATGGATGCGACGCCACTCACACTTGGCCAAGAGTTTTCCGGCTATGCCAAGCAAATTGAAATGGGGATCCAAGCTATTGAAAAAGCTCTCCAACCCCTCTATGCCATTGCCCTTGGGGGAACGGCAGTTGGAACGGGAATCAACACCCCTCCGGAATTTGCGGAAAAGGCGGCTGCCAAGATCGCCGAGCTGACTGGGAACCCTTTCTACACGGCCCCCAACAAATTCGAAGCGCTTGCTGGAAATGATGCCATTGTCGAGATGAGCGGAGCGCTTAAAAGAGTTGCCTGTTCATACATGAAAATCGGAAACGATTTGCGGATGCTTGGCTCAGGTCCTCGCTGTGGAATTGGAGAGATATTCCTTCCCGCAAATGAACCGGGATCCTCCATCATGCCCGGGAAAGTCAATCCCACCCAATGTGAGGCTATGACCATGGTTGCGGCACAGGTGATCGGAAATGATATGGCAATTTCTGTGGGGGGTGCAAGCGGACAATTTGAGCTCAATGTCTTCAAGCCGATGTTGATTTACAACTTGCTCCAATCGATTCAACTCCTTGGAGATGTCGCTCGCAATTTCACGGAAAAATGCGTCGTGGGAATCGAACCCGATCTGCATCAGATTGAGAAGCACCTTGAAAACTCTCTGATGCTCGCTACCGCTCTCAATACAACGATTGGTTATGACAAGGCCTCACAAATCGTCAAAAAGGCATACAGAGAAAACAAGACGCTCCGACAAGCAGCTCTCGAACTAAACCTGCTCACTTATGACGAGTTTGACGAGATTGTTGATCCAAAAAAAATGATTTAAGCTATAGCCCCACCTGTCTCCACGATTCGGTCAAGGCATTCCAAATAGAAGAGGATCCTAAAAAAACTTTGCATTCTTGCTGAATGCTTCACTTTCTTTATCATCATTTCAAGGTGGAAAAGGGAGCTTCCAAGAGAGCTGGTGATATTTTCAGTTAAGAATTGATGTGGATCCCCATCCGCATCAAGAGGAAGCGGAAAACAAGTAGGGGATGGCAGAGAAGGTAGTGGACAAAGGTCCAGTATGAGGTTTTCTCGATGGTCTTTTCCAAAACAGTGCCTGAATGATGGACCGCATCTTCAATCCACGATCGATAAAAGGGGACGAGTTTTTTGGGGAGGCTTTCGAGAGGAAAAAAGTCAATCTCTTTGGTCTCTGAACCTGTTGTAATTTTGCCGGTAATGGGCGTACATTCATAGAAATGCGTGTGGTGTGTGAGGCGATTTTTGGGATGGTAGAAGGCAATTTTTTTCGCAATAGCGACCTTGAGCCCTGTCTCCTCTTCCGCCTCTCGCACAGCGGCGGATTCTGGAGACTCTCCTGATTCAATCCCCCCTCCAGGCAATACCCAAACGGGGATGTCTCGCCTTTTGATCAAGAGAACTCCATCGCGCTCTTTGTTGAAGATCACGCAGCTGACACTTTCTTCCTTTTTTTCCACGGAATCGAGTATACTTTTGCCATGAATTTACAACCTCTTCTATTTCTTTTTTTCATTTTCCTTTTCGGATGCAATCAGGCAACTCTTGTCGTTCAACAGCAAAAGGTGAGCTCTACCTATCTCGCCAGCGGCAATGTGAGGACTCCCGATCCGCGTACCCCTCCAAACGGTCAAATGATCCTCGCTGAATGGTGGGTTCCTGGAAGCCTTCTCGCTTATAACCCAATCTTGAAAATAGACGTGGTTTTTCAAGATTTTTCAAAAACGCAAGCCGAGTTTCCCATAAATCACAGGGTTGGATATGAAACCCTTGCTGTGTTGAATGAGCAGTTCAAAAAAACAGGGGGATTTTTGGCCTATAAGGTCGAGATTTTGACAGATACTAAAGAGGTCTATGCTCAGTGGACCCATCAGCTGTGGGTCAAACTTATCGATCTCGAGGATGAAACAGAGGAAATGAGTTCGGCCATGGTCGAGAAATCGAGACAACCATCTGTGACCGAAATCCCTTCTCTTTGAGCGGGGATCGACTGTTTTCCCTCTTCGAGGTTGCTCTCGAGCATCATGCCCAAGATGTGGCGATTTCCTCCTTGGATTTGCATCAAGACTGAGTCGAAGGCCTCTTTTTGCTCGTAATATCGCCCACCACTGTTGCCGTGAGAACAGTCGATGAGGACGCGCTCGGGGAGTTCCTGCTCACCGAGCTTTCCGAGGGTTGTGAGAACGGTTTTTTCATCGTAGTTAGGTCCAGTCAGAGAACCCCTTAAGACGACATGGGCGTGAGGATTGCCCTGGCTCTCAACTCTGCAGAGCTTTCCGTAATCATCGAGGTGCATAAAGTGGTGCGAGTAGCTGGCTACAGCGACGCCGTGGATTGCGGACTCGATGTTTCCGTCAACTGTGTTCTTGAAGCCGACAGGCATGGCGAGATTGGAAGCCAAAAGGCGGTGGATTTGGGAGCTCGATGTCCGAGCCCCGATGCATCCCCAGCTAATGGTATCTTCGATATATGGGACCAAGTGAGGCGTGAGAAACTCGGTTGCTGCGGGAATCCCCATTTCTGCGAGGCGGACTAAGAATTTACGGCTCTTCACAAGACCTTCAGCGAGATCCCCTGATCCATTGAGATGGGGATCGTGTACGAGACCCTTCCATCCTCTTTGAGTGCGGGGTTTTTCCACATAAGCTCGCATGGCGATAAAACAGGTATCAGCCATTTCTTCTGAGAGTTTTTTCAGTTTTTCTGCAAATTGCAATCCCTCTTTGATATTGTGGATCGAGCAGGGACCGATGATAAAGAGAAGTCGCCTGTCGATTCCCTCGAGAATGTTGATGAGGGTTTTTCGGCTCTTTTCAATAAAGGAGTGAGCAATATCAGAAAGCGGGATCTCGCTTTTGAGTTCATAAGGGGTAGAAAGATACATGACCTTACGTTACCAAAGAGAAAAATTGTATACAACAGACCTTTCGCTTGTTATCGTAGTTTCCGATGATTGAGTTTCAGAGTGTCGTCAAAAACGTCCTCAGCAACTTTACACTCATAGTGAAAGAGGGGGAAATCCTTGTCCTTCTCGGCCGAAGTGGAAGTGGAAAAACGACAGCTTTGAGGTTGATCAATCGCTTGATCGAACCCGATGAGGGGACGATTCTCTTCAATAGAAAAGAGCTAAGCAAGCTCGATCCCATCGAACACAGACGTCACATAGGCTATGCCATTCAGCACATCGGCCTATTTCCCCACATGACCGTTGGAGAAAATATCGGGATTGTCCCTGAACTTCTCGGATGGGATGAAAAAAAAATTCAAGACCGTGTTTCTGAGCTCCTCGAGATGATTGGGCTGGATGAAGAGGGATTTTCCTCTCTGTATCCCCAAAAGCTCAGTGGGGGCCAAAAACAGCGTGTAGGTGTCGCGCGTGCCCTTGCCGCAGACCCCCCAGTTATTTTGATGGACGAGCCTTTTGGTGCCCTCGACCCTCTATTGCGGGAACAACTCCAAAATGAGTTTCTCGAAATTCAATCCAAAATTCAAAAGACCATCGTCTTTGTAACGCACGATCTCTCTGAAGCCGTCAAAATGGGAGATCGCATTGGTGTTCTAGAGGAAGGAAAGCTCGTCCAGGTAGCCACTCCAGAAGAAATCATCGAAAATCCAGCAAGCGACTTTGTGAATGCATTTATAGGAAAGGACAAAATGCATCTCATGCTCCGCATTTATACTCTGCAAACTCTTTCTTCCGAATTGATTCCAGAAAAAACCGATGCGCCAAAAGTCGATATCAAGAGTTCCATGATGGATGCTCTTTCCACTCTCAAAATGAACGATCACGAATTTTTGGCTGTGTATGACGGATCCTGCTATTTGGGTAAGCTTCCCAAAAATCACCTTCTCAAAACCCTCATGAATACAATATGAGTATGTGTATCACGATCCTGCAAAAATCTCTCGAGCATCTTTTTATCAGCATGACAGCTTTATTTGCTGCTCTTTGCCTTGCCTTGCCCCTCGGTTTTTACTTGAGTCAACACAAGAAGCAACATCTATCGCGATTGACGATTCGGGCCATATCTTTGATTCAGACCTTTCCAGGTCTTGCTATGATTGCTGTCATCGTCGTTACACTCGTTAGTGTGCGGAAAATCTTCCCCCTCCCTACTACGGGGTTTTTACCCGGAATTCTCGCACTTTCTCTCTATGGACTTTCTCCCATTCTCACCAATACCTATACGGGGCTATTGAGGACGAGCTTTTCCATGATCGAAGTGGCAAAGAGTCTCGGGATGACAAGTGGACAAATCCTATTCCGATGCGCTGCCTACGATCCTCGCGGGAATTCGGATTGCTGGTGTATGGACAATTGGGATGTGCACCTTGACGAGTCTGGTGGGTTCTGGAGGTCTTGGCGATTTGATTTTGCAAGGTCTTAGAAGCATGAACGTCGCCCTCGTTCTCGCGGGAACGATTCCGGCAGCGATTCTCGCCATCTTCTTTGAAATCGGCGTTTCCAAAATTGAAAAATGGCTCATGGTTCATGAAACAGCTCAGAGCTAAACTCAAAATTCTCTTGATTGGAGTTCTGAGTATCCTCTTCCTCATTTCGGTTGCATTTGGAATCGAAACGATGGGAGGGGGACCCAAAATTGTCATAGGTGCCAAGAATTGCACCGAGCAGCACATTTTATCAGAAATCATCGCACAACTCGTCGAAAGGGAAACCGATTTACGCGTAATTCGCAAGTTCAATCTCGAGGGAACCACAATCTGCTTCAATGCCCTCAAATCAAAGACCATTGATCTCTATGTCGAATATACGGGAACAGCCATTCTCGACATTCTCAAAGAGTCAATCCCATCATTTCCTCTCTATGAGTATGTCAAGGGAGTATTCGAGACGAAATTTGGGATCATTTGGCTCAATCGTTTGGGCTTTTCCAATCAATATGTCCTCATTGCGCGTAGGGATTCAGGCCTTCAAAAAATTTCTGACTTGGAAAGAGGTGTTGATCTGAGAGTTGCCTTTGATCCTGAGTTTGCCGCAAGGCTTGAACCTGAGCTTTTGGCTCTTCATTATGAGGGGACTTCCTATCAAAAACTCATGGATCAAGTTCTTCTCTATTTTTCCCTCGCCAATCATTCTATCGATGTGATGTCTGGGTTTTCGACAGATGGTCGTCTAGTTGATTCTCAATTTGTGAGCTTAGAAGATGATCGAGATGTCCTTCCGAGGTATGAAGCGGCTCCGATGGTGACAAAAGCTTGCTTGGACAAACACCCTGAGCTTCTCGATGTCTTGAAAAAATTGGATGGTGTGATCTCGACCCAAGAGATAAGGCAATTGAACTATCATGTCGAGATCGAAGGAAAGGATTCGAAACAAGTAGCTGCGGAATTTCTCAATCGCTCAGGGATTTAATTTCCAGCTGTTGATAAACCACAAATCATAAAACATTTTCCACGCTGTATGAGCTCCGATTGAAGCAGCAAGCCCTCTCTTTTCATAGACATAGCCGTAATAGAGATGCATTCCGAAAGTTGCAAAAAAAGCGAAGTTGGCTCCCAGGGTGACTTCGCGATGATTCGGTTCGAAGGGATTTGACCCCCAGGCCTCTACATTATAATACAAAGAGGCTATTGCGAAACTCATCGTGGCAACGACTATTATTTTGATTGTTTTTTTGGCCAGCTCTGAATTTTTTTGCACCCGATCTCTCAGGGGACGTCTTTGTTTCTTTCGGATTTTCGCAGTTTTTGCTTTGAGATTTTTGATGGTCCAGTTCACCGCCTTGTCTTGCAGAAGCCATCGAAAAAGCGTTTCCTGCGTCAGTGCGGCAAGTTGATTGCTTATCAGCACATATCCCGCGAAACTAGCGACACGAGCGACGCGAGCGGCAAGGGAAGAGGGGGGAAGAAGAGGAACCACTTCAGGAATGGAAGCAGATTGAAAGTGGTAATAAAAATATGGAACGAGGTTGGGGGTTGGGAAACCCATCACTCGACCTAAAGTTGTACTGATCGTCGCTGAGGCAAAGGTGAAGGGAAGAGTAATCATTCCTTGTAAGCAGTAAGTAGATAACGATGTCATGAGAAGTCCTCGAGTAAATTTTCGAAGATGGTATTCGAAAATCATGTGTAAATTCAAGAGAAGATGGTCGATTTTTGAAATATGTAGAAAAATTGCCTTCTAAGAATCTATCATAGGCACATGCTTACGCAATCTGTTTGGAAAGGGCTGAAAAGCCAATACCACACTCCTATTTTTCACCCTCATCCAGTAGAATCCCCCCTCTTGCAGCTATGTAAAAAAGTCGCTAATGTTGTGAAAAAGTGCCTCGTAGCTCTCTGCGGGGTTTTTGCTCTGATTGCCACTGGGGGACTCTTGGCAATGGATGTTTTACTTGCATTATTTGGAAACCGATTTTTGGAAGCAAAAACTGTATTGGATTTTTATCGCGGGGCCCGCAATGACAAGGGTTATACTCTGGAAGATATCTGGGCCTTTGATGATGCGACCTTAGAGGCAAAACACGATTTCATCCAATGGCTGTTTCCCTTAAAAGAGCGCGGCGTCAATCCGACAGCTCCCTTGACAAACGACGAAACAATTCGAGCATTTGAAAAAGATCCCGAGCTTCAAAATCGATTGCAAAAATCATTTGAGGTCATGCTCTGCTTTTACGGCTTCGAAAAAAAATCGGATGGATCCATTAGGATGGGACCCTCCTTCGAAAAACAGGCACAAAATTGGCTCCATCGAGGAAATCACAATTATCTACGCATCACACGCATCCTCCACTGCCTTCGGCTACATGGCCTAAAGGCAGAGGCGAAAGTTTTTTTGACAGCTTTAGAAACTGTATATTCTCGCTACTCCAGCCAGATTGGCTCGAAAGCGATCGATTTCTGGAGAGCTGCTTGAATTTTCCTCTGACACTCATGTGAGCTTAGAGAGTTTAGCTCCGATATCAGCCAGTTCTTTTTCAATTTGTGCGAGATGTTCTTTGCTCTTTTTGACGAGTTCTTTGGGAGCCTTGGCAAGAAAATTTTCGTTGGCGAGTTTGGCTCGTGCTCCTCGCTCTTGACTGATGAGTTTTTCCTGAAGCTTTTTCAATCGCAAAATTTCTTTTTCCCGCATTTCTTCGGGAAGAGGGATGATCAGCTTGAGAGAATCGACCATCTGGGATGCGAAAAAACCATCGACCTTCGCCTCTTCTTGGTAGCGGATCACTCCAATGCGTGTGAGGGCTTTGAGAACCCCTTCATTTTTGCGCAGACGCTCCAACTTGGGATCGCTTAAAGATCCCTGAATAATCAAGTCTGTTGCCATTGTGGGTGAGAGCTGCATCTCGGCGCGGATCGTGCGCACTGCGTGAAGAGCGCGACTGATAAAAGTAAATGCCTCTTCGATCGATTCATCGATATCATCTGGTTGGATTGCTTTCGGATAGGGGGCGATGATACATGCCTTATGAGAGAGAGCTTGGAGAGTTTCTTGAATGTAGGGGTCCTTGCATTTACCTCCCGATACTTTTTTCTTCAGCTGTTGGAAGAGCTCCTCTGTGACAAAGGGGATCATTGGATGAAAGAGTCGGATGAGATTTGTGAGGACGACAAAGAGAATGCACTGCTTGTTGTGCTTCTCTGCAGATGTCCCTGCTTTTCCAAAGAGAGTGGGTTTGACGAGCTCTAGATAGTAGGCGCAATACTCATCCCAGAAGAAATGATAGGTGTCTTGAGCGGCTCGATCAAATGCGTAGTTTTTTAAATGGGTGTTGATTTCAGGGATGACCCGATTGAGTCTCGATAAAATCCATCGATCTTCGAGGGTGAGATGAGTCGGATCAATTCCCCCTCCCACCGTAAAGTCATTGAGATGCATGAAGACAAAGCGAGATGCATTCCAAATCTTGTTGATGAAGTTCTTGTACTCATCAAATCTCCGGCGATCCAGGTCGATTTGGCGTGCGTGTGTGGCAACAGAGCAAAGGGCGATGCGCATGGCATCCGCTCCGTACGTTTCGATGATTTCAATAGGGTCGATGACATTGCCCTTTGACTTGGACATCTTTTCCCATTTGGAGTTCACTTCTGCTGGAACTTTTTCACCGAGGTCGTACGCGAGGCGCTCTTTTGCATCGACATAGGCGATCGAGCCGTCTTCGTAGTAACGCCAGTAAGACTTGCCGTAGATGAGCCCGTGGAGAAATGTCTCGGGAAATGGAGCAGTGTCAAAGACGTATTCTCCCATCAGAATCATGCGAGCGACCCAAAAGAAGAGGATATCGTGACCGGTTACGAGGACGCTGTTGGGGAAAAACTTTTCGAGATCTTGCGTCTTTTGGGGCCATCCCAAAATGCTGAAAGGCCAAAGAGCGGAAGAAAACCAGGTGTCGAGGACATCTTCATCTTGGACCCAATTCCCCTCATTGGGTTTCTCGCCGCAAACGAGCTCATTGGGATTGTCCTGATTGTAAAAGACAGGGATCCGATGACCCCACCACAGTTGTCTCGAGATGCACCAGTCTCGCAGGTTTTCGATCCAATGGAAGTAGGTGGTTTCCCAATCTTTGGGAATGATCTTGACTTCGCCTTTTTTGACGACATCGATCAGCTTGTCCTTGAATGCGGTCATTTTGACGAACCACTGCTTGGATAAAAAGGGTTCAATGACGGCTTTGGAGCGGTATGAGACACCAACGCGATGCTTATGGGGCTCGATTTTTTCCATCAGCCCTAAGCTTTTGATCTTATTGCTGACGGCAAGGCGCGCCTCGTCCATGGTGAGACCCGCAAATTCCCCTCCGACTTCGTTGATCTTTCCATCGGGAGTCATGATGTTGATCTGAGGAAGATCATGGCGCAAACCCATCTCATAGTCATTGGGATCGTGTGCAGGGGTGATCTTCACGGCCCCCGTTCCAAATTCAGCGTCGACATAGGAGTCGGCAATGATGGGAATTTCCCGTTTTGTAAGGGGGAGGCGAATGGTCTTTCCAATCAAGTGAGCATACCGCTTATCTTTGGGGCTGACAGCAACGGCAGTATCGCCAAGCATCGTCTCGGGCCGGGTCGTTGCGACAACCAGATAACCAGATTCATCGGCGAGGGGATAGCGCATGTGCCAGAGATTGGACTCTCGGTCTTCGTATTCGACTTCATCATCGGCGAGTGCCGTTTGAGTGACCGGATCCCAGTTGACAAGATAGTCTCCTCGGTAGATGAGTCCATCGTCATACATCATTTTAAAAACAGTTTGAACAGCTTTGCTGCGGTCTTCGTCGAGAGTAAAGGCGAGACGATCCCAGTCACAAGAGCAGCCGAGGCGACGGAGCTGGGAAAGGATGGTCTCTTGGCTCTTTTCCTTCCAGTCCCAAACGATTTTGAGAAACTCTTCCCGAGAAAAGTCTTTGCGCCGCTTGCCTGTTTTGGCCATTTGGTCCCGCTCGACCACTGTTTGAGTGGCAATTCCCGCGTGATCCGTTCCAGGCACCCAGAGCGCTTCATATCCCGACATCCGTTTCCAGCGGATAAGCACGTCTTGGAGTGTATCCACAAGGGCATGGCCCATGTGCAATACCCCTGTCACATTAGGTGGGGGGATGGAAATGGTGTAACTCGGTTTAGAGGAGTTGTTATCTGCTTTAAAAAAGCCATTTTCCTCCCAGAAGGAATACCACTGGCTTTCACACTCTTTGGGATTGTAGGCAGTCATAGAGCGTCATTATCACACGTAGCCCCATAAAAATCCAATGCCAAGAGCGCGTCTTGCCTTCCTGTAATTTGCACGCTTTTCGTCCCACCTGCGTCTGGCCTGAGCGAAGAGGAGCTCTTGAGGTTTGACATTTGGGAGGAGATCGGAGAAGCGCTCCCCATCCAAACACTTAGCCGCAGCCCAGTTGGTAAAGAGCTTGCATTCCTGTTTACCTCTTTCAAAGACATCAGCAGTAGGTGGATCGGACAGAAACATCGCCCAGGAAAAACGCAGAGCCCCTATTTTTGAGTCCAGTGCACAAATGCCCATCTTAGAAGGAGCTGGCGCAATCGCTTGAAAGGCTTCGCAGATCCCATCTCGCTCGATCTTACCCGTCAGAGAGAGCATTTGTGGTAGCGTTTTGTAAAAGAATTTCATACCTGCTTTTTTCGGAAGCCGATGGTACATGTAGATTTTTTCAAGAGTTTTGTGGGTTATTTTCTTTTGATCGATTTTGTAAACCGACAAAGTCCCTTCTTCTTCCGAACCTTCGCCTCGGTTGCTGATTGCCATGTAATCTCCATAGAAAGCGAGGCAGATCGCGTGCCCATCCCAACCCGATGCAACAAAGGTAAGTTCTCCATCGCGGATGTCTTTTGCCATGACATGAAGGGATTTCTCTCGATACGCATTGAATAGAGCTTTTTGGATGGTTTCTGCGCAATCTTGTGTCAGCATCAGATGCAGAAAGTCGCCGTCTGTTCGGAATCTCTGAAAGGCTTCAGCAAGCTCGTCAAACATCCAGCAGGATGGCGAGGCGTCAAGACGGATCGATTCTCCCTTGAGTTTGACGGTTCCCGAGAGCCCAAGCCACTGCGATAAAATGCGCAATTTGGAAAACTCAATCTCATATTCGTTCGGGATAAACAGCGTTTCGCAATTCAGCTGTCCCATCATACGAGGCACAAGAGCGCTCGTAGTATTGGCTTGAATGATGGCGTGCGGGTCAGCTCCCTTCTTGAGGAGTCGCCGTGCCAAATCCGCCTTTCCCGCTTCGCACGCATTGAAGAGGAATAGATTTTTTTGAAACGAGCGGATATTGATATCCCATTCAATGAGATGGGGGGAAATCCTCGAGACGAAGAGATTGAGGAGGATCGCATATGAACTATAGAGCGCTGTTAAGATGCAGAGATTGAATCCCTGCAGCCACTGATCGCTCTTTTGAGAAAAAAGGGTTGCAATGACAGAAAAGGGACCGCGAACAACGCATTCAATGAGTGCGATGGGAACGAGAGTCATAAAGACTGTTTGAGAGACCGCTCGACCCAAGAGTCCACTTTGAGCATCCCGCATGTGCGATATTTCGTAGAGCAACCTTCCCGAATAAGGGACGGCAACACCTGTATCAGCGAGAATTTCGTAGCGATCGCGGATGAGAAACACGCGAAAAATGTACCAAATTGGGGGATATTATTCCAAACAATTGTCGAGCAATTCGAGCTGTTGGAAGAGTCTGAGTTCCTCGAAGACAAACGCCTCTTTGCTCCACCCGTTTTGGAGATCGATTTGGCCCATGAGAAAGTGGGAGAGAAGAGTTGTTGTTGGGGGAAATTTTTTCTCCGTGATTCCCGTGAGATGGGCAATTGCTGCCTGTTTGCCTTTTGTATGTGCCAAGTAGCAACCATAGAGGAAAAAATGGAGATCCGATTCATCATCCACGAGTCCTTTCGGAAGAGACTCGATAATCCTCTTTGCTTTTTTCCACTCCCTTTCTATGAGAGCATTCCACAAAGGATAAGGCTGCTCGGGAAGAGCGGAATGGGTTTTCAGGGCATATTCGAATTGGGCTGCGGGATTTTTTTCCAAGGCGCGCATATCGGCTAGTTCTTCGGCGCCGAGGATAATCAAAGCGATGTTGGCATTGTGTTCATCGATTTCATCGAGTCCTTTTTCGAGCAATTCATAGAGAACATAGGGCTTATTGAGCCAGAAAGCGAGCTGGATGAGCAAATTGATATCTCGATTTTGGGACTCGATGAAAAAGGGAAGTTTTTCGAGGCTAGATTCAAGAACAGAACGAACAATTTTTGTCTCCTCGAGGTGAGGGAGGTGAAAAAGGAGGATGAGGGCAAAGCGGAGGCTAAGCCTTCTGTTTAGTTGACTGACTTCGTGTAGCCTTGAGAGTAGATGCTCTTCCAAAATGGGCTTCAAGGGGTGTTTCGGGTATTTGCGAAGAGCTAATTCTAAACACTTGGCCTCTTCTTCGTACTCGCCCTGGGCTTTGTAGATGAACGATTTTCCCAAATACTGCATGGGAGCACCGGGCGTATTGTGCAACTTTTCAAACTCTGAAAAGGCATTGTTATACAGACTCTCTCGGTCGGCTCGTTTCTTGCGCGTTTCGGCTTTTTTGAGAAGAGTGAGCCCCGCGCGATAGGTCGATTCGCGTCCCTCGGCTCTTCCTGGAAACGAATGAGCAATTTTCCGGTATTCGTTCAGAGCTTCATCGAATTGCCCTCTTGCCAAAAAGGCATCGGGGATTGCGAGACAGTTGACAAGGATGTTTTGGCTGCCCACGGCAATTTGGAAATCTTTCAAGGTAAAATGAGTGTCCTGCATGAGCAAGCCGATGCGCGTTCCCGGCAGGGGAATGTGGCTCGTGTATCCAAATTTTTGCACCCTGTCGACAAAGAAACGGACATGGTTATTGATGAGACCAATTCGGATCAGGTATTTCTTATTTGTCTCAAATGAAATATCAGTAAAGCGGAATACCTCGACATTGGAGCGATAGAGCCTAACCGAGTCGCGGTTGATCCAGATACAGTAGGATTCTTCCAGTCCGCGGTGCAATTCATTTTCCGGGATGCAGAAGAGGATGCCAAGGCCCTTGGTCTTTTCTCCAAGAGAGA
>Ga0307436_1000407_pt1 | contig 20090 bp, 16 predicted proteins | sample SalMarWE160440MG_FD_202513 | JGI IMG/M metagenome (GOLD analysis project Ga0307436, IMG submission 202513) | Salt marsh sediment microbial communities from the Plum Island Ecosystem LTER, Massachusetts, United States - WE1604-40 | ecosystem: Environmental > Aquatic > Marine > Intertidal zone >...
GCGTGGCTGCGCGAGGACGCACCGGTGGCGGCGTAGGGTGGGCAAAGCGAAGCATGCGCATGCCGGTTTTGACCCAATTGAGACAAAACGGTCCTGATGCCGAGTATCCACTTGGCAGCATTCGGTCGCCGGCATCATTGTTTCAAGAGCTTTATCGCCTTTTGCAGCGCGTCCAGAGCGATCTGCCGATCCTTGATACTCATCACATTTTTATCAATCTTCAGACTCAATCCCGCTCGGACTTCGTGGAGATTGGCATCCGGATGCATCGTCGATTTGCGTTGTCCGACAACCGAATAGGCCGTTACTGGATAAGCAATGCCTTTGACCTCGATCTGGCCATGCTCCTCACACTCGATTTCGTCACACACGTGCGCATACGTCTCGTATGAAATGAGTATCTGGTTGGGCTTGGCAACCGATTCCAGGCGTGAAGCCGTATTCACCGTCCCGCCGATGATGGTGTAATCCATTCGCTCTTCGCTGCCGAAATTTCCGACCGTACAAAAGCCGGTATGAATTCCCGTTCTGTGGGCAAGTGGTTTGCCGACGCCGGCATGGCGCCAGATCACATTGAGTTCCGTCAAGCGGTGCTTCATAGCGATCGCCATCTCGACACAGCGTAACGCGTCCTCCTTGACGCCCATCGTCTCGGGGTCGCCAAAGAACACCATGATGGCGTCACCAACATACTTGTCGATCGTGGCACCATGATCGAGAGCTATACGCGACATCTCGGTCAGGTACTCGTTAAGCAGCTTGGTCAATTCTTCCGATTCCAACTGGTCCGACAGTTCGGTAAATCCGACGATATCGGAAAAGAAGACGGTCAGCTTCTTGCGCGTGCTGGCCACTGCAACCTGCTGTTTTCCGGTGAAAATCGACTCATAGACCTGTGGCGAGAGGTATTTCGCCAGTCTTGCTGAGAGAGTCTCCAGATCGCGTGTCTTGTCGGCAAGCTCGCGTTCGTGCTCGTCGATCGTGGCCATATAGTCGCTCAATGCACGCGAGATTTCGCCGATCTCGTCAGGCACGCTGTCGCTCAGGGTGTGGCCGCGGGTTTCGGTATAATGCCGCAATCCCTCGCGCATGTTGTCCAGGCGCCTGAAGAACCGTTTTTGCAGCGTGAGCCAGAGAAACAGTGCGGCGGCTGCAAAGGCGAGAACCACGCAAATCATGGCAATCAGATTGAAACGGGTCGCCGATGCAATGAGCTTGACTTGTTTGCTCAACTGTTCGTTGGCACGCCAGAACTCCGCATTTGCGCTGCTGAGGAGGCGATTGGCGATAAGTGAATTCTCCTCGACCAGAGCCTTGATCTTGAATTCGTTGGTGAGGCCCGCCGACTTGTCTTCGAGAATTCTGTCACGCTGCGAAGACCAGTATTCGAGGAATCGCTCAGCCGCGCCTTTGACGCCGGCGGACCCTTGCCCAGCAGTTTCGGGCTGTGACCCGAATAACCTGTTTTCGAACTCGACCAGCTGGTTGAGTTTTGCGATTTCCGCCGCGATTGCGCGACGATTCCTGGAAAATCTGGCCTGTTTCGGGTCGAGGATAACACTCAGCAGGCGAAGGATGGCGATGTGCGTTTGCCGGGTCGCGGCATCGGTCTTTTCCGTTTGGCCTTTTTCGTTCTCGATCTTGCGCGCCATTCTGCGCAAGGCTTCGATATGTTTTTCCAGCCTCTTGCGGACGCCGATTTGCTGGCGGACCACGCTCGTCAGCGCGGTCTGGTTTTCCGCAAGCGCTTTGCTGTTTCGTTGCAACGATCTGATTGCCGCCTCATCGCGGATCAGTGTACGCAGCTCCTGCAGCAGGCTGGTCTGGGACCCCTTTTTGTCCTCGATTCTCGACAGCAGCGTTTCGAATTCGAAGCGGCTAGGATTGGTGCTCAAAGCCGGCGCGATGGCGATGCTTGCAGACGCTTCCTGGCTGAGTTGAGACAGCTTGATCAATTGTGGCAGAGCCCGGTCACGCAAGGTGGAAATCTTGCCCTCGACGTTGCCAAGCTGGACGGCAATGGCGGTAAGGCCGATCAGAACAACTAGTGCAATGAGCGCCAGGATCGCAAAAAGGGCGGTTGAGACCTTGTTGCGGGTCTTGACCGTCGAAATCGACTGGCGTTGCTTCTCGCCGGCGGCCATCAGCGCAGCGGGGGAGCGTATTGCAGCCCGCCATCCCGCCAGAGCCGATTGAGGCCGCGTTTGACATCTATTTTGCTGTCCTTGCCGAGATAGCGATCGAAGATTTCGCCGTAATTGCCTGCCCCGGCAATGATGTTGCGTCCCCATTCCGGATCGAGACCGGCCTCGTCAATGCCCTCGAGCGGATCAACGCCCAGCAGCCTTCGCACGGCCGGATCGCGGCTGGTCAGATGCTGTTCGTAGTTGGCTCGGGTGACGCCCTTTTCTTCGGCAATGATCGTCGCATAGATGGACCAGCGCACGACATTGGCCCATTTCATGTCCGACGTGTTGACATAGGCGACAAGCGGTTCCTTCGATATGATCTCATCGTGCAGAACATACTTGTCGGCGTCGTCGGTGGCGGTGGCACGCGTGGACGCAAGCACCAGTCTGTCGGTTGTCAGCAGATCGCATTTCCGCGCAAAGAATGCATCGTTGCGTCCCTCCGAGGAGGCGAACGGCAGTATCTCCCACTTCAAGTTATTGAAGCGGATATAATCTTCCAGATTGGCGATTGTGGTCGTCGAGCGGGAAACGCAGACTTTCGCCTGCTGGAGATCCGCCAATCGGCCACGGATGGTTCCCTTGTGCGACATGAACCCTTGCCCGTCATAGTAGAGGACGGCAGCGGGCGTGAGCTTGCGGATGAAATCACGGGAAAACGTCCAGGTGATATTGGAGATGTAGATGTCGACGTCGCCTTCCTCGATGCTTTGCAATCCGTGACGGAAAAGCACCGGCGAAAACTCCACAGCATTTCTGTCGTTGAACAGGGCAAGTGCCACGACCCGGCAGAATTCAGGGAAGAACCCCTCATAGCCGGTGTCACCAATGCGCGTATCGGCGACTGGCCGATTGCCGATCGCACACCGCACGTAGCACCGGTCACGGACATCCTGGAGGACCTGCTGAGCTTGCGACATCTCCGGTTTGAACAAGAGTGCGGCATACCACGTGATTGCCGCGCAAAAGACCGCCAGGTATTTCATGGCAAACTCCCTGTGTTCTGGACAGCCCTCCGAAATGGTCACGACCGAACGAGCACCTCAAGCGCCCATAGTTTGAGCCCCTATCCTAGCGTCAACCAATTCTGACATCCACCCGACAGGGATATCGCTCGTCTGACCTTTGGAATCTTCGCCTGCTATGTGAGGTGGTTTTGCCCGGGGTGTGACGCTCGCGACTTCCGCTCTGGCTGCTAAAACGCGAAGTCGCGGAAGACGCGGGTGATGTCGCCGTGCCAGTCGCCGTGATAGAGGGCGAGCAGGTCTTCGGCATTGGTACGGCCCGAGGCGACGATCTCATCCAGCGTTTCGAGGAAATGCGCCTCGCTGCGGCCGTGGTAGCCCTGGCGATGGCGCGCATCGAGCCCGTCGCGGGCGATGGCGAGCACGTCGCGCGCCACATCACGCAACGCTCGCCCGGCGATGGTCGCCTGAAGCGCCTTCACCGGCACCTCGTTGCGCATGGCCTGGCGCTCGGTCGCGCTCCAGCCCTTCACCAGCGCCCAGGCGGCATCGAGCGCCGCGTCGTCGTACATGAGGCCGACCCACAGCGCCGGCAGGGCGCACAGGCGCCGCCACTGGCCTGAATCGGCGCCGCGCATCTCCATGTAGCGCTTTAGTCGCACCTCGGGGAAAATGGTGGTGAGATGATCGCCCCAGTCGCGCATGGTGGGTTTTACGCCGGGAAGCTGCGGCAGGCGGCCATCGAGGAAGGCGCGGAAACTTTCCCCCGCCACGTCGTGATAGACGCCGTCGCGGTAGACGAAATACATGGGCACATCGAGGGCGTAATCGACGTAACGCTCGAAGCCGAAACCGTCCTCGAACACGAACGGCAGCATGCCGGTGCGGTCGGGGTCGGTGTCGCGCCAGACCTCAGAGCGGAAGGATAAAAAGCCGTTGGGCTTGCCCTCGGTGAAGGGCGAGGCGGCAAACAGCGCGGTGGCGACGGGCTGCAGCGCCAAGGACACGCGCATCTTCTTCACCATGTCGGCCTCGTCCGAGAAGTCGAGGTTCACCTGCACGGTGCACGAGCGGAACATCATGTCGCGGCCAAGCTGGCCCTTTTGCCCCATGTAGTCCTTCATGATGCGGTAGCGGCCCTTGGGCATCATCGGGGTCTCGGCGCGCGTCCACAGGGGCGAAAAGCCGAGGCCCAGAAAGCCGATGCCCAACTGATCGCCCACCTCGCGCACCTGCGCCAGGTGCTCGTGCACCTCCATGCAGGTCTCGAATACAGTCTTGAGGGGTGCGCCGGAGAGCTCGAACTGGCCACCGGGCTCGAGCGAGATGGAACCGCCCGTTTCCGGCTCGGCAAGGCCGATGATGTTGTCCTTCTCCATGATCGGCGTCCAGCCGAAGCGGTCGCGCAGGCCCTCCAACAGCGCCCTGATCGAACGCGGGCCGTCATAAGGGACGGGCTGAAGCGTGTCGGTGAGGAAGGCGAATTTTTCGTGCTCGGTGCCGATGCGCCATTGATCGCGCGGCTTTGCGCCGGCTTCGAGATAGCCGACGAGCTGGGCGCGGCTTTCGATGACGGTTCGCGATTCGCTGGTTTCGGGGACAGGTCCGCTCAACGGGAGGGGCGCCTTTCGATCGGTTGAAATCTGCGGCCCTCTCTAAAGGGCGGACAGCGCGGCTGGCAAGCCCGGCATCCAACATGGCGGCATGGCTCGGACGAGGAATCTTGAACCGTCGGTTCAACGCCAGTCGCCCAGCATCGCCTGCACCAGGGCGAGGATGGCGACGGCGGCCGTGTCGGCGCGCAGGATGCGGGGGCCGAGCGAGACCGGCGTGACGCAGGGCAGGCCGAGAAGGCGCTCGCGCTCTTCCGGCGCAAAGCCACCCTCGGGGCCGACGAGCACTGCCAGCGGGCCGGGTTGCAGCGATTTCAGCGTAACAAGCGGCGATGTGCCGCAGCCGGCCTCGTCGCAGAAGACGAGGCGGCGCGCGGTCTCCCAGCGATCGAGCACCTGCGCAAGGGGTTCTTCGGGCAGAACCTCGGGGATCGCCACCAGGTTGCACTGCTCGGCCGCCTCGATGGCGTTGGCCCTGAGGCGCTCGGTCTTGATGCGGGCAACGACGGTGCGGGCGGTGATGACCGGGCGCAGGCGGCGCGCGCCCATCTCCGTTGCCTTCTGGGCGATGAAGTCGAGGCGGGCGGCCTTTACGGGGGCGAAGAGATAATCGATGTCGGGCGGGAGATGCGGCTCGGCCAGCTTTTCGACACAGATCGCCTCAGCCCCGCGCTTGCCGACCGTGCGCAGGCGGGCAAGCCATTCGCCGTCGCGCCCGTTGAAGAGGTGAAACGCACCGCCGGCCTTGAGGCGCATGACAGTGGCGAGGTAATGGGCCTGTGCGCGGGCAAGCGCAACATCCGCGCTCCTATCAAGCGGCTGGTCGACAAAAAGGCGCGAGCGGCGGGTCATGGGCGGCTGTAGATCTCGGCAAATTCCTGCGCCTCGGCGGCCATCTGCCGGCGCAAGGGCTCAGGCGCGAGAAGCTCGGCCTCCGGGCCCAGCCAGCGCACCAGCGGCAGGATGCTGCGCGGATCGGTCTCGGGCACCACCATGACGAGGCTGCCGTCATCTTGCTCCTCGTAGCGGGCATGGCGGTAGAGCCAGTCGTCGCGCAGGCGTTCGGCCAGTGCCGGGGTGAGGCGGATGCGGCTCACCTCACGCGGGGATTCGGTGAACCAGCGCTCGAAGGCCGCTGCCAGCCAGGCGCGCCCGGTGAAGCGCTGGATGTCGAAATCGCGGTCAGGCTTGAAGCCCATGGTCGTAACCGTCACTGTCCTCACCTTGTCGGCGCGCCAGATGCGACTGTCGCCGAATTCAAGCGAGCGGCCGATGAGGTACCAGCGGTCGCGGTCGAACAGGATGCCCTGTGGCTCGATCTCGTGCTCGCGCACGGTGCCCCGATAGGGATTCTCGTAGAGGAGGCGCACCCGGCGGCTGGCCAGGATGCCGCTGATGAAGCCGTCGACGGCAGGTCCGCCGTCGAGCGGCTCGGAAACCTGCCGTTCCCAGTGAAAGATGTCTTCCGGTGCCGCCTCGACGCCGACGATACGTTGGCCCTCCTTGAGCAGCGAACGGGCGGCCGAGGGCAGCGAAACCAGAAGCTTTTTCTCCGCCGTCTCCAGATCGGCCGCCAGCGGCGTTGCCTCCAGCCCGCGCACCAGCGCCAGCGCCACCAGCAAGGCCGCGGTTTCGGCTCGCGTGAGACCCACCGGCGGCTGCAGATAGCCTTCCGCCAGGCGGTAGCCGCCCTCGGCCCCTCGCGCCCCTTCCACCGGCACGCCGAGCATCAAAAGCCGGTCGACGTCGCGATAGACGGTGCGCAGCGACACCTCGAAGCGGCGCGCCAGCTCGCTCGCCGGCGTCACCTTGCCGGCACTGAGCGCGAGCAGGATTCCGAGGGCGCGTTCGATGGTGTTCATGGCGGCTCGGGCCCGATTCAAAATATTTTGTCACGGTTGCAATCAGGGCCATTCAATTCTGACACACTGTTGGCAGTTTGGATAGCCGATATTCGCCTCATCACATCGAACCAAGGAGACCTTCGATGAACCAAATGAGCCACAATGTGATCGCCTTCCAGGATGCCCACCCCTTGAGCGAGCGCGAGCAGACGGCACGGCAATTGAGCCAGAGCGTCTATCGCGCCGAGCCCGGGAGCGATACCGGCTTCGGCACGCCCGGCCTGTTCGCCCGCGTCGTGGCGGCGGTGACGCGTTACCTCGCCGCCCGCCGCACCATCAGGGCACTTGACGGGCTGAACGAGGAACAGCTCAAGGATATCGGCTATCGCCGTATCCCGGGCCTCTACTCCAAGTACGAGCCGATGTCCTGACAACAAAACACCCCGCAGGCGGCCTCTCCCCTGCCGCCTGCTTTTTCCTTGGCGCCCGGCATGATTTGCCGGGCGTTCTTCTTCGCGCTAACACTTGTACGCCATGAGCCATTCCTCGCCTGCCGACGGGCGCGTTGCCGATGCCGTCGAGCGCCACTGGGCCGACCGCTGGCTGCCGGCGCCGACGAGGCCTTATGCGCGCCTTGCGCGGCTGGAACGACCCATCGGCTGGTGGCTGTTGCTGCTGCCCGGCTGGTGGTCGATCTCACTTGCGCGCACGGCCGCCGGCGGCGGGCTGCCGGATCTGAAGCTCCTGGTACTGTTCCTCATCGGCGCTATCGTCATGCGCGGGGCCGGCTGCACCTACAACGACATCGTCGACCGCGATTTTGATGAGAAGGTCGCGCGTACCCGCTCGCGCCCCATCCCGTCCGGCCAGGTGAGCGTCATGCAGGCAAAAGCCTTCCTCATCGCCCAGGCGCTCATCGGCTTTGCCGTCGTCATCCAGTTCAATCTGTTCGCCATCGGGCTCGGTGTGGCATCGCTGGCAACGGTCGCCGTCTACCCGTTCATGAAGCGCTTTACCTACTGGCCGCAGGTGTTTCTCGGCATCGCCTTCAACTGGGGGGCACTCCTGGGCTGGGCGGCGGTCGCCGGCAGGCTCGACGCCGCAGCTCTCGTGCTCTATGCCGGGGGTATCTTCTGGACGCTCGCCTACGACACCATATATGCCCATCAGGACAAGGAGGACGATATTCTGATCGGCGTCAAATCCACCGCCCTGCGCCTCGGCCGGGCAACGCCTAAGTGGCTCGCCGGCTTCTTCACGCTCGCCCTCATCCTCATCGATGCGGCCGGCTGGCTCTCTGGGGCCGGCATCATCTTCCATGCCGCCACGGCCGCTGCCGCGCTGCATGCTGTCTGGCAGCTCTTCCGGCTCGACATCGACAATCCAACGCGCTGCCTTGGGCTCTTCCGCGCCAACCGCGATTTCGGGCTCATCGTCTTCGCCGGCGCCTTTGCCGACAGCCTCATGAGGGGGCTCATATGAGCGGCAACGAACGCCTTGCGGATATCGCCTCGCGCCTTGTCGAGTTGGCGCGCAAGCAAGGCGCCGTCGAGGCTGATGCCCTGGTCATCACCGGATCAGCTGTCGAGGTCGACGTGCAGGACGGCCATGCCGACAAGGTCGAGCGGGCCGAATCGAGCGATGTGGGCCTGCGCGTCATCGTCAACAAGGCCGAAGCCGTGGTCTCCGGCAGCCGGTTCGAGCCTGAGAGCCTGAAGCGTCTGGCCGAGCGCGCCGTCGACATGGCCAAAGCCGCCCCCGCCGACGACACGGCAGGGCTCGCCGAGGCGGCCCGGCTGGCCAGGCGCATGACCGATCTCGACCTCGCCGATGGCGCCGAGCCCGAGACCGAAGCGCTGATCGAGCAGGCAGTGCGCGCCGAAGCCGCGGGGCTCAGGGTCGAGGGCGTCACGCGTTCGTCCGGCGCCTCGGCCAGCGCCGGCCGGCGCAGCATCGTGCTGGTGGCAACGAACGGCTTTGCCGGCAGCTACGAGCGCACCTCGCGGGGCTTGAGCGCCTCCATGGTGGCCGGAAGCGGCACCGCCATGGAGCGCGATTACGACTACATCGCCGCCACCCACAGCGCCGATCTCAAGACGCCGGAGGAGATCGGCCACAGCGCCGGTGAGCGGGCGGTAAAGCGCCTGAACCCGCAGAAGGTGAAAACGTGCAAGGTGCCGGTGGTGTTCGAGCAACGCCTGGCGGGCGGGCTTCTGCGCCACCTCGCAGGCGCCATCAACGGCAACGCCATCGCTCGCGGCACCAGCTTCCTGAAGGAGCGGATGGGCGAAGCCATTTTTCCCTCGAGCGTCACGGTGATGGACGATCCCTTGCGCCGGCGCGGGCTCGCCTCGCACCCCTTCGATGCCGAGGGATGCGCCGTGAAGCCGCGCGCGGTGATCGATGACGGGGTGCTCAAGACCTGGTTGCTCGACTGCCGCACGGCGCGCAAGCTTGGCCTCAGGACCACCGGCCATGCGGCGCGCGGCGTCTCGAGCGGCCCCTCGCCCTCACCCAGCAATCTCTACATGACGCCGGGCAGTGTCAGCTTCACCGACTTGCTCGCGCCCATCGGCCAAGGCTTCTTCGTCACCGAGCTCATCGGCATGGGCGTCAATACCGTGACCGGCGATTACAGCCGCGGCGCCTCCGGCTTCTGGATCGAGGACGGCAAGATCACCTATCCGGTGAGCGAGCTGACGATCGCCTCCAACCTCATCGATATGTACCGCAGCATCACCACCGCCGACGATCTGCGCTTCCGCACCAGTATCAATGCGCCGAGTGTGAGAATCGAGGAGATGACCGTTGCCGGCCGCTAGCCCGCGTGTGCCGCAACCTTCCCCGGCCGAGGCGCTGGAAGAGGTTTTGCGGAGGGCAGGCGCGTTGGCGCTGAAACATTTCGGCAGCCGTCCGCGGCAATGGAAGAAGGAAGACGGCACGCCGGTGAGCGAGGCCGACCTTGCGGTCGACGATTTCCTGCGGGGCGGCCTTTCGCGCATCGATGCGGGTGCTGCCTGGCTGTCGGAGGAAAGCGCCGATCAGCCGGGCGCCAGAGCTAGACAGCGCTGCTGGATCGTCGATCCCATCGACGGCACCTCCTCGTTCCTTGCAGGCGGCGACAACTGGTCCGTTGTGGCGGCGCTCAGCGAAGCGGGACGGCCGCTGCTCGCCGGCATCTACCGGCCGGTGACGGACGATTATTTCAGCGCCACTCTCGGGCACGGTGCCTTTTGCAACGCGAAGCGCCTGCACGTCTCAATGAGGAGCGAACTCGCCGGTGCGCGCATCATCACCCGGCGCAAAACGCTCGATCCCGAGCGCTGGCGCGAGCCCTGGCCCGAGGTGGAGGCCGGCATGGTGACATCGCTGGCGCTGCGCCTGTGCCTGGTGGCCGATGCGAGCTTTGATGCCGCCTTCGCCCTCGGGCGCAAGAGCGACTGGGACCTCGCCGCCGGCGATCTCATCGTGCACGAGGCGGGCGGGCGCGTGGGCGATCTTGGCGGGCGAACGCTTCATTACAACCGTGCCGAGACCCGCCAGGACGGGTTCGTGGCGGCAGCCCCGGCACTCTTTACCGCCATCATCGCCCGCACCCGCAGCTTGTGAGCGCCGATTCGCCAGCCCGAAAAGGACGATCATGTCAGCCAAGACGCATCCCAAGTCGGTGAGCGGCCAGCTTCTGCACCTGGTCTTCGGTGGCGAGCTTTCCGATCTCGACAAGATCGAGTTCAAGGACCTTTCCAGGCTCGACATCGTCGGCATCTATCCGAGCTATGGCGAGGCCTACAAGGCGTGGGAGAAAAAGGCGCGCGAGACCATGGACATCGCCGAGATGCGCTATTTCATCGTCCACATGCACCGCCTGCTCGACCCGCAATCGGATGTCACCCGTGGCCATGTCCCTCATTGACCGACAAAGACTCGCGCTATAGTCGCGAGCGTGGAGGGCCGACATGGCAAGCGAGAGGACCGAGCGCAAGCTGGCGGCGATACTGGCAGCTGACGTCGTGGGCTACAGCCGGCTCATGGGGATCGATGAGGAAGCGACCCTCGCCAGCCTCAACGAGCACCGCCGCGCGCTCATCGATCCCGCCATTGCCCGTCATCGCGGCCACATCGTCAAGACCACCGGCGACGGGTTCCTGGCCGCCTTCGCCAGCGTCGTCGACGCAGTGCGCTGCGCCGCCGAGGTGCAGGTCGGCATGGCCGAACGCAATGCCGCCACCGATCCGGACCGGCGGCTCGAGTTCCGTATCGGCATCAATGTCGGCGACGTGGTCGAACAGGCGGGCGACATTTTTGGCGACGGCGTCAACATCGCTGCCCGGCTGGAAGGCATTGCCGAGCCCGGCGGCATCTGCGTGTCGGCCAGGGTCGCCGAGGATGCCAGAGGCAAGATCGACATTGCCTTCGAGGACATGGGCGAGCAGAATCTCAAGAACATCGAGCGGCCCATCCGTACCTTTCGTCTGGGCAGCGGCGCGGGCGCGGGCGGATCGGCGACGTCCCGACCAGCCCCCGGCCTTCCCGACAAGCCGTCGATCGCAGTCCTGCCTTTCCAGAACATGAGCGGCGATGCCGAGCAGGACTATTTCGCCGACGGCATGGTGGAGGACATCATCACCGCCCTGTCGCGGGCGCGCTGGCTGTTCGTCATCGCGCGCAATTCCAGCTTCGTCTACAAGGGGCGGGCGGTGGACGTGAAGCAGGTCGGGCGCGAGCTCGGCGTGCGCTATGTGCTTGAGGGCAGCGTGCGCAAGGCCGGCAGCCGGGTGCGCATCACCGGCCAGCTCATCGATGCCGCAAGCGGCGCGCATCTGTGGGCGGACCATTTCGACGGCGAGCTGGCTGACATCTTCGAACTGCAGGACCAGGTGACCGCGCGCGTGGTGGGCGCCATCGCTCCGAAGCTTGAGGAGGCCGAGATCGAGCGGGCCAAGCGCAAGCCCACCGAAAGCCTCGATGCCTATGACTGCTTCCTGCGCGGCATGGCCGCCTTCCACGATTTCACCCGCGCCGGCAACGAGACGGCGCTCGGCTATTTTGCACGGGCCATCGAGATCGATCCCGAATTCGCCGCCGCCCACGGCATGGCCGCGCGTTGCTACGTGCAGCGCAAGGGTTTTGGCTGGGTCGGCGACCGCCCGAAGGAGGTCGAGGAGACCCGGCGGCTGGCGCTGAGAGCGGCGGAGAAGGGCCGCGAGGATGCCGTCGCCCTGACCAATGCGGGCTTTGCGCTGACGATGCTGGGCGCGCTCGAGGACGGTGCGGCATTCCTCGAGCGGGCGATATCGCTTAACCCCAATCTTGCCGGGGCGTGGTTCTTGAGCGGTCTGGCCAGTGCGCTTCTGGGTGAGCCGGAGGCCGCCATCGAGCGCGCCGAGCGCGCCTTGCGCCTGAGCCCGCAGGACCCGCAGATGTTCGGCACACACGCCATCATCGCGCTTGGCCACTTCATCGCCGGCCGCTATGACGAGGCATCCACTTGGGCGGCGACAGCGCGCCGTGAACGACCGAATTTTCTCATGGCCAACTGCCTGGCGGCGGCAAGTGCGGCGCTCGGCGGTCGACCGGACGTGGCCCAAGAGGCCATGGCGCACGCCCGCGAAATCGACCCGACCTTGCGCATTTCCAATCTGCAGAACTGGCTGGTGTTCAAGCACGAGAAAGACTTCGCCAGGTGGCGGGAAGGGTTACGCAAGGCCGGATTGCCGGACTGAAGCCTGGTGGCGAATTGCATGATTGGAGGCGCTTTTTTTGTCGCCAACATGCGCCGCATGCCGGTTTCCGGAGCAGACGGTATGCCAAGGCCGCTCTAAAGCCTGCCTTCGGCCTGCAATTTGCCCAGCGGGAAGCGGGTCATCGGGTCGTTGGCCCTGAGGTCGGCCAGGAGTTGCCTGATGCTGGCGCAATCGGCCGTCATCTGGGTGGTGAGGGCCTCGATGCTGGCAAAACGCTGGTCGTGGCGGATGAAGCCGACGAACTCGACCATGAGCTCGGCGCCATAGAGATCGCCGGAGAAGTCGAGCAGGTGGATTTCGAGGAAGCGGCGCTCGGTATCGAAGGTGGGGCGGATGCCGACATAGGCGGCACCGTCGAGGTTTTGCGAGCCCTCCACATCAAGCCGGCGCACGCGCACGGCATAGATGCCGTCATGCGGTTCGGAGCCTTCATCGAGCACGATGTTGGCGGTGGGAAAGCCGATCGAGCGCCCGCGCCGGTCACCCTCGATGACGGTGCCGATGACGGTCCACCAGTAGCCGAGCCCGCGGGCGGCTTCGGCCACATCGCCATGGCGCAGCGCGGCGCGGATGGCCGAGGAGGAAAACGGCGCGATCCCATCGCCGCCAGTCACCTGCTCGACCTCGCTGACGCCGAAATTCCAGCGCCGCCCGAGCTCGGTCAGAAGCTCCAGGTTGCCCTTGCGGCCATGGCCGAAATGAAAATCGTAGCCGGCGACGATGTGGGCGACGGCGAAACGGTCGACCAGGATCTCCTTGACGAAGCGCTCCGCCTCGATGGCGGCAAGCGCGCGGGTGAAGGCAAGAGGGGCGGTGAAATCGCAGCCTAGCCCGGCAAGGAGCCGGCCTTTGAGTGGCAGCGGCGACAGGCGGAAGACGGGGCTGTGGGGATTGAAGACGCTGCGTGGGTGCGGCTCGAAGGTGATGACGCCGAGCGGGCACTTGAGGCTTTGCGCCGTCTCCCGCGCCAGTTCGATCACTGCCTGATGGCCGCGATGCACGCCATCGAAATTGCCGATCGCCACTACCGGGCGACGCCAGCCGGGCGCTATCAGGTCGTCATGGGCGATGAGGTGCATGGGCCTTACTGGGCGGGCGGGGCGGCGATCACGGCACTTCCGGCCCGCGCGACGGCACCAGGACCATGGCATCGCCGTCGATCACCACCTGGTCGTCGACGCGGCAGGAACAGGCGAGCATCACGCGGTTGCGGCGCTCGTCCACCGCTGTCACCTGCACCGCGGTGCGCACGACATCGCCGATGCGCACCGGCGCGCGGAAGCGCAGGGACTGCGACATGTAGATGGAGCCGTGGCCGGGCAGCCTGGTGCCGATGATGGTGGAGATGAAGCTGGCGGTGAGCATGCCATGGGCGATGCGCGTCTTGAACGGGGTGCCGGCGGCATACATGTCGTCGAGATGGACGGGGTTGGTATCGCCGCTCACCTTGGAGAAGGTGACGACATCGTCCTCGCTCACCTCGTGCTGATGGGTGGCCTCCATGCCCACGCTCAGTTCCTCGATGAAGTAGCCGGTGTGTATCGACATCGTCAGTCCGCCTCAACTCGCTCATCGCCCGTCCACGACAGGCCGGGCAGGATGCCGGCGAGATCGACGCCCGGCACTGCCCTTATCACCGCCTCCGCCATGGCGGCCTCGTCGGCCTCTGCCATATCACCGCCATGGATGCCGCCCGATATGAATAGCAAGGCAAGGTTATTTTTTTGTGCCCCTTTTGCATCGGTTTGCAGACCGTCGCCGATGGCGAGCACATCGGTGCGGGAAAGCGGGCGTTGCAGCACCTCGGCGGCGAGCCGCAGGGCCTCGTGATAGATGGGCGAAAAGGGCTTTCCCGCCATGCGTACCCTGCCGCCCAGTGCCTCATAGCGTTCCGCCAGGGCGCCGGCGCACGGGATCAGCCGGTCGCCCTTCTGCACCACCTTGTCGGGATTGGCGCAGATCATCTCCAGGCCGCGCCGGCGCATGGTTTTCAGGATGCCGTCATAGCCTTGAGCCGTCTCGCGCTCGTCGTCCACCAGCCCCGAGCAGACGACGGCATCGGCCTCATCGAGGCCGACCCAGTCGATGGCGAGGCCCTCGAGCAGCGCGAGATCGCGCCCGGGGCCGATGTGATAGGCGCGCGCGCCCTGCAATTCGGCCACCAGCGCCCGCGTCACGTCGCCCGAGGAGACGATGCCGTCATAGCACTCAGGGAGCACGTCGAGGCGCTGAAGCTGCGGCAGGATCGCCGCGGACGGGCGCGGCGCGTTGGTGATCAGCACCACCGCGCCGCCGGTCCGGCGGTGACGTTTCAGGCAGTCGAGAGCCGGCGCAAAGGCGCTGACGCCGTTATGGACCACGCCCCACACATCGCACAGCCACACCGGGTAGCGCTCACTAAAAGGTCGCGCGCCGGCGGCAGCACTACCGGCGATCTGAGCGGAATCGCGACAACGAGCGGGCGTGTTCATGGCGGCACTCGCTAGCCCGCAGACGGGATGGCGTCAAGCCGCGGCGCGCGGCTCTTGCCTCTCGCCGAAGTCCGGGCGCACGCGCCGCGGCCGGGCAAAATGCGCCCCGTGGCCGAGGCTTGCGCCATGCTGCAGCCAGGCCAGATCGGCGCCGTCGGCCACCGGGCCCGCCATCACCGTCAGCTCATTGCGCTGGGCCTCGGCGGCAAAGGCGGTGAGGGCATCGAGGCGGTCGCGATTGTCACCCGGCAGCGCCTGGATATCGACATCGACGAACTGGAAGCCGAGTTCGTGCAAGGCGGCGAGATCGGGCCCCGCAGGCGAGGCTGCGGCGAGCGAGAAGGTGGCGCCCAGTTGCGCCAGCCAGGCAAGGCCGCGCATGCCGGCCTGGGTGAGCCGTGCCAGATCGGCCTGGCTGATCTCGATCACCAGCTTTCCGGCCACATCCTCGTTGCGGCGCAAAAAGCGCACCAGCCGGCCGAGGAAGCCGTTGTCGGCGAAGGCCTCGGCCGACAAGGGACAGAAAATGCCCACCGCCCGGCCGCGCCGGTCGAGATGGCGCAAGACGGTGATGATGCGGGCGATGAGCCTCGTCTCGTCCGCCGGCGAGCGGGCGTTGGAGGTGGCGCGGTAATATGAGGTCTGGCCGCTCGCCAGCCGCACGACGGGGGCAAGAAAGAGATCGATGTCGCGCTCATCGCGCTCACCGCCGCGGCTTCCGCCATCCCTGTCGTCATTGCCGGCAACCGGGGCGAGCGGCGGCGCGGTTGCGGCTTGCCGCCCGGGCGGCAGCGATGCCGTGGTCTCAAGGCGGCTTGCGAGGGCGGAAACGGTGCGCTCGAGCGCCGCGATCTGGCCGGTCAGGTGCTCGCCAGCGCCTGGCCTTTCGTTCATCTGCCGCTCCTCGATGATATCGATGCGCCGGCGCAGCGCACCCATTTCGCGGCCTATATCGGAGGCGGCGCGCACCATGTCGCGGCTGGAGCGGCCTTGCCGGTCCTCGGCCGACAGGCGGGCCAGGAGGGCGAAAAGCTGCGCCAGCGCCAGGAGAATGACCGCCCCGGCGACCGCGGCATCGGTGCGCGCCTCGATCGCCAGCGCCCAGGCCGCAAACGCCACGGCGGCCAGACAGGTCGCAACAAGGATGCCGACAAAAATTGCCCGGCCCGCTCCTATCGAAGATCGCATAAGCCTTGTGGCCCCCGAACCCGCCACGGCGCACCACATGTTCTGGAACTGCAGCGCCCGAACGCAGACAAAACCACCCGAACTCCCTGAAGACTAGTCAGCAGGACCAGCAACTACAACTGTCTTTGCCGGGACGAACCGACAGGGCGCAGGCAGCGCGCGGTGCGCGATCGCCGGGCGGGAAACCGGCAATTGCCGACTCCGGAGCGTTGCAGCGGCTGGCAGTGAGTACAAATTGCAACACTTTCGAAAAAGTGCAACCCCGGCCAGGCTGGCACTTGACCCTCACGAAACGATCAGTCTAGGCTCGCAAGTGCGGAATCACCAAAATGGCTGGAGACTAAAGTATTTGATCTGCGGCACGTAGGGGACGTGCGCGCAGACCAGATGAGAGAATGGCATTATTGGCAACGGCGGGGGCAATGCGGTGCAGAATCTGGACGGATCACGGTCTGTTCTTCCGTGGATAAGTGACCGCAACACAATCAAAGGTGCTTGGGCAAGGGCAGGCGGCTTGTTTCCGTTCTCTTTGCTGCTGGGGTCAATTCTTTTGCTGCTGTCGGTTTTCCCGCATGCCGTGCGTGCCGGCACTGACGACAATTCGGGCAAGAGCATCGCTGCGCTTGCCAGCTATGTCGAGCAGTTCGGCTCCAAACAGTTCATACCGGTCGCAGCCGATGCGGCCAATGCCGCCGCCGCGCAGGCGCTCAAGGGCGCGAGCGATGTCGCCCTGCCGACGGGAAACCGGCAATCGCAGGCGGATTGGGTGGCCCAGCACAAGCTTGCCATGGCGAAGTCCCTTGCGGCCATGAAGGGCCAATATCAGGGCAATCAGGCACCGCATGACTGGCTCGCCCAGCACCAGCAGGCCGTTTCGCAATCCTTCGCGGTCCTGTCCGACTACGTCCGGCAGATGGGGGGCCAGGAGGCGAAGCCGCCACGCTCCGAGCGCCCGCTGTCCTCGGCCACTCAGCCAATGCTGCAGTTGGCGGAGAGAGCCAATCCCAATTTCTGGAATCAGGGATCGTCCCAGACCCAGGACTCGACGCAGACTGATTCGGGCCCCACCGCAATTCAACCCGGCCCCATCACCAACAAGCCGGACTCGACGAAGCCGCTCGCAGCCACCCCGACGCCGGCTGCTGACCAGACGACGGCTGGCGACCAGATTCCGCTCAATCCCTGGTCCGATCCGAATGCCACCTATGTCGGGTCCCAGGTGTGCATGGGCTGTCATGCCGACAAGGCCGCGCAACTCAGCAGGACGCGGATGGGGCATGTTTTCCTGAAGACCCCGCGAACGGCGCAGGAGAAACTGGGATGCGAAGGCTGCCATGGGCCGGGCTCCGACCATGTCAAGGCAGGCGGCGGACGCAATCATGCAATCGTGTCCTTCAGGGTCGATTCCCCGTTGCCGATCAAGCAGCGCAACGGCGTCTGCCTGGGCTGCCACGAAGACACCCACAGGAACTATTGGAAGGGCAGCATCCATCAGCGGCGCGGGCTGGCCTGCACCAACTGCCACCAGGTGCACCAGCAGCACGGCAGCATCTTCGTCAAGGCGACGGAAATCCAGACCTGCTTCCAGTGCCACAAGGACAAGCGGGCGAAGCTGATGCGCATTTCCCACCATCCGATGGCCGAGGGCAAGGTGACGTGCTCGAACTGCCACAATCCGCACGGCTCTCCCACTCCCACCCTGCTACGCCAGGCTTCGGTCAACGAGACGTGCTACCAGTGTCATGCCGACAAACGCGGGCCGTTCCTTTGGGAGCATGCGCCGGTGCAGGAGAACTGCACAACTTGCCACGATCCGCACGGCACCACCAACTTCTTCATGCTCAAGGCGCGGGTGCCGCTGCTGTGCCAGCAGTGCCACGCCGAGTCGCGTCACCCTTCGGAACCGCATAATCCCATGGAACGCTTCGCTTTCAACCGCGGGTGCCTGAATTGCCATGGCCAGATACACGGTTCCAACTCGCCGTCGGGCATACCGTTCCAGAAGTAGGGGGTGGGCAGTCGGGCCTGCGGATCACTCAACAAGCGCAATTTGCAAAGACGGGGGCAAAGATGCGAAATCGGGTTGGAAGGCTACTGCTAGGCGCGGCCTTGGTTGCCTTGGTTCCATTCGGCCGCGGGGCACTCGCGGGTGATCTGGATAGTCTCAAGAACTTGACCTTGCCGGGCCTTGCCGATTTGCCGGTGGTGGTGCCAGCGGCCGACGATGCCTCGAGCGATCAGCAGGCAGCGCCCAAGGGCGAGTTCCACGGCGACATCACTGCGGGATGGAACTTCTTCATCAAGCGGCCGCCGAGCGGTTACGGTTACGACGGAGGCGGGGTGCCGCTGACGGCCAGCCAGACCAACAGCATTGCCGGGCTCGAGCAGTACGGCGAGGTCCCGAAAGGGCCGTTCCTGTCCGGCGTGAACCTCGATTATGCCTCCGGCGACGGCCTGTTCGTCGCGAAATTCCGTGCAAAGAACATCGGCCAGGACACCCAGGACTACCGGCTCAGGCTGGGGCAGCCGGGTGTTCACGATCTCATCTTCGAGTACAATCAGATCCCTCACCTGGTCAGCACCAGCGGCAAGACGCTGTACAACACCAGCAACCCGGCCTATCTCACGGTCCCCAATGCCGTGCAGTCGGCGTTGCAAGCCGATCTCGCTGGCTCCAACTATACTGCCGCCAACAACACCATCAACGGCAACGTCAAGCAGATCGAGTTGAAGACCGAGCGCGACATCGCGCGCGTCGTCTATGGATACAAGCCGGATCCGGCGTGGGACCTCCGGGCCAGTTACACCCACGAAGACAAGAGGGGCACCTACGCCCAGGGGACGGATCTCAACGGGTTCAGCGGCGCCATCGAGGTTCCCGCGCCCATCGATTATACCACCCAGACCATCGGCGCCTCCGCCCAGTACATGGGCATGTATGGCAACAACAAGCATTACAACGTCGGTTTCGCCTATGCCGGGTCGATTTTCGACGACCACAATCAGTCGGTCACATATGAAAACCCGTTCCATCTGACGCCTCCTACGCCTGCTGACACTACGCCCAACCTGGGGCGCAGCGGACTGTATCCCGACAATTATGCCAACAGATATTCGCTGACGGCGGGGGTGGATCTGCCCTTTGACAGCCGCTACATGGGCACCGTCACCTACAACCAGATGCGGCAGAACCAGAGTTTCATCCCCAAGACGATCAATCCCGCGCTCGTAACGACGCCGCTGCCGGCCACCAGTTTGCATGGCAAGGTCGACACATTGCTGATCAACAATGTGGTGAACACCAACTGGACCGACAATGTGACCTCGACCTTGCGCTATCGCTACTACGACAAGGACAACCACACGCCCGAACTCCTGTTCAGCGACTACGTGCGCGGCGACTACACGGTCAACGTCGAGGATGTTCGCAACCTGGCGATGGGATACACGCAGCAGGACGCCAATGCCGACCTTACCTGGCGGGCGCTGGACTGGCTCACGCTGGGCGCCGGCTATCAATGGGAGAACTATGATCGCACCCGTCGCGGCGTCAATGTCACCAACGAGAATTCGGGAAAGTTCTCGCTCGATGCCAACCCGTTCGACTGGATGCACCTGCGCGCGAGCTATCTGCTGGCCTATCGCCGCTACGACAACTACGATGCCTTGGCCTATGTTGGCATACCGGCTTATCCGCCTACCGGTGCAGGTTTCGGGCAAAGCCCGTTTATGCGCAAGTACGACATGTCGAACCGCGACCGGCAAAAGGTTCAGGCCTCGCTCGAGCTGACGACACCGATCGAAGGGCTGATGGTGACCCCGAACGGCAGTTGGGAAGAGAACAGGTACATGGACGGTTCGTCGTCCGGCGGGGCCGTGGGGTTGAAGCAGGATACGACCTGGACCGCGGGGGTGGAAGTCGCTTATGCGCCGATGACCGAGGTGTCGCTGCTGGCGGGCTACCTGCATGAGGACATGAACCGCGCGCTGGTGAACAATGATGTCCACAATTCCCTCTGCACCGGCGCCTTCGGTGATACGAACTGTAACTGGGGTAGCCGACTGCAAGACATCGT
>Ga0307436_1000409_pt1 | contig 20081 bp, 20 predicted proteins | sample SalMarWE160440MG_FD_202513 | JGI IMG/M metagenome (GOLD analysis project Ga0307436, IMG submission 202513) | Salt marsh sediment microbial communities from the Plum Island Ecosystem LTER, Massachusetts, United States - WE1604-40 | ecosystem: Environmental > Aquatic > Marine > Intertidal zone >...
GATCAAAAAAATCTTCACCGGAAACAATATGCAATTCTTTAATTTCAATTCTTTTTCCGCATATATCCACAATACCTTTATTTATTATCAATTGCCCTTCGTCGTTAACTTCTAATTGAAATCCGGCTATATATCCAGGAGGCAAAGAAGGAGTACTGTCTTCTTCTTTGCGATTTAATAATGCATTTTTTGCAGCATCAATATCTTTTGTTGTTCTTGCCATTAATATAACCCCAGTTTTCTCATTCGTCTTCTTTCTTTAAGTAAATATTCATTTGTTCTTTTTTCATATCCGGGCTGTTTCTTCCGTTCTTTTCTTCTTTCTGCTTCCGCATCCTCAAGAATCTTTTTATACCGGTAAAGCCTTTCTTCTTCAAGATCAAGTTCCCGTTCCTTAATACCAAACATAAAACTTATAACCCGCAAAAACTTATCAACACCCTGATATTTATTCTCGTACCCGGTAAATTTAGCTGCTGCATCTTCAAGTTGTGGAATCACAGTAGTTATTGTATCCCAAGACTGATCTAAACGTTCCAAGAGAATAAAATTATTTTCAAGTATTTTCTGAATCTTGGCATCAATAACCAATCTTCCCTGCTGGTCTCTCCTGGCCTCAAGTCCATCTTTATATCCAACAGCTTTAATGAGAGAATCCATAAATCCAAGCATCTGAGGATTTGCAGCAAACAATCTCATCACCCGGGGAGCAACAGATTGAGAATCTAAATCCTTCTTTCGGAAAAAATCATATCCTTTTTCACTTCCCATCACTTCCGCAAATGTTTTTAAAACAGGATTTGCTGACGAAAGAAACTCTTCTGTCATTTCCTGAGGTGTCCACTTTGGAATAGGTATTCCCGCGTCATTAACTTCAAATCTAAACGGAAGTTTATTTATATCAGCATATGGCATATTAGACCACCACGTTTTTACCTTTCCTCCTTCTGTTACTTCCGTTGGAATATATCCGGCTTCTCTCATATATTCCGGCAGATCCTTGATATCAGTTCCTTCTGCCTGTATTCCTCTCATAGCCTTTGCCACAACAGAATACATCTGTTTATTTTCAATCATTTGAGTAGCCTGTAATGCCACATTTTTACGTAACCAAGTATAGAATGGAATAATATTTTTCATAACCTTTTGTTCAAATTCAGTCAAGTCTGTATAATCAAAAAAGAACTTCTTTGTGTCAACCACAGCCTTTTCTATCATAGCATCTGTAGCTATCCCATCCGTACTTGACTTTGCCATCTTCTCAAGTTCAATAATAAAAGATTCAAACTTACTGGTAGATTCTACAATAGCCCCGAGTTCCCTGGATTTTTCAAATAAAATATTTTCATTTGAAAATAAATTAAGTTTCTTGGATATCCCTTTGGGCTCAGTAAATTGTTTCACCATATCCTTTGGATCAAAAGCATATGTGGCTTTTGTAATAAGCCCGTGTTTCCTTGCTATTTCAGCCCATTCTGCATAAGTTTTCCCGGCCGTTCCACTCATATGCAATCTTTTTTTAATAAAATCATCTCCAAATTTAAATTTTTTGACAAAATTTTCTCCATAGAGACCATAAGTTGTCCCTATTAAAGAATCTATATTTCTTTTCGGATTAAAAGAAGACATCCCTTCTTTCATAAAAAGCGTGAATCTATTCGAGAAATGGTTCCTGAAATGAAATCCAGGGGATAACGTTGCCATTCCTTTCCACCAGGCAGTAAAAGCTCCTGCTTTCTGCAAAAACCAATTTAATCCTTCATCACTCCCGGTTACACTTACTACCCGGTCAATTATATCTGCAACATCTTTGTCAAAATATTTACCCTGTAAAGCAGGATGATTTACCTGTCTTAATCCGAGTTCCGGTATTTCCATCCCTTTTGTTTTGAGAAAACTGAATAAATCAAGATTTCTATTAACATCAGTGGGGTTAAAATCACCAAAAAAATCTGTTCCGCTTATAGCTGCCCCGATATGAGATCCGCCAAATGATACTCCATATTCTTTGAATTTTCTGATAAGGTCTGCATGAGTCATTACCTGGTTATGAGCAATTGCTCTATGCATTAACATCTCTCTGATATCCATATTAGTTGTAGACCAGTTAAGTTGTTTTACCATATATTGTGCTGTTTCATCATCAACGCTTAATAAAAGTTTTAATTTTTCTACTTCTCCAGCAATACTTTCAGACATAGAAAGTGCTCTTGTTTGTGTATGTCCCGGGGCAAAGGATCCACGAACAGTCATTTTACCTTTTGGCAAAGCTTTATTTTGTGTCACTTTAGGAAGATAGTAGTTAAGATATCCAACATCCTCGGGATAAAGACCTTCTTTAGCAAGACTCATTTCTTTCTGGAAAAAATCATCAGTATATTTTTTATATCCACCTATAAATTCTTTTATTTTATCAATATTTTTTTCATCTATTCCATATTTTTCAAGAATAGCCGGTTTATTTAATATCATTCCGATATCTTCCGGATTAATATCTTCCGCAAGAGTAAGTACATCAGTAGATTTTTTCATAATATCATCATCAAACCCATCTACAAAATTACGAATATTATCCAATAATAATTGAGAATTTACTTCTCCTGCCTGAATTACTTCTAATTCTTTCGTTCTCAACATTTTCTGATATGGATTCTTAAACCCGAACATTCTTCTGAGTTGCCCCACGGGTCCTGTATTCATGATATTCCAGATTGCATTTGAAAATGACCCACCAACCTTTGTTTTTTTCATAGCTTCCATAAATGAGTCAAAACTTCTGGAAACTATATTTTTTTGTCTTACTCCTTTAAAAAATTCTCCACCGAAAAACTTCATGGTTCTCTCGCCCATACCAGCAAATTCTTGTAAAAACTCAGGAGATTGTGTTTGTGCAAGTTCTTTAGAATATTGTCCAAGATTGCTGAATTTTTTAGCAATAGTTTCCGGCATATCAGTAATTGCTTTTAATCCACCACCCTTCCCTGTTTTAAGCAATTCTTTATATACCTTTTTCAAATCCTCCGGACCTGCTTTCTTAACAACATTCATAAGTTCATCAAGATGGGATAGGCTTATTTCTCCGGTTCCTTTCAAAGCTTTAATTGCCTCTTTAGCCTGTCTTTTTCCGCTTTTTGCTAATGCCTTTGCGGTATCATCAATATATCTTGCCTGATCTGCCAAAAGATTTTTTGAAAATGTTTTCTGAACAACATCAGGAGTAAGACTTAATCCTTCTTTATAAGCTTTTTTAGTAACCTGATTTAAAAATCTTGCAATATCTTTTTTTGCTGCATGTTTACTAAGATATTCCGTTGCTTCCGTGAGGGCTTTCTTTGACCCCGCTTTACCTTTGTTAAGTAATTTTACAAAAACATCTGAATCAAAAGCCTTCGAAGCAAACTTCTTTATCGTCTCAAGAGATCCGAGTTGTTTTACTGTCTGTACAACTGCTTTTTCTGCATACTTCTGCGCTGCTGCTTCTGCTGCTTTTGAAGATCCAAACGAAATATAAGTTGTAGGATCAAGAAAAACATCACCAAGAAACCCGATAACATCCTGCAAAGAAGTAGGACCAATAATAGGTATTTTTGCCTCTGCCCTCATCCAATCCGGCGTATCCTTGAACCATCCCTCGTAAGCATCCCGGTCTTCCTCTCCTTTATCTGTTCCGCCAAAAAATGTTTTCTTCCATGAGCCTTTTCTTTTACCGGTTATTCCTTCCCATGCACCCCTTAAAATATCAACATTTTCCCCGGATATAGCCCTTCCAACATCTTCTCCTATATTTGCAGTAAGATATTGTCCCCGGGATAATAAATCAAATATAAGTTCTAATGGTTGTAACCAGTTTATTTCCCGTTCTTGTTGGGCTTTTTCCTGCTGTACATATGGAAGCAATTCTCTCTGAGAAGGTGTAAGAACATTATCTCTGTTGAGATAAGGATTCCGCCTACTCTGTAAATAGGGATTTATTATCTTATTAGCAAGAAATGGATTTGCCATTTATTTTCCATTACTTAATATATTTTTGATATTGTTCTGGAACATAATCATTTGTAGTTGTTTGAGATGTTCCAGGTACCGGACCAGTTCCGTACCTATAAGCTTCCGAAGCCTCAAATTTAGGCATCATAATTGCAGTTATTTGTTGTTTGATATATGTTAATGCATTAATTGTTGTTTCACTTTCAAAATCTCCTGCTTGCTTTATCGTTTTATAACTTTTTATTAAAGACTCCAATAAAGGAATATCTTCTTGATACTTTTCTGGATTCTTATTGACTTTATTTAACATTTGAACTATATCTCCAGAAAGAACCTCTGCATCTCCTTTTAATCCGCCGGTACCTGCACCTGGCACATACCTGCTCATTTTAGGTGTTACAATACCAGAGGGTATTGAAAGTTTTTTCAGTTTCTTCTTTTCTACTATTGGCTCTTCAACTGGCTTTGTAACTTCTTCAAAACCATAAACACTTTCAACATATTTCCTTATTCTGTCTTTCGCTGCTGCTCCTTTAAAAAGAGCTGCAAATTGTGGTTCATCTTTTATTTGATTATACATAGCATTAATAACCTGATCTTTAGTAGGCTGAGTTCCTTTCCATATCGGATTCCCGAATTCATCAAGTTTCTGATTTTCTGCTTTATAAAACTGATAAGCATCTCTCATTATTGCGTTTATTCCCTGATCTTGATCTTTATCAGTATATCCCCATCCTCCCCATCCTTCCGGGGCATATCCTTTCTCAAATTCAAGCCTAATTCTTCTCTGTTGTTCAGGATTTAAATCATCATATTTAACTTTATCTTCCGCTTCAAGAGTCCTTTTGTAATTTTCCCAGGCACGTTCTCTTTGATCCGTTTCCGTTTCCATCAACTTCTGTTGAAATGAAAGCTCATATCCTGCTCCCGGCAAAGCGACATCAGCCTGTGTATTTACACCTTCACCAGTACCTCCTTCACCACCCAAAGCTTTTCCGAGTTTAGAGTCTTTGAACAATCCACCAAAAGGCTGTTCACCACTAACTTGTTTTTTCCATTCAGTAAAAGGTATTTTTATTTCTCCTTTCGCAAAGAGCTTATTATACTCCTCTAAATATTTTTGATTTTTTTCATGATTCCACTGCCCCATCTGCAATCCGGTCTGTTGTAGCATTTTCATTCTATCAGTAAGTGTGTCCGCACCTCTTTTTCTTGCCTGAGAGGCAGCATCCATAGCCTGTATACTGGTTTGAAACCTATTTAAATTACCTTCCTGCCATGCCATATTTTCTCCTTCCCAGGAATCCGCAAATCACGATTCCTGCTTTCATAAGTAATCTACCAATAAAACTTCCCTTTTTATAATACCCCATTTGATAAGCCATTTCTTTATGCCATGGCTTAACAACAATATTTACAATACATGTAAATAACTTAGACTTTTTCATGAGATTTACTATTGGGGTTGCAAATTGAATATAACCATTATAAATCTTAGGATATTTTATCATAAATTCTTTACCAAACTCCATATCTATATTTTTCATTTCTTCCGTCATATATCCCTGGTTGCAAAGTTCTGTACAAATAACTGTACCTCCTCCAACAGCAAATAAAATAAAACCACCAATACTCAATACGTTTCCCCAAAATTGTGATTTTTGTTCTGCTGCAAGAGCTGCTTGTTCTTGTTCAATTGCTGCTGCCTGTAAATCAGCATAATATGGAGCCATATACATTTCATAATAGTCTGAGGCTTGGTTAAGAAGCGATTCACTCACTCCTATATCTGCCATAATTGAATTATACATAACTTGTGCATGAGCAGAATATGCAGCTATTTCCGTCTGATTTTGTTCAGATAAAGCAGTTATCTGCTGAGCATATGATTGCAGAGCAAGAACCCTGTTCTGTGTCATTGTCTCTTGATATTGCTGTGTTGAAATCAATCCTGATTGTAGAAGTTGTGTCATTCGTGTATTCAAAGCTTCATATTCTGTTTGTTTACGAAGATAATCAGTATTTAATTTATCAAGTTCTCTTTGATTTCTGAAATCAGCCATGTTTCTTGATATCTGATCCGCTGCCTGAAATGTTTCGACACTCCTTCCTGAGTGAGACAACGATTCAAGAAGCATTTTATTTTCTTCTCCCATTTTCTGTAATTGGGTTCCAGTGCTTCTATCCCAGGCCTGTAATTCCCCTGCCGTAAGTCCGGTTTGTCCTGTTATTCCCAAATTAAGCTGATCTATCATTCCTCCAATCATAGTGGAAAACTCCCCCGGATCTAACCCTATCATTCTTTCAAATTGAGCTAATCCGGCATCATAGTCTGCCTGTAACTGTGCCTCTGATTGAAGCTGATTTGTTAAGTCCTGAATACTTTGCCATTCAGGAGTCTGAGTTATATCTATTATATTTGGTCCCTGTAGGTTTGCAAGATCATGAAGTTTTGTCGCTTGGCTCATTAAATCTCGCACAGTAACCCAATTGCCTTCTGCGTCTGTATATCCCATCTGAAAAGGCAACCCAATCCATGAAGAATCCAACCCGAGAGCTGCTACATCTTCCTCTGTAATATATTTAATATCATATTTTCTTTCAGGTGGTTTTTCAATTACCGATCCAATATCCTTTTTTTCAAATTCAGGATTTATTAGACCTTTATATTCTGTTTCCCCTTTCGTTTGCGGAGTAGTAGTTTGAGTAGTGTCTGGAGTAGTAGATTTCACCTGATTTTGATCTATTAAAGTGGGAATTACCACTTGTTGTGTTGATAGCTTTTTAGGTGTTGTCTTTAAATTATCTAATGAGGTTAATTTATTTGAAGTTGTTCCAAACAGATTTGTTGCCATTAAAATCTCCTTTCCGTCGTTGTAAATGCATAACCAATTAATCCGGCTGCCGTAACAGCGTTATGATTTAATTTTATACTCATATTTTTTCCATCGATTATATAAGGCATTGAAATGTCTTCTGAATAATATCCAGTGCCTGTTGTTACTGTTAGAGTTATATTTACCGAAACTGTTCCATCTTCTGCTTGTAAAGTAAGAGTATGTGTTGCTCCGGTAGATGCACTTACCTGTTTTATTTTAGGCTTTAACCTCCCAAAATATAGAAATTTACCAAACCCGGAGGTATAATACTTAGTTTCTATTGTCATATTTATTGCTGTCGCAGCGGTGATATTATCATAAGCGCCATAATCACATCGTGCTATATACGGACTGTTCTGATCCACAATAGCTTGTAATATTCCGTTATCCCCCTCCCCGGAATTATAAATAAACTGGTTTACTTTATACGATGTAAATTTATACCAGGAAACCCTTCCTTCTCCCATAGTTCCCTGCCGGTAGGTATCCGGATCACATGTAAGAACAATACTATTTGCCGGAAAGCCGACCCAATATTCATTCTGATATGAAATCCCGCATGAATTAGTAAGTGTATATGTATCGATATTTGTTTGTATGTGCTTGCTTACACACACCGCAATATTCCCGTCCCAGGTATAAATGCCATCAATTCCTACAAAAAACAATACATTCCCAACTACAGCCCCGGATCTTAAAGATATAGCACCTACTTCCGTTAAAGGTCTTGATCTTACCGGAGATAACAAATCGGTAGTATTAAACGTATAAATAGTATCTTCTTTTAATACCACAAGGGTATCATAAAAAGATACCATCTGCATTATTTTTGCCCCGCCTTCTACAAAATATTCTGCCTGTCCTTCTCTCCATCCAATTACCTGGTTAGGGGGAGACATATTGACTATATTCCTTTCGGCAAGAAACATTTGCCCGTTATGACTGCACACGGCATGAGGACGGGCATTTTCCATTATCTGTGTTAAATATTGCGTATGTTGAATCACGAGATAATCGCAAGAAAATTGTGCCGTCGGAGCAGTAGTAAACCTTATTCTCAATACAAACCTGTTCTCAAGACCATCCGTAGTCGAATCCTCTGCATATCGCTCCCATAATAAAGTGCCGTCACTATCTAAAGGAATATCAAATTCAAGCGTTTTGTCCCCTGCTGCATCTGTCCAGGTGGGAGAGGTTGTTGGCGTTATCGCAGTCCATGTTGATCCATTCCAATACGCATATTCAGCGACAGGAGCACCGGCAGCCTGATTTGCTTCTTTAAATACTACACAATTAAATGTAAAATCACAACTAATATAACACCCGTCATTATTATCATTATCTGCTGTTGTTAATTCAAAATCATCTGTCCCGGAATCCTGTGCATCTGTTGTGTCATCCGCATAGGTCCCAGCTCCCGCATCATACTGACCAGCCCACCAATTTATTTCACTCCTCGTTCGAGTATCTAATGTTTCAAGATTTTCTATTACAAGATCGGTATCCCAATATATAACGGCTGGCTTATCTGTTCCGTTTACAGCAACAACATATCCGAGTAATTCCGCGAATTGGACATCTGTTTCTGTCGTCCAGGTAAAAGAATTATCTATTTCTGTAAAAGTTGTTGTTGTCCCTGCATAGAATCGAACATTCGTATCATCATCTACTGCGATAATAGTATACCAGGTTGAATTTATATAAGCCCTGATTGCTCCCTTTAATCCTATCATAGTAGACAAATCAGTGGCGTCATACAAAGCAATCCCGTTTCTTTTTACAAGACCATCTCTCCACTGACAATTTTCTGCCGTTAAGAGTTCGTTATCTTTTAACAGTTCCGAAGGGACATCTGTAAAATATCCTCCCCTGAAATCATTCAGACTAACTGTCTTCATTTGGATTCACCTCCGGAACAACAACAGGATATTGCTGTGGTTCTATTTTAGGATTCATATTTGCCTGAGTTACAATATGTTTTTGTATCTCTCTTAAATAATATGCATAATTCCGGTTTGCAACACTATCTTCAAAGTTGCCAAGAGCCATTAAATAAGCAACATAAAAAGCAATCGCATTACACCATTCATCATCTATTCCAAGATTATTTCCCGCTTCTCCGGCTACTGCCGTATCAAAAGCAGTCCAGTCGGTTAATGTAACAAACAAATCTGTCCCGGTAGTTCCTGCTGCAAGAGCTATCGATGAATTACTTGTACAATCATCAGAAGTACACCGCAAATCGCCATCTTCTATACTCCAGGTACATACGCCTGAACATTCCGTATTCATAAGCGCTATTACTGATGCAAAGCTGACACTTGTACCTGTCGTTATATCATATTCCACCTGTACACCTTCTGCCGTAACTTTAAAATAATATTGAGTTGTCGCTGCGAGTCCGGTTGCAGTAGCCAGCGTAAGCCCGGATAAACCACATTCCTGATACCCTGATATCTCGGTAAAATCAGATGGAATATATTTATACCATAAATGCAACATTTTTTGTGAATTAGGAACAGGATATAATCGCATTCTTTTTTCTCTTATTGCATACATACTCGGTGTTCCAGAAGTTCCGGGAGAAGTAAATAAAGGCCAGGGAGCAAGAATTAAAGGTTCTCCGTCCCATTCGGGAGAAGGAATTACCTGTAAAAAGTCATCCGGAAGGGTTATCTCAAGATTACATTCTGTCGGTATCTCCCCGGTAATTTCCGTATCCGTAGTCGTCCCTGCTTCAAATCCTAATAAATCAAGAGCATCGGCATATGTTATCCCGGAAGGGGTTTCAAGAGTAATCGACGTACAGTCTATACCATCAATAGTAAACTTCCAGGCTGTTGTACTCCATGTCACAGTCAAGGTTGTAGGTCCCACTGCGCGTATAGCTGTCTGTAAAGCTGTAGCAACTTGTGTTCCTGTTTGATCGAGGGCAGAGGTGGCACATATAGCCACGTCTGTAGCTGCCAAAGCATTTGTTCCTCCGGTAACTGTAATCCCTATCGCAAAATGTGTCTGTATATCAAACCGCGGAGATAAAGACAAATAAGTCTCTTTTGTTAGCCCATGAACATCTTTAGCAAATGATTTCTGAGCATCGTTTACATGTTTTACCGCTGCCCTGTCACTTAGCCCGGATGTACTGGTTCGCGATAACTGCCTTGCTTTTGTAATACAATCTTCCAGTGTCATTATTTATTCTTTCTTCGTTTTTTATTTGCCTCTATTGCCCTGTGTTGTGCCATGGCTTCTTCTTTGGTGTCAAAAGAAGCTATAACTTTTCCTTTATTCTTTCCATGACAATGAACTGTCACGTATTTATTTCCCCGTTTCTTTACCATAAAACCTCCTAACTCATTACTTTTCTTCCAATTACGGTTGCATAAGTAACACAAGATGCAATAAATTTCCCTGTAGGTTCTGTAACTACAAGGGTTATTGCTGCATCCAATTCACTTACCCAACCGTACGGACCAAAATCTATTTTCCAGATCATCCAGTTATCATCACTTGCATAAAACGTCGGGATGAACACTGTTGTACCATCAGTCATAGATATAAGAACAGGAGCACCAATAGTAAAATGTGATATATTTACTTTATCGATATGATATCTGCATCCTGTTCCTGCTGCTGCATATATATCTGTTGTTCCTTCATCATAAACATGTTCTGTTTTCTGCTGATGATAACCTATCATCATCCTTCAACACGCCTCCCTATTACCGTGCAAGCACATCCAACGGCAGCAACTTCAACCACAATAGAAATTGTTGCATTTAATTCACTTACCCAACCATACGGACCAAAATCTATACAAAATAAAGATCCGTTATCATCTTTCGCAAGAAAAGATGGAACAAAAACAGTAGCCCCATCCGAGACAGAGACAAGACCTGTATCTTGATGAGTATTTATACTGATAAGCACCCTGTCTATATGATATCTGTTTGCTGCCCCTGCTGCTGCGAGAACAGTATTTGATCCCTCTCCGGTTTGCGCTGCCGTTCCTTGTACATGTATTCCTGCTAACATTTTAACCTCCTTATAATGCTGCTAATGCAGTTCTTAACTGATTGAATTATGCTGCTCTGCCGATGTTGCATCAGCGCAACTGCAATACATATTTCCTTTTTCAAAATTTATAACTATATAGGTGTCTCCTTCTTTATATTCCACTCCCTGAATACCTTCTAAGTTTAAAAGATATTTTTTGTCGTTTCCATCTATATGTCCATCCAACTGATGAAAAGCCATAGAAACCTCCTTATAAAGAGGGGAAGAGTTATCCCTCCCCCTTCTATTTTATTCTTTAGCTTTCGGCTTATTCTTTAGCTTTCGCTTAGCTTTAGCTTTCGGCTTAGCTTTAGCTTTCGGCTTAGCTTTAGCTAATTGTTCGTCCATTATTCTTTTCTCTTCTTCCCATGAAATTTTATGTTTCATATATTACTCCTTAATCATCATCAAAAGGATCTGTTACCGTACCATTAGTAGATACCCAATTATGAAGAATACCATGTCCTGCATGTTCAATTGCTGTAGCTCCTGTTTCAATAACAATGGCATTCTCTTTCACAATAACATTCCCTGTTGAGTCAACATCAATTCCTTTGCCTGTTGCTCCTGCTCCTTCGACGTCAATATTATTACGGGCAATTAAACTATTATAAGCAGTAGCATTACCATGGACAAAAATTCCCTTACCTCCGGCAGTCGCAACGCGAATAAGATTATCTTCAATACGACTATTTATCATATATTTATCCGCCCCACCAGGAATATATATTCCTCCTGTTTCTACATTCCATATTGTGTTTCCAATAATTCTCGAACTTTCCATATTATCCATCTGTATTCCATAGGTATTGTTAGATCCGTCACCTTCGAGCATACAATTGATGATATAATTATTATCTCCCGCTGCATTATAAACTATCGGGTAAGCACCAGCTCCTTTAATGAATAAATTATATAACACATTACCTGATCCGCTCCATACTATTGTGGATGGAGTTGCATCATGACCTCTGTCATAATTTATAGTTACTCCCCAATCTCCGCCGGGAGTACCAAGCCCAATAAGCCACATATTATATCCAGATAAAGAAATATAAGTTGTAAGATTGTAATGTCCGGGTAGAATATAAATAAAAGTTAATTGACTTTTATCATCATAATCTATATCTCCGGCTCCACCACCACGGGCATCTGTAATTGCTGCCTGAATTGAAGCATATGGTCTGCCCCAATCCCCTGTTCCGGTAGTATCTGATCCGTTTGTAGCATCAACGAAAATACTTCGTTGTCCAATATAAGGAGCTTGTAGTTCTAAAAGTTTTGTGCCTAATTTTGCCCTTGATAACATAGGACATCCCATGTCAAGCAAATTGGCGTTAGCTTTCGTTATCATATTGCCCTCCTTAAATTGTAATAATACGTTCTGGTACTAATACTACATTCTGAGTCGTTGAGGTTGTACTTTCTGTCGTACAAACCGCAAACTCTCCTGCTGCTCCTGTATAATCAGCCCCTATATCTGCAATAGCGCCTGTATTAACTGTCAACCCATGTCCTACTGATACAGACAACGATGCAGTAACCATAGATGCTACATATCCTCCAACCTGTATCCAGTCTTCATCTCCAGAACTCATGGCATATGGCGGAACAACAACATAGATATAATATCCTGATGTCGGCAAATCACCGGTAATCCATCCATATTCATTCACCACAAGGGCATAAGGAGTCAAAGCGGTAAGATCATCATGACACTGAGCTTTCACCCACACGGTACCATCTTCATCATATCTGAACTGAAAAGGAACATAAAGTTGATTTCCTGCTCTGTTAAATAAACTCATAACCACCTCCTTAAAGCGTCGAATCAAGAGCCGTGTATTTGAAATTACAACGTCTCATTTTACATTTAATGTTTCCAACCCAGGAAATCTCTTTCGCAAGGTGATGCGGGAATCCCGCCTGGAACATTTCCTTCCACGGAGTTGCCTTAAAATTGGCAGATGGATGATAGACCACAGAGAACACTTTCATGTCAAGTCCGTACCAGGTATTAGCCGTACAATAAGCATCTCCTATTACCGGGGCACCATGGAAACTGATAGTATCTTCAAATCCGAGACTTGCCATTTCATCCGACGTATATCTTTGTTTCGGTTCAAGTTTGGATTCAAATTTGTCCCTTAAAAGTTTTGTGGTAAGATGAAAATTGGGTCTGTTTTTCCCATAAGTTGCCTGTCCTATCATTCCGGCAAGAGTGGTCGGACCTCCATATATAATAAGTTCTGTTGTGGTTGAATCTTCTATAGCAGCCCATGCGGAAGCGTCGCTTACCGCCACTCCTGCATAAGTATCTTCGCTATCAACTATTGTTGCAAGAGAAGAAAATCCACTGCCATTCGGATTAGTCGTATACAAATCTGTTGCAAAACGATGATCCAAATCCTGTTTAAGCTCTTCCGTTTTATCCGCGATTAAATCGACAATTGCTGCTTTACCAGAATTCTTGATTTTTTCATCCCAACCCATCATTGTATTCCCTGAATAATATTTCCATTCAAGAAAACACTGGGTTCTGGTTGCTTTTCTCTCAAAGATGATTCTATCAGTAGAACTTACTGCATCGGCACTTCCGAGCTGATCATATCTGATAGGCCATGTTATCTTAGTACCACCCGGGACAACCTGTTTCATCTTTTTAGCCTTCTGATAAAAAGCACTATTGTCATAACACTGTTGTTTCAACACCTTATCGAAATGTTTATCCGATACCGTGTTGACTTCCGTGACTGTAAAAGCCATATGTTACCTCCTGTTTAAGTTAAACCGAACTCCTTATAAGCATTTAGTTTAGCTTCTTCCAACGTAGAAGCGTTTTGTGACGAAGGAGTTCCTTTCGCTCCGCTGGAGGTTATCAGTCCTGCCTGTTTCTTCTTGGCCTGATCTTCGAGAATTTTTTGTTCCAACTCTGGAATTGACTTTCTTCCTATCTCTGAAAAGTAAAGCACTTCCATCAGGGTTGTTAAATCCCCCTGTTGGAGAGCTTCATATGCTTTATTTACAACATCGACATTAAAATCTTTATATTTTCCGGCAAGATTTTTTTCAGCAGCTTCACGTTGTTGTCTTAATTGTTCCTGCCGTTCCCTGGCTTTCATAGCCTCGAGTTCTTTTCCGTATTTCTGTTGAAATAAAGTCTCCATTTTTCTTTCCAGATCATCATCCGTAAGTTCTCCGAGCTGTTCTTTAAGCTTTTGTTCAACATGAGGATTCTTTTTAAGAAAATCATCATATTTTTTAAGCTGTTCAGATCTTGAATTCCATTCATCTCTCTGTGAATGGAATTGTTTCCGGTCATTCTCAAACTGTTCTCTCAACAACTCCTGCTGCCTTCTTTGTTCAGCCACTTCCTGAGTTTTCCTTGTATAATCACTATGTCTGAGAAAATGTTCTCTCATAAAATTCCCGACATCATCAGGGGAAGAAAACTTGTGAACTTCTTCTCCGTCCGGAGTCTCAAATTCATAAAAATACTCCTCAGGGGGTTCATCTCCTTGTCCTGACGGTTCTTCTGGTATTACACCTTGTCCTCCACCATCTGCAAACCACTGCAAATGCATACCATCAAAGGGGGTTTTAAAATCAAACATATTACCTCCTTAACAGCCCTTCCAACCCCTGTCCCTGTGCAGGGGGGGGTGTAGGTGGCGGATTCCCACCGAGGTCTCCTGGCGGAGGACCTCCCGGCGGTGGAGCACCGCCACCTTGAGCTATATTTTTCATTTTATTCAACGGGTTTGCATTTTCTACCTGTTTCTTTGCAAACTCCGTTAATTGCGCTACCGGTCCGTCTACATCAATTCCGAGCTTCTCCATGGCCTGACGAACAGTCATATTCTGTGAAAACTGACCCGACTGTTTCATAGCAGCCATGTCCGCCGGATTAAATATAGATTTATTTTGTTCCATAGGTTCTGGTAATGGCATTATTTACCTCCTTGCTGTTGCTGCACCATTTGTTGCTGTACAGCTTTTAATCTTTTTAAAACCTTATCTTTATGTGGAAATTGAAGCACTTCAAGAAGTGTTTCAAGATCAATCGCCGAATTAGGAGTCAATTGTATTTCAGCCAACTGTAGACAAAGATTCGCAAGTGACTGTTTGTCTAATGGCAAAGTACTATTTGTCTCGATTATAATATCAAACTTCGCGTATACGGAATTCTCGTCAGTAAGATATTCGACCAAAGCTCCATAATCTTTCTGAGCCTGTTCATAATTTTTATTATCCTGATCTATTTCTGTCTGATCTTTTTGTCCCATACCTTGTTCCGGGGGCTGCGGTTCATTCATCTTCAACGCAAACTCTTTATTATTGCTTACATTAAACCATTCGTGTCCTTCCTCCGTCGTTCTTCCAAACGTTCTTGTCTCGGTATAATATTCCTGCATTATTTCGATAACAAGCTGATATACTCTTTTAATCGTCCATTCAAGATTCCTTACTCTTTGCCTTGTTCTGGTATAAGACGTCTCAAGCAAAGCACTTATTTCATGAGCAGATTGTCTCTGCTTCTTTGCGCTCATGCCCTTTGAAGTCTCTGTTACACCCGACACCTCCTCTACCGCAGCAGGAATACTCTGAAAAAACTGCAATCCCAGGGGATTAAACACCGCTATCTGTGCCTGTTTGGGATCATCAGACCCCTGTAGTTTGGTGTAGACATTACCACCGCCCGCAAGTTCTTTTTTAAAGAGCTCAGGATCAATTCCACTCGCCGCATCCACTATCCAGTTTGGGTCTGCATACATTTTTACATGCTTTGCTATTTTTTTCGCAATCAAATTATATTCGAGATTAAGTGTTTCAAGCTGGTCAACTTCTCCCATTCCCATATGCCTAAACGGGACCTTGTAGTCGTAGAGAGGAACATAGGGAGCCTTTTTGTGATTATATTCATACGGTTTTACCTCAAGAGGCTCATCCATATTATCAGCAAATGTAATTATCCAGGATCCAGAACTGCTTTTTTCTTTTACCTTTTTCTTTTTTATTTCTTTGGTCTCCGGATCTGCCATTGTTTTAAGATAAGTCATGGCAGTATCATCTTTTATCCAGATATGATAAATCATGGCAAACTGATCTGTAAGCTCATAATCTTCCGCTTCATCAATATTAAGCTTATTATCATCATCCTGATAATTTTCAGGTTTTACTTCTTTCCCTTTTTCCGGGAATGTTCTGCGAATCCAATCCAAAGGCTTGAGCATTTTTTCCCCACACCAGGGAGCATCCCATGGATCTGTATACCCGGGACACATTACAAATTCCCGCGGGTCCACTAATGAGATAGTCACTTCCCCTTTTCCATCTTCCCTATCCGGATCAAAAAACACTTTAAAATATCCTATCTTCATAATCAAAGAACATAGACATATATCAAAAAGTTTCATATCCATTTCTTCTATATCCCACAGGCAGTCCCCAGCATCCTTATAAACTTCAAGATACTTCTGGAAAAAAGGTTTTCTTGCCCGCAATCCCCATATCGGTTTATTGTCAGTAAGAATCGGGCCAATTGTCATTATCGTAGAGAATATCAGATTTATAAATATTCCGGATTCCCATTGGCTTTTCTTCTCCATATCAGCCCAAAATTGCCCAGTAAAATATTTTAAATATCGGTTCATTCTTTTTCTGTTATTTTTATTTTTATCCGAATCAAAGGCTTTATTAACTATTGTTCTTAATTTCTTAATCTCAATCACGAAAACTTAATCCTTTCTCTCGCATAAACCTTGCTCTCTCTTTCTTGGAAGTAACATACTCTCCAAGCCCGGCATCCCATCCTGCTTTAAAAGTAAAATTAAAAGGTGTGGGAGAGAACAATCTCCGCATGGAATTACCGCATTTGGGACAATCAGCCTTTTTATCAGAACTGATTTTAAAATAAAGATCATTTACCTTCTCTCCGCAGTTATCACATACAAAATCTATAAAAGGCATTAGGCTATAAACTCCTTTCTCCATGAATATCCTTTTTCCTGTTCTTTAAAAAGTCGGTCAAACATTTCCCCATAAGTTTCAGGACCAAAATTTTTCGGTTTAAAATATCTGAAAGAAAACCCATCAATCAACTGAAACAACATACTTGCTGCATCTACAAGATTATCTTTTTCTTTTCCCTTACCGGTAAAATGTTCCATCTCTGCAAGAAGTTCCCGGCAATATTCGGAAATAAAAACCGTTCTGGCACGAATAAACGCCCCGAGAGTATGATTAACCCGCGCACCCTTACTCATTTTATTAGACACTTGGATAGGTTCAATATATAACGGAACTTCAATTTGATTCTGAATCTGATAGGCATCCTTCCGCTGTTCAATTATATATTGCAGTGCGGTCTGTAACCCGAACTCAATTCCGACTTTCTCAGGTTTATACTGCACGCATTTTTTAATCAATATATCCGCAATCTCATTCCCCTTTTTTTTCATCCCTATGGCTTCCACTATCCATATCTGTTTAAGATGATTAACCGCAGCAATAATCATTCCTGTTTCATCTGAATAACTTTTTATCGTTGCTGCCGGATCAAGTGTGATATAATATTTATATCCTTTCTCATCTTTAGGAATAGGAGGTATAAAAGTCGGTTGTGGTGGAGGAAATATCTGATCTTCTTTCGGAATAGGATTAAGCATATACTGACAGGAAAAAATATAACTTGAATTACGAAGTCGAATCTGTCCCAAATCTTTCTTTGTATACCAGCTTGAATAAATAACTTTTCCATTTTCTATAGCCGGCCTCCGGACAATTCTTTTTTTATCAAAATGCTTATTCTTTATCATCAACGAATATAAATCGTTATAATGATAATGAGTCCCGACAACTTTTATTATTCCTGAATTCTCAACCACCGACTGAATATAAGCCCACCAGTCTTCACTCTTTTTCATTTGTTCCGGGGTAGTTACCGTCGAAGGATCTATAATGTCATCAAGATAAGCTATGTCAACATGATGTCCGGTAATAGTACCACCGGTACCTCTTACTGTAATCTGTGGTCCTTGTAATATAAGATTTTTATCCGGTCTTAAAATAGTTAAGGTGTCTCGGTCATCTTTTTCCCATTTATCTCTCGGAGGTAATATATCCGGAAAAAGTCTTCTCAGCATGGGATTCATAAGAGTATTTTTAATATCTTTTAACTGATCTCTTCCAAGTCCCGCGGACACACTAAATAATCCTATTCTTACATAAGAATTATTTAATATCTGTCTAACAAGATCCAATTTTAACCATGTCGATTTTAAATGATCACGCGGAACCAAACATAACAGGTCATCATCTATTTGAAGGAAATTAGCAAGCCATCGATGAAATTTTATATCAATTCTCTTCATCCCGTTTTTACGACGTTTAAATGTCTTATTTTTTTTCGGAGTCTTCCAGTCTAAAATATGATAACCAAGAAAAAATAAATCAGTCTGTGCCTTATATCTTAAATAATACCATGTAGCCTTGTCCTGTATGGTCTCTTCCAAAACTTTCTTCCCGGAATAAAACTCTTTAGCAAGTTCAACACATTCAGAAAACTTATGTTTTTCATGTATAGTGTTTATTAAGCCGTACATTTATTTTCTCCTGACATATCATGACATATCATGAGGGGATCAGGACAGAAGAGAAGAGAATAGAAGAGAAAAGAATAAATAAGAATACATTTTTTTTATAAATATTTATTCTATGCATATTTTCTTCTTTGTTCTCTCCTGTACTTTATCAAAGGTTTATTCAGTTTATAAATAGCTCTCCACCTACCTTCATGAATCGTTTCTAATACAATCACAAGAAGAAATATCCGGACTATTCTTGTTTTCTTCTCGCAAAATAATTCCTTTTTTCTTTTCCTGTAATGACTTTTTAAAACCACATATCCCCAGGGTGTCTGTTTCCCATGTACTATCTGTCTTAAAAACTGAAACCCATATCGCCTGAACCTTAACTTGAAAGATTTAAATTTCATTATCTTTTTACTTTTCATAGTTCCTCCCCGATTACTTCACATATATCCTCAGCTATTTTCCGGCATTCGTCTATATGCTCTTTGTCTTCCCCATGGTCAAGCTCATAATAATTAGTATTCATTTGTCTCGCTATCTCTTCTACATAACTTACCGGGATAACTAAATCCCCGGGATAGTCTCCAGACCCACATCCGGATAATAGCTTTTTCATCCACCGACTCCATATCGAATGGACTAACGCTTCCATCTTTTCCATCGTCTTACCTCCTGTATCTTTTATCATACAATACTGTATGAAATAGTATACTACCTTATGTAATTTGTCAACCCCTTTTGTAAAATTACTTCGGGATCTTTCAGGGGTAACTCTCTACACGCGCAACCCCCCTTAGCCCCACCCCTGTTCCGGTTTCCACTCTACTCCGTAGCTATAAGCTTATTTTTACTTAAACGAAATCTTGCAACATAACTATAAAACTGTATCATTATATATCTATTCACTAATCTATACATATTATCTTTGCTTAATTTATCATCTCCCACCCCTTTGAAATATGCCTCAGATTTAACGTGAAGGGGGCTACAATCAATCTTATTACCCTTATTAGTATCTATACTCATTTTATTACCTCAGCGTCTTTAAACAGCTTTTTTCGCATATCTTTAAACTCGTCCTTTGCCAAGTCTGCAACCGCGTCAGCCTGTGCATAAGTTCCGTCCATCTTATTTGCTATATCGATTACTTTCCCAATTTCCGTAGCACTTGGCTCTATTTCATGCTCATACTCCCGGGTTTTCTTTCCGTCCTTGTCTCTCTCTACTGTGGTAGACTTCCGGAGACGCCTTCCCTTGGCGATGTCGGCGAGTAGGGCGATACGGTCCTGTACCCCAAACTGATTTTTCTCCATAATCTCCTGAATAGCACTCTGTATCTTGGGGCTTCTCACCAGAATAGAAGCAGCGGAAGCAGCGCCGTTTACTGAATGACTATTATAATTCTTCATATAAGACTTAGTACCGTTATTATATGTAGGGGAGTTTATATCTGTATAATCTGCCACAAATTGCATCTGTTTAGGAGTTAAAACGTATTTTTTCTTTTTTCTTATTCTTGTTTTTCTTTTTTTTTTATTCATTCCTTTTCCCGTCGTAATAAACAAACCAC
>Ga0307436_1000410_pt1 | contig 20059 bp, 20 predicted proteins | sample SalMarWE160440MG_FD_202513 | JGI IMG/M metagenome (GOLD analysis project Ga0307436, IMG submission 202513) | Salt marsh sediment microbial communities from the Plum Island Ecosystem LTER, Massachusetts, United States - WE1604-40 | ecosystem: Environmental > Aquatic > Marine > Intertidal zone >...
CCATCGCCGCCGCCACCATGGAGCGGGATGACGGGCACCGCCTGGCGAGCATCTCGATGCTCGCGGCGCAGACCGATTTCAGCGAGGCCGGTGACCTCATGCTGTTCGTCGACGAGAGCCAGATCGCTTTCCTCGAAGACATGATGTGGGACCAGGGCGTCCTCGACACCAAGCAGATGGGCGCCGCCTTCAAGGCGCTCAGGCCGAACCAGCTCATCTGGTCGAAGATGACGCGCGAATACCTGCTCGGCGAACGCGAGACCGTCAACGACCTGGCGAGCTGGAGCGCCGACCAGACACGCCTGCCTTACCGCATGCATTCGCAATATCTGCGCGCGCTGTTCCTGGAGAACCGCCTCACGGCCGGCCGCTATGCCGTGGAAGGCCGGGTCATCGCGCTGAAGGACATCCGCACGCCGACCTTCGCCGTCGGCACCGAGACCGACCACATCGCACCTTGGCGCTCGGTTTATAAGCTCAGCCTCTTCACCGACAACGAGCTGACCTTCGTGCTCACCAATGGCGGGCACAACGCCGGCGTTGTGTCGGAGCCCGGCCATCATGGACGCCGCTACCACATCGCCAGCCGCCACCACGACGATCCTTACGTCGATCCCGACACCTGGCTGTCCATGGCCACGCCCAAAGACGGCTCATGGTGGCCTGCCTGGGCCGAATGGCTCAAAGCTCATTCCAACGCCGAGCGCGTCGCCCCGCCAAGCACGGGCGCCCCCGACAAGGGCCTCAACCCCCTTTGGCCGGCGCCCGGGATCTACGTGCACCAGCGCTGAGCCCATATTTATCTGAGGATACTCGGGCTTGCCTGAGCGTACTCAGGCAGATGTCTGCGCTAACATCTTTGTCTCTGCGACCTGGGGGGATGGGGGCAGCCCACAAGGATGATTCGCCGGAGCGACATTGGAACGGCGGCGCTTGCTCTCTGGGCGCTCTGTTCTTCTGTCGGCCCCGCCAAATCCGAAGACGCGCAATCAGGCGTGGCGCAAGCCGCACGCGGCGCGGAGAGCGCCGGTCTCTCCACGCTGCAACTTCCGAACATCGGCATCAGCGCCGACCCCACGGCAGCGAACGAGACGACAGGTGTGGGCTGGCTGGGGCGCCGGCTCGGCGCCGAGCACCCTGGCATCCAGCTCCGCGGTCTGTGGCTGGGTGCCGGCAACTATCTCATGTCGGGTGGCATCGACCCTGGCCTCAGTTTCAACAGTTCCCTCAGCGTCAATCTGCTGGTGGACTTGGAGCGCACGTCGCGTCTCAAGGGGAGTTCATTCAGCGCCAAATTCTTGCAGGTCAACACGGATCCAACCAGCACCGATGCGGGGTCCGTGATGGGCTACAACAGCCTCGTTGGCCTAGAACCCTATAATCGCTCCGAGCTCTATGAGATCTGGTGGCACCAGAGCCTGTTCGATGACCGTTTTGCGTTTCGCATCGGCAAGATCAATGCCTCCGCGCATTTTCAGGCCGCCGTTGACCCGCCGCATGCGCCCGACATCAGAACGGTCTCGAACCTGCTCTACGTTCCCGTCTTTGAACTTCCAACGCTCTACTCAGTGCTTCCGGGCTACGACAACACCGCGTTCGGCATCACCGGCACGTGGAATCTCAGCAAGGCCTTGCACCTGTCCTACGGCGTGTTTGACGGGAACCAGGCACGGGGCGTCGCCACCGGTCTACGAGGCCCGGAGTTCAACGGCTACTACTTCCACATTGCCGAGATCGGCACGAACTGGCGGTCGGGACCGGAACGCAAACCTGGAAGCCTTGCCGTCGGTGGCTGGAGACAGACCGGAACGCAAACCTGGAAGCCTTGCCGTCGGTGGCTGGAGACAGACCGGAACGCTGTCGACGGACGACGGTCTCATCAAACAGGATGGCGCCGAGGGCGCCTATGTGGTCGGCACCCAACAGCTCTGGTATCGGGACGCGCACCCGATCAACGACGCCGGCGTGACTGGGTTTTTCCAGTTCGGTTGGAACGACGGGAAGACCCTGCCCTTCAACTATTATCTCGGGGCCGGACTGACGGCCCGCGGCCTCGTTCGGCATCGCCCGGAGGATTCCTTCGGCGGCGGCATGGCCTGGGGCTGGCTAAACCCCAACCTCTACGCGAACAACAGCGAGCTGATGTTCCAGACCTACTATCAGGCGCATGTTTCCGGCCAGACCCATCTCCAGACCACGCTCACTTACATCCCGCGGCCCGGTCAGGAGCCTGGGCTCGATGCGGCCTGGGCGGTGACCCAAGAGATCATCATGCCATTCTAGAGCCTGCCTACCAAGGCACCGATTTGCTATTTGCAGAAGCGCGGGAATGACATTCCCGGACGCTGTAGGGGGAATGACTTTCTAATCGGCGCTTCACGACCTGGCGCGGCAGATTGACCGTTGCACCGAACTGAGCGCGGGCTTGCTGCGTTCCGGGTGCGAAATGAGAGGTGCCTAATGACAAGAGTAGAGCGTAACGAGCTGCTGAGCGCGGCGGTCGGCAAGCTCGAAGAAGCCGCCGCGTTGCTAAAGAGTGCTGAGGAAGAAGTGCTCTCAGAGCAGGCTAAAGAGCTTGCCGATTTGGTTTACGTGCTCACAGCCGTCCCCGAGATAGCCGCGTAGATGACCGGGCCATCCCCGGCGTAGGCGATGCCCGGCGTGTTTTAGCAGGCGTCGGGCTCTAACTCAGCAATGCGACTGCCAGGGCCGCTATTGCCACAAATAACGCAATGCCGAAGATGATACGAGTAGTCGTCGCCCTCCGCTTGGCGCGACGTGCCATGCGGACTGCCTCCAACGCCGACGCCCCCAGAGAGCAGACGGGCCGCGCGGCGCCCCTGTCCCTCAGCGCTCAATCGGTGCAGCCAGTGGTGCAGCCACTCAAGCCGTATTTAGCCGCGGGGTTGCTGACCGTCTCTGAAGCCTTGGAAATGATGGTGCGGACGGCGGGAGTCGAACCCGCACGGGGGGTTGCCCCCCTCAGGATTTTAAGTCCTGTGTGTCTACCAGTTCCACCACGTCCGCTTGCTGGCACCGAGGCGCGCCACTAGAGCGCCAGCGCGACCAGAAGTCTAACGATAGCGCCCTAGCAGACTGTTTAAGCGGGCTGTTTCCTCGAGACGAGAGGCTCAAGCGGGAAAAGACGGCTTTTTCTTCGCCCGGCCCTTCCCGACCGCGGGCTCGTCCTTTGCCTAATCCCTCTCTGTGTTCGCCTCGGCCTCAGGTGTCTTGTCCTCGGACTCGTCTTTAGATTCGTCGTCGGGCTCACCCTCCGCCTTCGGCTCTTCAGTTGCCTCGATCGCAGTCTTCTCACCGGCGGACGCCACGTCGGGCGTCTCCTTCAACTCGTTCTTGGCGGGGACAGCTTCGACAGGCGCTGCGGCCGGGGACTCAGGCGCCTCCTCCGGTTCCGGATCGGCCGCGACAGGAGCAGCAGCGACCGGCCCCGCCTCAAGGCTTGCCCGGAGCAGTAAGAAAAGCACGACCGCGTTGAGGAGATGCCAAATGAAATGGGTGCCGACATTCCGCCCGTTGATCACCACCTGGTCGCAAAGCGCCAGGTCGAGGGTCCGAAACACGATCGAGATGGCGAAGATCGCCGCCGCCCACACCACGTAAGGCCCGGCCCGGTGATGCCGCTCCACGAGCGCCATGCCGATGATGATCAACGCCCCGAGTGCCGGCAGATAGCCGACGCTGCCGTTGAGACACAGCTTGGCGTCCGCAGGGGCCGATCCGACGAAGCCAATTCCGCCGTCCCAGCATTTGACGTGCATGGCGACGCCGACGAGGGCCGTGAAGCCGATCGCGAGCAGCACGGTCCATCCCGGTGGCACGCGCAGCAAGCGGTTCAGGGCGAAGCCGAGATAAACCAGCATGAACAGACCGATGGGGATGACATCGGCCAGCGACGTCCCCTCGTCGGCATAGAGATGGAACGCGAGGCTGCCGAAGCCGATGAGGAATGCGAGCGCGATGAGGAGATAGTGGTCGGCGTTCCGCTCTTCGCGCGGCCTCCATAGGAGCAGCTGCCACGCCACGAGCGCCGCGAGGAAGAAGCCTGCGTTGGAGATGGCGTTGATCGGCTCGGCCCATAGCGCCGTGTTGGTGCCGCGCTCGCAATAAAGAAAGACGTGCTCGCCAAAAGTCATGGTCCCTTGTCCTTTCGACCCAAACAGGAAAGAGGCCCTCCCCCCCCGGCAAGCCACCTACCGGGAACATGCAGTCTTTTGTTTTGGAGTGTCCCACCGTCCATGAGCATACGCATGTTAAACGCGAACGCGCGCAAAGGCAGCACTGTCATGAGAATGATTCGCTTTCGCCCCACCGACGTGCACCTGCATTCGTGATGGTGTCTTTTTGGCATGAGGACCCTAAGCGGGGCCCATGGCGCAAGAGCCCAGTTTGGCCTAGCATGCCGCGCCCGTGCCATCTTGATTTTCCTCTTCATTCAAGGCGTTGCGAATGCTCCCTCGGCTCCTAACTCTGTGGCACAACCTGCGTTCCAGCCTGTGGGCGCTCCCGCTGCTGATGGTGATCATTGCAGCCTTGGCGGCGATCCTTGCCGTGCACATCCCCGTCCGCGAGAGCACCAACCCGGTCTGGTTCCTCTATAGCGGCAGCGCCAAGCAAGCCCCGCAGTTTCTCTCCGATCTCGTCACGGCCATGATCACCATGGCGACCCTTGTGGTCTCCATCACCATGGTGGTGCTTGTGCTTGCCGCCCAGCAACTTGGCCCACGCCTCATCCGCAGCTTCATGGCCGACCGCCGGACGCAGATGACGCTCGGTCTGTTCGTGGCCACCGTGGTCTATCTGCTCCTGGTGCTGCGCTCTGCCTATGGCAGAGCCGAGTCGGTGCCAAATCTCGCGGTCACCGGCGGCACGCTGCTGGTGCTGCTTTGCCTCGTCGCGCTTCTCGTTTTCGTCCACCATCTCGCCCGCTCCATCATCGCCGACAACACCATCGACCGCGTCGGCAATGCTCTCGATGACGATGTGTCCCGCTTGCTACCGGAGTCCGATCTCGAGACGCCGGAGCCGCCCGCGACAACGCCCCGCAAAAACGGCTCGCCATTCAAGCTTCGGCACAGCGGTTATATTGAAACGGTCAGTTACGGCGGCCTCGTCGACATCGCCAAGTCGGCGGACGCAGTCATCGAGCTGTCCTTCAAACCGGGCCGTCACGTCATCGAGGGCGGCACGTTCGCCTGGCTCGCGCCGGCAGAGGCGGCCACGGCCGCCATGGGCGATGCGCTCGAGGGATGCTTGCAACTCAGCGGCGAACGGACATCGATCCAGGATCTCGAGACCTCGATCCGCCAACTCGTGGAGGTCGCGCTCCGGGCGCTGTCGCCGAGCATCAGCGATCCGTTCACAGCCATGGCGGTGATCGACCGGCTCACCATCTCGCTCGCCAAGATCATGCGACGCGGCATGCCCCAATGCGTCTGGACCGACGACGACGGGAAGGTACGGCTCATCGCCCCACGTTCGACCTTTGCCGATATCCTCCAGGAGGCCTTCCGGCAAATCCGCCAGCAATCTCAGGATCAGCCCGCCGTTCTCATCCGGCTCGTCGAGAGCCTCGGCCAGCTGCTGGCGCAGGCCAAGAGTTCTCAAGAGGCGCCACTGCGGAAGGAAATCGAGCTCGTGCTGAAGACCGGACGCAAGTATATCGCGCAAGAAGAGGATTTCGAAACGCTCGAAGAACGCGCCCAGCTTGCCCTAGCGGAGGCGCAGCCGCGTCCGCGCGACTAGCTCTTCGCCTTGGGCAACGCGATGCGGATGCTGAGCTCCTGCAGCTGCTTGGGCGATACCTCGGATGGCGCGTCCATGAGCAGATCCTCGGCCTGCTGATTCATGGGGAACATAACCACCTGGCGGAGATTGTCCTCGCCGCAAAGCAGCATGACCATGCGGTCGACGCCCGGCGCGATGCCTCCATGGGGCGGGGCCCCGTATTGCAGCGCGCGCAGCATACCGCCGAAGCGACGCTCCAGCTCCTCCTTCGGATAGCCAGCGATGGAGAAGGCCTTCTCCATGATGTCCGGCTTGTGATTCCGGATCGCGCCGGAGGAGAGCTCCACGCCGTTGCACACGAGATCGTATTGGTAGGCGAGAATCTTCTCGGGCTCGATCGCATCGAGCGCCTCGAGCCCGCCTTGCGGCATGGAGAACGGATTGTGGGAGAAGTCGATCTTCTGCTCCTCCTCGTTCCACTCATACATGGGAAAATCGACCACCCAACAAAACTCGAAGCAATCGGTCTTGGTCAGCCCGAGCTCGTTGCCGATCCTGACTCGCGCTCGGGCCGCGAAGTCGGCGAACTCCTTCGGCAACCCCGCCACGAAGAACACCGCATCGCCGTCCGAGAGCCCGAGCTGTGTCCTGATCGCCTCGGTGCGTTCAGGGCCGATGTTCTTGGCGACCGGGCCAGCACCTTCCCCTTCGCGGAAGAAGATATAGCCGAGCCCGGGCTGCCCTTCGCTCTGCGCCCACGAATTCATGCGGTCGCAGAACGCGCGTGAGCCGCCGCTCTTGCCAGGGATCGCCCAGATACGAGTGTTGGCATCCATCTCGATCATGCCGGCGAACACTTTGAAGCCGGAGCCTCGGAAGTGCTCAGTGACATCCTGCATCTCGATCGGGTTGCGCAGATCCGGCTTGTCGGTGCCATATTTCTGCATCGCCTCGGCATAAGAAATGCGCGGAAACTTCTGCGTCACCGGCTTGCCTTTGCCGAACTCCTCGAACAGCCCGTGGATGATCGGCTCGACCGTGTCGAACACATCCTCTTGGGTGACAAAGCTCATCTCCAGGTCGAGCTGGTAGAACTCGCCCGGGCTGCGGTCGGCGCGGGCGTCCTCGTCGCGGAAGCACGGCGCGATCTGGAAATAGCGGTCGAAGCCCGCCATCATGATGAGCTGCTTGAATTGCTGCGGCGCCTGGGGCAGTGCGTAGAACTTGCCGGGATGCACACGGGACGGCACCAAATAATCGCGCGCGCCCTCAGGTGACGACGCTGTCAGGATCGGCGTCTGGAACTCGAAGAAGCCCGCATCGAGCATCCGCTTGCGCAAAGACGCGATGATGTCCTGCCGCTTCATGATGTTGTTGTGGAGCGTCTCCCGGCGAAGATCGAGGAAGCGATATTTCAGCCGCGTCTCTTCCGGATAGTCGGGCTCGCCGAACACCGGCAGCGGCAGCTCCGCCGCTTCCGACAGCACCTCGAGGTCCTTAACCCTGACCTCCACCTCGCCCGTGGGAAGATTGGGATTGATCGTGTCTTCGCTGCGCGCCACCACCTCGCCGTCGATGCGGACGACCCATTCGGGCTTCAGCTTCTCGACCGCAGCGAACACCGGCGAATCCGGGTCGGCCACGATCTGGGTAATGCCGTAATGGTCGCGCAGGTCGATGAACAAGAGGCCGCCATGGTCGCGGATGCGGTGCACCCAGCCCGACAGGCGAACGGTCTTGCCCACGTCGTCGCTGCGGAGCGCGCCGCAAGTCTGGGTGCGATAAGCATGCATGGCGTGATGTCGGCTCTGGCGGGAGGTCGTTTTAGAGTGCCGCGGAACACCGCACGGGAAGCGCATCCTTGTCAAGGCAAGGCACCGCCGCGCCCGCCGCGAAGTTGGAACGGTCACCCATGCCGATCGGTTTTTCTCCGATGATACTAACCGAGAGAGACAGCATCGGCAGCTTTGCGAAAAAGCTCGCTTTCGCGCTTTGCGTCTTGAGCCTCGTCGCTTCTGGCGCTGTGGCCGAGAAGAAAAAGAGTGAGCCCGTGCCGGGGATCGATCCGGACGAGAGCCTCAACAGGCAGCTCGATGAGGGCAAGGGCGTGATCGACCCACCGCCCGTCGGCGATGCCGAAATCCAGGCGCCTGAGCCCACGCCCGAACCCCGGCACGACACCCGTGATTCCGCCTCCCGGGACGCCCGGAGGGGATCAAAGCATTCAGTCCAAGCAGCAGGAAAATTTACAGTTTTCATCAAGGCATAGCCTGTGGATGAAGTGTCCATCGGGCGCCAGGGAACTGTTCCGCCCTTGGGGCGTTGATTGGTCAGAGAAGTTACTGAGGGAGACTTCAAATGACCAAGATCCCGATCAAGACGCGCCTGCCTATCGAGGCCTGGACTGTTGCTGTGCTTGTCGTGTTGTATTCGCTGCTGTCGTCAGCGATCCATCATCTGCCAAGTAATACGGGGACGACTTCCGTGGCCCACGCCAGACTGCTGGCGGACGGAGACCCGATAACCACGTCGTCGCTTCATTGAGGCACGGACCGATGCCCGCTTTGAGTCTCGCGCATCGCGCCAAGGACCTCGGCAGCCGGGACAACCGGCCGCAGCTGACCCAGCCGCGCCATCGCGGGCATCTCTAGCGCCGCGCCCCGCGCCGGCCCTGCTCCTCTTTCCTCATTTTGCAGTGGGTTTGCGACGTTGCCGCTCTTGGCCGCGTGCCAGGCGTTAGGCTATATCCCGCGCACCATGGATTTGATTACCCGTACCGAGGACCTCGCCGCGGCGTGCGCCAAGCTCTCGGCGGCGCCCTTCATCGCCGTCGACACCGAGTTCATGCGCGAGCAGACCTTCTGGCCGCGCCTGTGCCTCATTCAGATCGCCGGTGGCGACACTGAGGTGCTCATCGACAGCCTGGCACCGGAAATCGATCTCAAGCCGTTCTTCGACCTCATGGTCGACGAGAAGGTCATAAAGGTCTTTCATTCGGCGCGACAGGATATTGAGATCGTTCATCATTTGGCGGGCGTGATCCCCCACCCGATCTTCGACACGCAAGTTGCCGCCATGGTCTGCGGCTTCGGCGAGGCGGTGAGCTATTCCATGCTGGTGAAGCGGCTTCTGGGCCGCAACCTGGACAAGACGTCCCGCTTCACCGACTGGAGCCGCCGCCCCCTCACCGAGCGCCAGCTCACCTACGCCATCGGGGACGTCACCCATCTGCGCGACCTCTACCCCAAGCTCAGGGCCCAGCTCGACAAGTCGGAGCGGGCGAGCTGGCTCAACGAGGAGATGGCGGTGCTGACCGACCCCGCCACCTACGAGCTTCATCCCGAGCAGGCCTGGCGGCGGCTCAAGATGCGCGTCAAGACGCCGAAAGCGCTCGCCGTGCTCATGGAGCTTGCCGCTTGGCGCGAGCGCGAGGCCCAAGCCCAAGATGTGCCCCGGGCGCGCATCTTGAAGGACGAGGCGCTTTACGACATCGCGGGCCAGGCGCCGCGCACCGCCGAAGAGTTGGGTTCGCTTCGCTCCTTGCATAACGGCTTCGCCCGCTCCCAGCGCGGCCGCGCCGTGCTCGAAGCGGTCGTGCGCGGGCTCGAGCGTGATCCCAAGACCATCCCGCCGGTCCAACGCGGCGAGCCCATGCCGCCCGAGGCGCAAGCCGTGGTCGATCTGTTGCGCGTGCTGTTGAAGGCGACCGCGGGCCGCCATGGCGTGGCGCCGAAGCTGATCGCCACATCCGACGAGCTCGAGCAGATCGCCCGCTCCAACGATGCCGACGCTGCCGCGCTTCGCGGCTGGCGCAGGAAGCTGTTCGGCGAGGATGCGCTGGCGCTGAAGCGCGGCGAGCTCGCGCTCGCCATCCGCAAAGGCGAGGTTACCGTGCTCGCGCCCGAGGCCTCAGCGACGGAAGACCCAAAAGACGATGCCTAGCAGCACGGCGACGATGATCGCGGTGGTGAACGGCAGATAGAAATAGAAGCTGCCGGTATCGACGACGATATCGCCCGGCAACCGCCCCAGCCCGTACTGCACGCTGAGGATGGTCAGGAGGATGACCAGCAATACATAGAAGACAATTGTGCCTGCGCGCATGGTCTAGTCCCGTCTGCGGCTCTCGATGCGCATGCGCACCGTGCTACGCACCTCCGGCGGCAGATCCTCCAGCACCTCGAGCAGGCCCCGCAGCTCCGCGCGGAGCCCGTGGATCTGATCGATGAGGCTAAGCAGGACCGGCACGTCCTCCTCGGCGAAGCCGAGCTCGTCCTCAAGATTGCGGATCAGCTCCGCGCGGGCGATGTCAGCCTCCGAGAAGCCGTGCGCCTCCTCGTCCGCCGGCTTGATGAGCCCTTCACGCACCCACACCCTGAGCCGTGTCACCGTCAGACTGTGGACCCGCGTGATGACGTCTTTCTCGCTCAGCATCAGGCCTGCTCCTTCAGCTTGCGCCGCGGATCATAGGAATGGCCCTTCTTCCACTCCTCCGCGAAGTGCTTGAGGTCGTCATCGACGGTCTCGGGCATCATCACACTCAGCCTGACCAGCTGATCGCCCTTGCCCTTCACGCCACGGCCCTTGAGCCTCAGCGTCTGCCCTGAGTTGGAGCCCGCGGGCACCGTCACCGCGACACGGCCGCCAATGGTCGGCACCTCGACCTTGCCGCCGAGCACCGCCTCATCGAAGCTGATCGGCACGTCGACCACGATGTCGTTACCTTCGCGCTTGAACACCGGATGGGGCCTGACCCCGATCTCGACCAGCGCGTCCCCGGGCGAGCCCTCGCCCAGGCCCGGCATGCCTTTGCCCTTGAGGCGGAGCACCTGGCCGTCACTGACGCCGGGCGGGATTGTCACGTCGAGCGTGCTGCCGTCCGGCAGCGTGATGCGCTGCTTGGTGCCGTTCACCGCATCGAGAAACGGGATGTCGAGATGATATTGCGCGTCCTGGCCGCGCATGGAGAACCGTGCCCCGCCGCGGCCGCCGCGCATGCCGGCACCTGCGCCGAACATGTCGCCGAAGAGATCGCTGAACGCGCCGATATCCTCGAATCCAGCCGTCGAGTGGTAGCGCGCCCCCTCGGGCCCGCCGGCATATTCGCGGTAATAGCGGGCTTCGGGCCGCTCCTGGCCACTCGCATCGATCTCGCCGCGATCATATTTCCCGCGCTGCTCGGGATCCTTGAGGATCGAGTAAGCGTGGGAGACCTGCTTGAACTTCTCCTCGGCTGCCGTGTCGCCGGGATTGAGATCGGGATGCAGCTTCTTGGCGAGCTTGCGGTACGCCTTGGTGATGTCATCGGCGCTCGCGGTCTTCTGAACGCCAAGAACGGAATAGAGATCCTCTGCCATCGCCCCAATTCTAAAGGTTGGAGTGAACTTCGAAACTTCGGCTTTGCGGCCTTCAGGTCATGCGCCGGAGGCGCTACGATTCCTTTAAGCGATAGTGATTTGGGAACACCACCCTCGTCCAGCAAGTCAAGGCTCTGCCTTAGCTCGCCGCAAGCTGGAATGGGGTGCCGAGCTGGATCTCAGGCTCCCGGTCCAAAAGATTGGCAAGTGCGTTGAAGCGCCGCTCCACACGCTCGCCTTCGAGATTGGAATAAGGCTCCGGCAAGAGCCAGATGAGGCGGTTGCCTTCGTAGCTCAGCGGCGTGTTGGGCAGCACCCCGGGCATGGCCGCCGCGACCATGTGGGCCGCGCGGAACGCCGCTCCCAAGATCCGCGCCCGTTTCAACGTGTCCTTGTCGACCAACTCCACCAGCCGCTGGCTGAGATCGTCCTTCACCAAGCCCTCGTTGCGGTAATAGGCCGTCAGCGCCAGGAAGGCGCGGCCGGGATGGTCCACGCCGACGAAATCGCCATGGGCCACGAGGTTTAGGCTCTGCGCGCCGCGATAGTCGGGATGCGCCCGCCAACCGATATCCGACAAGAGACACGCCGAGTAGCGCAGCCGCTTCTGCTCCGGCGTCTCCACCGGCCCTGGCGCACGGAACAGAGCGTCGGTCCAATCGCAAAGCTCATACGCATTGTCGATGGAGCGCGAGCGCTGCCTGGCGAGGTCGGCGCACGCCTCGAGCAACGGGTCCTTCTCGCGCTCTTCATCGCTGAGCAGGCTGTAGAGCAGCCCTTCACGGATGCCGAGTACGGAGATCACCAACGAGCGCGGCTTCATCTGCTTGATAAGCCGTTCGAGCACCAGCGCGCCATAGGGCACCGTCTCGCGCCGCGCGCTCGAGATATCGCGAATCCCGGCGAGCGAGCTTTGCGATTGGTGGTCGAGCAGGGCCGAGAACTTAAGCGCCTCCTCGGCAGGGATGCGGTAGTTGTGCATCACGCTCAAAGGATAGTCCGTCTGGGTCATGTGCAGCCGCGCCAGCGCCCGCCATGTGCCGCCGATGGCGTAGAAGTCACGCCCCCTGCCCTTTTCCAGCCACGGCACCTTGGAGAATTCGGCATCGACGATGTCACGTGCCTTCTTCAGGCTGCCCCCGGACGCGTCGATCAGGCGCAAGCCGCCTAGCGGCATGGTGGCGGCGTCAGACAGCCGACCGCCCCGCACATCGATCAACTCGAGGCTGCCGCCGCCGAGATCGCCGGCGAAGCCGTCAGCGGCATAAATGCCGGATACGACGCCGAGCGCGGCAAGCTCCGCTTCCATGGTCCCTGACAGCACCGTGATATGCCGGCCAAGGACGCGTTCCGCTTGCGCGATGAACTCAGGGCCGTTCGCCGCCTCGCGCGCCGCCGCCGTGGCGATGACTTTGACGTGCTCGACCTCGAGTTGGTCGATCAGCGCGCGAAACCGTCTCAACTCGCGAAGCGCACGCGCCACGCCATCGCTAGCAAGCATGCCGGTCGTGGCGATGGCGCGGCCCAGTCCGCACAGCACCTTTTCGTTGTAGATGGGCGCCGGCGCCCGCGTAGCTCCGTCATAGACGATGAGCCGCACCGAGTTCGAACCGATATCGACGACGGCAACGGGCGCGCGATCGTTGGAAGCCATCGCCGAAACCTAGCCGGTCTCGACAATGCGCGTGAAGCGCGGCGGCATGCTCTCCGTGAGCGACGTGCCGCGGCCGGACAGGCTCGGATTGGTCATGAAGTAATCCTGCGCGCTGAAGGGCTCATGGCCCTCGATTAAGTGGATGCGCTCGGAGCTTCCGTCGGGCAGAACCCGCCAGCTCTGCAGGTTGTCCTTGAGATTGGCCACCATGATCTGATCGAGGATTTGCTCGTGCACGGTTGGATTCTTGATTGGCACCATGGCCTCCACACGGCGGTCGAGGTTGCGGGGCATCATGTCGGCAGAGCTGATATAAACCGATGCCTTGCGATGCGGTAGCCCATGACCGGAGCCGAAGCAATAGATGCGTGAGTGCTCGAGGAAGCGGCCCACGATGCTCTTCACGTGGATATTCTCCGACAGGCCCGGGACGCCAGGACGCAGGCAGCAAATACCCCGCACCACGAGGTCAATCTCGACGCCGGCTTGGCTTGCCTCATAGAGCGCATCGATAATCTCCGAATCCACGAGCGCGTTCATCTTCATCCAGATGGCCGCCGGGCGCCCTGCCTTGGCGTGATACATCTCCTCGCGAATGTGATCGAGGATGCGCGCCCGGATTCCGCCCGGTGACACCGCCATGGCTTCGAGCTCAGCCGGCTCGGCGTAGCCGGTGACGTAGTTGAAGATGCGCGACACGTCGTTGCCGATCGTGCGGTCGGCGGTGAAGAACGACAAGTCGGTATAGATCTTGGCCGTCACTTGGTGGTAGTTGCCGGTGCCGATATGGCAATAGGTGACGAGCTCGCCGCGCTCGCGCCGCACGATGAGGCTGAGCTTGGCGTGGGTCTTCAGCTCGATGAAGCCGTAGACCACCTGAACGCCCGCGCTCTCCAGATCACGCGCCCATTTGATGTTGGCCTCCTCGTCGAACCGGGCCTTCAGCTCGACCACGGCGGTCACCGACTTGCCGGCTTCCGCCGCATCCTTCAGCGCCTCGATGATCGGCGAGGTCTTGCTCGTGCGGTAGAGCGTCCATTTGATCGCCACCACGTCCGGGTCGGCGGTCGCTTGTTTCAGGAACTGAAGCACCACGTCGAACGACTCGTAAGGGTGATGAACGACGATATCTTTCTTGGCGATAGCCGCGAAGCAATCGCCCTGGTGCTCGCGGATACGCTCCGGGAAACGGCTGACGAAAGGCTGGAACTTGAGATCGGGCCGGTCGGCGACGATGAGCTGATTGGTGTCGGCGAGCCCGATCAGACCCTTCTGCACGAAGCTCTCGCGTTCGGAGACCTTCAACTCCTGCATGACGAAGCGCTGGAGCCGCGACGGCATGGTCGCTTCCATCTCGAGCCGGATGACCGAGCCGCGTTTCCGGCGCTTCAGCGCCGATTCGAACACGCGCACCAGATCCTCGGCCTCTTCCTGGACCTCGATATCGCTGTCGCGCAGGACCCGGAACGCGCCTTGGCTGCGCACTCGATAGCCCGGGAATAGGCGCGACACGAAGATGCTGACTACCGTTTCGAGCCTAATGAACCGAATGTCCTTCGCTCCCTCTTCACTCGGCAGACGGATGAAGCGGTTGAGCTGTGGCGGGATCGGCAAGAGCGCGTGCATGGTGCGGAACGATCCTTCGCGCACCAGCTCAAGACCGAGCGTGAAGCCGAAATTCGGAATGAACGGAAATGGATGCGCCGGATCGACGGCGATCGGCGTGAGCACGGGAAAGATGTGGTTGAGGAAGTGATCCTCGAGCCAGTTGCGCTCCTGATCGGAGAGCTGATCGGCGTGGACGACGTGGATGCCGGCCTCGCCGAGCAGCGCCGCGAGCGTAACCCAGCTCTCCTGCTGATGCGCCGTGAGGTCGGCCACCGACTGGTTGATGCGATCGAGCTGCTCCGCCGGAGTCAGCCCGTCCTGGCTCGGTGTCTCAATGCCGGCGACGACCTGGGCGCGCAGGCCCGCCACGCGCACCATGTAGAACTCATCCAGATTGGTCGCGGAGATCGACAGGAAGCGCAGGCGTTCGAGCAGCGGATGGCGCTCGTTCTCCGCCTCTTCCATCACTCTCTTATTGAAGTTGAGCCAGGACAGCTCGCGGTTGAAATAGCGCCCGGGTCCGAAGGCAGCGATCCGGGCTACGGCGCCTTCCGGCTCGGCCATCTCCTGCAAATTCATCGATAACTCCATGGAATCCGGCACGTTTCCCTGCCCTCTGCAGAGGGCTTCTGTCGCGCGGCCCGCATGTTACGCGATCAAATGTATCACTAGCGTTACGTAGAATGCCAATCGGTCCCTATTCGGCCGACGGCGCGCCCTGGAGCGCTTCCACCACGAGCTGGCGGCTGATCTTGCGCCCCGTGGCGAGCGCCGCCCGGTCGACCGCTTCGACCGCCGCCGCCGCCGCTTCGAGCGAGCGGTCGATCCTCACCGCCAGGAACTCCAGCACCTTGGGGTCGATATCCAGCTGCCGGTCAGCGAAATGTTTGAGCATCACCGTGCGCAACAATGCCTCGTCGGGCGCGCCGATCTCGGTGACCGGAACAGCGCTAAGCCGCGAGGCAAGATCCGGCAGCGTCGTCCCCCACCGGCTCGGGCTGCTACGCGCGGTGATAAGCACAAACAGTCGCTTCTCGCGCGCAAGGTTGAGGAGATGGAACAGGGTCTTCTCGTCGTAGCCGGCCCGGTCGGCATCCTCCACGACGATCGCCGTCCCTGTGGGCAAGGAGTCGATCAGGGCAACGCCGAGATGGGCCGGGTCGAGAGCCTGTGCGCCAGAGCGTCCCCGCCACACGCGCACGAGGTGCGTCTTGCCGCTCGCGGCGGGCCCGATCAGAAGCTGCACCTGGTCCTGCCATTCCGGCCAAGCATCGATCAGCTTGACGGCGGCGAGATTGCAGTCGCTGACAAGAAAATCCTCCGCGCCGAGCGCCGCGCGGTGAGGTAGGTCGAAGACGAGTTGCGCGAGAGTCACGAAGCTCTGACCCGCGAACGATGGGTGCCGGCCCCGGGCTCCTTCTTGCGACGTGCATGCACCGATACCGCCTGTGGCGGCTCATAGCTCGCCATGTGCCGGACCCACGCCCAGAAATAGGCGCCTGCAGAGAGGATGGTGAAGGTTCCCGTCGTCCAGACTAGTAGCCAGATGAGGTTGTCGAGGCCGAGCCCTAAGCCGAGCTGCCCGAGAACCACGCCGGCGAGCGTAATCTGCAGGCACGTGTTCACCTTGCTGATGAGCAGCGGCTTCACCGTGAACGGCCGCGACATCATCCAGGCAAGCACCACCGCGCCAACAATGAAAATGTCGCGGCTCACCACGGCGATGACGAGCCACACAGGCAGATGTCCGGCAAGCCCAAGCGTGATAAAGATCGTGACGAGCAGCGCCTTGTCGGCGATGGGATCTAGATAGGCGCCGAGTTCCGTGTGCCAACCGTAACGCTTGGCAAGATAGCCGTCCGCCGCGTCGGACAGGCCGGCCAGGAGGAACACCAGGAACGCCGCGAGCATCTCCTGGTCGATAATCAGCCACACGAGGAGCGGCACGAGCAGAATCCGCCCAAGCGTCAGCGTGTTGGGAATGTTCACCAACATTTCTCCCACCGGTCTCTATTCCCGGAACCGTCGACCACCAATTCTAGCAGATTCCAAGGCGCCAAGGGCTCAATCCCGTGGCGCGGGCCCCTTATTGGGAGCGGAGCACGAAGGTCCCGTTTCTGTCATCGAGCGCGAATCCGTTCTGCCCCAGCGCCGTCTGCAGGCGGTCGAGGGCGCCAGTGAAATCGAAGGTGATCGAGGCGCTCCGAGCCGAGAGCGAATTGACCTCGAGTCCCTGGAGGCCGGCGATCTGCGTGAGCCTCGATCGAATCCGTTGCCAATCCCTTAGGCCGGAGAACTCAACCAAGGCGACAACGTTGCGCGGCACCACCTTCGGCCCGGCGGGCTCTTGCCCGGCCCCAGGCTTTTGCGCGGGCGGATTCTGCTCGTAGGCCGCCTGGGCGGGCACCGGCCCACCCGACTGCGTCACCTTCCACCGGTTCTCTAATAGGGCGAGCGACGCCGCGGCCGCCTCGCGCGCGGCTTGGGACACATTGCCGTTGATAGGATCGCTCCGAGAGAAGCTGATTGCGCCGACGGCATCCTCGCCGACGAGACGGGTCGTGAACTTGTCGTCCTTGATCTCCCCCACGGCGATGACCAGGCCGCCATAGCCATAATCGCTTTGCATCGTATTGAGCGCGTCCGGGTCCCCCGCAAGCGCCCCCTTAACGACGGCTACGTCGAGATCCGACCGCGGGCGCAACACCGTGGCCGGCGTCACGCTGTCTTCAAGGTCGAGATCCTCCCAGGCTGTGCGCCAGCCCTCTTTTCCCCCGTCCGTCACGCCGTCGCCGGTGAGCATCACCGGCAGGATGGAAATCGAGGCCGCCCGATCCTCGCTATAAGGGATGGCGTAGTTCACGAAGAGCTGCTTCACCATCGCTTCGTTGAAGCGCACGTCGAGGGTGCCGATGTAGCGCGTGGTCGAGGTCCGCTCCTTGCGGACAGCAACGCCTAAGACAGCCTCCTCGATCTCCTCTTTGGTAAACTCTGGCAGCTGGCCCTGGATATTGAGCGGCACGAGACGCGCCAGCAGGATCTTGAGAGCCCGCGCCTCGGCTTCGGCGATCCCCTGGTCGCGCGCGGTGACCGCATCCTTGGCCGTGGTGTCCACGGTGATCTTGGCAACGACGTAGAGGTTCCCCGCAGCGTGGGCCCCGCTGAGAGATGCGCCGAGTGCCAAGGCGCCCAAGAGCACGAGGAGACTCAATCTGCGAGCCAAGAGCTCTAACCGTCTGAAACGCATATCGGACTCTACCAAGTTCCCTCCAGGCGCCCAGCCCCGCCGGCACCCCCGGGTAAACCCTTGGAATATGGCAGGCTCACGGCCTTTCCGCCTTGACGGCCCTCGCGGGGCACGATTGTTATGCCAATTCTTCTGAACTTGCACCCCGAGTGGCCCGGTGCCCCGTAAATCCCAAGATGAAGCGCCTTTGACCTACCGCGACGCGGGCGTCGACATCGATGCCGGCAATGCGCTCGTCAAAGCTATAGCCCCCCTTGCGGCGAAGACCATGCGCGCGGGCGTGCTTGGCGGTATCGGTGGCTTCGGCGGCCTGTTCGACCTCAAGACATGTGGCTACCGGGACCCGCTTCTCGTCGCCGCCACGGACGGGGTTGGCACCAAACTCAAGCTCGCCATCGAAACAGGCCTGCACGACGGGGTCGGCATCGACCTCGTCGCCATGAGCGTCAACGACCTCGTGGTGCAAGGCGCCGAGCCGCTCTTCTTCCTCGACTACTTCGCCACCGGCAAGCTCGACGTGGATATCGCGGCGAAGGTCGTCGCGAGCATCGCACGAGGGTGTGCCGAAGCAGGCTGTGCGCTCATCGGCGGCGAGACCGCCGAGATGCCGGGACTGTACGAGCCTGGCGACTACGATCTCGCCGGGTTTGCCGTGGGCGCGGTCGAGCGCGATGGGCTTCTGCCGCGAAGCGATCTCGCCGCAGGCGACGTTCTCCTCGGGCTCCCCTCCTCCGGCGTCCACGCCAACGGCTTCTCTTTGGTGCGGCGCGTCGTGGTTGAAAGCGGCTTCGACTGGAACGACGAGGCGCCGTTCGCGCCAGGCGCGTCACTTGGCGCGAGCCTCCTCACCCCGACCCGCATCTACGTGCGCCAGCTCCTTGAAACGATTCGCACAACCGCGGCGGTGAAAGCGCTCGCCCACATCACCGGCGGCGGGCTCTTGGAGAACGTTCCTCGCGTGTTGCCCGATATGCTAGCCGCCGCGATAGATCAGAGTGCCATCCGCTTGCCGCCCGTCTTCGAATGGCTTCAGGTGGAAGCGCGGCTCGACCTCCAACAGATGCTGCGCACCTTCAATTGTGGCATTGGCATGGTGGTGATCGTGAGCCCGGGCGATGCGGATCGTGTCGTGAAAGCGCTCGGTCCTCTTGGCAAGGAGGCGATGTTGATCGGCAGCCTCATTCCGCGCGACGGCGGCGACGCCATGCGCCTCGACGGCAAGCCGCGGTCGGCGTCATGAGTGGGCGGAAGCGCGTCGGTGTTCTCATCTCGGGCCGCGGCAGCAACCTCCAGGCTTTGATCGATGCGGCCGAAGATCCCGACTACCCGGCCGAGATCGCGCGCGTGATCTCGAACGTACCGGGCGTCCAAGGCCTCGCCCGGGCGGAAGCGGCCGGAATCCCCACCCGTGTCGTCGATCACAAGGACTTCGCCTCGCGGCCCGATTTCGAGACCATGCTGGAAGCCGCCCTCCACGAGGCAGGCGTGGAACTCCTGTGCAATGCCGGCTTCATGCGCCTCCTCACCGAAGGCTTCGTCACCCGCTGGCTGAACCGCCATCTCAATATCCACCCCTCTCTTCTCCCCGCCTTCAAGGGGCTCCACACCCACGCCCGGGTCCTCGATTCCGGAGCCAGGATCAGCGGTTGCACGGTCCATTTTGTGCGCGCCGCCATGGATGACGGGCCCATTGTGGCTCAGGCGGCGGTCCCCGTTGAGCCCGGCGATACTGAGGAGACCCTGGCCGCCCGGGTCTTGGCGGCCGAGCACCGCCTTTATCCCCATGCGTTAAGGCTGGTCGCCTCGGGTCAAGTGCGGGTCGAGGGCGAACATGTGGTCGGAATGTCACAGCAAAACGGCCAATCTGTGCTCTTTTCGCCCCCGCTCCCCGGGACGCTTTGATGGAAAGTATTAACGGCCGTAAGATCGTGCGTTGGACGGCGAAAGTTGACGCAGCTCAAAATGCGGCACTGCCGACCATGGACAATGTTGACGGCCGGATGCTAGGAACGAAGCTTATTCGGAACAATTTTCGTCACTGCCTTCGCACCTTGAGCGATGCAGAAGACTTTTATTGGCCTAGCGGCTTGGCTCCCCGGGTCCTACCCGGCACCAAGGCGCCACTGATCAGGAGCTTAGGGGGAAGGCGTAAATGGCGGACATGACGGTCGCCTATTCTCCATCGCATGGGCTCGGCGAAGAGCAGAGCATCTGGTTCAAGCTGACGCCGCTGCTCAACCAAGAGAACCCCATGCAGGTTCTCGCGGCGCTCAGCGACAAGTATGCCGGCGTGGTTCCCATCAATCTCAAGAACCACCGCATCGTGCTCTTGTCCGAGCCCGCCTACGCCGAACGCGTGCTGGTGTCGAATGCCGACAATTACGTGAAATATTTCGACGGGCTCCGCCCCATCTTCGGCAAGAGCATGATCACTATCGACGGCGCGCT
>Ga0307436_1000411_pt1 | contig 20006 bp, 16 predicted proteins | sample SalMarWE160440MG_FD_202513 | JGI IMG/M metagenome (GOLD analysis project Ga0307436, IMG submission 202513) | Salt marsh sediment microbial communities from the Plum Island Ecosystem LTER, Massachusetts, United States - WE1604-40 | ecosystem: Environmental > Aquatic > Marine > Intertidal zone >...
ATCAGGAAGGCGCCGAGCTGCGGCACGTAATATTTGCCGGCGATGTCGCTGATGCCGATCAGCAGCGCGGCCGCCAGCGAGCCGATGATGGAGCCGAGCCCGCCGACCGAGACCACGATCAGCACATAGATCAGGTAGGTGAAGGCGAAGTTGGGATCGAGCCCGACGATCTCGATGGCGAGCGCGCCGCCCAAGCCCGCAAGCCCCGAGCCGAGCGCGAAGGTGACGGCGAAGGTGCGCTCGACATTGATGCCCAGCCCGCTCGCCATGCGCTGGTTGTCGACCGCCGCGCGCACCTGCGCACCGAAGCGGGTGAACTCGATCGCGCCGACCAGCAGCAGAGTGATGACCGTGCCGACCCCGATGAGAAACAGGCGGTAGGTCGCGATATCGAGGCCCAGCACGTTGAACGCGCCGCGCATATAGACCGGTACCTGGATCGGCTGCTGCTGCGTGCCGAAGAACCAGGCCGCCACCGCCACCGAGATGAAGGCGATGCCGATGGTGAGCAGCACCTGGTCGAGATCACTCGCCTGATAGAGCCGTCGGTAGAGCACGCGCTCGAATACCATGCTCACCGCCGCGGCGATGAAGAAGGCCATCGGCAGCGTGCCGAAAAACGGCCAGCCAAAGTCTCTCATCAGCAGCACGGTGACGTAGCCGCCGACCATGGCGAAGGCGCAATGGGCGAGATTGACGAAATTCATCAAGCCCAGCGTCACCGACAGGCCGACCGACAGCAAAAACAGCAGCATCCCGTAGGCGATGCCGTCGAACAGAACACCGAAGACGGGAGGGAGCATGGTGCCGCTGCTGTGCCTTTGTTGGTCGTCGTTCCGTTGGTCCGCTCGTCCCCCGCGAAAGCGGGGAGCCGGGATCAAAATATTAGACTCCAGCGATCATAGCACTGGATTCCCACTTACGTGGGAATGAGCGGAGCGTGCGGCGACACAATGTAAAGATGGGGCGACCGCCTGCGGCCGCCCCACCCGATGCTGCATCGGCCCGGGGGCCGGCGATTACTTCTTCATCATCGCCGCGTGGACCGGGTCGTGCACGTCCGGCACCTTGTCGATGACGACGTTGACCAGCTTGCCGCCCTTCTTCTCGACCTTGCTAATGTAGATGGTCTGCACCACGTCGCGGGTCTTGGGGTCGATCGACATCGGCCCGCGCGGGCTCTGCCACTTCATGCCCTTGGCCGCGGCGATCAGGCTGTCGGCGTCGGTCTTGCCCTTGGTCTTGGCGAGCGCGGAGTAGATCAGGTGCATGCCGTCATAGCCGCCGACGGCCCCGAAGTTCGGGTTCTCGCCCTTGGCGAGCTTGCGATAGGCGGCGACGAATTTCTTGTTCATCGCGTCGTCGCGGTTGTAGTTGTAGTTGCCGGCCGAGATGATGCCGAGCGCGTAATTGCCCATCGACTTGAGCGCGGAATCGTCGGTCAGCTCCTGCGTGCCCATCACCCTGATCTGCTGAGCGCCCATGCCGCGCTCGGCCAGCGCCTTGCCGAAGGCCGCCGGCTGCGAGCCGCCCGGGATGAACACGAAGATGGACTTCGGGTTGAGGTCCTTGGCGCGCTGCACATAGGCGGAGAAGTCCGGATTCCTGACCGCCATGCGCACCGAGCCGACGATCTCGCCGCCGCCCGCCTTGAAGCCGTTGATGAAGCCCTTCTCGGCGTCGTGCCCCGGCGCGTAGTCCGAGGTCATGGTGTAGTCGTTCTTGATGCCCTGCTTGGCCGCCCAGGTGCCGAGCGTGGTGGTGATCATCGGCAGTGTGAACGAAGTGCGCGCGCAGTAGGGCGACTTGTCGACGATGATCGAGGTCGCTGCGTTCATGATCACCATGAACTTCTTGGCCTCGGCCGACACGCCGCAGCCGGCGATCGTGTTGGGGGTGAGCAGCCAGCCGGTCAGGATGTCGACCTTGTCGCGCACCACCAGTTCCTGCGCCAGCCGCTTGGCGGTCGGCGGATTGATGCCGCCGACATCCTTGCGGATGAGCTCGATCTTCTTGCCGGCGACTTTGTCGCCGTGCTGCTGCATGTAGATCTTGATGCCGTTGTCCATTTGCCGGCTCAAGTCGGCGAACTGCCCGGAATAGGGCATGACGATGCCGATCTTGATGGTGCCTTGCGCGTTGGCGGCACCGCCGAACAGCGTTGCCGCGAGCAATGCGGCGCCAGCAAGCAATATGCGTTTCATGTGATTGTCCTCCCTGGACGCGTTTAGTTTTTGTTGCCGCCAGAATGCACGAGGTTGCCGGTAAAGAAAAGCGCGGCGGCTTTCGATCCGTGGCCCGGTTCCGGGATTCGGTGGACTTTTTGCCTTTGTAAGCCGTTGGGGCCCCTACCATTCTGGGACGCCGCCCACCGCTCGCACCATGGAGACGCTGGCTTCCTCAAGGCGGCTGGCGCCCAGACGGGAAGATACCGAGCGAGACGATCCATTCGCCGAATGCGCGCCACGATCCCGGACGAACGGTTCGAGCTCTCGTGGCTCACGTCGTCATTGCTGCCCCGCACGAACGACCGGTAAGAACCGGTCTTGTCTTCGCGCGGTCTGATATGATCGAGTAAACCTTATTGCCCGAGGAAACTTGCAATGAAAATCGTCGATCTCTCCCACGTCATGAACGTGCATACGCCCGGCTGGGTCGGCTATGCCGGCAACAAGATGTACTACGCCCAGAACCTGCAAACCCAGATGATCGTGGCGCAGCGCATCGACACCGCGCTGCACGTTGGCACTCATTTCGACGGCGCCATGCACGCGACCGACAATCGCAAGGGCGACATGGCCCATCTGCCGCTCGACTATCTGGTCAACCGTGGCGTGGTGGTCGACATCTCCAAGCACATGCACGACTGGGCGGTGATCACGCCGCAGATCATCGAGAGCGCCGGCGCCGACATCCGCGAGGGCGACATTCTCATTCTGCACACCGGCTGGCACCGCCATTACGAAGGCCAGCCGCAGCAGGATCTGGTGAAGTACTTCTGCTATCACCCGGGGCCCAATCTCGACACGCTGCACTGGATGCTGAAGAAGAAGATCAAGTGGTGGGCGATGGACACCGGCTCCTGCGACCACGCCATGAACACCTCGATCCGCAACATGCGGCCCGATCTCGCCGACGAGTTCACTAAAAAGCACGGCAAGACGCCGGCGGAATTCTTCGGTACCTTCGAATACACCCACAAGAAGTCCGGCCGCCGCGTCACGCAGGACATGTTCCCGTTCCACAGCTGGGCGTTCCAGGAAGGCCTGCTGCACGCGGAAAATCTCGGCGGCGATATCGAACTGATGCTCGGCAAGCGCTGCCTGATCGGTGCCTTCCCCTGGCGCTACGAGGGCCTCGAAGGCTGCCCCTGCCGAATCGTCTGCTTCCTCGACACGGACGAGACGGTCGAAGCGGTCGGCGACGCCGCCAAGGCGATCCTGCGGAGTTGAGGCAGGCGCAGCGAAGCCGCTTTACCGGATTTCATTCGCGTGCAAATAATTGCCCTTCGACCATGGGGGAGGCGATGCCGCACATCAGCGCGCGCGACGGCACCCGGCTTTATTATGAGGAAGCGGGCAGCGGCAGCACGATCGTCTTCGTGCATGAATACGCCGGCGACTGGCGCAGCTGGGAGGCGCAGATGCGCCGTTTCGCGCGCGCCCATCGCTGCGTCACCTACAGCCAGCGCGGCTATCCGCCCTCCGACGTGCCGGAAGACGGCGCCCGCTACAGCCAGGACATCTTCCGCGACGACGTGATCGCGCTGATGGATGCGCTCAAAATCGACAAGGCGCACGTGGTCGGCCACTCCATGGGCGCCTACACCGCGCTGCATGTCGGCATCAATTATCCGCAACGATGCATCTCGGTCGTGGCCGCCGGCTGCGGCTGGGGCTCGACCCCCGATGCCAAGCAGCGCCAGGCCATGAAGGCACTCGCCGCCGAAACCGGCAAGGTGTTCGCCGAGGAGCCGATCGCAACGGCTGCCGCGAAATACGCCGACGCGCCCATGCGTCACGCGCAGAAGAACAAGGACCCGCGCGGCCATGCCGAATTTGCCCGCATGCTGGCCGAGCATTCGTCGGAAGGCCACGCCCAGACCATGTTCAATCTCCAGCTCAAGCGCCCGACGCTGTGGGAAATGGAAGACGCGCTCAGGCGCTTCTCCGTGCCGCTCCTGGTCGTGGTCGGCGACGAGGATGCCCCTTGCATCGACGGCAGCGTGTTCCTCAAGCGCATCGTGCCGACCGCCGGCCTCTTGGTGATCCCGCGCTCCGGCCACAACATCCCGGCCGAGGAGCCGGCGCAGTTCAACGCGGCGCTCGCCGAGCTGTTCGCCTCGGCGGAAGCCGGCCGCTGGCTGGCGCATAAACAGTAAAAGGGAGTATCGCGATGGACCTCAAGCTCACAGGCAAGACCGCGCTGGTGACCGGCGGCAGCGAAGGCATCGGCAAGGGCATCGCGCTCGCCTTGGCGCGCGAAGGCGTCGACCTCGCCATCTGCGCGCGCCGCATGGGACCGCTCGAAGAAACGGCCCGAGCGATCGAGAAGGAAACCGGCCGCAAGATCGTCGCCATCCCCGCCGATCTTCGGAAGGACGCCGACGCTAAAAACTTCATCGAGCAGGGTCACAAGGCTCTCGGCCGCGTCGACATCATGGTCAACAATGCCGGCTCGGCCGCCGGCGGCGTCATCGAACATCTCTCCGAAGACGACTGGGAGAAGGGGCTGCAGCTCAAGTTCATGGGCTATGTGCGCTGCCTGCGCTACGTGCTGCCGATCATGGTGAAGCAGGGCGGCGGCCGCGTGGTGAACCTGATCGGCAATGACGGCGTCAAGCCGTCCTATTGGGAAATCTGCCCGGGCGCCGCCAATGCCGCCGGTCAGAACCTCACGCTCTCGCTCGCGGGGCAATACGGCCGGAACAAAATCAGCTTCGTGGCGGTGAACCCCGGGCCGGTGCGCACCGAGCGCTGGGCCGGCCTGGTGGACGCCATGGCGCGCGACATGAAGATCCCGCGCGAAGAGGCCGACAAGCTCGCGCCCGCCTCGATCCCGATGGGCCGCATCGCCGAGGTGGAGGAGGTGGCCAACCTGGTCGTCATGCTGGCGTCGCCGCTGATGACCATGGTCAACGGCACCATGATCGAGATCGACGGCGGCCAGGACAAGCCGCTGATGGACCGCTTCCGCGACAAGCCGCGCGGTTAGGACGCGCCTCTTAATTCTCCGCGTATACGGGGACGTTATGCGGTGCGTTCGCTTGACAAGCTCGGACCAACGGTCGGACTATTTGCGCACAAACAAGTTCGCTGCCGGAAGCGACAAGCGTTACAATCCGGACAAAAGCGGCCCCGCGCCGCGCGCGGTCGGCCGCCACGCAGGGAGCTTCTGTCATGAATCCGTCGCGTCACATGTTTTATCTCGCGCTCGCCGGGTTTCTCGCCGCCGGCTTCACCACGCCGGCCTCGGCGCAGAGCACCATCAAGATCGGCGAGCTCAACAGCTACAAGGCATTCCCCGCCTTTCTCGAGCCCTACAAGAAGGGTTGGGAAATGGCGATCGAGGAGATCAACGCCAAAGGCGGCGTCAACGGCAAGAAGCTGGAAGTGATCTCGCGCGACGACGGCGCCAATCCAGGTGCTGCCGTGCGCGCGGCCGAAGAGTTGGTCACGCGCGAAGGCGTCGCCATGCTGGCCGGCACGTTCCTCTCCAATATCGGCCTCGCGGTCACCAATTTCGCCGGCCAGAAGAAAGTTTTCTTCCTCGCCGCCGAGCCGCTGACCGACAAGATCACCTGGCAGGACGGTAACAAATATACCTTCCGCCTGCGTGCCTCGACCTACATGCAGGTGGCGATGCTGATGCCGGATACGCTCGCCGCCAAGAAGAAGCGCTGGGCGCTGGTCTATCCCAACTTCGAATACGGCCAGGCCGCCGCCGCTGCCTTCAAGGAATTGCTCAAGAAAAAGCAGCCCGACGTCGAATTCGTCACCGAACAGGCAACCCCGCTCGGCAAGATCGACGCCGGCGCGGTGGCGCAGGCGATCGACGACGCCAAGCCCGACGGCATCTTCAACGTGCTGTTCGGCGGCGACCTCGCCAAGTTCGTGCGCGAGGGCAACACCCGCGGCATTTTCAAGGGCCGCACTGTGGTGAGCCTGCTGTCAGGCGAGCCGGAATATCTCGATCCGCTCAAGGATGAGGCGCCGGTCGGCTGGATCGTCACCGGCTTTCCCTGGAACAAGATCAAGACGCCGGACTATCTCGCTTTCCTCAAGGCCTATCAGAAGAAATACAACGACTATCCGCGGCTCGGCGCCGTCGTCGGCTACACCACCATCAAGTCGCTCGCCGCCGGCATCGCCAAGGCCAAATCGACGAATGCCGACAAGCTGGTGGCCGCCTTCAAGGGCCTGCACGTGACCGGCCCGTTCGGCCCGTTCTATTACCGGGCGATCGACCATCAGGCGACCATGGGCTGCTATGTCGGCAAGATCGCGCTGGAGAACGGCAAGGGCACCATGACTGACTTCAAATATGTCGACGGCGCTGCGGTGATGCCGCCCGACGCCGAGGTCAAGAAACTGCGCTCGGCGAAGGATTGAGCGAACGCGGCCACGGGCTTGCTTCCCTCTCCCCTTGTGGGAGAGGGTGCCCGAGCGGAGGCGAAGCCGAGCGAGGGCGGGTGAGAGATTAAAGCCTCACGAGAGTGACAAACCCCTCACCCGGCTCGCGCTCCGCTATCGCTCCCGCGCTCGCCACCCTCTCCCACAAGGGGAGAGGGTAAGAGCGCCTGCTGCACGGCTCCGATGACTCTCGACGCCTTCCTGTTTCAAGCCCTCAACGGGCTCTCCTCCGCCTCCGGCCTGTTCTTCGTCGCCGCCGGGCTGTCGCTGATCTTCGGCGTCTCCCGCATCATCAATATCGCGCACGGGTCCCTCTATATGCTGGGGACCTACATCGCCTATTCGTTTGCCACCCATATCGGCGGCGCGCTCGGCTTCTGGGGCGGCATCGCCGCCACGGCAATCGTGGTCGGCGTCATCGGCGCGGCGATCGAGATCGTGCTGCTGCGGCGCATCTACCGCGCGCCGGAACTGTTCCAGCTGCTTGCCACCTTCGCGTTGGTGCTGATCATCAACGACGCCACGCTCTATATCTGGGGCCCGGAGGACCTGCTGGGCCCGCGCGCACCCGGCTTGCGCGGCGCGGTGGAAGTGCTCGGCCGCCATCTGCCGAGCTACGATCTGTTTCTCGTCTTCATCGGTCCCGCCGTTCTGCTGATGCTGCATTTTGCGATTGCCCGCACCCGCTTCGGCCGGCTGGTGCGGGCAGCGACGCAGGACCGCGAGATGGTCGGCGCGCTCGGCGTCAACCAGGCCATCCTGTTCACGTCCGTGTTCGCGCTCGGCGCCGGCCTCGCCGGCCTCGGCGGCGCCCTGCAGGTGGCGCGCGAGCCGGCCAATCTCGCCACCGACCTGACCGCCATCAGCGACGCCTTCGTGGTGGTGGTGGTCGGCGGCATGGGCTCGATCAGCGGGGCTTACTTGGCCGCCGTGATCATCGCCGAGGTCAAGGCGCTCTGCATCGGCATCGGCGTCGTGGATTTCGGCTTCATCACGCTCAATTTCTCCAAGCTCACTTTGGTGGCCGAATTCCTGGTGATGGCGGTGGTTCTGATCGCGCGGCCCTACGGCTTGCTCGGCCGCGTGCAAGCCGCGGTGCGCTCGGTGGCCGAGCCGGAAAATCCGATCCGGCCGGCGAGCCCGCTCTTGAAGGCGCTCGGCGCCGCGGTACTGGCGTTGCTGCTCAGCCTGCCGCTGTTGGCGGAGAGCTCGCCCTATCTGCTGATCCTCGGCATCGACGTGCTGATCGCAGTGATCTTTGCCACCTCGCTGCATTTCATCGCCGGTCCCGGCGGCATGCACTCGTTCGGCCATGCCGCCTATTTCGGGCTCGGCGCCTATGGCGCGGCGCTGTTGGTGAAATGGCTCAGCGTCCCGATGGGGCTGGCGCTCGCCGCCGCGCCAGTGATCGCAGCTTTGGGCGCGCTGCTGTTCGGCTGGTTCTCGGTGCGGCTGTCCGGCGTTTATCTCGCCATGCTCACTTTGGCCTTCGCGCAGATCGTCTGGGCCGCCGTGTTCCAATGGGAAGATCTCACCGGCGGCTCCAACGGCGTGATCGGCGTCTGGCCGCCGCCGCCGTTCGACAAGTCGTGGGTTTACTTCCTGCTGGCGCTGATCGTGGCGGTGATCGCGGTGCTGCTCTTGCGACGTTTTCTGTTTGCGCCGTTCGGCTACGCGATGCGGGCGGGCCGCGACTCCGCCCTGCGCGCCGAAGCCATCGGCATCAACGTCAAGCGGGTGCATTGGCTCGCCTTCGCCATTGCCGGCTGCGTCTGCGGCGCGGCCGGCGGCTTGTTCGCCTTCGCCAAGGGATCGATCTCGCCGGAGACGATCCATGTTCAGCGGTCGATCGATGGCTTGGTGATGGTCCTGCTGGGCGGCATTCAGACGCTGACCGGCCCGATCGTCGGCGCGACGGTCTTTACCACGTTGCAGGACACGGTAATGCGCGAAACACAATATTGGCGTGCCATGCTCGGCGGCATCATTCTATTGCTGGTGCTGGCGTTCCCGAGCGGCATCGTCGGCGCTTTCACGCAATTGTTCGATAGGCTGAAGGAGCGGCCATGAGCGTGCTCGCCGTCAATGCCCTGTCCAAATCCTTCGGCGGCGTGCGCGCGGTCGACGCGGTCACCTTCGATGTCGCGTCCGGCGAATTCCTCGCCATGATCGGACCCAACGGCGCCGGCAAGTCGACCTGCTTCAACATGATCAACGGCCAGCTCGCGCCCGATTCCGGGGCGATCCTGTTCGAGGGCAAGGACATCGCCGGCATGGCGCCGCGCGACATCTGGCGCCTCGGCGTCGGCCGCACCTTCCAGGTCGCCGCCAGTTTCGGCTCGATGACCGTGATCGAGAACGTCCAGATTGCGCTGATCTCGCACGCGCGCGACACCTACCGGCTGTGGCATCCGGCCGCCGCGCTGCACCGTGCGCGCGCGCTCGATCTGCTGGCGCAGGTCGGCATGCAGGACGCCACCGACCGGCCGAGCCGCGAGCTCGCCTATGGCGACGTCAAGCGCGTCGAGCTCGCCGTCGCGCTCGCCAACGAGCCACGCCTGCTGCTGATGGATGAGCCGACCGCCGGCATGGCGCCGCGCGAACGCAACGAGCTGATCGCGCTCGTCAAGCGGCTGGTGGTGGAGCGCGGCATCTCGGTTCTGTTCACCGAGCATTCCATGGACGTGGTGTTCGCCTTCGCAGACCGCATTATCGTGCTGGCGCGCGGCCAGCTGATCGCCGACGGCGACGCCGCCGCCATTCGCGGCGATGCCCAAGTGCGTGAGGTCTATTTCGGCAGCGGCAAGACCTTTGCTACGGGGCCGCGTCATGAGTGAAGCCATGCTTGCAGTCGACTCCTTGAGCGCTTGGTACGGGGCCGCGCGCATCCTCTACGACCTGAGCTTCGCGGTCGGGCGCGGCGAGGTGGTGGCGCTGATGGGGCGCAACGGCGCCGGCAAATCCACCACCATCAAATCCGTCATGGGTCTCGTCGCCCAGCGCCGGGGAAAAATCAAATTCAACGGCGCCGACATTTCGCACCTGAAGCCGTTCGAGATCGCGCGCCGCGGCCTCGGCTACACGCCCGAGGACCGCCGCATCTTCGTCGATCTCACCGTTATGGAAAACCTCGATATCGGCCGCCAGGCGCAGCGCCGTTTCGCCGACGGTCGGCCGGCACCGTCATGGACGCCGGAAAAACTGTTCGCGCTGTTTCCCAACCTCGCCGAGATGCCGAATCGCCTGGGCGGCCGCATGAGCGGCGGCGAGCAGCAGATGCTGACGGTGGCGCGCACGCTGATGGGCAATCCGCTGCTGGTGCTGCTCGACGAGCCCTCGGAAGGCGTGGCGCCGGTGATCGTGGAGCAGATGGCCGCCACCATCGTGGCGCTGAAAAAAGAGGGCCTGTCGATCCTGCTGTCGGAGCAGAACATCCACTTCGCCCGGCTGGTCTGCGACCGGGTCTATGTGATCGAGAAGGGCCAGATCCGGTGGCACGGGTCCACGCCACAACTTGACCACAACCTGAACGTGCAGAGAGCCTACTTGACGGTGTAATTCGGGCGTACCGGCGATCCGGTATTTTGGCTTTGGGGCCGGTATGGGCCTTTCGCCGGCTCCCGATCCCGGTCATGATTTCTGATGGCGATAATTTTTGCGGGTGGGGCAGCAGCAACGGCGGACCGATGCGACGCGAAAAATTGAAAGTTGTGGCGACCGCGGCGCCCGAGCACGGCCGCTACCAGCTCGACGATCAGGTCGGCTTCCTGATGCGCGTTGCCATGCAGCGCCATACCGCGATCTTCACCGCGCGCATGATCGAGGGCCTGACCCAGACCCAGTTCGCCGCGCTCGCCAAGCTTTACGAGGTGGGGCCGTGCTCGCAGAACCACCTCGGCCGGTTGATCTATCTCGACGCCGCCACCATCAAGGGCGTGGTCGACCGGCTGAGCGGGCGCGGTTTTGTGACCGCGCTGGCCGATCCGAATGACCGCCGCCGCCGCGCGGTGGCGCTCAGCGAGCGTGGCCGCCAGGTGACCGAAGCAGCTCAGCTGGCGGCCGCCGAGATTACCGCCGCCACGCTGGCGCCGCTGACCGCGGAAGAACAGCGCCTGGTGGTGCGGCTGTTGAAGAAGTTAGGGTGATTGAGCGGTAAGCGTCCCAGTCTCTCCGGGGGGTGCGTCAAACAACAACGGATGGAGAAACAGATGCGCAAAATACTTGTGGTGGTTGCGATGGCGCTCATGCTCGCCGGCTGCGAAACGGCCCGGCAGGATCGGGTGCTGGGCGGCGCCTTGCTCGGCGCCGCCGGCGGCGGGCTGATCGGCGGGCTGGCCGGCCGATCCGTTGGTGCCGCAGTTGCCGGCGGCGTGATCGGCGCCGCGGCCGGCGCCATCATCGCCGACGCCACCCGGCCGGGCTGGTGTTATTACTACCGGCACCATCGCCGGCACTACGTGCGCTGCCGCTGATCGTCGGCGGATGATTTTCGGATGCCCGGGCCCGCAAGGGTCCGGGCATTCGCTGAAGGTCATGCAGCTATGAGATTGTCAGAGGGGATGCCGGTGTTCAGCGTCGGCAAGGCCACCATTACGCGCATCGAGGAAACCTATCTGCCGTGCTATCCGCTGCGCGACATTTTCCCGGACTTCAGCGACGCGCATCTGGCCAAGCACAAGTCTTGGCTGGCGCCGCACCATTATGAAGCCGAGACCGGCCGCATCAAGCTCTCCGTCCATAGCTGGCTGTTGCAGGTCGGGGCTAAGAAGATCCTGATCGACAGCTGCTGCGGCAACAACAAGGTCAAGCCGGGACGCCCGTTCTGGAACATGCTCAACGTCGATTACCTGGGGCGACTGGCCCGCGCCGGCGCGCGGCCGGAAGAGATCGATCTGGTGATGTGCACGCATCTGCATCACGATCATGTCGGCTGGAACACGCGGCAAAAGGACGGCAAATGGGTGCCGACATTTCCCAACGCCCGTTACGTGTTCTCCAAGCCCGACGTCGATTATTTCTCCAAGATCGACGCAGACCCGAAAGCAGGCCCGGCCGAGCTCGGCACCTTCCGCGAATGTGTGATCCCGATCCTCGAACACGGCCGCGCCGATCTGGTGGAGTGCGGGCCCTACCGGCTCAACGACTTCATCGAGATCGACTCGGCGCCCGGCCATGCGCCGGGCCACGTGTTCTTCAAGCTCGAAAGCAACGGCGCGCGCGCCGCTTTCATCGGCGACGTCTGGCACCACCTGCTGCAGGTCTATTACCCGGACTGGAATTTTCCGAAGAATTCGGACGCCGCGCAGGCGCGCGTCAGCCGGCGAAAGGTGCTTGACTATTGCGCGGCAAGCGGCGCGCTGGTGTTTCCCGGCCATGTCGGAGCGCCGTTTGCCGGCCGCATCGAAGCCGCGCAAGACGGCTACAAGGCGAACTTTCCGGCGACGGGTCGATAGAAAGAATTCGCGCTTGATTGAAGCGTTCTCGGCGGTGTGCCGGCGAGAAGGATTTTCCCCGCGATATCTACCTGACGAATGATTTATTCGAAGTCCCGGCAAGATATTGGAATTATAGGTTTATTTTCTAAATCCACTTGCGGCGTCCCCTCCGAAGCGCATTTCTAAAGCCGGATCGTGTGTTTCCCGCTGTCCGGCGCGGCTGGCCGGTGCAATTCTTGAGGAGGCTTTCGTGGTCAAAATCATTCAGCTCGAGCCGGATATCGCGGTGGCGCCACAGCTCGTCGAAGCCGACTTCGCCGAGATCGCGGCCCGTGGCTTCCGCTCGGTCGTCAATAATCGCCCCGATGGCGAGGCGCCGGATCAGCTGCCGAACGCGCAGGCCGCGGCGGCGGCGCATCGGCACGGGCTCGCGTTTCGCTACCAGCCGGTGAAGAACGCCAGCGCAACCGATGACGATGTCGTCAGTACCTTCGCGCGGCTGATCGACGATCTGCCCGGGCCGATATTGTTCTATTGCCGCACCGGCACACGCTGCACGATTCTGTGGACCCAGGCTGCGGCGTCCCGCCTGGGCGTCGATGCGGCCTTGTCGGTCGCGCGCAACGCCGGCTATGAGTTGGACTTCCTGCGCGACACATTGGCGGAGCGCGGCGACTGGCTCAATGCAACGCCAGCCCGCGTGGCCGAGCCCGCGCTTGCCGCGACGGCGGACCGATAGAGTACGATCGTTTCAGTTTGAATCAGATCGTGCCGCGAGCTCGCTTCACCTCTCCCATAGGGAGAGGTCGGCACGCGAAGCGTGCCGGGTGAGGGGTTACCGCCTATCGAGAGTCATTTACCCCCTCACCCCAACCCTCTCCAGTCGAATGCGGATATATCCGACTTCGACGAAATTAAGTGCCGAACTCGGGTAAACCCGAGTTCGGATGGGGAGAGGGAGCGCGCTGTGCGTGCAGCACCGCTTCAACGCTAGACGATCTTGCTCTAGCACCGTCTAGCGTCAATCTACCCGCCCCCATCAACGCCTTCAACCGCTGCGGCGTGACCGGCAATTGCGTCACCGCACCGGGGCGGCCGAGCGCATCGTCGATGGCCGAGGCAATAGCGGTGCGCGCCGGTACCCGCCACTGTCATCCCTTGTCCATAATCCGTCCTGCCAAGGATGGGCCTCCACCTTGAATGGTTGCTATGGGAGCAATAACGGACAAAGGCCGGCCCGGAGGCTGAATAAATACGCAGCGCTTGACCCGACTGCGACATTGGGTGTGCGTCGCAGCAGTCGAGACAATACTGCGGGTAGGCTCTATGCAGCGCCGGTGAAAGCTGAAAGCCGCGCTAATTCAGCAGCGATTAATCTACATCAATGCAATTAGCGGTTGAAGTGATCCGCTAGCTATGTGAGCATTCGTCAGGGCGACCTATGTCCTTCGTGGGATTTAAGAGGGGGTGGCAATGAAAACGCGACAGGCGCTACTAAGCGTCGCCCTTGGTGTGCTTGTTAGCATTACATCAGTTGTGCCGCACCCAGCGACGGCTGCCACTTATAATATCGATGTGTTTGCTCCTGGGGGTGTGCCAGGCACTGGAGGGGGCACGGAGATTTGGATCACAACTGTTGACCTAGAAGATGCGTACGAAACGCCACTTTACGAATTCCCGGTGGCTGGCACGGTAAACTTTGGAACTGTATCCCTTGGTCCCTTTCTCGCTTGGGACCAATACGGCGATTTCGGCGTTGTAAGCGGCGCGCTTGCCGCTCAGTATGGTGGTTTTCCACCACCCGCTCCTTACACCATTCTCTACAATGTAATTTACGTATGCAACATTAACATACAGCCCACATGTTTTGATGACGTATTTACCCTGTACAGCAACTCGTCGTACAACGTCTATGACTTAGTTTTTCCAGTGCAGGCGGGTGACAGCTTGCAGCTAATTTGGACAGATCCATTTTCCTATTCCCCACCAACGCAAACACCACTCCCGGCCGCCCTCCCACTCTTCGCCTCAGGCTTGGGCGCGCTGGGCCTGCTCGGATGGCGCAGGAAGCGGAAGGCGCAAGCAACCGCCTGATCAAAACACCTGATCGGGTTTCGGAGAGACCGCCGCGAGGCGGTCTTTCTTTTTGCGGTGCATGGTCGTTAATGGCACGTTGCGTCGTTCGCGGCGTTGCAAAAGTTTGGTCGCTTTCGGAGCAAAGTGGACAAACAAGGTCAGCTAGCCTTACCTGCCTCCGCAGCGTTTGACCCATGGCGGACATGGCTCCGGCGCTTCGGTATTGCAATACTGTCTACGCAAAAGTTCCATTTTCACGATTCCTGTGCGTCGCCACAATTTTGTTCGTGCGAAATCCGCACGACTCGATGACAATACAAGCGGGGCTGGGGTGATCTCTTGCGCGGAGAATTGCCCATGAGTCGGTCAAACCCGACGGTGCGACACCAGTTGAACATCACGGCTGCTCGCGATCCGATGGCCCGCCGCGAAATTGTACCCAGTGGTTCAGAAGTGGACGAGCTTCGAGAAGAAAACGCGCAGCTTCGAGAGCTTGTGATTCAGCTGTCAAAAATCGCGATTAGGAACATTGTCGAGCGAAAATAGCAGCGCGTTGTAGGGGCCTCTTGAGAAACTTTTTCAGGGCGTCGGGAATGTGAAGCGCGTCACATTCAACCGTTTTCAAATCTGGCAAGCTAATCACCTTGAAGGTTGTTTCACCTTCTTGTTTCCTCCCCGTACTGCCTCGCATTTGTTGGCGGGGCTTTTTTCATGCGCGCTGACAGAACAAGCTACGTAGTTCTCGCTCATTCCAATCTGGGTGCGCGTCTGCTCCAAGGCGTCCGCTTTCGGTCGCTTTAAGATCGCTATTGGGGGAAAGCGGACATCGCGCTTACGCACCATGCAAAAGCGCTCTGTCGCGTTGGTGTCGCGTGGATCAGTCAATCCACGTAATTAATGTCCTGCCTTGGTAGCGCTTTCAAATCGATCGTCGACTCAAGGGCGCGCACGTTCACAATATCGTTATCGTTCGCTTGGAGTTGGGCGGATGCGGTCGCGGAGCGAAAGTCGCGACTGGATAGGCTTGCGATGGTAAGCACTGCGGCCGAAGCGATTGCGACATAAACGACTTTGCGCATCGGACTCTCCGTTGTCTTGATGGTTGAGATCGACGACCGCAACTGGAAGTAATGGGTACAGCCATTCCGGCATGATGCGGTCACACGGAAGATCGGAGACAAAAATAAAAAGATACGTAAGTACTTGGATGATCTTTTAGATAAATTGAGCCACGTCGGTATTGGCTCCCTTACAGCCCCCTTTTGCAGATTTTTTCTGACGCCGTGAGTGTAGCGGGCTGATCAAAACATCTGATCGGATTTCGGAGAAACCACCGCGAGGTGGTCTTTTTTGTACCCAAGCCACCAGCGCGCATTTCCCTGACGGTCGCGAATGGCACATCGCTGCGTTCGCGGCATATCCGCAGTTTGACCGTTTTCGGGGCGATGCGGACAAACAAGGGCGTCAGCCTTGGCGAGCTCGGCCCTGAATGACTCAGGGCGGCGATAGCATCGCGGTATGTTTTTGTGCGCGCAGGCCCGGAACCCGTCACAAGCCCCGCCGCCGTCGCCCCGCCCGCAGCAACGCCTTCAGCCGCTGCGGCGTGACCGGCAATTGCGTCACCGCGCCGGGGCGGCCGAGCGCGTCGTCGATGGCCGACGCGATGGCCGCGCCCACCGGCGTGATGCCGCCTTCGCCGGCGCCCTTGACGCCGAGCGGATTGAGCGGTGAGGGCGCGTCCTCGGTCACGATCACTTCGACGCCCGGGACCTCGCGCGCGGTCGGCATCAGATAATCCGCGAACGTGACCGACAGCGGTTCGCCGGTGTCGGCGTAGACAAATTCCTCGTAGAGCGCGCCGCCCAGCCCCTGCGCCATGCCGCCCACGATCTGGCCTTCCACCAGCATCGGGTTGACCGCCTTGCCAATGTCGAAGGCGACCCAATAGCGCTCGATGGCGACGCCGCCGGTGTCGGCATCGAGCTTGAGCTGCACCACATGGGCGCCGTAGGGATAGACCATCTGGCTCGATTTGAATTCGGCTTCGGCGCTCAAGCCGTCCTGCGCGGCGGCCAACGCCGCCAGCGACATCGACGGCCCGGGCGTGCCGGTGCGCACGATCTCGCCGTCGACGATGTCGAGCGCGTCGGCCGAGGTCTGCATCAGTTCGGCCGCGGCGGCGAGCGCGGCGTCGCGCAGCTTGACCGCGGCCAGCCGCGTCGCCTCGCCGCACATCACCGTCACGCGCGAGGCAAAGGCGCCCAGCCCCTTGTCGATGCGGTCGGTCTGGCCGTGCACGACCTTGATGCCGGCGTAATCGACGCCCAGCGTCTCGGCGGCAATCTGCGCGATCGCGGTTTCCACGCCTTGCCCGACCGATGCGACACCAGTAACGACCTCGACCGCGCCACTTGGGTTGACGTCGATGCGCACCTTGTCGAACGGACCGAGCCCGCTTTTCTCCACGAACATGGCAAAGCCGGCGCCGACTTTTTCACCGCCGGCGCGCCGGCGCTTCAGATCGCGCTGCAGGACCGGCCAGTCGGCGGCGGTGAGCAGCTTGTCCATCAGCTTGGCGTAGTCGCCGCTGTCGTAGATCAGGCGGGTGCCGAGCGTGCCGAAGCCGAGGTCGTAGGGCATCGCGCTCTTGGGAATCAGGTTGCGGCGGCGGATCTCGATGGCATCGATGCCGGTCCTGGCGGCGATGGCGTCGATCAGCCGCTCGCGCACGAAGGTGGTCTCGTAGCGGCCGGGCGAGCGGTAGGTGCCGCAAGGCGTCTTGTTGGTCAGCCGCATGTGGCCGAGCGCGCGGTAGGCCGGCACCCGGTAGGGGCCGGGCAGCATGGCGGCGGCAAGGTCAGGCACCGTTGCCGCATGGGTCCGAGCATAGGCACCATTGTCATGGAAGAACTCATCCTCGATGCCGAGGATCAGCCCTTCTACGTCGATGGCCGCCCTTATTTTATGGCGTTGCTGGCGCGAGTGGTTGGCCGCGATCAGGTGCTCGCGCCGGTCCTCTATCCACTTGATCGGCTTACGGAATTTCAGCGCGGCGGCGCACACCAGCAGGTCTTCCGGGTACATCTCGCCGCGGATGCCGAAGCCGCCGCCGACATGGCCCTCAAAGAGCTGAACGCTCTCAGGTTTTCGCCCGAACATCAGCGCCAAGCGGTCTCTGTTCCAGTGCGGCACCTTGGCGGCGCCGTGCATTTCGAGGATGTCATGGGCTTCGTCGTAACGTGCTATGGCGCCACGCGTTTCCAGCGGCACGCCGCTGTGACGGCCGATGGAAAGGTCGAGCTCGACGATTGCGTGCGCCGCGCGGAACGCCGCTTCGACGTCGCCCGACGCTTTTTCGATGATCGTCGCTTCGGTGCTGCGCTCCGCATCGAATGGGCCCGGAGGCGCCTCGGCGTCGAGGATGACTGCTAGCGGCTCGATATCGACCGCGACCAGGTCGGCGGCGTCCTCGGCGATGTATTGATCGGCGGCGAACACGGCGGCCACCGGCTCGCCGACATAGCGCACAGTGTCGTTCGCGAGCGCGCTCTGCCGGTAAGGCTCCAGCGCGGTCAGCCCGGTGAGACGAAAGCCAATCGGCGGAATATGCGCGACGTCGGCATAGGTCCATACCGCATGCACGCCGGGTAAGGCGAGCGCGGCGCTGGCGTCGATCTTGCGAAGCTTTCCATGCGCCACCGGCGAACGCACCACGCGCATGTGCCATTGGCCGGCGAAGTTGGTGTCGGCGGCAAAGCGGCCCTGTCCCAGCAGCAGCGGGCGGTCTTCCAGCCGCAGCACCGAACGGCCGATGAATTTTTGCTTTTGCTCGGCCATCGCGATGCCTATTCCACACTCCGCTCGTTCCCGCGCAAGCGGGATTCCAGTGCCATGGTCGCAGCGCCAGCATTTTTCTCCCCTGGGTCCCCGCTTTCGCGGGGACGAGCGGCTGGCAAATTCGCGCGACAAAGACACTACTTCTGCATCTCCTTCGCCCCCGCGCGCACGGCCTTGATGATGTTCTGATAGCCGGTGCAGCGGCAGAGATTGGACGACAGCACGTCGAGCAGGTCTGCGTCGCTGATGTCGGGCTGGCGCTCCAGCACGCCGACCGCCAACATGAGAAAGCCCGGCGTACAGAAGCCGCATTGCAGCCCGTGGTGGTCCATGAAGGCCTGCTGCATCGGGTGCAGGTCGTCGCCATTCGCCAATCCCTCGATGGTGCGGATTTTCTTGCCCGCCGCCTGCACGGCGAACATCAGGCAGGCGCGCACCGGCTCGCCGTCGAGCAGCACCGTGCAGGCGCCGCAGATGCCGTGCTCGCAGCCGATATGGGTGCCGGTCTGTCCGCAGTCCTCGCGGATCGCGTCGGCCAGCGTGCGGCGCGGTTCGACCACGATGGCATGATCGCGTCCATTAATGGTCAGTGTGATGGTGGTCTTCTCGCTCATGCGGCTTTTTCCTTGGCGCGCAGGGCGGCGCGGATACGCTGCGGCGTCGCCGGCATCTCGTCGATCTCAACGCCGAACGGGCTAAGCGCATCATTGATGGCGTTGATCACCGCCGCCGGCGGGCCGATGGCGCCGCCTTCGCCCAGGCCCTTGGCCTTGGTGTTCGACTGTGTGCTCGGCGTCTCCATGTGGTGCAGCTCGATCGGCGGGATCTCGTGCGCGGTCGGCGGCATGTAGTCGGCCAGCGTCGAGGTGAGGATGTTGCCGGTGTCGTCGTAGATGATCTCCTCCAGCAGCGCGTTGCCGATGCCCTGCGCGATGCCGCCATGCACCTGGCCGTCGGCGATCATCGGATTGATGATGCGGCCGGCGTCCTCCGCCGCCACGTAGCGCTCGATTGCCGTGCGCCCGGTCTCCACGTCCACTTCGACCAGCGCGATATGGCAGGCGTTGGAAAAAGTGCCGGACGGATCGTAGCTGCCGGTCTCGGTCAGGCCCGGCTCGATCTCGCCCTTGAATTTGTGCGTCTGGGTGTAGGCCTCGCGCGCCATCTGCGCCACGGTGATCGAACGGTCGGTGCCGGCGATCTTGGCTTCGCCGTCTTCCAGCACGATGTCGTCGTGCGCCGCCTCCAGCAAGTGGCTGGCGATCCTGATCAGCTTGGCGCGCACCTTCTTGGCGGCGATGAGCGACGCACCGCCGGCGATCACCAGCGATCGGCTGGCGAAAGTGCCCCAGCCGTAGGGCGTGTTGTCGGTGTCGCCGTGGATTACCTTTATGAGTTGCGGCGCTACGCCAATCTCGTCGGCGATGATCTGGGCGAGGGCGGTGTGCAAGCCCTGGCCGTGCGGCGAGGCGCCGATGCGCGCCTCCACGCAGCCGGAGGGATCGATGCTGATGATCACCGTTTCCCAGCCGGGCACGATCTCGGCGCCGCGCGCGGCGAAGGCCGCGCTGCCATAGCCGGTGCGCTCGGAGAAGGTGGCCAAGCCGATGCCGAGATAGCAGCCCTTGGCGCGCGCTTGCCTCTGCCGCGCGCGGAAGGCCGGCACGTCCACCGCCTTCACCGCCATTTCCAGCGTCTGCTTGTAGCTTGCCTGGTCGAACACCAGCCCGGTCACCGAGATGTAAGGGAATTTGTCAATCAGGTTGCGGCGGCGGATGTCGATCGGATCGAGCCCGAACGCCGCCGCTCCCTTGTCCATGGCGCGCTCGAGCACGAAGGTGAGAACGGGACGCGACACGCCGCGATAGGGCGCCATGGTGCAGGTGTTGGTGACGACGCCGCGGGCGCGGCAGGAATAGGCGCGGAAGTCGTAAGGCCCGGGCATCTCGGCCATGGCCATCAGCGGCTCGACGCCGCAGGTGGTGGGAAAGCAGGAATAGGCGCCGACATTGGCGGCGACCTCGGA
>Ga0307436_1000413_pt1 | contig 19995 bp, 19 predicted proteins | sample SalMarWE160440MG_FD_202513 | JGI IMG/M metagenome (GOLD analysis project Ga0307436, IMG submission 202513) | Salt marsh sediment microbial communities from the Plum Island Ecosystem LTER, Massachusetts, United States - WE1604-40 | ecosystem: Environmental > Aquatic > Marine > Intertidal zone >...
GAGCGCGACATCGTCGGCGACGGTCGCCGCCAGCCGCGGTCCCGCCGGCGTCCAGCCGAGCAGCACCGCCTCCTCGCCTTTGACGCCGAGCCGCTCGCCCTCGCTCGCCGCGAACAGGGGGTCGAGCGATTTGACGAGCGGCTGGGCGCCGCGCAACAGGTAGAACCGCGCGGCCGGGTCGGCGAGGGCGCGTGGCGTCGCGTCGGCGGCGCGGCCCTCGCTCCGCCGCTCGATGCGGTTGCCGGCGAAGCCGGTGAAGGCGCTCGCTTCGATTTCGGGAAGGCCGTCGAACATGTTCGCCATCGTGTCTGGTCCCGGACCGACACGGCCGGACAGGCAAGTGTAGCGCGTCCGGCGGCGTCCGGGCGAGCCGGTCGCAGGTCGCACGCGGATGGTATCATCCGACAGAATCGCTATCGCTTCGGGACGGGGAATGGCAGCGTGCGAACCGGTCTTCTCGTTCTCGCCGGCGTGGTCGCGCCGCTCATCTACGCCGCCGCGGTGATCCTCGGCGGCTGGCTGACGCCCGGCTACAGCCATCTCGCCCAGCCGGTGAGCGCGCTCATCATGGCGCGCGCGCCGGCGGCCACGGTCCTCCAGCCGCTGTTCACCCTCTACAACGCCCTGCTGATCGCTTTTGCCTTCGCCCTTGCCGGCGCCTTGCGCGGGCACGGACGGGTCCTCACCCTGCTGGTGCCTGCGCTTCTCGTCCTCATCGGCCTCGCCGGCATTCTCATGCTCGTCTACCCGATGGAACGGCCCGGCGCACCGCTCACCTATTTCGGCAAGGTCCACCTGTGGCTCGCCGCCACAATCTCGGTCGCCTCGCTGCTGGCGGTGCTCTTCTGCGGACTGGCGCTGCGCCGCGATCCGTTATGGCGGCGGTTTTCCGGCTATTCGCTGATTTCCTTCATCGTCATGTTCTTCGCCGCCGCCTTCGCCGGCCTCGCCGCCGCCCGCCTGTCCGGCGTCATGGGACTGTGGGAGCGCCTGACCGTGGCCGCCTTCCTGCAATGGGTGTTCGTGCTGGCGCTGGTGCTCGGTTTCCGCCGCCCGCCGGCGCGCTGAATGGTCATGGCTTGCGGCGGCCGCGCCCTTGTCGCCGGTGCCGGTCGTTATGATATGGTCGGTCGGGAAGCTGGCGGCGGACGTGCCGCTCGGTGAACCGGGTCAGGTCCGGAAGGAAGCAGCCCTAACGAGTTTCGGCGCGGGTTGCCTGCCAGTTTCCCACCTCCGCCAATCAGTAGGGGAACCGGGGCCCGAGCGACCGTTGACGATGGACGGCACCGATCACGACCGCGACGCCGGCGCGCCCTATCGGGTGCTCGCGCGCAAATATCGCCCGCAGAGCTTCGTCGATCTGGTCGGCCAGGAGGCGATGGTGCAGACCCTCACCAACGCCTTTCGTCTCGGACGCATCGCCCAAGCCTACATGCTCACCGGCGTGCGCGGCGTCGGCAAGACCACCACCGCCCGCATCCTCGCCCGCGCCCTCAACTATTCCGTCCCCGGCAAGGTCGATGCGCCGACCCTCGACATGCCCGAGCCCGGCGAGCATTGCGCCGCCATCATGGAAGGCCGCCACGTCGACGTCATCGAAATGGATGCCGCCTCCCACACCGGCATCGACGACATCCGCGAGATCATCGAGGCGGTGCGCTACAAGCCGGCGATCGCCCGCTACAAGGTCTACATCATCGACGAGGTGCACATGCTGTCGAAGCAGGCCTTCAACGGTCTGTTGAAGACGCTGGAAGAGCCCCCGCCCCACGTCAAGTTCATCTTCGCCACCACCGAGGTGAGGAAGGTCCCGGTCACCATCCTGTCGCGCTGTCAGCGCTTCGACCTGAGACGGATCGAAGCCGCCCGTCTGGTCCAGTTGATGCGTGACATCACCGTCAGAGAGTCGATCACCGTCGACGAGGCGGCCCTCACCATGATCGCGCGCGCGGCGGAGGGCTCGGCCCGCGACGCGCTCTCCCTCCTCGACCAGGCGATCGCCCACGCCGCCGGTGGCGTGGCGGCCGACGAGGTGCGTCTGATGCTGGGTCTCGCCGACCGCGGCCTCACCATCGATTTGTTCGAGGCGGTGATGGCTGGCGACGTCGCCGCTGCCCTTCGCGGGCTCAAGCAGCTTTACGATGTCGGCGCCGATCCGGCGGTGGTGCTGGAAGACCTCGCCACCTTCACCCACGCCGTCACCCGGCTCAAGCTCGCCGTCGCCGACGCCGCCGATGACGTGCTGAGCGAAGACGAACTCAAGCGGGGCCGCATCCTCGCCGACAAACTGTCGCTGCGGGCCCTTGCCCGCGCCTGGCAGATGCTCTTGAAGGGCATCGACGAGACGCGCGCCTCACCTCGTCCTCTCGCCGCCGCCGACATGGTGATCGTGCGGCTTGCCCATGTCGCTGATCTGCCTACCCCCGACGAGGCGCTGCGCCTGCTCGCCGGCGAGAGTGCTGCCGCGCCGGCGCCGCCGCCGTCCGGCTCTGCGCCATCCGGCGACCAGCGCACGCGCATGACGGCGGCCGGCGGCCAGGCCCGCTCCGCGCCACGGCCACAACCTGCTGCGTCCCGCGCCGAACCAGCACTCCGCCTGGAATCGTTTACCGACGTGGCCGCCCTCGCCGGCGAGAAACGCGACCTCAAGCTCAAGCATGCCCTTGAGACCGCCGTCCGCCCGGTTCGCTTCGAGCCCGGCCGCATCGAAGTGGCGCTGACCGACGACGCCTCACCAGACCTTGCCGGCGAGCTGTCCAGGCGACTTGAAGAATGGACCGGCCAGCGCTGGATGATCGCCGTCGCCCGCGATGGCGGCGAACCGACGCTCGCCGAGGCGAGGCGCGCCGCCCGCGCCCGTCTCGTCGACGATGCCCGCTCCGATCCGGTGGTGGCGGCCGTGTTCGACCGTTTTCCCGGTGCCGAGATCGTCGATGTGCGGGTGCGAGCGGACGAGTCCGCAGCGACCCCGCCGGCGGAAGACGCACCGGGTGCCGACGAGCCGGTCGAGGAGGATTAGTCACATGGCAATGGGCGATCTCATGGGCATGATGAAGCAGGCCAAGGAGTTGCAGGCCAGAATGGAGGCGATGCAGGCCGAGGTCGCCGCCCTCGAGGTCGGCGGCAGCGCCGGCGCCGGTCTCGTCAACGTCACCATGAACGGCAAGGGCGAAATGAAGGCGATCAGGATCGACCCCTCGCTGCTCAAGCCCGACGAGGCGGAAATTCTCGAGGACCTGGTCATTGCCGCCGTCAACGATGCCCGCGCCAAGGCCGAAGCCGCGCTCGCCGACAAGATGCGCGAGATGACCGGCGGCCTGCAGTTGCCGCCGGGCATGAAGCTGCCCTTCTAGGCCCTCCATGGCTGCCAGCCGCGTCGCCGTCGTTTCCGGTGCCTCCGGCGGCATCGGCCGCGCCCTGGCGCAAGGGTTCTTGGCCGCCGGGCACCAGGTCATCGGCGTTGATCGCGCTGCAACCGATTGGTCGCCCGAGAATTTCCGGGCCGTTCGGCTCGATGTCACCGATGGCCAAGCGGTGGCGGCCTTCGGCGCAGGCCTCGAGCGCGTGGACGTTCTGGTCAACGCCGCCGGCGTGCTGCGCCGTCACCGGGAGCTCGATCCGGCGACCTTCGTCGAAGTGGTCGACACCAACCTCGTCGGCACCATGCGCCTTTCGGTTGCCTGTCACCCGGCTCTCGCCGCGGCGCGCGGCGCCGTCATCAACGTCGCGTCCATGTACGCCTATTTCGGCGCCCCCCACGCGCCGGCCTATGCCGCCTCCAAGGGCGCCGTCGCCCAGTTCACCCGCTCCCTCGCCGTCGCCTGGGCGGGCGAGGGCATCCGCGTCAACGCGCTCGCCCCCGGCTGGATCGAAACGGCGATGACCGAGGGGGCGCGTGCCGACGAGGAACGCGCCCGCATGGTTCTCGCCCGCACGCCGATGGGTCGCTGGGGCGAACCGAGCGATCTGGTCGGGCCGGCCCTGTTCCTGGCAAGCGGTGCTGCCGGTTTCGTCACCGGAGTGGTGCTGCCGGTCGACGGCGGCTATCTGGTCGCCTGAAGGAGGACCGTCCGTGCCCGTGCCGCCCCGCGATCCCGACCCGCACCTGCCGTATCAGCTGGCGATGCCGGCGGAGGCGGCTGCCGACCTGGTCGTCGCGCCGATCCTGCCCGAAGACGACCGCATCTGGGTGCCGCAGGCCGACCATGTCTGGTTCCGGCCGCTATGCCTCAGTGCCTCGCAGGGCTACTGGGTGAACCTGCTCAGGGTCGCCCGCGGCGGCATCGTCTCCCGCCACCGCCACACCAACCCGGTGCACGGCTACGTCCTCAGGGGCCGCTGGCACTATCTTGAGCACGACTGGGTTGCCGAGGAGGGCGGCTACGTCTACGAACCGCCCGGCGAAACCCACACCCTCGTGGTGCCGGATGACGTCGCCGAGATGATCACGCTGTTTCAGGTGAACGGTCTCATGCTGTACGTCGATGCCTACGGCAAGGCGCTCTCCTACGAGGACGTGTTCACCAAGATCGACATGTGCCGCCGCCACTACGCCGCCTGTGGTCTCGGCGGTGACTATGTCGACCGCTTCATCCGTTGACGGCGATGGCCCGTTCGGCTGCCGGTCCCGAGATCGAGCGTCTGATCCAGCTTCTCGCCAGGCTGCCCGGCCTTGGTCCGCGTTCGGCAAGACGCGCCGCGCTCCATCTGGTCAAGAAGAAGGACGAGCTGCTGGCGCCGCTTTCCCAGGCGATGGCCGTCGCCGCCGAAACGGTAGTGGTCTGCTCGACCTGCGGTAATGTCGATACGCGCGATCCCTGCACCATCTGTTCCGATCCTCGCCGCGACCAGTCGACCATCATCGTGGTGGAGGATGTCGCCGATCTGTGGGCGCTGGAGCGGGCGGGCGCCATCAATGCCCGCTACCACGTGCTCGGCGGCGCGTTGTCGCCGCTCGACGGCGTCGGGCCGGACGAGCTCGCCATCGACAAGCTCGTTCGCCGGGTCGCCGCCGGCGGCATCGGCGAGGTGATCCTCGCCGTCAACGCCACCGTCGAGGGCCAGACCACCGCCCACTACATCATGGACCGCCTGGTCGGCAGCGGCGTCAAGGTCACCCGTCTCGCCCACGGGGTTCCGATCGGCGGTGAACTCGACTATCTCGACGAAGGCACGTTGGCCGCGGCGCTCAGGAGCCGCGCGCCGTTCTGAGGGGCGACCGATGGTCAAGAAGGTCCTGGCCGACATCCACCGTTACTGGTTCGGCGAGCTGAAATCGCCGGCGGATACCGTCGCCGAAGGAAAACGCCAGATGTGGTTTCGCCGCTCCGCTGAGACCGACGCCTACATCCGTGACACCTTCGGCAAGTATCTCGCCGCCGCGGTCGCGACCGAGTGGGAGGTGGGCAACCTTTCCCGCGAGGAACAGGTCGCGCTGGTGCTCCTGTTCGATCAGTTTCCGCGCAACATCTTTCGCGACAGCGGCGAGGCCTACGCCCACGACGAGCGGGCACGGGCGATCGCCCGCCGGCTGATCGAGGCCGGCCTCGAACGCTTCCATCCCGAGGAGCGCCCGTTCGTCCTGATGCCGTTGATGCACAGCGAGGATCCGGCCGACCAGGACCGTTCGGTGCTGCTGTTCGCACTCGAGGCGGTCACCGCGGCCGACAGCAACCGTGAAGGCCGCCGCTCGTCCCTCGACTATGCCACCAGGCACCGCGATGTCATCCGCCGGTTCGGTCGCTTTCCTCATCGCAACGAGGAGCTTGGCCGCGCGTCCACCGCCGAGGAAACCGAATTCCTCAAAACCGGCCGCGGCTTCTAGCAGTGGCGGCGACGCTCAGGCGCCGCTGGCACGGCCGAACGGTAACTCCGCGGCCGCGCCGGCAGGGGTTTGATCCCGTTGCGGCGACGTTTGCACGGCCGTCTCGCCGGCGTCGTCGAATTCGACCGCTTCGATCTTCTGACCGCGGCCGCTGACCTTCTTGGTCGAGATCAGGATGTCCTCGATGTCCTTGTTGGCCTGGCCGAAGTGCATCTGCAGCTTGCGCACCCGCTCATCGAGACGGCCGACGTCCTCCATCATCCGGATGACCTCCTCGCGGATGACGTGAGCCTGCTCGCGCATGCGCTGGTCGCGCAACAGCGACAGCACGACCTGAATCGACAGCATCAGCAGTGACGGCGACACCACCACCACCCGCGCCCGGTGGGCCCGCTGCACCACGTCCTCGAAGTGCTCGTGGATGTCGGCGAAGATCGATTCCGACGGCACGAACATGAAGGCGGTGTCCTGGGTCTCGCCGGGCACGAGATAGCGCTCGGCGATGTCCTGGATGTGCTTGACGGTGTCGCGGCGGAACTGGGCCTCAGCGGCCTTGGCTTCCTCCGGCGTCGCCGCCGAGCGCATGGCGTTCCACGCTTCCAGCGGAAACTTGGCATCGACCACCAGACTGGGGCCACCATCCGGAAACAGGATCAGACAGTCCGGCCGCGTGCCGTTGCCGAGGGTTGCCTGGAACCGGTAGGCGCTCGTCGGCAAGGCGTCGCGAATGATCGCCTCCATGCGAGCCTGACCGAAGGCGCCGCGCGTCTGCTTGTCGGCCAAGATGTGTTGCAGCTCGACCACCTGGGTCGACAACGCCGTTATGGTCTGCTGCGCCTTGTCGATCACCGCTAGCCGCTCGCCAAGCTGGGCGAGGCTCTCGACGGTATTGCGCGTCGTCTCGTTCATCGATTGGCCGATGCGATGGCCGAAACCGTCCAGCCGCTCGCTGAGGCCGCGCACGTGACCGGTGATTTCGCCCTGGGCGCGGATGAGGGCGGCGAGGCGGGCGTCCATCTCGCCCGTGCCGGCCGCCTCGGCCTCCTCTGCCCGCCGCGCCGCCCGCCGCCAGGCGGCCACCGCCATGACCAGCAGAAGGAACAGCGCCAGAGCCGCGGCGGCGAATAGCACCTCACCACCGGTGAGGGTGTAGGCACCGAATCGGTAAACGTGGTCGACCATGGCGCCAGACTAGCCCGATTCGCCGCCAATGGATCAAAACAGGAACAATTCGGCCGGCTAGCCAGCGTCGCCGCCGTCCCCGGGCGGTTTCTTATGTCGCGGCCGGCGCCGGTAGCCGGTCCTGCGCTCGACCAGGCGCGGGCGGTATTTGCCTTCGCCCAAGGCGCGGGCAAAGGGGTTGCGTCGTAATCGGCGGCCAAGCGGCCGCTTCGCTTTCCTCGCCATCGCCCACGTCCCGCCGTTGACCGGGCGGTTCCGGTTCCATATCTGAAGCCCGTGGCGAAACTCGATATCATCACCCTTCCCGATCGCAAGCTCCGCATGAAGAGCGCCCCCGTCGAGCGGATCGACGACGACGTGCGGCGTTTCCTCGATGCGATGCTGGAGACCATGTACGCTGCGCCCGGGATCGGGTTGGCCGGTGTTCAGGTGGGGACGCCACGCCGCATGGTGACCGTCGACGTCGCCCAGCGCGAGGACGAGAACGCCGAACCCAACCCGCTGTTCCTGATCAATCCCAAGGTCTTGTGGTCGTCGGACGAGCGCGCCACCGGCGAGGAGGGCTGCCTGTCGATTCCGGACTATTTCGCCGAGGTCGAACGTCCGGCGAGGGTGCGCGTCGCATACCTCGATCGCGACGGCAAACCGCAGGAGATCGACGCGAACGGCATCTTGGCGGTGGTCATCCAGCATGAGATCGATCACCTCAACGGCAAGCTGTTCATCGACTATCTGTCGAAACTGAAGCGTGACATGGTGATCAAGAAGTTCACCAAGCAGCAGCGGCTAGGTCCGAAGCCGGCAGTGCTTTAGCCGCGTCATGGTTTTGCGCGTCGTCTTTTTCGGCACCCCCGAGTTCGCCGTTCCCACCCTCACCGAAATCGTCGGCCAGAGCCATGAAGTCGCCGCGGTCTACACCCAGCCGCCGCGGAGCGCCGGCCGCGGCCTGGCCGGGCGTCGCTCGCCGGTTCACGAGACCGCTGCCCGCTTCGGCCTGTCGGTGGTGACGCCGGCGAGCCTGAAGGCGCAAGAGGAAGCGGCGAAATTGATCGCGCTCGCCCCCGACGTCGTCGTCGTCGTCGCCTACGGCCAGATTCTGCCGAAGTCCTTCCTCGCTGCGCCGCGTCAGGGCTGCCTCAACCTTCACGCCTCGCTGTTGCCGCGCTGGCGCGGTGCGGCGCCGATCGCCCGCGCGATCATGGCCGGCGACGACGAGACCGGCGTCGCGGTGATGCGCATGGAGGAAGGGCTCGACACCGGTCCGATCGCGATGACGGAGAGCGCCGCCATCGGCCCGGATGTCACGGCCGGGGAGATGTCACAAGAACTGGCGCCCCTCGGCGCCGATCTGATGGTGCGGGCGCTCGCGGCGCTCGAGCGTGGCGCGCTCACCTTCACGCCGCAGGCGCAAGACGGCGTCACCTATGCCCGCAAGATCGGCAAGGAGGAGACCCGCATCGACTGGTCGCGACCGGCACCCGACGTGCACAATCACATCCGCGGGCTTTCGCCCGAGCCAGGCGCGTGGTTCGAGGCCGACCTCGGCAAGGGACCGGAGCGGGTGAGGGCGCTCCGCTCCCATTTGGTCGCGGTTGGCCCCCCACCGCTGGCGCCTGGCTGGAGCCGGGAGACCGGGCCGCTTCCCGGAGGCCTTGTTGATGACCACTTCACCGTCGCCTGTGGTGAGGGCGCCGTGCGATTGGCCCGCGTCCAACGAGCCGGCAAAGTGCCCCTGACCGCGGCCGATTTCCTCCGTGGCCTTCACACGCCGCTGAGCCGGGTTGACTGATGCCCCGCTTCAAGCTGGTGATCGAATACGACGGCCGACCGTTCGTTGGCTGGCAGCGCCAGGAGAACGGTCGCTCGGTCCAGCAGGCCCTTGAGGAAGCGGTCGCCGGCTTCTCGGGCGAGACGGTCGTCGTCAAGGGCGCCGGCCGCACCGATTCCGGCGTCCACGCGCTGGGCCAGGTCGCCCACATCGACCTCAAACGGGCCTGGCCGGCCGAGACCGTGCGCGACGCGGTCAACGCCCACCTGCGGCCCGAACCGATCGCGATCCTGTCGGCGACAATGGTCGCCGATGATTTCGACGCGCGCTTTTCCGCAGTCCGGCGCCACTATCTCTATCGGATCAGCGAACGGCGGGCGCCGCTCGCTCTCGATCGCGGCCGTGCCTGGTGGGTATCGGCGCCGCTCGACGTCGAGGCGATGCACGCCGCCGCCCAGAGCCTTGTTGGCAAGCACGACTTCACCACTTTTCGCTCAGCCGAATGTCAGGCCCGTTCCCCGGTCAAGACCCTCGACCGGCTCGAGGTCACACGCGAGGCGGGCGAGGTGCTGGTGAGAGCCAGCGCCCGCTCGTTCCTGCACAATCAGGTCCGCTCGATGGTCGGGTCACTGAAGAAGGTGGGTGACGGCTCGTGGCCGGTCGCCGCCGTCGGCGAGGCCCTGGTCGCGCATGATCGCGCCCGCTCGGGTCCGGTCGCGCCGGCCGAGGGGCTGTATCTCGTGGCCGTCGACTATTAGATCGAGATGTCGACGCCGAACAGGCGCCCGATCAGCCGGGCGAGGCCGAGGCTCACCAGGAAGTCGAGAACGACGAATCCGATCGCCGCATCGACGCCGACCCCTAGCGCCCGCCGCGCGATCAGGTAGCTGAAGCGCAGGGCGATCGCGAGGGCAAGGACCGACGGAATGAGGAGCGCCTGAGGGCTTACCAGGCCCGAAAGATCGGCAAGTGCGATCGCGGCAAACGGCAGCACGATCAGCACCGTCGACCAGTTGCGGGCAACCACGTAGAGGGGATAACCGCGTCGGATGCCGAGGAAAGAAGCCAGCGCCGCCAGCAACAGCGGTAGCGCGATCCAGTCGAGAGCAAGCGTCAGCCATTTGGCCGCCATGAACGCCGCCTCGTTGAACGGTTCGTCGGCTGTCGTCCCGGCGGCGAGGTCGGCACGGTCGGCAAACACGGTCACCGCATAGGCCGGCACCACCAGGATGATCGCCTGGAAGGATCGCCAGAAGCCGCCGTAGCTGGCGTCGAACAGGCGCATGGCGTTCGGCCGGTCGAGGAACACCAGCCACGCGGCGTTGAGCGAACGGACAATGTCGTCACGGCTGATCATGGTCGTCCCGATGCAAAGTAACGTTCAAGGAAGCGGCCGTAGATCGTGGTGAGGTGGTTCAGGTCGGCGATCGACACATGCTCATCGGTTTGGTGCATGGTCTCGCCAACGAGGCCGAACTCGACCACCGGGCAAACGTCCTTGAAGAAGCGGGCGTCGGAGGTGCCGCCGCCCGTCGACCGCTCAGGCGTCACTCCGGTCGTTTCTTCGATCGCGGCGGCAAGGAGGTCGACCAACGCACCCGGCCGGGTGAGGAACCAGTCGCTGGCGCCCGGTGCGACGGTGAACTCATACGATGTATCACCGGCGGCTGCGGCGACCTCGCCACGCAGTCGCGCTTCCAGCGTTGCCGCCGACCAATTGTCGTTGAAGCGGACGTTGAGCCTTGCCGAAGCGGCGTCGGGAATGACGTTGAAGGCGGGATTGCCTACGTCGACGCTGGTGATTTCGAGGCGCGAGGGTGTGAAATCGCCGCTGCTGGTGTCGAGAGTCAGCCCGCTCAAGCGGTCCAAAATCCTCATGAGCCGCGGAATCGGATTGTCGGCGCGCTCGGCGTAGGCGACGTGTCCCTGGCGGCCTGCGACGCGGATGGTCGCCGACAGGCTGCCGCGCCGACCGACCTTGATCGTATCGCCGAGCCGCTGGCGTGAGGTCGGCTCGCCGACGATCGCCGCGTCGAAGCGATGACCATCGGCAAGCGCCGCGGCGATCAGTTTGCGCGTGCCGTTGATCGCCGGGCCTTCTTCGTCGCCGGTAATGGCAAGCGACAGCGTTCCGACGGCAGGCGCATCACCGTCGAGGAATGCGAGGGCGGCAGCCACGAAACAAGCGATTGCTCCTTTCATGTCGACGGCCCCGCGTCCGTAAACCTGTCCGTTAGCCACCTCGGCGGCGAACGGCGGGAACCGCCAGCGGTCCTCGTTGCCCGGCGGCACCACGTCAGTGTGGCCGGCAAAAACCAGATGAGGCGCGCCACGGCCGATCGAGGCGAAAAGGTTGTCGACGTCGGGCGTGCCCTCGCTGGTGAAGGTCTTGCGCGCGACTTTGAAACCGGCGGTGGCAAGGACTTGGGCGAGATAGCTCTGCGCGCCGCCATCGGCCGGCGTCACCGAGCGGTACGCGATGAGCGCCTTCAGCAGTGCGACCTGATCGGGCGGTTGGATCATGCCTCGGACGATCGGGGGACGGCCAGCTTGGGCGGGTTTAGCGATCTCCACCGGCAAGCGTCAATGTCGCCAGCAGTGCTTGGCCGCACCGGCGGGATGCGCTTAATCCCTGAGCAATTCGTTTACTGCGGTCTTCGCCCGTGTCTTTTCGTCGACCTTTTTGACGATGACGGCGCAGTAGAGCGATGGACCCCACGCCTCGCCGGGCAGCGGCTTGCCGGGCAGACTGCCCGAAACCACCACCGAATAGGGCGGGATCTTGCCCATGTGTATCTGGCCGGTTTCGCGATCGATCACTTTGGTCGAGGCGCCGATGAAGACCCCCATGGAGATAACCGAGCCTTCCCCGACGATGACCCCCTCGACCACCTCCGAGCGAGCGCCGATGAAGCAGTTGTCTTCGATGATGGTGGGGCCGGCCTGCAATGGCTCCAGCACGCCGCCGATGCCGACACCGCCGGAAAGATGGCAGTTCTTGCCGATCTGGGCGCAGGAGCCGACGGTCGCCCAGGTATCCACCATGGTTCCCGAATCGACGTAGGCGCCGACGTTGACGAAGGCCGGCATCAGCACCACTCCGGGCGCGATGTAGGCCGACCGGCGCACCACGCAGTTGGGCACCGCACGAAAGCCGGCGCGGGCGAAATCGACGTCGCTCCAGGCGGCAAACTTGGACGGGACCTTGTCCCACCAGCCGCCGCCCCCCGGGCCGCCGCTGATCGTCGTCATCGCATTGAGCCGGAACGACAGCAGCACCGCCTTCTTGAGCCACTGGTTGACCGTCCACGCGCCGTCCTTCTTTTCGGCCACACGCGCCTCGCCGCGGTCGAGCAGCGCCAATGCCTCATCGACCGCCTCGCGGACGGTGCCGGTGGTTTTGGCGTCCATCTCGTCGCGACGCTCGTAGGCCGCTCCGATGGTCGCCTGCAGGCTGGTATCGACGTCGCTCATCTCACTCATCCATGTGCGCCGATCCTACCGCCTCGTCGTCGCCGCCAGCACGTCTTCGAGGAAGCCGGTGAGATCGTCGGTGAGAAAATCGATGTGGGCGCCGTCGCGACCTTCCAGCTCCCAATCCTCGTGAAACACCTCGCGGGTGCCGGCCGGGACCACCAGCACCGTGGTCATCCCGAGCGCCTGCGGCTCGATGAGATTGCGCGCCAGGTCCTCGAACATCGCCGCCGTCTTGGCCGTGACCCCGGTCTTGGCAAGGAACCGGTCGTAGGTCTCCCGGTTGGGCTTCGGCAGCAGTTCCGAGCGCACGATGTCGAAGATGTCCTCGAAGTGACCGGTGACGCCGAGCCGCTCGGCGACCTTTTCCGCGTGCGCCCGCGAGCCGTTGGTGAGGATGAACTTGCGGCCCGGCAACCTGCCGATCGCCGCCGCCAGTCGCGGGTTCGCCTCGACCGGCGAATGGTCGATGTCGTGGACGTATTCGAGAAAGTCGTCAGGCAGGATGCCATGCTCCTCCATCAGTCCGCGCAAGGTGGTGCCGTAGCGCCGGTAGTAATCCTTCTGGATTCGCTGGGCCTCCTCCGGGCCAAGATTGAGCAGCCGCTGTACGTAGTCGCGAATACGCGTATCGACCTGACGGAAGAGATCAGTATGGCGCGGGTAGAGGGTGTTATCGAGATCGAACACCCAGCCGTCGACGGCGGCGAACGGCGACAGGTCGTCCGCCGCGGCCGGCGACCGTGGCGAAGGGACGTTCATGGCTTTATCAGGGTGCCGGCGCCGTGGTCGGTGAACAGTTCGAGCAGCACGGCGTGCGGCGTGTTGCCGTTCAGAATGACCACGCCCGCGACGCCATGCGCCAGCGCCTCCATGCACGTCTCGACCTTGGGGATCATGCCGCCCGATATGGTGCCGTCGGCGATGAGCTGACGCGCGTCGGCAACCGTCATTTGCCGGATCAGCCTGCCGTTGCCGTCGAGCACCCCGGCCACGTCGGTCAGGAACAACAGGCGCGTCGCGTCGAGCGCGCCGGCGACGGCACCGGCGAAGGTGTCGGCGTTGACGTTGTAGGTGAGGCCGTCGTCGCCGGGCGCGACTGGCGCGATCACCGGGATGAGGCCGGCGCCGAGCACCATGTCGATCACCGCACGGTTGACGTGCTTCGGCTCGCCGACGAACCCGAGGTCGACCACCTTCTCGATGTTCGAATCGGGGTCCTTGACCGTGCGCGTCACCTTCTCGGCGAACACCATATTGCCGTCCTTGCCCGACAGGCCGACCGCCTTGCCGCCCTCGGCGTTGATCGCCATGACGATCTCTTTGTTGATCGAGCCGGCCAGCACCATCTCGACCACCTCGACGGTACGCTGGTCGGTGACCCGCAGCCCGCTGCGGAACTCCGACTTGATGCCCAGCAGCCCGAGCATCTCGCCGATCTGCGGTCCGCCGCCGTGCACCACGACCGGTTTCACCCCGGACGTCTCCAGCAGCGTTATGTCGCGGGCGAACGCCTTGGCAAGGTCGGCGTCGCCCATGGCGTGCCCGCCGTACTTCACCACCACCACCTTGTCGTCGTAGGTGAGCATGTAGGGCAGCGCCGCCGAGATCAGGCGCGCCCGCTGGATGGCGTCGATTGTGTCCCGATCGGTGGTGTCGTTCATGGCGACGGCCTTTCGGCAGGGGCTGGTTCTATACCGGGTTTGTGCCGGGCGGACAAACCAGGGAAGCCGGCGGACCACCGCCGCCGCTCACGACACGACCAGAGGAGTCTAGGCCGCTGCCGACGCGCCGACCAACGCGGCGATTTCGCCCCTCAGGGTGTCGAGGCCCAGGCCGGTTACCGCCGAAGTGGCGACGACCATGGGATGTGCGGCCGGGCGCCTGGCGACCGCCCGGGCCGTTGCGGCGGTCGTCTGTTCGAGTGCCTCGGGCTTCAGCTTGTCGCATTTGGTCATGACGATCTGGTAGGACACCGCCGCCTTGTCGAGAAGGTCGAGCGCGGCCAGGTCGTTGGGCTTGAGCCCGCGGCGAGCATCGACCAGAACGTAGACCCGACGCAGGTTGGCGCGGCCGGCGAAATAGTCGAACACCGCGCGCTGCCAGGAAGCGGCCTCCTTCTTCGCCGCGCGCGCGTATCCGTAACCCGGCATGTCAACGATGGTCAGTCCCGCGTCGGCCCCAAAGAAGTTGAGCTGACGTGTCCGACCGGGCGTGTTGGACGTCCTTGCCAGGGCTCCTTGGCCGGTGAGTGCGTTGATCAGCGAAGACTTGCCGACATTGGAACGGCCCGCGAAGGCGACCTCAATATTGTCTGCCGCCGGCAGCCCGACGAAGGCAGTCGCGGCGGCAATGAACCGCCACGGTCTGGCGAACAGAACGCGTCCGGCTTCACGTCGAGCGGCGGCGACTGGCTCGGCCATGGCCTCTTTCCCTCGGCCGCGCGCGGCATCACAGGGCAGCCGGTCAGCCTCTTGCCTTGGCGCCGGCTTTTCTCGGCTTGACCTTGCCGTTTGCCTTCTTGGCCTTGCGCGGTGTCTGTGGTTCGACCGACTCGGTGTCGTCTTGCGGCTGGCCCGGGGGCGGCTTGGCCGACGTCGCCATTGCGGATTTGGCCCGCGAGCTTCGTCGGAACGTGCCCGTGATGTTGCCGAGAAGATCCACATCGACGCCCTGCCGCCGCATGATGATGTACTGCTGGGTGACCGACAGCGTGTTGTTCCATGCCCAATAGATGACCAGTCCGGCCGGAAACTTGGCGAGCATGAAGGTGAAAATGACGGGCATCCACGTGAACAGGATCGCCTGGGCCGGGTCCGGCGGCGTGGGATTGAGCTTCATCTGCACGAACATGGTGATGCCCATGATCAGCGGCCACGCGCCCAGAATGAGAAATCCGCCCATCCCGGGAACCGTTGAGGGATCCCATGGGATCAGGCCGAACAGGGTGAAGACATTGGTGGGATCGGGTGCCGACAGGTCGTGGATCCAGCCGAAGAATGGCGCGTGGCGCATTTCGATGGTGACGAACAGCACCTTGTAGAGGGAGAAGAACACCGGAATCTGGACTGCGACCGGCCAGCACCCGGCGAGCGGGTTGACCTTCTCCTTCTTGAACAGCTCCATCTGGGCCTGTTGCTGCTTGACCTTGTCGTCCTTGTAGCGCTCGCGCATCTCCGCGATCTGCGGCTGCAGCCTCTTCATCGCGCTCATCGACTTGTAGGATCGGTTGGCGAGCGGGAAGAAGGCGGCCTTGACCAGCACCGTCACTGCCAGAATGGCGACGCCGAAGTTGCCGAACAGATGGTAGAAGAAGTCGATCACCACGAACATCGGCTTGGTGATGAAGTAGAACCAGCCCCAGTCAATCAGCCGGTCGAACAGCTTGATGTGGAGCGAGTCGCGATAGCCATCGACGATGGCGACCTCTTTGGCGCCGGCGAACAGGCGTGTGGCGAACGTGGCCTGCCCCCCCGGCGCCAGGCTCGTGGCGGTGGCACGGAAATCGGTTTGATAGAGCGGCGCCGGTTGCGCCTCGTAGAGAAAGCGCGCGTTGTATTGGGTTTGTTGGCCGGGAATGAGCGTCGCCGCCCAGTACTTGTCGGTGATGCCCAGCCATCCGCCGGTGACACCGCTGAAGTCCTGTTCATGTGAACCTTTGATCGCCTTGTACTTCACCTCCTTGAGGCCCTGGTCCCCCAGTACCCCGATCAGTCCCTCGTGCAGGATCCAGTAGCTCGTGGCTTTCGGCTCGCCGACGCGGGCGATGCGGCCAAACGGGGTGAGCGAAACGGTCTTGTCGCCGTTGTTGGTAACCGTATCGGTGACGGTGAACATGTACTGATCGTCGACCGAGATGGTGCGCTTGAAGACCAGTCCGGCGCCGTCGTCATAGGTCAGGGTGACCGGTGTGGTCGTGGTCAGTTCGGCGCTGGCCGGCGCCGACCACACCGTCTTGGGCCCAGGGTAAGGGCCACTGCCCTTGGCCCCGATCCAGCCGAACTCCGCGAAATAGGCGTCCGGGCCACCGCTTGGCGACAGCAGGATGATGGTCGGACTGGTCGGATCGACCGTCGTGTGGAAATCGTTGAGGCGAAGGTCGTCGATGCGGGCACCGGTCAGATTGATCGATCCCGACAGCCGGCCGGTCGCAATCGGCACGCGCTGCGATTGAGCCAGCGCCTCGGCGCGGGTGAGCTTGGCGGGCGCTTCCGAGCCGCTCGGCGGCCGGGCGCTCGTCGCCGCGCCGCTCGTCGCTGCTCCCGGCGTTGCGGCGGGCGTCGTCCCTTTGCCGGCCGCAGCCGCCAATGGCGAGGTTTGCTGTTGCGCGGCAATTTCCTGCTGTTGCTGCGCCTGCTGCATCTCCGGCCCGCCGAAAAAGATGTACCAGACGGCCATGACGGCCATCGACAGCACAAGCGCGAGCAGGAGGTTGCGGTTCTCCGGCATCAACAGGTCCTGTTCCCGGTCTTGTCGCCACGGGCGAGCGCGGCGAACCCTTCCATAAGATCGGTAACCAACCGCTCAAAGGAAAGGGTCAAAGCGGCAGGGCGGGCAACCAGCACGTAATCGGTGCCGGAACAGGCATGCACGGGCGCCGTCCGGCGCAATGCTTCCCTGAGGCGGCGCCGAATGCGATTGCGCACGACCGCGTTTCCGACTTTCCTGGTCACGGTTATCCCGAAACGCGGCGGCCGGTCCCCAGCCTCGTCGCCCAAGGCTTGCAGCACGAAGCCGGCGCGGGCAAGCCGCCGTCCGCCGGCAACGGCCCTGAAGGCGGCCCGCCGTCTCAGGCGTTCCATACCGTAGCCGGCCGGAGTTGCCTCACGCGCGAGGCTCAGGCGGATAGCCGTTTGCGTCCGCGCTGGCGGCGGGCGGCGATGACCTTGCGGCCACCGATTTTGGCCATCCGCGCGCGGAACCCATGCCGGCGCTTGCGCACGAGCTTGCTCGGTTGGTAGGTCCGCTTCAATCCCGTGGTCTCCGCGCAGTCTGATCGCGTCGGGCTTATAAGGAGTGGGTTGAATCGAGTCAACGCGCGCCGGGTGGCTGCAGGTGGATTGCGCGGAAAGGGCGTGGAATGTCGGAAGAGTTGACCCCTGACATCTGTGTCATCGGTGGCGGTCCGGGTGGCGTCGCGGCAGCCCTGGCGGCCGTCAGCGAAGGCGTGCCGGTCGTGCTCGTCGAAAAGGCGCGCATGGGTGGCGCCAACCTCGCCTACGGCGCGGTCCCGACCCAGGCGCTCATCGCGGCCGCGGCGGTCAACGAGAGCTTGCGACGTGGGCCTGCTTTCGGCGTTACCGGCGCTCCCCTCCAGGTCAATCTCAATAAGGTGCGTGACCATGTCTCCGCCGTCGTCGCGGCCATCGCCCGAAACGTCTCGGCCGAACGGCTGACTGCGCTCGGCGTCACGGTGGTTAACGCTGCCGCCCGCTTCACCGATCCGAACACCATTGTCGCCGGCGATGTGACCATCCGCGCCCGCCGGTTCGTGCTCGCGGTCGGATCCGTTCCGGCACCTCCCCCCTTTCCCGGCCTCGACGCCGTCGAAACGATGACCGCCGACAGCCTGTTCGATCTCGGCCGCAAGCCCAGCCATCTCGTCGTCCTCGGCGCTACCCGCGCCGGCTTTGAGCTGGCCCAGGCCCACTCGCGGCTTGGCATCGACGCAACCATCATCGATAGCGCAACGCCACTCGCCGAAGATGATCCAGAGCTCGCCGCGATTGTTGTCGATCGCGTGCGCGCCGAAGGCGTGCGGGTACGTGCGCCGGTCGGCATCAACTCGATCGGCCGCCGGCGCGGCGGCATCCGTTTGCTCGTCGCCGATGAAGAGGGTACCGAGACCGCCATCGACGGCTCGCACCTGTTCGTTGCCGTCGGCCGGGCTCCTGACATCGGCGGCCTCGACCTCGACCTTGCCGGGATAAGCCACGACGCCGGCGGCATTGTTGTCGATCGCTGGTTGCGCACCACCAACCGTCGAGTCTATGCCGTCGGCGATGCCATCGCCGGGCCGGCCCGTGCAGCCCGGGCCGAACACGAAGCCGGTGCGGTGGTGCGATCGATCCTCTTCCGGATACCATTCCCGTATCGCCCGGCGGCGGTGCCGCTGGTCACATCCACGGATCCCGCACTCGCCACCGTCGGGCTGGCGGAGACCGAAGCTCGTCGCCGCTATGGCGAAGTTCGCGTTTTGCGTTTTCCCTTCGTCGAGAACGACCTCGCCCAGGCCGAGCGCATGCCCGAAGGCGTGGTCAAGGTGGTCGCTAGCAGGAACGGCCGCGTCCTTGGTGTCGCCATCGTCGGCCACGATGCCGGCGAGCTGATCGCCCTATGGTCTCTGGCCATCGCCAATCGGTTGCCGATCGCCGCCATGCAGTCGTTTGCCACGCCCTATCCGGCCCGCGCCGACCTCGCCCGCCGGGTAGCAGCGACCTTCCCGGGGCCGGGTTTGACCTTGCCGTGGAGGCGGCGCATCATCGATCTTCTCAAGAAACTCGGCTGAGTTTGATGCGCGACCAAGCTAACAACGGCGGGGGCGAGGTTGCGGCTGCGCGCGCTCCGAAACCCCTGGCGCGACGCGGCCCCAGTCTCTCGTGGAAGCTGCTCACCCTGACCGTCCTCTACGTGATGGTCAGTGAAGTCCTGATTTACGTCCCCTCGATCGCCAATTTCCGTGTCGCCTGGCTCGGCGATCGCATGGCGCTCGCCGCCGCGGCTATTACCATTCCCGCCGAATCTGTTCCCGCCGAGATCCCGCGCGGCACCCAGGACGACCTGTTGAAGGCGGTCGGCGCGATGGCCATCGCCGTACGCACCGGAACCGTCAGTCGATTGGTCGCCGCCGTCGAGATGCCGCCGAAAGTCGACGACGTCGTCGACCTCAGGATGATGGACCCGCTCGGCGAGGTCGCCGACGCCTTTCGCACGCTGCGTTCTCCCGAGACGCGCGTACTGCGCGTTATCGGCAAGTCGCGCTCGGGAGCCGTGATCGAGCTGCTGATGAGTGACCGGGCGCTGCGCGCCGCCATGCTGAGCTACTCGTTCAATATTATCTGGCTGGCGGCGATCATCTCGTTGATTACCGCCGGGCTGCTGTACTTCACCATCAACCGGCTGCTGGTCAGACCGATGCGTCGGCTGACCGCCAATATGGTGGCCTTTTCGGCGGCGCCGGAGAACGCCGCCGGCGTCATCCAGCCGAGCGGCCGCGGCGATGAGATCGGCATTGCCGAGGAGCATCTCGCCGCCATGCAGCGCGATCTGCAAAGGACGTTGCGCGAACAACGCCACCTCGCCGACCTCGGCCTCGCCGTCTCCAAGATCAACCACGATCTCAGGAACATGCTGGCCGCTGCCCAGCTGTTCTCCGATCGCATCGGCAGCCTGCCCGATCCCACCGTGCAACAATTCGCGCCCAAACTGATCGGCGCTCTCGATCGGGCGATCACCTATTGCCAGACCACGCTCGCGTACGGCCGTGCCGGCGAGCCGGAACCAGCCCGTCGGCTGGTCGCGCTGCGCCGGCTGGTCGCCGATGTGGCCGACGCCCTCGGCCTCGTCGGCCACGCAACCATCACCTTCGAAAACCAGGTGCCGGACGATCTCGAGGTCGACGCCGACCCCGACCAGCTGTTCCGCGTGCTAGTCAATCTTTGCCGCAACGCCGCACAGGCGCTCGACAGCGTACCCGGCGCCGCCGTCGTGCGCCGGCTGACGGTCTCGGCCACGCGGGAACGCGGTT
>Ga0307436_1000414_pt1 | contig 19991 bp, 14 predicted proteins | sample SalMarWE160440MG_FD_202513 | JGI IMG/M metagenome (GOLD analysis project Ga0307436, IMG submission 202513) | Salt marsh sediment microbial communities from the Plum Island Ecosystem LTER, Massachusetts, United States - WE1604-40 | ecosystem: Environmental > Aquatic > Marine > Intertidal zone >...
TGTTGCCGGTGAACACATTACAAGCATTCGTCACCGGAATTATGTTACAATAACAAGTGAAGAAAAAGAAATCACAAGAGAAGATTTGAAAAGGCTTGAGGCTGATGTACGAACAATTCGTATTCCATCCGATCGCCAGATACTTCACATTATTCCGGAAGAGTATTCGGTTGATTATCAAAATGGAATAGAAAACCCTATCGGAATTTCCGGTTCAAGGTTGGAAGCAAGCAATCATGTTGTTCTGGCTTCTGTGCCTGCAATTCAAAACATAAAAAAATCCGTTGAGCGTGCGGGTTTAAGAGTTCACGATTATATCCTTCAGCCGATTGCTTCCAGTACATCTATACTTGAAGAAAATGAAATGGATCTCGGTGTGGCATTGATAGATATTGGCGGCGGAACAACCGATATAGCGATCTTTCATAAGAAAGCTATTAAGCATACAAAGGTAATCGGTATTGCCGGTAACCAGGTAACAAACGATATACGTGAATCGCTCGGTGTTGTTTCTGAAGAAGCGGAAAATTTAAAAAAAGAATTTGGATATGCAACTGACACAGCAATTATAAGAGATGAGGATATTCTTATAAAAGGTGTTGGAGCAAGAGGAAATACAAAAATCCCGATCAGTCTGTTAACGCAAATAATCGGACTTAGAATGAAAGAACTGTTTACACTGGTAGATAATGAAATTCGAAATGCAGGATTTAAAAATAAAATCAAAGCGGGAATAGTTTTAACCGGAGGTGGATCTCTGTTACGTGGTACCACAGATTTAGCAAAAGAAGTATTTGGTCTTCCTGCAAGAATTGGTGTGCCGCAGGATTTAGGTCAGGGATTGGCTAATGAAATTGAGAGTCCTGAGTTTGCTACTGTTGCAGGACTAATCAGGGGTATTCCCGGTGAGAAGTCGAGTGAGTTTCAGACTCTCATCAGGAGTAAAAGAAAGAAAACAAAAATAAAAGATATAGTAAAAAGAGTACAGGAATTTTTTGATGAACTATAAACCCTTAAGGAGGAAACATGATTAAATTTGCCACACTCGATCAGGATCAACCGATGTCTGCAGTATTAAAGGTGGTAGGTGTTGGTGGTGGAGGTTGCAATGCAATCGATAGTATGATCGAACGCGGATTGGATGGTGTTGAATACATTGCAGTGAACACTGATGCACAGGTTCTAGAAAGCAATAAAGCAACTCATAAAATCCAGGTTGGAACTTCAATTACACGTGGTCTTGGTGCCGGCGCAGATCCGAACATAGGAAGAAAAGCCGTAGAAGAAGACCGTGAGAAAATTGCCGAAGTTCTGTCACAAAGTGATATGGTTTTTGTAACAGCCGGAATGGGCGGTGGTACTGGTACAGGTGGTGCCCCGATTATTGCTTCCGTTGCTCAGAGTATTGGTGCTCTTGTAGTCGGTATTGTTACAAAACCATTCAGATGGGAAGGCAAGGCAAGAATGATGAATGCTGAACAGGGAATCCAGGAATTCAGAAAGCATGTGGATAGCTTAATTGTAATTCCGAATGAAAGACTGCTTTCAATCCTTGATAACACAACAAATGCATTTGCAGCTTTCGATAAACCGAATGAAGTGCTGTACGAAGCAACAAGAGGAATAGCGGATATAATCACTGTTGAAGGATTGATCAACGTTGATTTTGCAGATGTTCGTGCGGTAATGAACCAGAGTGGTGAAGCATTAATGGGATGCGGAATTGCAAGCGGCGAGCATCGTACAATTGAAGCTGCACAAAAAGCAATTTCAAGTCCGCTGCTTGAAGGCTTGAACATTAAGGGTGCAAAGAGCGTTCTGCTTAATGTTACAGGTTCCAGTAATCTTACTATGCAGGAAATTAATGAAGGTAACAACATTATCTTCGAAGCAGCTGGTGAAGAAGCTAATGTTATATTCGGCTGCGTGCGTAAAGAAGAAATGAACGATTACGTTTCATACACAGTTATTGCAACCGGATTTGATTCTGCAAGGAAATCATTCAAAGTTGCTGAACCTAAACAGCAAACTAAAGGTTCTCAGGAAGCACTTCAGTTTAGAGGCGGATTTAATTTCATGGATACGGATAACATCGACAAAGAAGATCTCGAAGTCCCGACCATTCTCCGTGTAAAAAGCCCGGAAACAAGTATGGACGAACCGGATGAGCAGAACGAAGAAAATGATCCTGAAGAAAAAACATTTAGTATCGATGCATCGCGGTATAGCTGGGCAAAGCAGAAAATGGAACAAGATAATCCTAAGAAAAAGAAAGACAATGATGATGACGATGAAGGATCATCGTTTTTAAGAATGATTATGGATTAAACTAAGGATAAATATTCTATAATGTAGAATAAAGTTGAAATAATTAAGTTCAAGGATGAGCAGGAAGTTACCCGGAAGAATTAATCATCTGTAAGCATGGCTGTAACAAGGAGCCCCTCTCCCTCCTGAATTGGTGAAATGACAATTCTGTTTGGTCTGCAACAGACACTGCAATCTTCAATGAAGTCCTGCTCATCCTCTATTGTTAAATCGACCCACACTTCATTTTTCTCACCACAATACTGGCAAGTCCATTTTACAAAATCATCTGTTTGCATTTCTTCTATACAATGTTGTAATTACTTCTACTATTAATAAAGCATAATTTTTATTAAGGGCAAGGGGAGAATTCTTAGGAGTCAGAAGTCAGGAGGTAGAAGCCGGAAGTTTTACTCAGATTATTCTGTTTTTTCTCTGTTTACTCTGTGGTTAAAAACAATGTTAACATTAATCTAACAGTTTTCTATCATTCTAATTGATATTTTTAAGACAGAGAGATAATATTATTTAAGGACCATCTTGAGAGTATCATGTAATGATTAGTTATCAAGGCAGTGTTTATAGTTATGACGATTATTCGTCTGATATTATTATGCTGACGGGAAGCCAAACATCCTCATTGGATGATGGACAAAAATTTACAGGTAAAGGAGGAGATTATACTACAAAGAAAGTATGAGAAAAAATTCAAGAAAATTATACACTAATATCAACATATAAATACAATGACGAACAATGATATTCATAATTTACTGTCTGGTATAGTTTTTTTATTAATTAGTATTTTAGTGTATCTTTTTAGAAAAAAGATTGTCAAGAATGCTCCCCAAAAGAGTAGCATATGGCATTTTAGTAAAGAACAACGAATAAACAGATTGGTAATTGGTATTATTTTCACATTTACTTTAGGTATGGTTCTAATTTTTATTGCACTTTTTTGATTTATAGTCAAAAAAATATTGAGCAATTATGGATTGGGTTTATTTATTGTCGTCCTCTTTGAAGTTGGCTAAGTTTTGGGACCTAAATACTCTACCAGCTATACAAAGCTGCAGCTAGGGATCATTACAATTATTAAAATGGTTGCAACTTTGTTAACAAGATTCTTCCAGAATGACAGACATTTACAACATTAATTCAACGTAGCAACCATTACTGCTTTAATTGTATGCAGTCTGTTTTCTGCCTGATCAAAAACAATAGAATGTTTTGATTCAAAAACTTCTTCGGTTACCTCCATTCCATCCAATCCGTATTTCTGAAAAATATCTTCACCAACAGTTGTTTCCGTGTTATGAAACGCCGGAAGACAATGAAGGAATTTTACTTTACGATTTCCTGTTTTCTTAATTACATCCATATTAACCTGGTATGGCTTCATCAGTTTTATTCTTTCTTCCCACTTCGATGGCTCTTCACCGAGAGATAACCAGACATCCGCATAAAGGAAATCAACTCCTTTAACTCCTTCGTCTACATTTTCAGTTAAAGTAATTTTAGCACCTGTTTTTTTTGCAATCGATTTACATTCTTTCACTAAGCTTTCTTCCGGGAAATTTTCTTTTGGCGCACACAAGCGAACATCCATACCCATCTTTGCACCTCCTACCATTAAAGAGTTGCCCATATTGTTTCTTGCATCGCCCAGGTAACAAAAAGAAATTTTGTTTATCTTTTTCTTTGAATGTTCTTTCATTGTGAGAAGATCAGCAAGTACCTGGGTTGGATGAAATTCATCCGTTAAACCATTCCAAACTGGAACACCGGAAAACTTTGCGAGCTCTTCCACTCTTTGCTGTGCAAAACCACGATACTCGATTCCATCATACATTCTACCTAAAACTCTTGCAGTATCTTTCATCGATTCTTTATGTCCTATTTGCGAACCGGTAGGACCTAAGTAAGTTACATTTGCTCCCTGGTCAAATGCGGCAACTTCAAACGCACAACGAGTTCTTGTGGAAGTCTTTTCAAAAATTAACGCAATGTTATTTGCTTTTAATTTCCTTTTTTCTTTTCCTTCTTTTTTGGCCTTTTTTAATTGTTTTGAAAGTTTTAGAAGGTAATTAATTTCTTCGGGTGTGAAATCTAAAAGTTTTAAGAAACTCCTGTTTTTGAAATTGTTTTTCATAATTCGTCCTGAAAATGCTGATTAATTGATTAAGATTGAGTGTTAAAAAAGTAATTATGGAAACTTAAACCTTAATTCTCAATTTTTGAAATTATACTTCAGTTATTCTTCAGATATTGTAACAAACAGATATGAGAGTAACGGAAATAAAACGATAGTTCCTTATACAAGCCTAACGTGTTTGATTGTGTCTTTGTAGAAGGGAAAGTATTAAAAATATTTAATCTTGTCGGGGTGGGGAGATTCGAACTCCCGACCTCTTCGTCCCGAACGAAGCGCGCTAACCGGGCTGCGCTACACCCCGAAAAGAGGTTAAATGATTTTGAAATTTTTATGTGTCAAATTTGGATTATTATTTAAATAAAAACAAATGGTTTTTGCAGATGTGCTAGAAACTAAATCAATGTATTATAATACTATTTATTACCTGCACGTAAATATTACTTACTATAAATTATTGTTTTTAACCTTTATTAATAATATTTTTCATCAATAGGTTAATGTTTAATCCTTACATAAAAACATTTAGGAATAATTTATTATTTAATAATATTTACAGTGAGGGAAGACATATGAAGAAGTTTACTAGATATATTATAATTTTGTCATCATTGTTATTGGTAGGTAATACACTTGCTCAATCCCGTTATGTTGCTGAAGATGCCTGGGCTTTGGGTTTTGGTTTTACATATCCAAGGTATATATCAATTAATGATGCTGTAGTGCAGAGTTCAAATTTTTACGGTGGGCATATTTCAATTCAAAGAAATTTTTCAGAACATATAGGAATCAGACTTAAAGGGGCTTATAATCATGTTGAAGCTACATATCAGATAGCTCCTAAATTTGGACAGGTTGTTAAAAATAATATGATAACTGCGAGTATGGATTTATTATATTACTTTGTCCCTTGTGAACCGTGGTCACCCTATATGGTATTTGGAAGTGGTATTAATTTTCATAAACCTGAAAATGCTTATGTAGCATCTATTGACCAGGAAAGTAACGTTGTTGCGCAATTCAACCTCGGTGCTGGTATGACAATCAGAATAAGTGAGGACTGGAGAATTAAACTTGAAGCATCATATCACTCGATGTGGAATAGTAAAATTGATGGAGAATATGGTCCTAGCACCGGATTATTTGGCGGACAGGCAAATGATACTTGGGCAAATGGTGATGTTGGATTAGTTTATTATTTCAGCAAAGGCGAACCTTCCAAAATTTGCGAATTGTATACAGGTATAGCTGAAGTAGATTATGATAAAATCGAAGACATAGTGAGAAGATACCAAACCGAACCTACGGAAGTTGATTACAGCAGGATTGAAGATATAGTAAAACGATACAGCAAGAAGCCTGAAGTTGAAAAATGGACACTTGTTGGTATTAACTTCGATTTCAATAAAGCCACACTCAGACCAGAATCGTATCCTATTCTTAGCAATGCTGCTGAAATTTTGTTAGCCCATAAAGATGTTAATGTAGAGATAGTCGGACATACAGACCAGATCGGTTCTGATAAAGCGAATGATAAGCTTTCTCTTGAAAGAGCAGATGCAGTTAAAAAGTATCTGGTTGCTAAAGGAGTTGATGCAAAAAGACTTACTACAAGAGGTATGGGTAAGAGAGATCTATTATTCAAAGAAATGGATCCTGTTAGCAGATTTTATAACAGGAGAATTGAATTTATAGTAAAATAAATATTGATAATTCTTGGTATTTCGGGGATCTCTCATACAGGATCCCCTTTCTTTTTTAAGCTTCTTGTTAAAACCCACCACCGGACTTTAAAATAACAGAAAATTAGTTTATGTTTACTCCATATTAATTAACCTTTAATTCTATCCGGAGAGGTGGAAAAGGATGAAAATAGATAATAAAATGAAATTGAGAACCTCCACGGAATTTTTCCAAGGAGGATTTTTTGTATATGCCTGATCAGATAAAAGTAATAGATAAACAAGCACTTGACCGAATTCTCACCCGAATTTCGCATGAAATTCTGGAAAAAAATAAAGGTTCTGAAAATCTGGTTTTAATGGGTATGCGTACGAGGGGAGAATTTCTTGCCGCAAGAATAGCAGAAAAAATTAAACAAATCGATGAAACTGAATTACCACTTGGTATTTTAGATGTAACCTTGTACAGAGATGATTTCAGAACAAGTCTTAAACAGCCGCAGGTTTCTGTATCGAATATTACATTCGATATAAATGGTAAAAATGTTATTCTTATTGATGACGTACTCTTCACCGGGCGCACAGTAAGATCAGCATTAAATGCCTTGATGGATTTTGGACGACCATCTTCTATCCAATTATTTATCCTAGTAGATCGTGGTCATAGAGAATTACCAATCAGAGCAGATTATGTCGGGAAAAATATTCCGACTTCAGTCTACCAGGAGATAAAGGTTAAAATGGAAGAAATAGATGGAGAAGATAGTATTTATTTAATCGAGTTAAACAAAAAGTAAATTTAAAACGAAATGCCATTATCGAGCAGACATTTACTTGGATTACAGGCTGTACCAAAAGATGATATCCAATTAATTCTTGAAACTGCAAATACTTTCAGGGAAGTGCTGGAAAGACCAATTAAAAAAGTCCCAACGCTGCAAGGAAAAACTATAGTGAACTTGTTTTATGAAAATTCAACAAGAACCAGAATATCTTTTGAGCTTGCTGAGAAAAGATTATCATCTGATACCATAAATTTTTCACACTCGGCAAGCAGTGTAAAAAAGGGTGAAAGTCTTAAGGACACAATAAGAAATATTGAAGCAATGAAAATTGATATGATAATTATAAGACATTCAGCAGCAGGAACACCTCTTTATCTTACAAAGATTTGTAGTGCCAACATCATTAATGCTGGCGACGGTATCCATGAACATCCTACCCAGGCTTTGCTGGATATGTATTCGCTGAAAGAAAGGTTTGGAAAACTTGAAGGACTAAAGGTTTGCATAGTTGGAGATGTTGCGCATAGTCGTGTTGCATTATCAAATATATATGGATTAAAAACAATGGGTGCAATAGTTTCAGTATGCGGACCGTCTACTATGATACCCAAATATATTGAAAAGTTAGGAGTCAGTGTAACGTATGACATCGATGAAGCTATACGAGAAAACGATGTTCTAAACGTTTTAAGAATTCAACTTGAAAGAAAAGCGGGTGGGTACTTTCCATCGCTAAGAGAATATGCAAAATATTTTGGCATAACGCGGGAAAGATTGGACAACAATAAAGATATTACAATCCTTCACCCCGGACCAATCAATAGAGGTGTTGAAATCTCATCAGAAGTTGCAGATGGGAATAATCAAATTATTTTACACCAGGTTACAAACGGAGTTGCAATCAGAATGGCGGTTCTTTACCTGCTTGGGACCCTTAATTAGGATATACAATGAATCTAATACTTAAAGATGTTAATCTTTTTAATCCGTTCAGTAATATCGATCAGAAAAAAGTATCAGTTCTGTTGAAGGATGGGACAATATCTAAAATTGGAAATATAGATTCAAAAGAATTTGAGAATGCAGAAATATTTGAGCTGGATGGCAAATACGTTGTGCCGGGATTTATGGATATGCACGTTCATTTAAGAGAACCCGGCAGGGAAGATGAGGAAACCATTATAACCGGAAGTAATGCTGCCGCAAATGGTGGCTTTACAGAGATTGCTTGTATGCCCAACACATCACCGGCAATTGATTCTGCGGAAATTATTAATTTTATAAAAAAGCATTCAAAAAAACACCTTGTTAATGTTTACCCGATAGCCGCAGCATCGATGGGAAGAAATGGGGAAGTACTTTCACCTATTGCTGAATTATTTGAAGCTGGCGTTGTAGGTTTATCCGATGACGGAGTTGCGATCAAAACTGCATCGTTGCTAAGAAAGGTTCTTGAATATTCTAAAATGTATGGTCTTCCGATTATTGAACATTGTGAAGATGAAACACTTGCAGATGGTGCAATGAATGAAGGAATTAATTCTACCCAGCTTGGTTTGCCTCCTTTGCCATCAGTATCTGAGGATTTAATAGTAAGTCGTGATATTTTAATGGCTGAATATACAGGCGGAAAAATACACATAGCTCATATCAGCACAAAAAAATCCGTTCAGCTTGTAAAAGAAGCCAAACAAAACGGAATAAATATTACTGCTGAAGTTACACCACATCATTTTACTCTTACGGATGATTCTTTGAAAAGCTATGATACTAACTATAAAATGAATCCACCTTTACGAACAGAAGAAGATGTAAATGCGGTTATCGAAGGTTTGAAGGATGGAACTATCGATTGTATTGTAAGTGATCATGCACCTCATTCAATTGAGGAAAAAGAGGAAGAATTTCAATATGCACCAAATGGAATAATCGGACTTGAAACAATGATAGGTTTATCTTTATCAGAGTTGTACCATAAAAAAATATTAAGCTTAAAAGAAATAGTTGAAAAATTATCGATCAATCCCCGCAAAATTTTAAAAATATCGGTTCCTCAATTTTCAGTTGGTGAACTTGCTAACTTTACAATAATCGATCTGGATTCCGTCTGGACAGTTGATATAAGCAAGTTCAAGAGTAAATCGCGTAATACTCCCTTCGATAAAAAACTTCTTAATGGACAATCCGTTGGTGTAGTAAACAACAAGCAAATGTTTATCGATGGTGCATTTGTAAACATATGATTGTAATTCTATCTGTGTAATTTCAACCATTCAAATCCAACTATTTGATAAATTCTTGCCTCGACAATCATAGTATCTCATTAATTCTCACGTATTATATCTGAATAATTAAATTATTCGGATGTACATTTTATTATACACAATCTCCGTATTGTCTTAGAAAAGGTGAAAAAAACAAAGAAAAATAATGGCGTGTAGATTGGCTAATCATTATCGAACAAATTATGAACACAAAATAACGGTGCTAAAATGAAAACCAAAATATTATTTATCGCAACATTTTTTTTATTGATATTACAAGCCTGTGAAGTTTATGATCCTTATCATGATGTAGACTACAATCCGCCCACAATACCTAAAGGAGTTGTGGTTGAAAATGGCGATAACAGGGTTGATATATATTGGGACAATAATCACGAATCCGACCTTGCCGGATACAATATATACTACAGTTTTAGTTATGACGGAGAATATACTTTGATAGGCTCTACTTCCTACAATAGTTTCATTGATTGGGATGCGCAGAATGGTGATCTTTATTACTATGCGGTTACTGCATACGATTATAACGGTAATGAAAGTGAATTAAGTCTCGATGTAGTTTATGCCACACCACGTCCCGAAGGATTTAACCAGTCCGTATTTGATTATCTGGAATTTCCTAATAATTCCGGTTATTCTTTTTCCAATTATAGAGTTTATCCTTACGATAGTCAGAATACTGATTTCTTTTTCGAAAATTATAATGGAGACTTTTATCTTGATGTTTGGGATGATACTGACATCAGGGATATGGGCTCGACAAATAGTATTTACGATATACAATATGCTCCTTCTGGTGGGTGGTCCTCAACTAAGGATGAAGTTGCTGTTGTAGGTCATACTTATGTAATCTGGACATGGAATAATCATTTCGCCAAAATAAGAATAGCTGCAATTACTAATGAAAGGATAGTATTTGATTGGGCTTACCAATTAATAGAAGGCAACCAGATGTTAAAAGGAAAAAGAAATAATACTGGTAAGAGAAATGAATTAACAAGAACCTTTACCCGGTAATTAAAAGTTATTTGTTTATTTATTTAGCAATGTTTTAATCTTGAAATTTATTATGCAAAAAGGGGATTGTTGATAAAATTTCAATAAATCGTCAGAGATTAGAACATTGCTATTTTTATTACTTATAGATTTCAGAATAATAATTTTTTAACTTAAGATATGATGAAGAAAATATTATTGCTTTGTGTATTTTTATCCGGTATTGTAGTTAGCAACACTAGGGGGAATCCCGTTAATTACTTATCGGACTCAACTGCAAAAGATGTAGAAATATACGAGATGATCAAGCAGATAGAAAATGGTTTTGCCCAAAGCGATGTTTCATTTATTTCACCTCATTTGGGGTCACAGGTATACCTGAGTTTTTTAAATGATGTTTCAGGTTACTACAGTTCGAACCAGGCTTACTATATTCTTGAAAAATTCTTCAAAGAGTACATTGTGATTTCATTCAGTTTTGATAAAATTAAAACAGATACAACTACCCCGTTTGCCACAGGAAGATATTATTATGAACATAGAGGAAACCGTGCAGAGGCAAAAGTTTACTTATCGCTGAAGTATTCTAACAATTCATGGGAAATAACGCAGATCTCAATTGATTAATTGATGATTAAAAAACTAATCAACAAAATAAAAGGTGTTGGGAAATATTTTACCACCGTCTTTGTTCTTCTCTTCATTATTATACTTTCCGGTTTAATAACACCGATTATAATTAGTTACGAAAAAAATCACTGGGAAACAGATCTTGCAAATAAAACCGCACAAATTGAAAGTTCTATCAAAAAGCTGTTCAAACAAAAAGAAGCAAGACTTTTAGAAACAAAAAACTGGTTAAAAGATAATCTATCCAGTACACTTAAATCCGAATCATATCATTATAAAGAATTAATTGAACTTGTAAATGATCCTCAAAAGAGTAACTATTCATTAGAGATTATTGCCCCTAATGGAAAGTTGATTGCGTGGAATGAAAATATTGCTATTCCTCAGGAAGATATTTTCCCTTTGGCTTATCCGATTAATGAGACTTACTTCCATACAAACGGTCTTCTTACATATTTAACCGTTTTGGATACTGTGAATGTACAAAATGATGTGTTCTACCTGATTACAAGCGAGGAAATAGAAAAATCTTATCATATTCAGAATGAGTTTTATAAAGAAGAAAGTTTTACAAATGAAATTGCCAATAAGTTTTTAACGACCTGTTTCGTCGATTATAATCCATTTACTGAACCACCAAAAGATGGCAGAATTTATACAACATATCTCATTAATTATAAAGGGACTAAAATCGGGCAGGTTAATTTTTACAAACCCTCATTGAATGTTAGCATCAGTAGTATAAGGGAAATTACCTCGAAGATACAATCCACATTGATCGTGCTGGTTTTAGTTTTTCTAGGTCTTGGATTCAGAAAAGAATTTAGAAAAATAGATTCTAAAATTATCAGGTTTGGTATTCTTGTACTTTATCTTTCCTTATTCAGAGCACTAATATTTCTTGTTGATTTTCCTTCGATGTTCTTAACCGGACCGTTAGTTAATCCTGCAAATTTTTCCTCGGTTCTTGCCTGGGGACTTGTGAAATCGCCAATGGAATTTTTTGTGACAAATCTTTTCTTAGTGATAATCGGGACACAATTATTCAGATATACATTTCAATATGTTAAATCAGGTTATTCAAAAAAATGGTGGATATTAAAAATACTTTCAGTTCCTTTCTTAATATTACTATTCTTCTTGCTGCTCAGAGGATTAAGTGCTTCAATTAAAAGTGTTATTTTCGATTCAGCAATCAGGTATTTCAAAGAACCTACACCTATACCAAGCAGCGACATTTTATTTATGAATTTGAACGTACTCGTTCTTGGTCTTTCTATCGTGCTTGTAATGTTGTCATTCATATTGATCAGTAGTAATTATTTACGATTACTCCAATCGGATTACAAATTATTAAGGTTAACTATCTTATTTCTTTTAGTACAGGTAATCGGATATTATCTTATAGATTATATTAAAGAGCCTCTCATCACTCATTTCCTTGCATACATTTTCATTACCCTTTTGTTTGGTTTGGTTTATATAATTTTTTACCGCTCTAACAGTATTTCACAATCTCTGGTTTACTCAACAATTATTGCGTCTGTTATTTCGGTTGTTTTGATGAACTATTTTAACCTGGAACTTGAAAAACAATCGTTGAAAAGAGTCGCATTTGAAATTATTAGAGCAAATGAAAACCTGTTAAACTATATGTGTGATGAAACTTTGCGCGGTGCATTAAAAGATGAAGAACTAGTTACAAGTTTTTCAAGGTCAAATGTTAATTATGATGCTCAGGCATTCAGAGTCTGGAGTCAAAGTCCACTACAGAGAGAATCAATTAGTTCCGGAATTTTTCTTTATGATATGGAACAGCGGGAGATCGGCAGTTTTTCCGTTGGTTTGGAAAAAGAATACAATGTGATTAGCTATTTTGATACCATTCAGGTTGGTGAATCAGTCATTAAAGAAGTACCGGATTCCACAGGGAGCAAAGCTGTTGCGTATATAGGAATTATACCGGTGATAAAAAGAGAAATAGCAATTGGTTTTATTGCGGTTGAGATCGATTTTAATATCAATAATTTTGAATCTAAAAATATTCCTGATTTTCTGAAATCAAATTCAGCTCTTCTCGGTTCCGTAATAAACCCTTCACAGCTAAAAATATTTGAATTCGATAATTCTGAATTAACGCAGGTTTATGGTGATATTTATCCGTCTCGTGAACAAATGATCCCTATCTATAATACCAGTCTTTCCAAATTCAATGATGCATGGACTGCATTTTCAATTTACGGGGAAAATTATATTGCTTATATAAATAAAATGGAATTTAATGGCGATGAAAGATTAATTACAGTTGCAGTTAAGGAAAAGGAAATTTCCTGGAACTTGTTTAATTTTTTCAAAATGTTTTTAATACATTCCATTTTTATAATTATAATCTTTCTCTTTTTACTTGTTACAAAACTTCTGAGAATACAATCTTCTTTTCGCACAAAGCTGCTATTCACATTTTTATTAGTATCTATTGTCCCATTGGCAATACTGGCAATTTATAATCGTGAAGTTGTTGCTGAAAGAAGTGAGCAGTTTATTTACGATGAATTAAGCAAACGAACTGATTATCTTGAAAAAAATGTTGATGCCCAATTAACTAATCATAAAGACCGGGGTTTGGCTGAAGCTTTTTCAAACGCCGGAAATGAATTGGCTATCTCCTTTGCTGTTTATCAGAACACTGATCAGGTGTTTAGTTCTAAGGAAGAAATTTACCGAACTGGTTTATTTCATTATAAATTGAATTCACATGCGCATTACAATTTAAATTATCTCAGCTACCGTGAATTCTTTTCTCATGAATACATAGATAACTACAAGTATGATGCTTATTATAGAAAGATCAACATTAATGGAGTTCCTTTAATCATAGGTGTGAATGATGCATTCAACAAAATAGAACCGGCATTTTCTACGGCAGACATTGATGTGATTTTATTCGGTGTTTATGCATTTGCTATGATTCTGATTATAATTGTTAGTACTTTATTAGCTAATCAGATTTCAGCTCCGATCAGGAGATTAACTAAGGCGACTGAAGCGGTTGCTCATGGTGATTTGAATGTGGAATTGCATGGGCCTAAAAAGGGTGAGGTAAGTGAATTGTACGATGGATTTAATTTAATGACTAAGGAACTTCAGAAAAATCAAATAGAACTGGCAGAATTGGAAAGAGAAGCTGCCTGGAAAGAAATGGCAAAGCAAGTCGCACATGAAATTAAAAATCCGTTAACACCCATCAAACTAGCAATCCAGCAGTTAATTGCTTCACAGAAAGAGAAAAGTAAAGATTTTGATAAAATTTTTAAGAAGGTTACAAAAACTACCTTAAATCAGATAGATAATCTAAGCCAGATTGCGTCCGAGTTTTCAAGCTTTGCTAAAATGCCGAGCTTGAAGTTGGAAGTAATGAATCTTACACCTGTCGTTAAAGATACAATTAATCTTTTTACGGATGATAAAATTGATATCAAGTTCAACAACCTTGTTTCTAATCCTGTGATAGAAGCTGATCCATCACAGTTAAGGAGAATGATAATTAATTTGATCAGGAACTCGATCCAGGCAAAAGCAAATCAAATTACAATTACATTAAGTGAAAAAGACGAACATTATTCTTTAGTAACGGTAGATAACGGTGAGGGAATTAAAGAAAGCAATAAAAGCAAAATTTTTGATTCAAATTTTACTACAAAAAATAAAGGTATGGGTTTAGGTCTGAAGTTAACTAAGCGATTTCTTGAAAGTATTAATGGTTCTATTACTTTACTGGAATCAACATCTGAAGGAACATCCTTTGAAATATTAATTCCAAAGCACAATTCTGAAAAAACTGTTTAAGGGGGAACTATGCCGGAGTTGACACCTCATCAAGCTAAAGCTCTGGATTTTGAACATTCAATTTCATTAAAGGCAAATGCCGGCTCCGGTAAAACTTCGGTTCTGTCTAAAAGATATCTACAAATAGCTGTTGAGGGGAATGTCTCTCTTCAAAAGATTGCTGCCATAACATTTACTGAAAAAGCCGCGGGAGAATTGTACAAACGCATATCGGATGAAATAAATTCAATGATGCAAACCGTAAGTAATAAGTTAGTAATTAATAGATTGAAAAAAATAAGAAGACAGTTGGTTTCTGCAAACATTTCTACAATTCATTCCTTCTGCATAAATATTTTAAGAGAGTTTCCTATTGAAGCAGAGTTAGATGCAAATTTCACCCCAATCGATCAAAACATATCACAGGAATTGCTGGAATTATCCATTGAAGAAACTTTAAGAGAACGAATTGAACAGGAACCGAATGATGAAATTAAGCATTTAATCAGGTTATTCGATTCAAAAAGTAATCTAATTAAACAAATACTAAAACTAATTGAAAAGCGAAAGACTGTATTACTACTCGAAGATAAGGTATATAATAAAAGTGTCGATGAGATAGCTGATTTTTTTAGGAATTCATTCAAAGAATATTTTAAGATCATCTATTTGTCGCAGGTTGAAATACTTACTAAAAATTTAAGTGAAATAAATAATGAAGTGATTCGAGATAATCCGGAAAACAAATCCTGCAAGATTGTTAAAGATTTGGTTGGAAAGTTGAACAATAATATTGAAACCGAAGAAATTATTAAAGTAATAGGTGAGTTAATTAATCAAATATTTACCAAAAATTTAACGCTAAAGAAAAGGGAATATTTTAAAACAGAATTAAGAGATGGTTTCGAGTCAAAAATTGAAAATGTGGAAAAAATAATTTCTGATTTCAGCAAGATAACAATAGATAAAGATTCTACTAACGTTGAAAAGCGCTTAGCAGTAACCGGAAAACGGCTTCTGAACATTTTTAACGATACTCTGTATTTATATGATCAGAAAAAAAATGATTCCGGTTATATTGATTATGAAGATATCCTGATAAAAACAAAAAAAATATTGCAATCAAAAAATGTAATTAAAATTTTGAATGAAAAATATTCATACCTGATGGTAGATGAATACCAGGATACAAATGAATTACAATACGATATATTTATGCCGATACTTGATTATTTGAAGACAGGCAATCTTTTTATTGTTGGAGATGAAAAGCAAAGCATTTACAGGTTCAGAGAGGCCGAGCCTGAAGTATTTAATAAAACAAATAAAGAGATCAGCAACGCAAACGGTAAGGAATATCTGCTTACATTGCCAGACAGCTTTAGAATGGATCCGGCACTTTGTCTTTTTACTAATGTACTTTTCAGAAAACTTTTTAAAGAACCAAATGATCTATTTAATGAAGTTGAACATACTGATATTATCTGTGCTAAAGAAAATTCACAAACGGGTAGTATATCGATATTATTTACCGAAAAAGATTCAAAAGTTTCGGAAGCCCGAATCGTTGCATATCAAATAATTAATCTGTTGAAGAGCAAAACCAATAAAATATATTGGAAAGATATTGCAATACTCGTCAGGAAGCGAAGCTGGTTCAGGGAATTGGAAAAGGAATTTACCAAACTTAGAATTCCATACAGAATAATCGGTGGGAGAGGATTTTATCAACGGCAAAGCATCTACGACGTTTACAATTATTTTTCTTTTCTGCTGGATATTCGTAACGACGCAGCTTTGGTTGGGATACTGAGATCACCATTTTTTACTCTAAGTGATGTTGAAATATTCGAGCTATCGTTGAGTCACGGATTTTACTTTTGGGAAAAACTGGTAACAAAAGCAAAAGATGAAAAAAAATATTATGCAATCAAGGAAACGATAAAAGAAAATATTGAGCTTGCTAGTAGAATAGATTTTAATAGTCTGCTGAGAAAAATACTTGAGGAGTCGGATTTTATTTCTGTTTTAGCTTCACGCCAGGATGGAGAACAGGAACTGGCAAACATTGATAAATTATTAAGAATCACCAACTCTTTTTCGAACCAGGGATTTAAAACACTTTACGATTATGTTGCTTTTTTAAAAGAAGCAATTAATAAACTCGAAGACGAAGCTCAGGCCGGACTTACAGATATCTCTAATGCTGTTAATTTATTAACGCTTCATCAAGCAAAAGGATTGGAATTTCCTGTCGTGTTTTTATATAAATGTGATGATAGTTCACGCACTGAAACTACAAAATCAAAATCTATAAATATTGATAAAACATTTGGACTTCTGACTAAAGTGCCTGTTTGTGATGATTATTTCAGCGATTACAAATCTGCTCCGGTCACTCTAATTAGTGATTACATAGAAGACAGAAAAAATCTTGCTGAAGTAAAAAGATTATTTTATGTCGGTATAACCAGGGCAATAAATCATCTTTTTATAACAGCTACAGCAAACAAAAATGAAGTGTACAACCCTGGTTCTTTTTTAAGATTATTGTACGAAGGATTGAAAATTCTTCCCGGTGCAAATGAAATTATACTGAATGACGATTTGTCATTCCTTGTCAAAGTAAATGGTAGTTATAGAAATAATGTAAAACAATTGAATATACGAATTCCAATACACCGTGAAATAGAAAGAATAGATGAAGAAGTGGCGGTTGAATCGGAAAAAATAGGCGCGAGAGATTTTTTAATAACCAAAATTGAAGATCGGGCTGAAGGTGAAATAATTTCTGCTACAAAGGTTGCAACCTATAGCCAGTGTCCATTAAAGTACAAATTGATCTATAAATATGGTTATTCGGAATTATATTCTGAATTCAAAAACCTTAAGAATAATAGGACTTTCTCATCAGATTATACCGATTATTCAAAAGAAGATGAGAAGCTTAACGACGAATCGGAAAAACAAATTTTCAGAGCTGATATTAAAGGAGCACTGATTCACAAAGCACTTCAGGAAGAAGTTGAAGTGGATAATTTGCAAAGTTTCTTTAACAGAGAATTAACTACATCATATTCGCGTATTCTTGATTCTGAGGAAAAAAGAGCTTCCTTTATTAAGGATGTTTTGGAACTGCTCGTAAATTTTTATAATTCAAAAGAATTTAAAGACCTAAAAAAGTTCCACAATTATAAAAATGAATTTGAGGTTTATATCCGGGAAAGCGATCATTTTTTATACGGGATAATGGACAAATTCATCAAAGAAGGAAATAAAATTATAATTATCGATTATAAAACGGACAATATTAAACGAAGTGAAATAATTGAGAGAGTAAATCTCTACATAAACCAATTAAAATTTTATATTTATATTATCAATAAATTGTATAAAAACATTAGCGAATTTGAAGCCCAGATAATATTTTTGAAATACCCTGATAATCCTTTTAAAATAAATTATTTAAATGAGGATTTAACGATTATAGAACGGGAGATTAATTCGATAATTAAAGGTATCTTGGTGGAGGATTTTTCAAAGAATATATCCCATTGTATGCAATGCAATTTTTCCATCAATACCAAATGTATCATTTAACTTAAATATTAATGCAGATAAAAGTAAAGAAAATAAGACAGCTCGATATAATCGAAAAAGAACTCGATTCGATCAATTCCGGTGTAATTGCTTTACCGCTGGAAGAAGATTTTGCACAGATGGCAACAAATTTTGTTTATCACGATAAGAATATTTATCTATTCATTCAGGACAAAGAGTTATACGAGGATCTAAAGTTCGGTTCATCGGCTAAGTTTACAGCAATCAAGGATTCCTCTTTCGATAAGAAATCAAAAGGTGAAAATATATACAGACTGTTTTACATCTCAGTAAATGGTATTTTAAAAAAGGTGGAAGAAAAAAAACTCAGAGATAATATTAAACAGGGTTTTGTTCAGAAATATTCCGGTCAATTAATTGAGTCGGAGGGTAAATCAAAATCATTTTCCAAGCTTGTTATTATCGATTCTGAAGAATTGATTGCAACGGAGGAAACCGGAACGTAAGTATTTTATTTCTTTCTCGACCTGCTAAAGTTCACTAAAGGAGCAACTAATTGCTTAATTATGTTTGGCTATCTTTAATAATACTTGGGGTTGGCACTGCTCTCTTCATCGATCTTTCTGATATTTCCATGGACAAATATCATAACGGCGAAAAGATAGAAATCTCAGTTGAGCTTTCTAAAGATTTTAATCCGGATAGCACGGCGGTTTATAAATCTGCAACATTGATTGTTAACGCAAAAGATTTCAACGCTGTTTATAAAACCAATTTAACGAAAGATATTAATTTATCTGCTCTATTCTCTTACAATATAGCAGATAAATCATCTCTTATCACAGTTGTGGTTAATGATCATTCACCAGAAATTTGGAAGGAGATTGCCTCATCATCCGGAGAGGGAACTAAGTTTTCTGCAATTGTATCAAATATTAGTCTGGACAATCCACTCCATATTAATGCAGAAATGGTGATTGATGAAGTAAATTTTGTGATGATGAAAAATGTTACAAACGATGTAATAGACAAAGCAGGTACAGCAGTTACAATTTCATTAGGATTGATTGGCATTATGGCTTTATGGCTGGGTGTAATGAAAGTAGCTGAAGATGCAGGATTGATTACAAAACTTGCTAACCTTATAAAACCGATCACAAAAAAATTATTTCCCGAAATTCCTCCAGATCATCCTGCAATTGGGGCAATGATAATGAACATCTCAGCAAATATGCTGGGACTCGGAAATGCTGCGACTCCTTTTGGATTAAAAGCTATGGAAGAATTGGACAAGCTGAACCCGGAAAAAGGTACAGCTACAAATGCGATGGTTACATTTCTTGCAATCAATACGGCGGGATTGACTTTAATTCCGGCTACTGCAATTGCAGTTAGGGCAGCTGCAGGCAGCACCGACCCTGCAATAATTATAGGACCATCAATATTTGGTGCATCGTGTGCAACATTAACAGGAATTATTGCCGCAAAATTGTTTGAAAAATTCCCAATTCGCAAAGGAGAATTTTCAAATTGGTTTAAAGAAAACTGGAAATTGCCGGTTGCTATCTTAGGTTTGATGTTTATTTTTCTGATTGCGACTGTCTCCGGTTTATTGAGGGCGTTTGGATCTCTTTTTTCTTTCGTCAATCCAAATGTGTTAAAAGATATTGTACAAATTGCATCAACAGTAGCAATCCCGGTTTTGATCTTTACTTTTATTGGCTATGGGGCAATTAAGAAAGTAAAAGTTTATGAACAATTTGTTGAA
>Ga0307436_1000415_pt1 | contig 19990 bp, 21 predicted proteins | sample SalMarWE160440MG_FD_202513 | JGI IMG/M metagenome (GOLD analysis project Ga0307436, IMG submission 202513) | Salt marsh sediment microbial communities from the Plum Island Ecosystem LTER, Massachusetts, United States - WE1604-40 | ecosystem: Environmental > Aquatic > Marine > Intertidal zone >...
ACGACGGCTCAATCACGCGCGAGATCCGCGCCGACGTGCGCGCCGTCACCGCCACCGAATTTGCCACCGTGTTGGGCGACGCCGCCGGCCCGCTCTGCTCGACCGCGGAGCATCTGCTGGCGGCGCTGCGTGGGCTCAACGTCGACAACGTCGCCATCGAAATCGATGGGCCGGAAGTGCCGATCATGGACGGCAGCGCCGCGCCCTTCGTCGATGCGATCGATCAGGCGGGCCTGACCACGCGCGCGCTTCCGCGCCGCTACATCGAAGTGATCAAACCGGTGCGCGTCAGCAAGAACGGCGCCTTTGGCGAGCTGCGGCCCTACGAGCACGGCTTCCGGGTTGAGGCCGAAATCGAGTTTGAGCATCCGCTCATCGGCAAACAGGCGCTGGCGCTTGAAATCGGACCGGACACGTTCCGCCGCGAGATCGCGCGCGCGCGCACCTTCGGCTTCATGAAAGACGTCGCCAAGCTGTGGAACGCGGGCTACGCGCTCGGCGCTTCATTCGAGAATACGCTGGTGGTCACCGAGGACCGCGTGCTCAATCCGGACGGGTTGCGCTTCGGCGACGAATTCGTGCGCCACAAAGTGCTCGACGCCATCGGCGATCTGGCGCTGGCCGGCCAGCCCTTGCTCGCGACCTACCGCACCGTGCGCGGCGGCCACAAGCTCAACTACGCGGTCCTCTCCGCGCTGATGGCCGATCCGGCCAGCTGGCGGGTGGTGGAGGCAGCCGAGCCCGTGCGCCGCGCGCGCGGCCACGCCGATGTGGCCGGCGGCCTGGTGGCCCCGGCCTTTGGGCCGGAAGTGTCCTGAAAAACGTCGGGATTTCCGCTTAACCCTGCGCCTTAATCCCGGCCGAATGTCGGCTTAATCGCTTGGTCAGTCCGCATTTTTTCGGTTACACCAGCGCGGATCGGGGCCGCGGCGCTAGCATTGCGCGGGCCCTCGGGGGAGCGGACACGAAGGCTTGGGATGGGTTTTCGTGCAGCATTGCGTTCGTGAGGACATCGCGCCCATGGCATTGCCACCCATGACGCCGCCAGCGTCCGCAAGGCGCCGCGCCGGCCGGGCGCGGTTGGCGCTGGCGCTGGCGATGCTGTTGCTGGCGGCGAGCCTTGGCGCCTGCAGTAGCTTCGAAGGCTTCGATTTTTTCGGCAAGAAGGATATCGCGGCCGACGAGCCCGCCGGCCGGCTTTACAACCAGGGCCTCTACGCCCTCAACGTGAAGAAAAATCCTAAAGACGCGGCCAAGAAGTTCGAGGAGGTTGACCGCCAGCACCCGTATTCGGAATGGGCGCGCAAATCGCTGATCATGTCAGCCTATGCCTATTACAAGGCCGGCGACTATGACGAGTGTGTCGGCGCCGCCAAGCGCTACATCACGCTCCATCCCGGCAGTCCGGACGCCGCCTACGCGCAGTTCCTGATCGGTTCGTCCTATTACGACGAGATTCCGGACGTTACCCGCGACCAGACGCGAACCGAAAAAGCGCTCGGCGCGCTCGACGAAGTGATCCGCAAATATCCGACCAGCCAATACGCCGAAAGCGCCAGGCAGAAAATCCAGGTGGCGCGCGACCAGCTCGCCGGCAAGGAAATGCAGATCGGTCGCTACTATCTCGAACGCAGGGATTACACCGGCGCCATCAACCGCTTCAAAGTCGTGATCACGAAGTACCAGACCACGCGCCACGTCGAGGAGGCGCTGGAGCGGCTGACCGAAGCCTACATGGCGCTCGGCATCGTCAACGAGGCGCAGACCGCGGCCGCCGTGCTCGGGCACAATTTCCCCGACAGCCCCTGGTACAAGCACGCCTATACGCTGGTGAAGTCCGGCGGGGTCGAGCCGCACGAGAACAAAGGCTCCTGGATCAGCAAGGCTTTCAAGGCGGTCGGTCTGGGCTGACGCAGTCCCCGGCAGCCATTCATAGCGTCATGGCCGGCCTTGTGTCGGCCATCCACGTCTTTAATGATGGCGAATCTATAAGGCGTGGATACCCGGCATAAAGCCGGGCATGACGAGGCCTCACTGGACTTACGCGCGCCATGCTCTCCCGACTTTCGATCCGCGACATCGTCCTGATCGACCGGCTCGACATCGATTTCGCCGACGGGCTGTCCGTGCTCACCGGCGAGACCGGCGCCGGCAAGTCGATCCTGCTCGACGCCTTCGCGCTGGCCTTGGGCGCCCGCGGCGATCAGGCCCTGGTGCGCCAGGGCGCCGAACAGGGCCAGGTCATCGCCGCCTTCGAGGTCGCCGGCGACCATCCGGCGCACGCCCTGCTCACGGCCAACGCGATCGTCGCCGAGGACGAGCTGATCCTGCGCCGCGTGCAGTTCGCCGATGGGCGCACCCGCGCTTTCGTCAACGACCAGCCGGTAAGCGTGCAGGTGATGAAGCAGCTCGGTGAAGCGCTGGTCGAGATCCATGGCCAGCACGAGGCGCGCGCGCTCACCGATGCCGCCACCCATCGCCGCCTGCTCGACGCCTTTGGCGCCCTGGAGGCCTATGCCGCCCGGGTCGCGGCGCTGTGGGAGGCGCGCCGCGCCGCCGCAGCGGAAGCCGCCGCCCACCGCACGCAAGTCGAGCGCGCGCAGCGCGAAAGCGACTGGCTGCGCCACGCGGTCGACGAACTTGACAGGCTCGCGCCCCAAACGGCTGAGGAAACCACGCTCGCCGCGCGCCGCACCGCCATGATGCAGGCCGAGAAAGTGGCGGAAGACCTGCGCGACGCGCACGAGGTGATCGCCGGCGCCAATTCGAACGTGCCGGCGCTTTCCGGCGTCATCCGCCGGCTGGAGCGGCGCAGCGCGCAGGCGCCCACGCTGATCGAGCCGACGGTGAAGGCGCTCGATGCCGCGCTCGCGGCGCTGGAGGAAACCCGCACCCATCTGGAGGCCGCGCTCGCCGCCGCCGACTTCGATCCGGCCGAGCTCGAGCGCATCGAGGAGCGGCTGTTCGCGCTGCGTGCGGCAGGGCGCAAATACAACGTGCCGGTGGACGAGTTGGCGGCGCTGGCCGCGCGCTACAAATCCGACATCGCGCTGATCGACGCCGGCGAGGAAAAGCTTAAAGGCCTGGAGGCGGCGGCGCGCGCGGCCGAGGCCGACTACCGCGCCGCCGCCGACGCGCTCTCCAAATCGCGCGCCAAGGCCGCCGCCGCCCTCGACAAGGCGGTCAATGGCGAGCTCAAGCCGCTCAAGCTCGAGCGCGCGAAATTCTCCACGCAAATCGAGAGCGATCCGGCGTCGGCCGGGCCGAACGGCATCGACCGGGTCGAGTTCTGGGTGCAGACCAATCCGGGCACGCGGCCCGGGCCGCTGATGAAAGTCGCCTCCGGCGGCGAGCTGGCGCGCTTCCTGCTGGCGCTCAAGGTGGTGCTGGCCGACCGCGGTTCGGCGCCGACGCTGGTGTTCGACGAGATCGATACCGGCGTCGGCGGCGCCGTGTCCGACGCCATAGGGGTCAGGCTGGCCAAGCTCGCCCGCGGCGTGCAGGTGCTGGCGGTCACCCACGCCCCGCAGGTGGCGGCGCGCGCCGACCGCCATTATCTCATCAGCAAGGACGCGCTGGAGAAGGGCAGGCGGGTCGCCACCCGGGTGGTCGCGCTGGAAGATGCGCGCCGGCGCGAGGAGATCGCCCGCATGCTGGCCGGCGCCGAGGTCACCAACGAGGCCCGCGCCGCCGCCGAACGGCTGATCAAGCAGGCGAGTTAGTCGTCGTTCCGGGCGCACGCGCATTCTCGGTCATTCCGGGGCGCGCGTAGCGCGCGAGCCCGGAATCCAGAGCCACAGTCCACCGCCTTCGTCATGCCCGGCCTTGTGCCGGGCATCCACGTCTTTAGATTCCGGCCAGCAAGACGTGGATGGCCGGGACGAGCCCGGCCATGACGGAAGAGTATGGCCAAACACGACGCCTCAAAGATCGATCCCGCCGACCTGACCGAGTCTCAGGCGAAAGCCGAACTCAAGCGGCTGGCGCACGAGATCGCGCTGAACGACAAGCGCTACTATCAGGAGGACCGGCCGCGCATCACCGACGCCGCCTATGACGCTTTGCGCGAGCGCAACGCGGCGATCGAGAAACGCTTTCCCGACCTGATCCGCGCCGATTCGCCCTCGCGCCGGGTCGGCGCCGCGCCCACCGGCCGCTTCAAGAAGGTGCGCCACGCGGTACCGATGCTCTCGCTCGACAACGCCATGGCGGAAGACGACGTGCGCGATTTCGTCGCCCGCATCCGCCGCTTCCTCAGGCTCTCCGAGCACGACAAGATCACCTTCAGCGCCGAGCCCAAGATCGACGGGTTGTCGATGTCGCTGCGCTACGAGCACGGCGAGCTTAGCGTTGCGGCCACCCGCGGCGACGGCACCGAGGGCGAAGACGTCACCGCCAACATCAAGACGCTGAAATCCGTGCCGCACAAGCTGCATGGCCGCCACATCCCGGCCGTCACCGAAGTACGCGGCGAGGTCTACATGACCAAGGCCGACTTCCTGAAATTGAACGAGCGGCAGAAGGAAGCCGGCGAACAGATCTTCGCCAACCCGCGCAACTCCGCCGCCGGCTCGCTGCGCCAGAAGGACCCGCGCGTCACCGCCGCGCGCCCGCTCGGCTTCTTCGCTTATGCCTGGGGCGAGATGAGCGAGATGCCGGCCGACAGCCAGTCCGGCATGATCAAGTGGTTCAAGCATTGCGGCTTCGACACCAACCCGCTCACCAAGCTCTGCCACTCGCTCGAGGAATTGCTCGCCTTCCACCGCCACATCGAGGAGCGCCGCGCCGAGCTCGCCTACGACATCGACGGCGTCGTCTACAAGGTCGACCGCATCGACTGGCAGGAGCGGCTCGGCTTCGTTTCGCGTAGCCCACGCTGGGCCATCGCGCACAAGTTCCCGGCCGAGCACGCCATCACCGTGCTCAAGGACATCGAGGTCCAGGTCGGCCGCACCGGCGCGCTCACGCCGGTGGGCAAGCTCGAGCCGGTCGGCGTCGGCGGCGTCATCGTGCAGAACGTGACGCTGCACAACGAGGACTACATCAAGGGCATCGGCGGCGATGGCGAGCCGATTCGCGGCGGCCACGATCTGCGCATCGGCGACACCATCATCATCCAGCGCGCCGGCGACGTCATCCCGCAGGTGGTCGATGTGGTGATCAAGAAGCGCCCGCACAGCGCCAGGCCCTACCACTTTCCGACCAAGTGCCCCTGCCATCTGCACACACCCGTGGTGCGCGAGACCACGGCGACCGGCGAGGCCGGCGCGCGTGCCCGCTGCACCGGCGAGTTCGCCTGTCCGTTCCAGAAGATCGAGCATTTGAAGCTGTTCGCCTCGCGCCGCGCCTTCGACATCGAGGGCCTGGGCGAGAAGCAGGTCGAACTGTTCTTCGAGAAAGGCTGGGTCAAGGAGCCGGCCGACATCTTCACGCTCGAAGAACGCAACAACAAGATCAAGTTGGAGGAGCAGGAAGGCTACGGCGAGACCTCGGTGCGCAACCTGTTCCAGGCCATCGAACAGCGCCGCGAAATTTCGCTCGATCGCTTCATCTTCGCGCTCGGCATGCGCCATGTCGGCGAGACCACGGCGCTGGCGCTGGCGCGCGGCTACGGCTCGTGGAAGGCGTTTCATGATGCCTGCCTGAAAGTTGTTAAGGGCGACGAAGAGGCGATCGCCGAGATGGATGCGATCGACCAGATCGGCGACACCGTGATCGACAGCATCAAGGCCTATTTCGGCGAGAGCCACAACAAAGGCATCGTCGACCGGCTGACCCGCGAGGTGGATATCCGCGACGTTGTGCGGCCGAAGATGGAAAGCGCCATCGCCGGCAAGACCGTGGTGTTCACCGGCACGCTGGAGCAGATGACGCGCGAGGAAGCCAAAGCCCAGGCCGAACGGCTGGGCGCCCACGCTTCCGGCTCGGTGTCGAAGAAGACCGATTTCGTGGTGGCCGGCCCGGGCGCCGGCTCCAAGCTCAGCGACGCCAAGAAGCTCGGCATCAAGGTGCTGAGCGAAGAGGAGTGGCTGAAGCTGGTGGGCGGCTAAACGCGGCCTGACGTGGCGTCCCGGATCGTCTGCCAGACCGTAAACGGCGTGGCCGGCATCTCGATGTCACGCACGTCGTAATCTTTGAGGGCATCCACGATGGCGCTGACCACGACCGCCAGCGCCGGCGTGGTGCCGCCTTCGCCGCCCGCCTTGATGCCGAGCGGATTGGTCGGCGAGAGCACCTCGACGATTTCGGTCGCGAAGCTGGGCAGCGTGTCCGCGTGCGGCATGCCGTAATCCATGAACGATCCGCACAGCGGCTGACCGGACTCCGGATCGATAGAGCACTGCTCCCACAAGGCCTCGCCGATCCCTTGCGCGATGGCGCCATGCGTCTGCCCGTCCACGATCATCGGATTGATGCAGCGGCCGACGTCGTCGACTGCGGCGTAGCGGGTGAGCGCGACGCCGCCGGTCTCAGGATCGACCTCGACCTCGCACACCGCGCAGCCGTTGGGATAGACCGGATCGTGCATTTCGTTGTCGGCGGCCACGGCGAGCCCGTCCTTCAGATCGTCCGGCAGCGTGAGCCGCGCGGCTTCTTTCGCCAAGTCGAAAAAATCGAAGGTGCGGTTGCTTTGCTGGGCCGCGAAACGGCCGTCGCTGAATTCGATCGCATCCGGGATCGTTTGCAGCGCCAGGGCTGCAATCCGCTTGCCCTTGGCGACCAGTTCCGGCACCGCCTTGGCGATCACCGTTGCGGCGTGGCGCATCGAGCGGCCGGAATGCGAGCCGCCGCCGGCCTTGACGATATCGGTGTCGCCCATGATCACGTCGACGCAATCGACCGGCACGCCGGTCAGGTCGGCCACCACCTGCGCGAAACTGGTTTCGTGTCCCTGTCCGCTCGGTTGCGTGCCGATGACGACGCCAACGCGTCCCTCCGGCCGCACCGCGATCTCCACCCGTTCCTTCGGCGCCCCGACCGACGACTCCACGTAATTGGCTAGGCCCAGGCCGAGCAGCCGGCCGCGTTTCGTCGCGGCCTTGCGCCGTTCGCCGAAGCCGCCATGGTCGGCAATGCGCAGCGCCAGATCCATGTTGGCCTCGTATTGGCCGCTGTCATAGAGCGCGCCCACCGCGTTGCGATACGGCATGGCCTGCGGCGCGATCATGTTCATCCGCCGCAGCGCGATGCGGTCTATTCCCATCTCCCGCGCGGCCGTGTCGATCAGCCGCTCGATTGCGAAGGTCACTTCCGGGCGGCCCGAACTGCGATAGGCATTGGTCGGCATGGTGTTGGTGAAGACGGCGCGGGCGCGCAGTGTCGCCGTCGGAATATCGTAGGAGCCGGTAATCAGCGCCGATCCCTTGCCGAGCGGCGAAAGCGAGACGCAATGCGCGCCGACATTGCTGATGTTGGAGGCGCGCAGGGCGAGAAAGCGGCCGTCGGCGCGCAGCGCCAGTTCGACCGTCGTGATCAGGTCGCGGCCCTGATAATCGGTGAGGAAGGCCTCCGCGCGGGTCGCCGTAAACTTGACCGGCCGGTTGAGCTTGCGCGCCGCCCACAACACCAGCGCCGATTCGACATAAGGCCGATTCTTCGAGCCGAAGCTGCCGCCGACGTCATAGGAGAGAACGCGTAATTGTTCGGGCGCGATGCCGAGCGTGCTCGCGATCTCGCGCTTCTGGCGGACGGCGCCGGCGCTGCCGGCATGCAGAGTGTAGTGTCCCGTGGCGGCGTCGCATTGGCCGACCGCCGCGCGCGGCTCCAGCGCCGCCGCGGTGACGCGCGGCACGTGAAATTCCATTTTGGTCACGTGATCGGCGGCGGCAAAAGCGCGCTCCGCTGCCTGCGCGTCGCCGAACACGGTGTCGATCAGAACGTTGTCCGGTACTTCGTCCCAGATCGCCGGCGCGCCGGCCGCGCAGGCAGCCTTGGAATCCGCGACCCAGGGCAGGGGCTCGTAGTCTACCTGCACCGCTTCCGCGGCGTCGAGCGCCTGCACCCTGGTTTCGGCAACCACCATCGCCACGGCTTCGCCGACATGGCGGGCACGGTCGACGGCAAGCAGCCGGTGTGGGCCGATGAACAGCGCGCCGCCGCCGGGCGCCGCGAGCTTGAGGTCGTCACGCGTGGACGGCAGCGGGCTGTGCGGGATCGGCCGTAGCCCGTCGGCGTCGCAATCCGCGCCGGTGAAAATGCCGAGCACGCCGGACAGGCGGCGCGCGGCGGCCAGGTCGGCATGTTGGATGCGCGCATGCGGATGCGGCGAGCGCACGATGACCGCGTAAGCCTGCCCGTCGACGGAAAAGTCGTCGGTGAACCGGCCTTTGCCGGTCAGCAGGCGAGCGTCCTCGCGCCGGCGCAGCGGCTTGCCGATGGCATTGAATGGTATCTGCAGCGGCTTGTTCATGGGTTTGTTGGCGGCGGCCTGCCGGCGCGCATGTCCACTAGCTGTGATTGAGCGGCCTCGTCGCCGCCTCCAGCCAGCCGCGCGTTTCCGCATCGAGCAGCGGCGAAAGCACCTCGCGCACCCGCGCGTGATAGCTGTCGAGCCAGTGCCGCTCCTTGGCGGTCAGCATGCGGGTCTCGATCAGCGCCAAGTCGATCGGCGCCAGCGTCAGCGTCTCGAAGGCGTTGAGTGGCTTCTCGGCGCCCGCCGGCTCCGGCGCCGCGATCACCAGCATCAGGTTCTCGGTGCGGATGCCGAAGGCCGCCGTCTTGTAGTAGCCCGGCTCGTTCGACAGGATCATGCCGCGCCTGAGCGCCACCGTGCCGAGCTTGGAAATGCGCGCCGGTCCCTCGTGCACCGACAGATAGCTGCCGACGCCGTGGCCGGTGCCGTGATCGAAATCGAGCCCGGCCTGCCACAGCGCCGTGCGCGCCAGCGGATCGAGCTGGGCGCCTGAGGTGTTCTCCGGGAAGATCGCGGTGGCAATCGCGATATGGCCCTTGAGCACGCGGGTGAAACGGTCGCGCATCTCGTCGGTTGCGCGGCCGATGACGACCGTGCGGGTGACGTCGGTGGTGCCGTCCTCGTATTGCGCGCCGGAATCGACCAGGAACAATTCGTTCATGCCGATGCGCCGGTTCGAGCTTTCCGTCACGCGGTAATGCACGATTGCCGCGTTCGGCCCGGCGCCGGCGATGGTCGGGAACGAGATGTCCTTGAGCAACCCGCTGTCGCGACGGAAGCTTTCCAGCGCCTTGACCGCGTCGATTTCGGTCAGCTTGCCCTTGGGCGCTTCGCGCGCGAGCCAGGCCAGAAACCGCGTTAGCGCCGCGCCGTCGCGCTTGTGCGCGGCGCGGCTGCCGGCGATCTCGGCATGGTTCTTCACCGCCTTCATCAGCGCGATCGGATCGGCGCCCCGCGCCGGCCTGCCGCCATTGTCGGCCACCAGCCGCGTGAGCGCGTCGGCCGCGCTCGCCTGGTCGAGCCGCACGGTCTTGCCCTTGAGCGCGGCCAGATCGCCTGCAAGCGCGTCCGGCGCGCGTAGTTCGGCGAATTCCTCCAGCGTCTGCCGCACTTTGTCGTCGAGCTTGCCGCCCTCGACATAGAGCACCGCCCGGCCCTCGCGCGGAACAAGCGCGAAGGCGAGCGCCAGCGGCGTATGTGGCACGTCGGCGCCGCGAATGTTGAAGGCCCAGGCGACGTTTTGCGGATCCGACACCACCAGCGCATCGGTGCGCAGCTTGGCAAGTTCGGCGCGGATGCGCTTGAGCTTGCCGGGCGCGCTCTCGCCGGCGAGCTTGATGTCGCGGATGACGACTTTGCCCGCGGGCGGCGCCGGCCGGTCGCGCCACAGGGCATCAATCGGATTGTCGGCAACCGCCACCAGCCCGGCGCCGGCGGTGGCGCAGGCCTTCTTCAGCTTCTCAGCGCTCTCGGTGGTGTGCAGCCAGGGATCGTAGCCGAGCTTGCCGCCAGCTTTCAGGTTCTGCTCCAGCCATTGCTCCGGCGGACTGTCCGTGAAGTGCTCGATGGAAAAGATCGTCTTGTCGATCTGGGTGTGCGCCTGCACGGTGTAGCGGCCGTCGACGAATAGCACCGCGCGCTCGGCGAGCACGATCGCAAGGCCGCCCGATCCGGTGAAGCCGGTGAGCCAGGCCAGCCGCTCCTCGCCTGGCGGCAGATATTCGTTCTGCTGGCGGTCGGCGCGCGGCACCATGAAACCGTCAAGCCCGCGGCGCGCAAGCTCGGCGCGCAAGCTCGCGACACGGGCAGCACTTTGCGCGCGCTCGCTGGAATCGTCGAACGATTGGAAGTGGGCTTCGAACATGGCGCGCACGCTAGCGTGCGATCCATTGAGTTTGATTCACTGTGCCCCCCTAACATTTTGCTTGCGCATGATCTTTTCCGAAAACCGGTTCCCACTTTTCGGGATCATGCGCTAGCGCGCTCCCGCGGTCTAGCAATGCAGGCATGCGAAACGCGCCGGTGGCATAAGTGTCATACGTGCGGCAGAGCGGCGAAAAATTCCTCGCACGCTGACGCGCGATGCGGCAACGAACGGTTGCCGGCTCAATATTGTGCAATGCAATATACTTGCCGCAATGATGCCATTTATCTCTCTCGTTGATTAACCATTTATGCCTGAAACACGGGGCTTCCATGCAATGTCATCGGGTGTTCGCAATTGCGGAATGGTTTATACTGCATCGCAGCAGTGAGTGGCGATCCGAATTTTCGCGCAAGCCCCTGGTTACGAGAAGGAGACACCGGATGGTTGCCGTCACATTTGACGTTGCCCGCGTTCCCGCCGGCAAGGCTGCCCCGACCACACGCGCAGCGGCCGTGGCGCCGCGCAAGCGCTGGTACGCGCGCCTCATGGAAGCGCTGATCGAAGCGCGTACCCAGCAGGCGCAGCGCGAGATCGCGCGCCACATCCACCTGCTGCCCTATAGTTTGGACGAGCGCGGCAACCGCATCGTTAAGACCGGCCCGCGGGACATGCCGTTCGGCGGCTGGTGACGCATCCGCTTTTCGCCCGCGAAGCCGCCCCGGCCTTCCCCGCCCGGGGCGGTTTCGTTTTTCATAATGAGCGTCACCCAGCCGTCGCGCGCGATGCGGTGTTTAAGCACGAGCCCCTGCGCGCGATAGATCGCCAGCACGGCGTTGGCCTGCGCCGGCAGCAAGCCCGACAGCACGACATGCGCGCCGGGCGCCGTGAGCCGCGTCAGCGGCACCGCCAGCCGCATGATCGGCCCCAGCAATATATTGGCGAAGATCAGATCGTAGGGCGCGTTGCGCGTGATGGCGCGGGCCCTCGTGCCGGCCGCGCGCACACCCGTGACCAGGGGCGCGACGCGGTTGCGCCGCGCATTCATGTTGGCAGAAGCGACGGCCACCGGGTCGATGTCAGAGGCAATGACGCGGGTGCGGAAAACTTTCGCCGCCGCGATCGCCAGCACGCCTGAGCCGGTGCCGACGTCGAGCACTTTCTTCTTCTTATCCCTCCTCCGGCAAGGGGAAGGGTGGCGGGCCGCGAAGCTGCGAGCCGGGTGGGGGGTTCGTGAATGACCCCACCCCGATCGCGCGGAGCCTGTCATCGGGCCGCGCTTCGCGCGGACCCGTTGGCGCGATCGACCCTCCCCGTTCAGGGGAGGGATGGGAGTTTGCCGCTTGCGTTTCGCCAGATCGTCCAGCGCCAGCAAACAACCGCGGGTGCTGCCGTGATGGCCGGTGCCGAAGGCGAGCGCGGCCTCGATCTCGATGGCGATGGCATTGCTTGCAATGCGCGCGCGCTCGTGCGCGCCGTGCACGACAAAACGGCCGGCGCGCACCGGCGGCAGCCCGGCCAGACTCTGCGCCACCCAGTCGGCGTCGGCGACGGCCTCGAAAGTGAGGGCGTGCGCCGCCGCCGCACCGGCCGTGAGCGCGACCAGCGCCCGCACCGCCGCCTCATCGGGGGCTGCACGGAAATGGATCGCCAGCTGCCATTGCGCAGCCGGGTCCTCGAAGGCGGAGCACACGGCGTCGGCGGTATCCAGGCTTTCGCCGAGAACGAGCGCCAGCCGGCGCGCCGCCGGCTCGTCGCAGGCCAGACGGGCGACGGTGGTGGTCATGGCGCTATCTTGTCATGGCCGGGCGAAAGGCGCGAAGCGCCGTCTTTGCGCGTGAAGTCCCGGCCAGCCCGCTTGGGTGCGCATTGTGTTCTCCTAAGCAAGATGTGCGGGTCAAGCCATGTGCCCGGACGGCGCGAAGCGCCGATCCGGGTACCGCGCATGACAGAGGTTGGTGAAACGGCTGGCAATGGCTATGTAGGGCCTCCATGACGCTCGCAACCCCCAGCGCCGGCGACAGCGAAACCCTCGACCTTGCCCGCCGCAGCGGCTGGCCGGAGGATCTGCGCGTGCTGATCGCGCGGTTCCCACGCGAGCAATGGGCCGGCCACGCCAATCTGGGGGAGATGGCGCGCTTCTGGCTCTCGCGCCACGAGATGTTCCGCGAGCTCACCGCCATGATCCGGGAGATCGAAACGCAGTTCCGCGACGGCCGGCTGCCGCCGGCGGCGTTTTCGAAGGCGTTCGTGCCGCGGCTGCAGTTCCTGCTGTCGCAGCTCGGCGTGCACCACCAGATCGAGGACTACCACTATTTCCCGATTTTCCGCGCCGCCGACGCGCGGCTGGCGCGCGGCTTCGACGTGCTGGAAGAAGACCACCACGCCATTCATGCCGACATGGGACGAACCGCGGACGCCGCCAACGCGCTGTTGCGCGCGTTATCGGGTGACGCCGACACGCTGCGCGCGCGCGGCGACGATTACGCGGCGGCAAGCGGCGCGTTGCTCAAGGGCCTCATCCGCCATCTCGACGACGAGGAGGACCTGATCGTGCCGCTCATCCTCGACCGCGGCGAAGAAGCGCTCGGCGTCGCGCATCACGGCTAAACGCTTCGCTGGCGTTCCCCGCTGATCCGGGGTCCAGCTTCGCTTTCAAAAAAAACTGGGTCCGGGGTCTGCAGCGCATCACTTCGTGCTGCGCTGCGCCCGGGACGCGAATGGTCAATGCCTTTTGAAATACTGGATGGCGCGCTCGTGCTGCAGCGCGGCCTTCTTGCTGCTGAAGGTGCCGAGATTGCGCCGCTTGCCGGTCTTGGGATTGATTTTACGCGAATAGAGCCGCCACTTGCCGGCTTTGAGCTTGCGGATCATGCCAAGCCTCCGTTGCGCCCGCAGCCTCAAGCCCGCCCGCGCGCCTTGGTTCTGCGCTTGCGCCGCACTACCGCTTGCGCCTTTTTGATGTTGGCGGCTTGCGCACGCCGCATGGCCGGCTTCGGCTTCTCGCTTTCCGGAATGTCGCGCCTGGGCTTGGCGCGGAAGCGGTCGCCGCCGATATGCACCGGCGCCGAGCCGAGCGTCTCCAACAGCTTCTCGGCCTCCAGGCTGTCGGCCACCATCTTGCCGTCGGCGAGATGGGCGTGCGTCTTCTCGATCAGCCATTTGGCCGTCTCCCAGGTGCCGTTGGCGCGCCGGCCGGCGACGCGCTCTACGCCGCCCGGGCGGCCGACGTCCTGCACGCGGAAACTGACGAACTGGCCGCTCGGCCTGAGCTCGATATGGAAGAAGCGGCCGCCGCCCTTGGTCCCCGGCTTGGCGCGCGTCTTGGCGCCCGGCTTGGCGCGCGTTTTGGCGCCGGCCTTGACGCGGGCCTTGGATTTAGGCGCGGATTTTCCCGGGACTTTGGGCATGACGCCCTCGCTGGCACCATCATTGGCGTGCCAGGGGAGCAGAGCCGGCCGCGCTCAGCGTTGATCTAGCGCAAAGGCCCGCTTCACCGGAAAAAGCCGCGCCCGTAATAGCGGTAGATGCGGTAGACGCGGCGGTAGACGCGGCGCAGCTCGCGCGGGCCCACCCGGTAGTAATAGGTGCGCCCGCCCTCGTGGTATTCGGCCCAGCCATGGCCGACGCGCGGAATTTCGCGGGCGATGTTCTCGTTGTGGGCGGTCCGCGGGTTGTCGGCGGCGCGGTCGGCGCGGTCGGCAAGGTCGGCGGCCTCCTCTTCGCCAGCGTTGCGCCGGGCCATCAGCTCATTCTTGCTGGGGATTTCGCCGACGAGCTCGACGCGGGTATTGGCCATCTTGTACTGCTTCACCAGCGCCCACAGTTGCGCAGCGTGCGCAACCGACAGCCGCACGCAGCCGTGCGAGGCCGGCGCGCCGTTGATCTTGTGGTTGGTGCCGTGGATGGCGTGGCCCTGCTTGGTGAAGAAGATCGAATAGGGCATGGGCGCGTCGTCCCATTCGCGGCTGAAATGGTGGCGCTCCATGCGGAACGGCTGGTACTGGCCGCCGGGCGTGTCGTAGCGGGCAATCCCGGTGGCCACCGGCCAAATGTAGCGCGGGTCGCCGTCGACCGTGACGGTCATCTGCTGGGCGGCCTTGTCGACGGTGATCAGCAGGTTGGCGCGCGCGGGCGCCGGTAGCGCCAGGCCGGCGAGGGCGGCGGCGAGGGCGGCGAGCAAGCCGGGGACGCGACCCATGAGCGATACTCCAACGGCCACCTTTAAAGGATAACACCTTGGCCGGCCAAGGGAACGCCCGATCGCGGTTAATCGGGGGTTGAGCGGTTATGCCGCGCCGACAGGGCGGCCGCTGGCGCCAATAGGCCACGTCGCCGCCATCGACTTTGCCCGAAAAAGGGCGCACGCTGCCCGCGACTGAGACGCCCGCGCAAGGCGCCCGGGCCTTCAATCCAACTCACGACCGGAACCCAACCGGGTGTCCGTTACCCTCGCTCCGAACCCGTTTCGGACGAAAGGAAAACCCATGCAATTGCCCCCTATTCTACAAGCCGAATCGCGCGTGCGGCTCATGCAAGGTGCCGCCGCCGGCGCGCTTGTCACCGTGGTGATCGGCTTCGGCTGGGGCGGCTGGACGCTCGGCAGCAATGCCGAGAAGATGGCCGAGAACAGCGCCACCAACGCGGTGGTGGCGGCGCTGGCGCCGATCTGCGTCAACAAGTTCACGCAGGCGGCCGAATCGCCGGCGACGCTGGTCGCGCTCAAGGCGACCGACTCCTGGCAGCAGGACACTTTCGTGGCCAAGGGCGGCTGGGCGACGTTTCCCGGCAGCAAGGAACCCAACCGCGACGTCGCCGAGGCCTGCGCCAAGATTCTCACCGCGCAGAAATAGCGGCGTGCTTCACGCTGTCATTCCGGGGCGCGCCCCGGAATGAGGCGCGCGCGAAAACGCGCGGCCGCTAATGCTTGCGGGCGGCGACGCGGAAGCCGACGATGGTGGCCTCGCCCAGCGCCTTGGCGGCCTCCAGCCGGTGCAGGCCCTCCACAAGCACGAAGCGCGCGCCGTCCGGCCGCACCAGGATCGGCGTCTGCTGGCCGTTCTCCAGCATGCTTTTGGCGATGGCGTCGACGCGCGCCGGATCGAGCGTTTTGCGGCGCGCGATCGGCACGTAGATTTTGTCGACCGGGAAAGTTTCGCGCTTGAGCATGCCGGCAGGCTAGCACGGATCACCGCGATCAATTCCCCAGTTCCAGCACCCAGTATCGCTTCCCGTTCGCCCCGACCGCCGAGGCGATGCCGTAGGCGCTGACGCCGCCCATCAGCATGTTGCGGCGGTGGCCGCCCGAGCGCGCCCATTGCCGGATGGCGCAGTCTTCGCTGGCGCAGCCGTAGGAGACGTTCTCGGCAGCGGTCGAGGCTACCGCACCCATGCGCTGGCGGAAGCCGCGGTGGTCGAGGTGCTGGCGGCGCGCCAGATCCACGGCGTGGGCATAGGCGATGCCCATCAATTCGCTGCTCGGCGTCAGCGGCATGCGGCCATGCGCGGCGCGGTAGGAGTTGAGGTCCATGGCGAGGGCGGGGGTGGCCGCGATGAGGGCGGCGAGGGGGAGGCAACGAGCGATGGTGCGCATGGAACGAATTGTACGCCGAAACGGGCCGCGAGAGCGATGGCGCTCGTCACCTCTCCCCGCGTGCGGGGAAAGGTCGACCCGCCGGAGCTTTAGCGTAGGCGGGTCGGGTGAGGGGGCGTTGCCGTGTGTTTGAGCCTTTCGGAGACGCCCGCTCACCCGCCTCGGACCTGCGGTCCTCGCCACCCTCTCCCCGTAAACGGGGAGGGGGAAGAAAGCCGCCCTTTCCGCGCCGCGGGCTGCCCGCGCGGATCAGCGGCGATGCCGCTCCGGCTTCCGCAGGGCCTCCATGACATTGTGCGGGCGCCGGCCGCCGATCACCTGGGCGACGCATTTCTGGTCGGTCTTGCAGTTGACGATGCAATCGGTGCCGGGGCCGCCGAGACAATTGGTGCCGCAGCCGTAGCCGCCGTTGTCCTGCGAAAACGCGCCGCCGACCTTGGCGCAGGCGCTCTTGATCTCCTCGACGCTCATCTTGTGCAGGGTGATGTCCCTGGCCCGGGACGGACCGCTGAGCGCCAGGGCGCCAATCAGGATGAGCAGCATGATGACAAGTCGCACGGCAAGGCTCCAATGCTTAAGCGTCGCCCCGAGGGCGCAGTTTAAGCACAGGGGCCCGCGATCATGAAGCGGCTTGCCGGCAACCGGGGTCCCGGCTCTGCGGCGCGTCATTAATCACGCCGCGCCGCGCGCCTTTACCTCTGCCCGCGTGCATCCGAACTCGGGTTTACCCGAGTTCGGACAGCTAATTACGCGGCCGAAGTCGGAAACATCCGACTTCGGCTGAGAGGCAGGGCGCGCAGCGCCCGTCACCGCAAGTCGGCCGTGGCCGACTTGCGCACTTAACGATCCGATCTCGGGTAAACCCGAGATCGGTGGATGGGGGCGGCCTCATGCTTCGAGACGCGCCCCGTGGGCGCTGCTCAGCATGAGGCCGGGTTAGGTTCGGCGCCCTTCTCGGTATGAGGGTTCGGCCGCCCTTTCCGCAGAGCCCGCCGATCGCCATATTCGCCCCATGACCGAACCGCTCGTCGTCGTCATCCCCCACCGCCTCGGCAAGGACGAGGCGACCCGCCGCATCCGGGACGGCTTTAGCCGCGCCAAGACCGAGTTCGCGCATCTCATCTCTATCCAGAACGACAGCTGGGAGGGCGACCGCCTGAGCTTCGCGGCCTCTGCGCTCGGCCAGCACGCGCACGGCACAATCGACGTCTACGAGGGCGCGGTGCGGCTGGAGGTGACGCTGCCCTGGCTGCTGGCGCGCTTTGCCCACGCGGTGCAGCGGGTGGTGGGCCAGCGCGGGCAGTTGCTGCTGGAGAAGAAGTGAGCGCGCCGCCCGCCGTGTGATCCACCGCACTTTTGTCCCGGCGGCGATCCGGCGCCCGAGCGATCCGCGCATTTGCCGAAAATTTGCACAAACCGGTAGCCGGCGGCGGCGCATAAAAAATTCCGCCTCTGTGAAGCGGGGCACATTCGCCGCACTGAAGCAGGCTTACAACCCGCGCGAAGTCTATGGTCATAGGAGGCCCCTATGTCCGATCAATCGCGCGGCCGCAAACCGCACCGTGACGTCAGCTCGGGAGAAATCCTCATCGGGCTCGCCTGGCTCGCGTTCTATGGCGCGATGATAGCCACGGGCTGGGCGCACGACGCGGTGGCGCTCGTCGCCAGGCTCGCGCCCGCCAAGCCGTTCTAGCCGGAGGCGCCCGCATGGAAATGCAGCACGTCCGCTATTTCCTCGCCCTGTGCGAGGAGCGCAATTTCACGCGCGCGGCGCGCCGCTGCGGCGTCTCGCAGCCGACGCTGACGCTCGCCATCAAGCAGATCGAATCCGAGCTCGGCGGCGCGCTGTTCAGCCGCGCGCGGCGCGCCAGCACCCTGACCGCGCTCGGCGCCGCAGTGCGGCCGCACATCGCGGCGGCCGCCACGGCGGTCGCCCACGCGCAGCGCGAGGCCGCCTCCTTCCGCGCCGCCAACGCGCCGCCGCGGCCGACCAGCCTCGTCGTGCCTTTCCAACCGGAGGAGAATGCCATGCGCAAAGTTGTCTTCCTTGCCGCCGTCGCCGTCGTCCTGCTGCTCGCCGCCGGCGCGCTCAGCCGGGTGTTGCACCCGGCCACCGCCGCGCAGCACGCGTTCGCGGGCAAGGCGGTCGACGTCTATGCGATCGAGAAGACCATCGACGTGCAGGCGCTGCCGCGGGTCGACACCCTCTCCGAGGCCGAGGAGTGACCGGCGAACGTCCCGGTTCGCCGCGCTGATCGCGCCGATGGAGGAGCCGCGGGGGGCGGCGGCCAGCAAACCTCCCGGCCGCCACCCCCCTGCTGGCGTACGGATGGCCGGCGCGCACGGCGTCATCGACGTCACCGCCGGCGCCGTACGGCTCACGGTGACGCTGCCTGGCTCTTGGCGCGCTTTGCGATAGGCGGGGCAGCGGGAGGTGGGCCAGCGGGGCACGTTGCTGCTGGAGAAGAAGTGACGGCGTCCAGCCGTCGTCCCCGAAAGTTCTCTTGACGCAAAATGATCTGGGGATCTCGCGCCGTGGCCTGCGGCCGCGCCGGCTTAGCGGAATCGCGAAAAACTGCTGGTGCTTGGGCGGCTCGTCGGGCGGCTCAGCGCGCCAGCCGACCGGTTCGGCGATCCTTCAAATTGGATTCCGAAGCGATAGCGGCGTTTCCAGGTCACGGTGCAGTATCGGCGCACGCCGCCGTGTCTGAATTCGAATCGTTGCGGGAAATCGAGCAAAACCGAAGATTCCAGGCAGGCGCCGCCGCTCGAGAGATCGACAACCCGGCATTCGATCGGGCCGCTGCTGGGCGAAAGGAAAATCTGCCCGGTCTTCGCGACCAGGCCCTTCGGTTCGATACGGTGCGAGCGACGATGCTCCGTCATGCGCATGATCCACAAGAAATTGCCGGTCATTCATCGCAGTTTTTTATTACCGGCTTCTTAACCAAAGCGCCCGGCGGTTGACCCGGCCTGGCGTTCGTCCGGGAGTTGCCGCCCCGTTTGCCCCGGTTGACCCAAAACGCGGCGCCGTCCCGGCGGCCGGCGCGTTTTGCCCGTGCGGTGCGGCGCGTGGCGGGGCCGCGCGGGCAGCTGCTGCCGGAAAAGAAATGACCGCGCCCACGCGCCGTCATCGCGGCAAGCCCTCTTAACGCAAAATGATCCGGGAATCTCGGGCCACAAGCTCCACCGGCCGCGCGCGCCCCGCGTCAGTCGCGCGCTGCGCCGTCAGTCGTCGACGCAGACGTATTGGCTGGCGGTTATGCCGAGGCGGCGGGCGGCGCCGCGCGCGAGATCGAGCCGCGCGCCCATGCGGTAGGCGATGCCGTAAGGCCCGCGGTCGTTGACGCGCACGGTGATCGAGCGGCCGTTCTTCGGGTTGGTCACGGTCAGCACGGTGCCGAGCGGCCAGCTGCGCGCGGCCGCCGTATTGCCGTTGGCGTCGAAGACTTCGCCGCTGGCGGTGTGCCGCCCCGAGGCGTAGTAGCTCGCCAGCACTTCCCGCCCGGGGCATTGGCCGGTCGGCTTGACATATTTGTGCACCGACTCCCATCCCGCCGCGTGCGCGGCGGTGAGCGCGAGCAGGCCGGCGAGCAGGCTGCAACCGATGAGCTTCACGGACATCCATCCCCGTCGCTGATGTGACGGGGAAACGGTAAGCCCGCGCGCGGGGGTGAAGGCAAGGCGCAAACGCAATTAACGTTTGCGCTTAACGTTGGCGCTTAACGTTAAGCGGCGCCGGTATTCGCGCTCGGTCCGCGCGCAGGGCTTTATCGACGTTTATGAGGTGCGGTGCGGCTGGCGGTGACGCCTGCGCCTGGCTGCTGGCGCGCTTTGCGATAGGCGGTGCAGCGGGTGGTGGGGCAGAGGGGGCGGGTGTTGTTGGAGAAGAAGTAGGGCTGTGCAGCGCTCTCGTTAGCATGCTAACTTTTTCTTTTTGCAGGAGGGCCAATGGCTGAACGTCTGGCACTAAAACGATTGACCGCATCAGACTTAGAGGTGGTCCCGGTTTCCGGGACAGTTTGGCGGCTTGGCTAAGATGGATTCTGGGTTTGATTACGCCGCCAGTTTCTCCTGCTCCATGTCGATAGCATAGGCCTCGTCGGGTGTCCTGCCGGCG
>Ga0307436_1000416_pt1 | contig 19983 bp, 19 predicted proteins | sample SalMarWE160440MG_FD_202513 | JGI IMG/M metagenome (GOLD analysis project Ga0307436, IMG submission 202513) | Salt marsh sediment microbial communities from the Plum Island Ecosystem LTER, Massachusetts, United States - WE1604-40 | ecosystem: Environmental > Aquatic > Marine > Intertidal zone >...
AAGCTTCTGGGTAGGTAACGTACTGCTCGTAATACTGAACGTGCCGCTGATCGGGGTGTGGGTTAAGCTACTCCAAGTCCCATACCGTTACCTATTTCCCTCCGCATTGTTCTTCATCGCCGTCGGTGTATTTAGTGCCGACAACAACCTCTTTCAGGTCATAGAGGTGCTGTTCTTTGGAATGGTCGGAGCCCTTTTGCTCACGCTTCGTTTCCCAGTAGCACCCATCCTTCTAGGCTTTGTTCTAGGACCGATGGTGGAGACAAACTTCCGTCGCGCTGTAGCGATTGCGCACGGGAGCCTAGCTGTATTTGTTCAGGCGCCAATCAGCGCCACGTTTATCGGAGCGAGCATATTTCTAATTCTCGTCCAGATCATTGCTCATACACGCGGAGTCTTGAGAAAGCGCCGCGCTGCGGTCAAATTCTGACACGTTATGAGGTCCAATCCACGGCTGAACGGGACTCTCCGCATCAGGCTTTGAGAGCTACGGGCCCACTTCCGTGCTTCGCAAGAGTTCGCTTTTTTGGTGTTAACGTGGCCGGGCCAGCGCGCGCTTCCTCTGAAAGTAGGGCCGCGCCCCGCCCTCCTCCTCCTTTGCGTGGCGAGCCGGGCCCGGATTCGGTGCCGCCATCCAAGTACTTTCTTTGCTGCATTGGTGACGCCTTGATCGTCTCGCTTCTCGAAATCGATGCCGGGGGCAAGGAACGGCTGCTGACCAAGGACTGGCTGAAGGGCTCGCACCGCGAGTTCGATGTAGAAAAGTCGAAGCCGTGGGAGCCGATCCACACGTACGGCAATCCAGCGCCGCTCGAGCCCGGTATCAAGCTGATGCCGACCGCCAACCTGTTCAAAGCCGGTTCGCGTATCGCCCTGCGCATCCGCTGTGTAGACGACGAGCCGACCAATCCGCTCGAATTGGTCGCCACCAGCTCGCTCAACTGTACCGCGGTCGTCTGCACCACTGACCTCCACAACGACGCGCAGCCGTCCTATCTGCTAGTGCCCATCACGCGCCGCAACGTGCTGAACACCTATTTTCTTTTCCCGCGGTCGGTTGCCTGAGCCGCGCTAGACTCGGTCAATCCGGATCGGCGGCGCGGCATGTTTCGGATCAGTGAGTTTACAGTTGAACCGAATAGCCGCCGTCGACGGGAATTGCGGTCCCCGAGATGAAATTGGATGCCGGGCTGCAAAGGAATATAGCGATGCCAGCAAAATCGCTGGGCTGGCCCCAGCGCCCGGCCGGCGTCCGAGCGCGCGCATTTTCCTCGAAGTCCGGCATCTTCGCCTTCGCGCGTTGCGCCAGCGCAGTCTCGATAAAGCCCGGCAATATGGCATTTACCTGGATGTTGTCCTTGCCCCATGCGACCGCGAGGCCGCGCGTAAGCTGGAGGATGCCGCCTTTGCTCGCCGTATATGGGACGTTGAATGCGCCGCCGAAGATCGAGCACATCGATCCTATGTTGACGATCTTGCCGCCGCCTAAGCGTTTCATATCGGCATAGACGCTGCGCGAGCCAAGGAAGGCGCCGGTCATGTTGACGTTCAGAATGTTCTGCCACTCGTCAAGCGTGACTAATTCCGGCGGCTTGGTCAGTGAAATCCCCGCATTGTTGACCAGTATGTCGATGCGCCCGAATCGGTCGAGCGCCAGCGCTATGACGCGGTCCCAATCATCTTCGCGCGTGACATCGGCCTTGATGGCAACGCCTTGTGCGCCGATATCCCGAAGTCGCCCTATGGCGTCATCGCTTTCGGCGCGATCGACGATCAAGATGCTGGCGCGCGCCTGCGCCAACCCCTCCGCTATGCCCAAACCGATACCGCCGCTGCCGCCGGTCACTATGGCGACCCGGCCGGACAGATTGAACAGATCGCTCTCACTCGGCCGCTGAGCGGAGGTTTCCGCGGTCATATCGCTTCTCCTTTGCCGGCCGCCTCGCAGCAGCGCGCTTTCTTAGTTTTATACGATGACGTCTATGAATTCGCGCGACGGCCAAAAATCTCGTTCTTTGTTACGTATGGCGCACGGTCAAATCGCATAGCGCGTGCCTCGGCGTCACGAATCGCGTTCGCTACTCGCTGCATCGTGAACAGAGGGGCCTGGACCTGAATGTAAGGGCTGGCACTCGTAGCTTCAGCAATGGCCTCGATTTCGGCGTCGGTTGCGTTCGATAGGCCAAGGCCGGCGAGGCATATCGGCAATTCCACCTCGCAAAGGAACGCCATAAGGTCGTTAATTTCGGTCTCAGCGCGGCCTTCCAGAGTCATCTGCACCAGGGTCCCATAGGCGACTTGTTCGCCATGCGAGGCGTCCTTTGCGCCCCGTGCCGAGCCAAGGCCGCGGACGACAGAATGCGCCACCCAGAGCCCGCCATTCTCAAACGCCAGGCAGCTCAAAAGAATGGACGCTTCGACGACCGCTTCGAGATCCTCCGTCACCGTCCCCGCTTCGACCGCTCGCAAGGCGGCGAGGCCATGCGTGCGCAACAGGCGGTAACAGTCATTTGCGATCAGGACGGCCGACCGCAATGGTCGAGTCTTGTGTTTGGTCATACCACCGCCGGCCGAGCAGCCTTCAACCTCGAATTTCTTAGAGATCGCATCACCGATGCCAGACCGCAGAAAGCGCGCCGGCGCTTTGGCAATAACTTCGGTATCGACCAGAACGTAGCTGGGGTTCTGATCCATTTGCTCGACAACAACGGGCCGGTGCTGGTCATCGTAGATGGCAATGCCGCGCGCCGCCGGCGCATCGCTGGAAGCCACCGTCGGCACGCTCACGAATGGTTTCTGCAACCGCTGCGCAACACCCTTGCCGGCATCAAGCGCCCGGCCTCCGCCGATACCGGCGATGACATCCGGTTCACCATTCCTGGCGCGAGCGGCAAGTTGTTCGATCGCGCTCACAGTCACCTCGCCCGCGAACGGATATATTTCGGCTTCGACCCGCCCACTTTCGAAGCTGCGCCGAAGGCGATCGCCCAGAAAACCGAGGACATCGCGGTCACAAATGACAGCCAACCGCTTGCCGAGTGTTGCCGCTTTTTCTCCAACTAGATCAATGGCTCCCGGTCCCTGGAGATAATGGCCGACCGCCGCGAACATTCTGGGCATGCGTGTACTCGTTGACCTCAAAACGCGATTCCAATGCCGTACGTGCCTATAGAACACGCACTGACGCCGGGGTAAGTGCCCCGGCGCCTATCTGCTGCTCGGCCCAATGAAACCGATGCGGTCGAGCGTTCCATTTGATGTTGTCTAGCGTAACCGCGACGCTCTGTGGAGAGCCGTCGTAGCGATCTACGAACCTTTCCGACCCTTGAACGTGTAGACAACAACGTTTTCTTTGCGCCCGCCAACATTCTGGACCTGGCGAATATAGACATTGAGGACGCTGTCTCGCGTCTTCGCGTCGATCTGCTCGCGCCCCCGCATGCCGTTCCAGGTATAACCCCGCACGGCGGCAATCGCCGAAGTGCTGTTGAACGGTTTGCCCTTTTGCGATTCGATCATCTTATAGATCACATGCATGCCGTCATAGGCCGGGCCAACAAAAAGGCCGATCGGTGTTTTGGCGCCGAACTTCTGGGCGAAGCACTTCTTGAACCTGACGTTCTCCTCGTTCGTTAGTCCAGCTGCATAGACATGCGCCGAATAGAAGCCCAGCACTGAATCGTCGAAAAGACGAAGGTCTGGATCGTCGGTTTCCGCCTGGCCAATAACCATGATGTTCTTGTTTCCCAAGATTCCTTGCGCTGCAAGCGCCTTGAGCGCTGCGACCGCGGGCGCGCCGGTAACCAGGAATGTGATGACCGCATCCGGTTTGGCATTGGCAATTCGCTCGGCATAAGGAGCGAAGTCGACCGTCTTCAACGGGACCCGCTCCGTTCCGACGATTTGGGCGCCGCTCGCCAGGATTACCGCCTTGGCCGCCTCTTCAGTGGCGATGCCGGGAGCATAGTCGCTCACAGCGATATAGAAACGCTTCTTCCCATGCTTGAGGGCAAATTCAGCTTGCGGCGCTGCGACCTGAGTCATTGTGTCACCGACGCGAACGAAGTAGGGCGATTGCGAGACGATGCTCGGCGTCGCGCCGTTGAAGATCACGCCGGGCGTTTTTGTCTGTGTCAGCACCGAGGCCGCCGCGAAAGATTCAGGTGACAGGAAGAACCCCCCGATGATCGAGACTTTGTCCTGGACAATCAGTTCCTGTGACAACTGCTTAGCCACCGCCGGGTTTGTGCCGCCCGAATCCCGGTATATCAGTTCAACTTCGCGGCCACCGACGCGCGTGCCATGTAAGGTGACATAGCAATCGATGCCCTCGCGATACTCTCGGCCACCGGTTGCGAACGGCCCTGAGAATTGACCGATGATGCCAACCTTGATTTTCTCCTGCGCCTGCACCGCGCCATTCGGCATGAACATCAGGAAAACAAACAATGAAACAATCGAAAGGATTGTGCTCAAAAACTTGTTCATTTGGTGCCTCCGTCCCTGTGTGTCTTCCTGTTGCCGTATGAACCTCGCATTATCGAGTCAATAGCCATAACCCGACCAATGTGATGATTATAGAGCCGACCGCAAATCTGCGGATTCTTCCCAAGTTTGATTTCCGCATTCTGCGCGTTTTTGTTTCGATGGTCTGTTAATGGTCGTGGCAAGTCAAATCGTTTATTATTATCCTGACGATCATTTGTATTGATTTCGGGGGCGCCGCGGGGCGCAGGAAAACTTGTTTTCACTTCTTTCTTTGCGTTTCAGTTTTTGAGAGTAATTTGGTAACATACGTTCGTTGCGTTTGGACCCCATGCAATCTACCGACGCGGACGCCGCCGATCCAACTTCGCTCGGAAGCCAATGATGCTCGCATCATACTTGTTTGGTTTTGCCGACGGATTTCGAACGGGCCGACAACTGCTCCGGCTATTTTGCAAGGCGTGGCGTCCGACACCCAATGTTTTCACGGTAGCTTGCAGGCAGACATAGTGGGATGTCCCAATGCAAGAACTCTTATCCATCTCGTCATTCATTATCCTTTATGGTGTTTCTTACGGGGTCGTTCTATTCACAATCTCGATTGGGCTGGTCGTGATGATGGGATTGATGCGCGTTATCAATCTCGCGCACGGTGCCTTCGCGGCTCTTGGCGGCTATGTCGCCGCCAGCCTGATGAACCAGCTGTCGATACCGTTCTTTATCGCAGTGCCGTTAGCGGTCGTTGGCGTCGCTCTGTTCAGTGTGATCGTTGAGCGGCTTTTCTACGTGCACCTTTACACGGCAACCGATCTTGACCAGGTTCTTCTGACGGTCGGACTCGCTTTTGTCGCGGTAGCCGGACTCAATTTCATTTTTGGTCCAAATGTTTTCCCGGCAAGGTTGCCGGAAATCCTGACGTTCAACATCAATTTTGGCATACGCCAATTCCAAGCCTACCGGCTGTTCCTGATCGTGGATGGCGCGGTGTTGTTCGTCATCCTTTGGTATGTATTCGATCGAACCGGCTTCGGCGCCCGCCTGCGCGCAGCGGTCGACAATCGTACCATGGCGCAGGCGATTGGAATCAACGTTCCGAAATTGTTTTCAATAGTCTTCGCGCTCGGTAGCGGTCTCGCCGCGTTAGGCGGAGCGATCGGCTTTGCGATTCTTCCGCTCGAGCCGCTCTATCCTTTCAAATATCTGGTGATCGTATTGATCGTCGTCTCGCTATCGGGCTTTGGCAGTATCAAGTCGGCCGCAGCGGTGGCTATCTTTATCGGCGTCGTCGATACGGGGTGCCGCTATCTATTTCCAGGTATCGGTGCATTTATTATCTATGCGATTTTGATCAGCCTAATCATCCACAAACATACCGGTATCGTCGTCAGAAGGCGCGCCTGATGAAATTCCAGTCTGAACTCCTCGAGCGACATCGTTTCAGACCAATTGAAGCTGTCTACTGGGTCTTGCTGGTGATGGCCGTTTTCGTCTTTTCGGACTACTTGGCAATTGCGGCCACCGTCGTGATCATGTGTCTATTCGCGCTGTCGCTCGATCTCGTGCTTGGCTTTGCCGGAATTGTCACTCTTGGACATGCCGCTTACTTCGGGGTCGGTGCCTACACCGCTTCGCTGTTGGCGCTTGGCGGCCTGCACGAGGCGATTACTGGCGCCACTTTGGCTGGTCTCACGGCGGCAGCGGTGGCGCTGGTTCTCGGGCCATTCGTGCTGTTGCTGGATGGTTTGCCGCTGATCATGGTGACGATGGCGATAGGTGCCATCTTCTATGAGGCCGCGAACAAGGCGAGTTGGCTGACCGGAGGCGATGACGGCCTGCGCGGCTTTGACTTTGCGCCGCTGTTGGGGATCTTTCAGTGGTCCATCTACGGTTACACCGCCTACCTATATTCGCTCAGCTGGCTATTCGTCTTGTTCCTCCTGACACGACGCGTAGTCGGCTCTCCGTTTGGCGTGGCCCTGCAAGGGATTCGCGAAAACCGGGCGCGTATGCGATTGATTGGCGCGCCGGTGGTAGGACATCTCGTCCGTGCTTATGTCTTATCGGCATTTATCGCGGGTATCGCCGGCGCAATCTACGCGCAAATCAACCAATTCGTGAGCCTAGAGGTCCTGAGTATTGATACATCAGTCGATGTCGTCGTGATGCTCGTACTTGGCGGCATCGGCCAGTTGTACGGTGGTTTGATCGGGGCGCCGGTATACGTTCTTGTCAAGCATTTCGCCGCGCAATGGAACCCTTACAATTGGATGTTTATCATCGGCGCGCTGCTGATTGTAGCGGTCCGGTTCGGGCGCGGCGGCTTGCTCGGATTCCTGAGCACTGCGACGGAATGGTTGCTCCGTCATTGGCGCAAGCCAACGGGAGGAGCACCGTGACCGGTTCCGCCCTTGAGACATCCAACCTGTGCAAAAGCTTCGGCGCACTTAAAGTGGCTGACAATATCAGCCTTCGCCTGGCTCAGGGTGCACGTCACGCGCTGATCGGTCCGAACGGCGCCGGCAAGACGACCCTCGTTCAGTTGCTTTCCGGTGTTCTGCGGCCAGACGCCGGAAAAATATCGTTGATGGGCGAGGACATAACTCTCAGTAGCCAGCGCCACCGCGTCAAGCGCGGCCTAGTCCGCACGTTCCAGGTTACCAGCCTGTTCCGTGGATTGACCGTGCTAGAGAACGTCTTTCTCGCCACGAGCGAACATAGCGGCGTAAGCCGGCAGATGATTCGCGCAGCGGGCGCGCATCGTGAACTACTGAGTTGGACCGAGACAATCATTGAGCAGCTCGGGCTTGCTGATGACATGCATCGTAAGATAGCTGAAATCGCTTATGGCCGACAGCGGCTGGTGGAGATCGCGATCGCGCTTAGTCTTGAACCAAAGATTCTGCTGCTCGACGAGCCGGCCGCAGGGATTCCGACCAAAGAAGTTTCAATTCTGCTGGACGCGGTTGAACATCTACCGAACGACATCACAATTCTGATGATCGAGCACGACATGCATGTTGTCCGACGTTTTGCGACGAAGGTTACGGTCCTCGTGAACGGCGCCGTGCTCCTGTCCGGTTCACCGCACGATGTGATGTCGTCCGGGGAGGTGCGCACGGTTTATCTTGGACAATCCGGCCACGCTCGGTTCGCTTCGGGTGCCGACGATGCTTGAGATCCAAGGCCTTACTGGAGGATGGGGACCCACCACCGTGGTAGAGGACCTCGATCTTACGCTAGCAGCCGGCGAGACCGTCGCGATCATCGGGCGCAATGGAGTCGGCAAGAGTACGTTGCTCGAGCTGATCGTCGGACGAGCACACCGTCGCGACGGGGTTGTCCTGCTGGACGGCGTTGATATATCGGAAATCCCAATTCACGCGCGGTCGGTTGCCGGGCTTGGCTACGTTCCGCAGGAGCGCGAGGTGTTTAGGAGCCTGACCGTCAGGGAGCATTTCATGACTGCCGCGCGGCCCGGACGATGGAACGAGGGGTCCATCATCAGCCTGTTTCCGTCGCTCGGACGACGCATCGATAATCTGGGGTCGCAACTTTCCGGCGGCGAGCAACAGATGCTGGCGATCGCCCGCGCCCTAATCGGCAACCCCAAAGTGCTATTGATGGACGAGCCGTCCGAAGGCCTTGCGCCGGTCGTGGTCGAGCAGCTTGTCAGCGCGATGCGTTCGGTCGTTGGCGACAGTGCGCTATCCGTGCTGCTGGTGGAACAACGTGTCGATATTGCGTTCGACTTGGCAAGCCGTTGCTTGGTGATGGACCGCGGTCGCGTGGTCTTTGATGGTCCCAGTTCCGATTTGCATGGAGATGAAAGGCGCTTTGGGCAATTGATGGGATTTGAGGAACGCAACTAACTCCAAATGGAAACGCACATATAAGTCACCAACCGAGGAGCTAACTATGAAGGTAATCGAACCGTATACCGCCGTGTGTTACGGGAAGCCATTCGGACAATCACATCGATGTTCGGTTGGTGTACGAGAACGGGAGCCGAGCCTTCCCTGGGACTAAGAGGAGAGGATCACCGTTTTGCCCCTGTGAAACTGATTGCGACTCCAGAATTCGGCTTCTTCACCTTTCATGGCCCCAAAGAGAAAGCGACCGACTACATCCTCAGCAACGGATTGGCCGTTAAAATTCCTGGCGAGGAAACGGACATGATCGCGGCGAAGGCTAAGGAATTGAATGTATTCGTGGCGGCCATGCTTTACGAATACGACCCCGAATGGCCCGATCGATATTTCAACACGATGTTTCTTATCAATCCGAAAGGAGAAATTGTTGTGAAACACCGTAAGATGTACATACCTTTGTTCATGTCTGTCGATGTAAGCCCGCACGATTTTTACAACGAATATATCGAGCGCTACGGCGATTCCCTTGATACTTTCTATCCGGTTGGTCGGACGGAGATCGGTAATATCGGATTCTGTATTTGCACGGAAGGCTGGTTTCCGGAGAATTTCCGCGCCTTGGCGCTGAATGGCGCGGAGATTGTAATGCATCCTAATTTTAATGAGCCGTTCTATTCGCCGCCCATGAATACATGGGAAATTTTGAACAGGGCGGCGGCGATCAATAACATGATCTACGTGATCGGCTGCGCCGTCGGGGATGCAAAATCAGTTAGGCCGGATGTCCCCAGTTTAAAATATCCTTTCCGTCCCAATCAATTCTGTCCCGGGGACGCCATGATCGTGGACTATGAAGGCGTCATTGCCGCGCGTACGCCTTATCCGGGGGAGACGGCTTGCTGGGCGACGATTCGCGTGAATGAATTGAGAAAGCGGAGAGCCGATCCGTGGAATTATATAGCGATGTTGAGAACGGAACCGCTGCATCGCCATGTCTATAGCAAGCCTCTTTATCCAGCCAATCTCTTCACAAAGGAAAAGTGGAAGGAAGTCTCGGAAGTCATCAAGCGGGCGCCGCTTGATACGATCAAGAGGCTTCAAGAAGAGGGCGTTTTCGAAGCGCCGGATCAGGAGTGATGGGGCGAGGACCGTAATGGGAGAATCCGGTTGCTGATTTACCGAGCGCTGGCGGTGTCGCAATCATCCGGAATTGCAGCACACCGCCATCGCTCGAGAGGTTTTGAACCGAACGTTCTGCTTGGCACGGGTCGCGCCGTTTGGGAATGCGCAGCAAACGTGGCCCGAACGGCGCACGGTGTTCGCCGAGGAACTGTTGAAGCGGCGATCAGCGATTGGTTGAAACGGCCCGTTTACGCGGACTGGCCGATGGTGCTGTCCCGCGTTTGAGTTCTTCGCTGAGAATATCGATAAACGCGACAAAGATGCGCGATAACGGTCGTTGAGAGCGAAAGACATAGACCAATTGGCGCTTGAGCACAGGCTCGATGATGCGTCGCGTCTGCACCGGTAGTTCTGCAGTCGACCGGCGTGCCACGATGGCCGGCAAGACCGTGGTCAGTCCACGCTCGGACACAAGCTTGAGGGTGGGTGCCAGCGCATCGACTTCGATCCGTGGCGTAATCTGTATCCCGATTTCCTCAGCGGCATGGTCGACGATATTGCGGATGCCGTGCCGGCGGGAGGGGAGCACCAGATCAAGCTGATTGAGCCGCGCAAACGGAATCGGCGTCAAGTTGCTCTTGGCCGTGCCGCGTTCGACTAGGACAAGCTCTTCGTCGATCAGCGGATGAGTAGAAACATCGTCCTTGCGACGGGTGCGATTAACCACCGCGAAATCGAGGTTGCCGGCTACGACCCAGTCGATCAGGGTGCCGCTGTAGGCTTCGTCGATTCTAATTTCGACGTCCGGATATTTTGCGCCGAATTGATGCAAGACGTCGGCCAACACGGAATTAGTGATCGAGGGAATGATCCCGACTGAGACCTTGCCGAGCACCTTTCCGCTCAATTCCATCATTTGCTGATCGGCATGTCTGAGGTCGAGCAGGATCGGCAAATAGATCCGATACATCGTTTCCCCGGCAGACGTCGGGATCATGCCGCGTGCGGTGCGCTCGAACAGGTCGGTTCCTAGGCGCTTTTCCAGCCGGTTGATCTGCATGCTCAAAGCCGGCTGCACAACGTTTAGGCGGCGAGCGGCGCGGGTTACGCTGCGCTCTTCATAAAGGCAGACGAAATACTGAATTTGCCGCAAGTCAAGCATCAAAAAGCGCGTCGTTCGTCGTTTCTGATTCTTGGCGATAAGTGACTGTGGCGTTCATGATTGTGGCCGCACCGTTGCTGCCGCTGCGCTTAACGCTCGCAAGGAAACTCAAATTTAGCAATCAAATTAAATGATATCAAGCGAACGATCAGTAATCTCGCATTATATCTAAAAGCACGTTTTTTTCGTCCGGTTCGCGCATTGTCGGCCTCGGCGGCTTATCGAAGATCGCCAAACTGGCGCTTGCGCGTCCGGGCCATTCGACGTGGGCTGGAATGAGTTTGCTCCGGCGTCACGCTGCCGTGGCACTCATTGCCACCACGCCATCGCAGCGCACGACCTTGAACTGCCCGGCGCCATCTTTCTCGGCCGTCAGGCGCACGGGTTGGTCGACGAACAGAGACGCTTCTCCGCGGAAGTGGAAGGCCTTCAACAGTTGCAGCAGGCGGCGGGCGAAGTTGCAGAGCTTAAAGGCGGTGAAAGGGCCATGCACTACGAGAGTGGGATAGTCTTCCACTCCGGTGGCATAATGCCGGTCGTAATGGATACGGTGGGCGTTGAAGGCCCCCCGAGCAGCGGAACAGGGCGACACTATTGGGTTGCGAATCCTCACTTGCATCACTCTTCGGCATCGCCAGGTCCGAGGATGGCACGACCACTGCGATAGGCGGGCGGGCATTGCGATAAGCGATGGTCTGCTCTTCCTCGATGCACAGGGTGTTGCCGCGCAAGAAACGGATATTCAGGCGAACGAAAACGAGCGTGCCACTCTTGCGATCGCGAATGTCCACCGATGAAATCTCGGAAACTTTTGTGGCCGGCTGGCCAATCAGCAAGGAACTGTGAAAGCGCAGGTTTGCGCCCGTGAACATGCGGCGTGGCGGCGACACTGGCGGCATAATATCGCCGCGCGCCGGGTGGCCGTCGGGACCAAGCCCGGCGGTCGGCGCCTCGGTGGCGAACAGGCCGTCGTGCCACATCGGCGACAGCGCGCCGTCGGCAACGGGAAAGGCCTGATCGGTCGTCGCCGCGAAGCGCTTCACCCGCTCCGACGCGACGGTATCAGGCTCGATCTGGTGCGGTCCGACATGGGCACAATAGGTGGTCAGTTCATTCGGGCTCATTGCGACCCGCTACGACGAAGGAGACGACTTTGGCTGCACTCGGATGCCGATGTCCAGCGTCAAGCGACTGTGGAATTTATCATCCCTAATCTTGACATCTTAACATTTAACGTCATCGCGATCTGTATAACGCGAAGTGATCGCATTTATTGTCAATCATTATTTGTAGCGACAACTAACCGCTCCTATTGTCCATCAGCAAAATGGTATAGGCGATACGTCGTTTAGGTAGGTATTGCTTTGTTGAATGGTATCGGACTCGCATCAACGGGATGGGTCGGCTCGCCTGTTCCGCGCAAGGAAGATCAAGCGCTCCTGACGGGGCGCGCGCGCTTTATTGACGACCTCTCGCCGGTCCCCGGCCTGCGTTTTGCAGCCATCTTGCGCTCGCCCTATCCGCACGCGCGCATCGTGAGTATCGATCCATCACGTGCGCTTGCATTGCCTGGAGTTTACGGCGTCGTCACCGGCGCCGAAATTGCCGAACTGATCAAACCAATCCCCAGTGTCGTCAAGACTTCGATCGCCTATTATCCGATTGCGATCGACCGGGTCCGCTATGTCGGCGAGCCGGTGGTGGTTGTTGTCGCCGATACGCGCTACATAGCCGAAGATGCCTGTGACCTAATCGCGGTCAATTACGAGGTGCTGCCGGCAGTCGCCGACCTCAAGAGTGCTATGGCACCAGAGGCGCCGATTCTGCACGAGCAGGTCGGTTCGAATATCATTAGCACGCGCAGCTTTCGCTATGGCGATCCGGACAAGGCCTTCGCCGAAGCGGATCGGGTGTTTGAACTGGACTATTCCTATCCGCGTTATGCCTCAACTCCGATGGAGACCTACGGCGTCATTGCGCATTTCGAACGTGCGCCCGATCGCTACACCGTCTGGTCCAATTTCCAGGGTCCTTTCGTGATCCAGCCACTGATGGCGGGCGCCTTGCGCGTGCCCGGAAATCGGCTTCGCCTTATCACCCCCCCGAACAGCGGCGGCAGTTTCGGGATCAAACAGGCGATCTTGTCATATATCGTTCTGCTCGCGGCAGTTAGCCGCAAGACCGGTCTTCCGGTGAAATGGATCGAGGATCGCGCCGAGCATCTCACCGCGGCGTCGGCGTCGAGCGACCGGCTGGGAACGGTCGCCGCCGCCTTTACGCACGATGGCAAGCTGACGGGGTTGCGGTTCAAGAACATCGCCAACATGGGTGCCTTCATACGTTCGCCCGAGCCGGCGTCGCTTTACCGCATGCATGCGGCTGCAAATGGATGCTACAGCGTGCGGAACATCGCGATCGAAAACGAGTTGGTCGTCACAAATTGCACGCCAGTCGGTCTCAACCGCGGCTATGGTGGTCCGCAATTTTATTTTGCGCTTGAACGTGTCATCGAGATCGCTGCGCGTGAGCTCGGCCTCGATCCGGCGGAGTTGCGGCGGCGAAACTTCATACCTGCCGAGGCCCTTCCCTATCATGCGCCGGCTGGAGCGGTTTTCGACGCCGGCAATTACGAGGCGGCTCTGTTGGAGCTGTTGCGTATTGCCGATTATGAGCAGTTGAAGCTTGGGCGCGAGGAGGCGCGCAAGGGCAGTCGTCTGTACGGCATCGGGTTCGCGGCCGGAGTTGAGCCCTCGGGCTCCAATATGGCCTATGTGTCGCTGGCGCAGACGGCGGAAGAGCGCGACCGCACCGAGCGCAAGTCCGGGGCCAATGCCAGCGCGGTGATCTCCGTCGATCCGAGCGGACAGGTCACGGTGCGGTTGTGCACGACGCCGAATGGGCAGGGGCATGCCACCGTCGCGGCGCAGATCGTCGCCGACGCGCTCGGCTTGCGCCCCGACGACATCGACGTCGTGACGGATATCGATACGTTGACCAGCGCTTGGTCCATCGCGTCGGGCAATTATTCCAATCGCTTCGCGGCGATTGTCGTCGATGCCATCGCCAAATCGGTTGAGCGCGTGGCGGCGAAGATCAAATTGCTGGCGGCGCAGGCGCTCGATGTGCCGCCCGAGGAGATCGAACTGTTCGGCGGTTACGCCCGGGTGCGCAGCCACTCGAACATGGGCATGCCGTTCCGCAAGGTGGCCGCGCGCGCCCATTGGGATCCGGCCGGGTTGCCGGACAATGCGGAGCCGGAAATTTTTGAAGCCGCGGTCGTCTCGCCACCAGTGCTGGGATCGATCGATGCTGACGACCGCATCGCCTCGGCGGCGACTTTCGGCTTTGTCATCGACGTGGCGGCGGTCGAGATTAATGCCAAGACCGGGGAGCTGCGCATAGACCGTTATGCATCGGTCCATGACGTCGGCACCCAACTCAACCCCAAGATCGTGGAAGGCCAAGTGCTCGGCGGTTTCGTGCATGGCTTGGGTGCAGCATTGTCCGAAGAGTTGGCCTATGACGCGCGTGGCAATTTTCTGGCCAGTACTTTCGCAGATTATCTCTGTCCAACCGCGGTGGAGGTGCCGCCGGTCGAGATCGGTCATGTGGAAACCCCTTCGCCCGTCAATGCGCTCGGCGCCAAGGGCATGGGTGATGGCAGCTCCATGTTGACGCCGGCCGCGCTCGCCAATGCGGTCGCCGATGCACTCGGCCGTGATGATATTTCGCTGCCGCTGAACCTCCGACGGCTGTGGGCGCTGACGAATGGAAAGGATGCGACGGTCAAGCCGCGTGCGGCTGCGGCAACGGCGGAATGCGCACCGCAAGCGCGCGAGAAAAGCGGGCTGACCGGGAGCGGAGAGGTGCTGCTGACAGCTTCGGTTAATGAGGTCTGGCGGCGCCTCGTCGATCCTCACGAACTTGCGGCCATCGTTCCCGGTTGCCAAAGCCTGCGACAAGACGCACCCGACCGATATTCGGCGCAGGTGGTGCTCGGCGTTGCGGGCATCCGCGGCAGTTATGACGCCACGATTGAGATGCGCGATAAGCAGGAAGGACGTTCGGTCCGTCTGGTCGGCAAGGCTTCGGGCGCGCTAGGCTTCGGCGCCGGCTCCGGACTTGTGACGTTGCAGGCGGAAGCGGACGGACGCACCCGCCTACATTTTGAGTATGAAGCCGACGTAGGCGGCAAGGTGGCGGCAGTCGGCCAACGCATGCTCGGAACGGTCACGCGCTATCTGATCAAACAGTTCTTCGGCGCCTTGGAGCGCCGTATCAAGCCGTCAAGCCGTAAAGGCTGGCGCCGGTTGCCGGCAATGCTGTCGTGGTTCAGGCAGGACGGAGGCGAGTCGTGAAGCCTATCGCCTTCGACTATCATCGCCCGCAGACCGTGCCGGAAGCGCTTGCGCTTATCTCCGACTTGCGTGAGGAAGCGGCGCTGCTCGCCGGCGGCATGACGCTGGGGCCGATGCTGAACATGCGGCTGGTGCGCCCCCGCGCGGTGGTCGACATTTCGCGCATGCAGGCGTTGCAATCGATTTCAGTCAAAGGGGATGTGGTCGTGACCGGCGCCGGCGTCGTGCAGCGCGACGCCATGCGCTCCGACATCATCAACCGCGAACTGCCATTGCTGTCGATGGCGTTGCCCTGGGTGGGACATTTCCAGACCCGCAATCGCGGAACGCTTGGCGGCTCGGTGGCTCATGCCGATCCGAGCGCGGAAATCCCGCTCTGTCTGTCCATTTGCGGCGGCACAGTTGTGCTGCAATCGCGCCGGCGCGAGCGACGGGTCAGCGCAGCGGATTTCTTCCTGGGCGCGCTGGCGACGGCGCGCCGATCGGACGAGATCATTACCACGCTGGAGTGGCCGCGCACTCCGCCGGGCACCGGTTGCGCCTTCGCTGAAATCGCGCAGCGCCGCGGCGATTTCGCCATCGCCGCTGCTGCTTGTCATGTGCGGCTCCAACAGGACGGTTGCCTGGCGGCTTTGTCGCTCGGCGTCGGCGGCGTGGAAAACCGACCGGTCGTGATCGCCGTTGATGGTTTTTGCGGTCGCGCACCTGAGCACGTCGGCAGCGACCTGGCCGAACACGTGTGCGCCAATGTGACGGCGATGAATGATCATGCCGCCGGCGCCGAATTCCGGCTCGCGCTCACCAAGGTACTGGTCGCGCAGGTGTTCGACGAAGCGGTTGCCAAGGCGAAGCAGCATGAGGTACGTCCGCAATGACGACCGTCCATCACGTCGCCGACGAACGCGTCGCGATCGCGTTAACCCTGAACGGGCAACGCCGGACCGGCCAAGCCGAGCCGCGCATGCTGCTGAGCGATTTTCTCCGCCACGAGCTGCAAGCGTTTGGCGTGCATGTCGGCTGCGAACATGGTGTCTGCGGCGCCTGCACGGTGCTGATCGACGGGCGCGCGGTGCGCAGCTGCACGCAATACGCGGTGCAGGCGGAGGGTGCCGATATCGTGACGGTGGAAGGGCTCGCCGAAGGCGACGCGTTGAACACAGTACAGCGCGCTTTTGCCAAACAGCAGGCGCTGCAATGCGGCTTTTGCACCGCGGGTATTTTATGCTCGGTAATGCAGTTCCTGAAGGAAGTGCCGACTCCGACCGAGGCCCAAGTCCGTGACATGCTATCAGGACACCTTTGCCGCTGTACCGGCTATGCCTCGATCGTTACGGCCATACTGGAAGCCGCGTCCGATATCAGAAGAGGTCTTTAGCGATGGATCTTGGAAGCGCATTCGCCATGTCGGTCCGGCGCCACCCGAACCAAGTGGCCCTCGTCGACGGTAGCAAGCGGCTCACTTATGCCGACTGGTACCGCGAGATCAGGGTGGTCGCCGGTGGATTGCGCGAGATGGGATTGCACGAAGGCGATCATCTTGTCGTCGTGATGCGTAACCGGTACGAGATGGCGACGCTTTATTGGGCGAGTCATATGCTCGGCCTCGTCTTTACGCCGGTGAGCTGGCGCGCGAGCGCCGAGGAAATCCGCTACTGCTTGGAAGACGCCGAGGCTGTCGCAGTCGCGTTCGACGGATCGTCGGGCGATGCCACGCCGCAGGCAGTAGCGGCGCTGAACATCGATCCTAATCGAGTGATCATCGTCGCCGACGGCAAGGGTGAGGGTACGGCCTTCACGGGACTAGCGGAGGCGTCCGCCATCGACGGCCCGGCGCGGGTGAACGAGTTCTCCACCTGCCTAATGCTCTATACCTCCGGCACCACCGGGCGTCCAAAAGGAGTGCCGCGCAGTCACCGCAACGAGCTAGCGGCCTCAATTGCGCATCTCGCTCAGAATCAATATCGGCAAGGCGATTCGTGCCTCGGCGTGATGCCGTTCTTCCACACTATGGGCGTGCGCATCCTCTTGGCTTCGGCATTGCTCAGCGGCCGCATGGTATGCCTGCCGAATTATGAGCCCGAGGAAGTCTTGCGACTGGTTTCAACCGAGCGACTCACGACGCTTTTTCTCGTTCCCACGATGTTTCACGACGTGTTGGGACATCCAAAATTCGATTCATACGACGTGAGTTCATTGTCGCGCGTTGGCTATGCCGGAATGACGATGACCCCTGCCCTGATCGAGCGGTCACTCGATCAACTGAAGCCCGAACTGTTCGTCAACTATTACGGTTCCAGTGAAATTTACACGTTCAGCTATTGCGATCACCTTGACCGCAAGCCCGGTTGTGCCGGCCGCGCTGGCATGAACCAGATCATCCGTGTGGTTTCGCCTTCGCGCGACGACGACATAGAGACCGACCTGTCGCCTGGCGTGTCCGGCGAGATCGTTGCCAGCATGCGCAGCCCGGAAGCATTCAAGGGTTATTGGAAACGGCCAGATGCCGATGCCAAGGCCATCCAGGGCCCATGGTACCGGACCGGCGATCTGGGCAAATTTGACGAGGACGGCGAGTTGTTCGTGGTCGGTCGCGTTGACGACATGATCATCAGTGGCGGCGAGAACATCTATCCCGAGGAGGTTGAGGACACACTCATGCGCAGCAAGCTGGTCGCCGGTTGCGCGGTGGTGGGTATTCCGGATGATCGGCTTAGCGCAAAGGTAGTCGCCTTCGTAGAGCCGGCGATGGGTGGGCTCACTGCGGAGCAACTTGACCAAGTCTGCCTGAACAGCGGCCTCGCCCGCTTCAAGCGCCCGAAGGAATACGTTTTCATCAAGTCCATCCCGCAGTCTGCTTCCGGCAAGCTATTGCGTCGAAAATTGCGAACCGGGGAATACGAGCTAATCGCGGGCAACGACAGCTCACACTAAAAGGAACTGAAACTCATGACTAAGGATTACGCCGAGGAGCGAGCGTCGATATTGCAAAATCTCGACGGCCTGTTCTACGAGGTGGACGACAAACTGAAAGTGGGCACGCTTTGGCTCGACCGCCCTCCGCTCAACGTTGTCTCCTATCGCGGCCGCGGCCAGATTAACGCCATCATGGAAGCGTTCGGCACCGATTCGGAGGTGCGCGTCGTGGTCATCCGCGGCAAGAACGGCGTCTACACCTCCGGCGGCGACGTGAAGGCATTTCCGCTGATCGAGCGCGACGGCATGTCTCACCTTGCCTGGAATATCGCCGCACCCGAGCGCTGCCCAAAGCCGGTGATCTGCATGCTGGAAAAATTCGCAATGGGTGTGGGCCTTGAGCTTGCAATGGCTTGCGATATTCGTATTGCCACCAAGGAAACCGTGCTGGCGCTTCCCGAAGTGACGCTCGGCCAAATCCCGGGTAGCGGCGGCAGCCAGCGCATTGCTCGTATCGCCGGGCTCACACGCGCCGTCGACATGATGATGCTTGGGCGGCGTATCCCAGCGCCGGAAGCGCTCGATTGGGGCTTGATCACGCGCGTGGCCGACGATGTGGTCGGCTTGAATCGGATTCTTGATGAGATTGTCAGTACGCTGACCAAAATGGCGCCGCTGGCGCTTAAGACTGTCAAGCGGGTGCTCAATACCGCTTACGATACGAGCCTCAGCGTCGGTTTCGAGGTGGAAGGCCACGCCTATGAGAAGCTTCGTGAAAGCAGAGACTACAAGGAGGGAATTGCGGCTTTCAGCGAGAAACGGAAGCCGAATTTCACCGGCGCCTGAACGCCGGCAAACCGGGTGGAACAGATCATGAGAAAGACGATCGTCAACGACAGTGCTGCAGTTGCGGTCCTCGCTCTTGCGTCTGCATCAAATGCCCCCGCCGCGGAAGCAATTAAAGTCGGCGTGGACACGCCGCTATCTGGCAGCTATGCGCCGATCGGAAAGCAGGCGCGCTGGGGCGCGGAGCTGGCTGTCAAGGAGATCAATGACGCCAGCGGCCTTGCGCCGAGGGTGGTTACCGAATCCTTTGAATCGCTGGCTCGCATGCGCGACGACGGAATCGCGCTGCTGCTTGTGAAGCAGAACATACGGCACGCGTCCGCCATCAGCAATTCCTGCTACGTGATGATAAAGAGCCGGATCATCAAGCATGGCGCTCCGGTCGACGTCCTGAAGTACGAAGAAATCCGACAAAAGCTCTCAGTGTAAGAGGACTCACATGACACCGCAGACTCTGGATCGGACACCTGCGGCGCAGGACGTAGCGTCGAATCTAGCGCCGAGAACAACGCCTGCATGGCCGGACCAGATCTTCCAAAAGCTGCGCGAGGCGAAGATTGCGCAGGTCGCCTATGTGCCGGACGCGGGACACGCGCGACTCATCGAGCTTTGTCATCAGGACGGGCAGATGAAGACGGCGGTGCTCACGACCGAAGAAGAAGGTATCGGTATGCTGGCCGGTGCGTGGCTGGGCGGTGACCGTGGCGTCCTGCTGATGCAGAGCAGCGGTGTCGGCAACTGCATCAACACGCTTTCGCTGGCGAAGGTGTGCGGCTTTCCACTGGTCATGATTATCACCATGCGCGGCCAATGGGGTGAGGTGAATCCGTGGCAGGTGCCGATGGGGCAGATCTCCGCAGACAGCCTGCGCCTCGCCGGCGTGATCGTCTACGAGGTAAGCGATCCTGCGATAGCGGCATCGGCGGTGGAGGCCGCCGCGCGCATAGCCTTCAGCGGCGGCCTGTCGGCCGCCGTATTGCTATCGCAAGGCATGCTCGGAACAAAACTGTTCAAGGACTAGGACCATGCAAGAACAAGACAACAAACTAAAGCGGCGCAACGTGGTCGCCCGTATCTTGGCCGACCGTGGAGACATCCTCCTGGTCACCGGGCTTGGCTCGACGACCTATGACTGCGCGGCCGCCGGCGACCATGTGCTGAACTTCTATCTCTGGGGCGCAATGGGAAGCGCCGTGACGGTCGGCTTCGGCCTCGCCATGGCTCAGCC
>Ga0307436_1000417_pt1 | contig 19978 bp, 19 predicted proteins | sample SalMarWE160440MG_FD_202513 | JGI IMG/M metagenome (GOLD analysis project Ga0307436, IMG submission 202513) | Salt marsh sediment microbial communities from the Plum Island Ecosystem LTER, Massachusetts, United States - WE1604-40 | ecosystem: Environmental > Aquatic > Marine > Intertidal zone >...
CCCGGTGTAACCGGACGAGGTACCATCATCACAAGCTGGCAACAAAGTTATCGCCAATAAAAGGGCTACTCCAACAACAATTACTTTTTTCACTTCTGCACCTCCTTATGAAAACTGGATAGGCAAATTCTCACGCCTTGCCACATCGGCGACGCTAAGGAGCTAGCCGTAGTGGCCGCATTTGTCAGGCTTGGGCACTGAGTCCTTAAAAACCTTACTTGTTGGCTTGCTTCTCAGCCCAATTGCCTGCCCCAGGCACCTTCCACATTTTGCCCTGAGCTGCCAGAATTATGAGGGCAATCCACAAGCCCACAGTTATCACCCAGACAATAACGCCGAGGATATGTGCAAACCACCATAGCCCAGGCGAAAGGGTGGATATTGCGATAGCACCAAGGATTGCCATAATAATCTGAACCACGGTCAATACCCCAAAGGTCATGATAGATTGCCAGGCATGGAATTTAACGAAGGTGCTCTTCTTTTCCAGGACCACGAAGATTATTCCTGTGATCCACGTAGCCACATAGCAAAGAAGCCCGGCTACATTGGCTGACATGCCTGTGCTACTCTCCGCCTCGGGCTTAGCTGCAGGTGCAGCTGCACCTGCAGCTGGCTTCGCAGGGGCACCAAGCTCGGCACCACACTTGGAGCAAAACTTAGCCCCATCGGGATTTTCCGTACCACATTTAGGACAGAACATATTCACCTCCTTACATTAAATCTATATCACATATGGGGGACATGTCAATAGCCGATTTTTCTCACCCGAGCGTTAGCGCATGGGCTAGATTCGCTCCCCTCACGGAGCCTGCCCTGGGCACCATAAGATTCTTCACGGAGTTTACCCTGAGCGAGATTAGATTCTTCGCTTCGCTCAGAATTACAAGGGGCGAAATGACAAAAAGCGAGGGGTAATTTATGCTCACAGTATTTCATCGTGCCGGAAAACCCAGGTGGCCGAAACCACGCTATCACCTTCGGCTAAGCCCATTAGCCTGGCTCCCCGGCCACCCCTGCCCTGAATTGAGACCTGCTCCATAGGAATGTTCACCACGTTGCCCCTGGCTGATAACATCACCAGGGAGCCTTGCGGGGAAACAAACTTGGACACAGCTAGATTACCCGTTTTCGGGCCAACCCTATAAGCCCTCACCCCCTTGCCTCCCCTATTGTGAACAGGATAGTTTTTTATCGGGGTCAGCTTGCCAAAACCTTTTTCGGTTACTGTGAGCACATAAGCATCGGGAAGGACAATGCCCATACCAACAACATAATCGTCAACAAGGCGTATGCCACGAACACCGCCACTGGTTCGAGACGCTGTCCTCAAGCTTTTGACCATAAATCTTATAGCCTGTCCATTTCGACTCACCAGGATGACCTCATCTTCATCAGCAACTACACCGGATGAGACCAGCTTATCTTCATTTCTGAGCCCCATGGCAATAATGCCATTCCTCCTTATCGAAGCAAACTTGTCTAGGGTAGTCTTTTTTATCACGCCACCCTTGGTAGCCATTAATAAGAACTTGTCTGAAGGAAAGCTTGCCAGGGATAACAACACAGTTACTTCGTCTTCTAAGTCAATAGGTAATAAATTAACCAGGGCTGTTCCCTTGGCCATGCGGGAGGAATCCTCGGGAACCTCGTGGCACTTAAGGCGGTAAACCTTACCAGCGCTGGTAAAGAAAAGGAGATTATCATGGGTATCAGCTACCAGGATGTGGTTCACTGTATCGCCACCACGGGTTACCATTCCCATGACGCCTTTCCCGCCACGGTGTTGCAGCCGATAAGTGGTGGCAGGAATCCTCTTAATGAATCCCTTGTTAGTTAAGGTAACTACCATTGCCTCATGAGGAACAAGGTCTTCCGTACGGAATTCTTCGATTTCCTCTGCTTCCACTACGGTTCGCCGGGAATCACCATACTTGGATTTAAGCTCCTCAGCGTCTTGGGCAATAAGTGATAATACTTTCCGAGGATTAGCTAACAAATCCTCAAGATAGGAAATATTCTTTATCACGGTGGCATATTCCTCAGTTATTTTGTCTTGCTCTAGCTTAGCCAATCTACGAAGTGGCATATCAAGGATTGCTTGTGCTTGAATCTGTGACAGAGTAAAAGCTGCCATTAGATTGGCACGAGCGGACTCTACGGTTTGAGACTGTCGAATAATCTTGATGACCTGCTCCAGATTGTTTAGGGCAATTCTGAAGCCCTCGAGGATATGAGCTCTATCCTTTGCCTTATCAAGTTCAAACTGAGACCTCCTGGTAATGACCTGAAAGCGAAAGTCAATGTAAGAAGTTAGCGCCTCTTTAAGATTAATTACTTTAGGTTGTCCATTAACCAAAGCAACCATATTGATAAAAAAGGCGGATTGCATCGCAGTATACTTATGGAGGTTATTAAGTACTTGTCGAGGTTGTGCCTCCTTTCTGAGTTCGATGACAATGCGCATGCCTTCTCTATCCGATTCATCACGCACCTCGGCTATCCCCGAAATTCTCTTCACTTTAACCAGCTCAGCTATCCTCTCTACCAAAGCTGCCTTGTTTACCTGATAGGGAAGTTCAGTAACAACTATTTGTCTCTTGCCCCCCTTGCTAGTCAGTTCGTTGGTTTTAGCCCGAAGTATAATTTTTCCTTGCCCCGTAGTATAAGCATTGTCTATGCCCCCTTTCCCCCAAATTATCCCGGCAGTGGGAAAATCGGGGCCTTTGACCAGCTCTATCAGTTCCTCTACAGTAGCTTGGGGATTATCAATTAGATAGACAATGGCATCACATATCTCGCCTAAGTTATGCGGGGGGATATTAGTCGTCATTCCCACAGCTATGCCTGAGGAACCACCAACTAACAAGTTAGGCAACCTGGCGGGCAAGACAGAGGGTTCCTGGAGAGAGTCATCGAAGTTGGGGACAAAGTCGACGGTATTTTTTTCAATGTCAACTAACATTTCCTCGGCAATTTCGGAAAGGCGAGCTTCGGTGTATCTCATTGCCGCTGGTGGATCATTGTCAACGCTGCCAAAATTACCCTGCCCATCAACTAAGGGATATCTCAGAGAAAAATCCTGAGCCATGCGTACCATAGCTTCATATACCGGGGCATCTCCATGGGGGTGATACTTCCCCAAGACTTCACCAACAATGCGGGCACTCTTTTTGTATGGACTGTTGTGTCGTAACCCCAAGCCATCCATAGCGTACAAAACACGTCGCTGAACTGGCTTCAAGCCATCACGCACATCAGGCAGGGCTCGGGAGACGATGACACTCATGGCATAGTCCAGATAGGAGCTTTTCATCTCCTCTTCGATATCGACAGGCTTTATTATTGTGGCTTCCATCAAATCTCAATTCCTCTCTCACCATCTTCACCGACGACGGTGAAACCTTCAGGCAAAGATTCCTCTTCGGAGCCAAGGTCTTCTTCCTCTTCAAATCCAAGCTCAGGCGAGTCCTCACTTTCGTCAGTAATGATTCCTCGCCTGAGAAGGCTTTCTTTAATACGGGTGCGCAGATGCTCTGTAGCTTTAACAAGAAAGGAGGGACGTCCCACTTGGCTGGGATGTTGATACACCTCTTTAATAATCACCTGCACTTTGTCTTCTTCTACATGGAGAATTGCCGCATCGTATCTATTTCCACCTTGCATTAGTTTAATGAGACGCAATCCCTGTTTCGGTTCCACCTCTCCCAAATATTCTCCACCCTCACTTTCCACAATCAGGTGCTGCCCTCTTGCTTCCAAGTTCACTTGGTCGCCAAATCCCATCTTAGCTAAGACTTTACCTGTAGCCACATTATGAAGATTAACAACCCCGGCCGTCCCCACCTCAGTTATAAAGAGGTCAAGAGCAACTCTTCGAGCTTGAGCTCTCCGGGTCGAAGCTTCCTGAGGGTTGCTACTTAAAGTCGCCATAGACTCTGATAGGCTAGTTAAACGGGCAAGATTTTTCTTAGCAATAGCATTCTCAGGGGCAAGCTTCAGAGCCTTCAAATAGGCTTTCTTAGCTCGGTCAAAATCCTCTAACTCTGTCAAAGCTCGCCCAAGGCGATTATAAGCTTCGACATCAGTGGGAAATCTCTTAATTATGTCCCTGTTTACCGCTCCAGCCTCCTCCCACCTACCCTGAAGGGCTAAATTTATGGCTTCCTTACTGAGTTGCTGCCTTAATCGAGCTTTTTCTTCTTCTTGGTAAGATGCTATACCCATTGCCTAATTAACTATCCTATAAAACTTATGATGTCAAGCCGAGATTGTCAAGTTTCTTTCTCCAGCTCAAAAGCTTGATGCAACGCTTGCACAGCATCCTTAACCCTATCCTCAGAGATAATACATGTTATCCTTATCTCGGAAGTGGTGATTAGCTGGATGTTAATGCCCTGTTCATGAAGAACTCGAAACATTCTGGCAGCATAGCCCGGTGTATTTTGCATGCCAGTACCTACAATGCTAACCTTGGCCAATGTAGAATCGGTGACACATTGCTTACCCCCCACAGATTTAACCACTGGCTCTACAATGGACATCGCCTTAATCAAATCATTTCGAGCTATCGTGAACGTGAGATCTGTAATATTATTAATGCTGGCATTTTGCACAATGGTATCTACGCTTATATTTGCTCTAGCCAGGGGCTCGAAGATTGCTGCAGCAATACCAGGATGGTCGGGGACACCGACGACGGTGACTTTAGACACATTGGTATCGTAGACAATACCCCTTGCCTTGTTTTTTACTTCCATAGAGGCCTCCTTACAAATAATGGTGCCTGAGCTATCGCTAAAGCTAGAAGCCACCAAGATGGGCACATTATACAACTCTCCCAATTCCACTGCTCTGTTATGCATTACCCTGGCTCCATAGCTAGCCAACTCTAACATCTCTTCATAGCCAATGTCCTTTAATTTCCTGGCTCCGGGAATAAGGTGTGGGTCAGCAGTATAGACACCTTCGACGTCAGTATATATCTGGCATATTTCGGCATTCAAGCCGGCAGCGAGAGCAACTGCCGTCGTATCGGAACCACCACGACCTAAGGTGGTAATGTCCTTCTCCCCTTTAGAAATACCCTGAAAGCCGGCAACAATAACTATGTTTCCCTTATCCAGCTCTTTACGAATACGCTTTGGGTCAATCTTGAGAATCCTAGCCTGGCTGTGAACAGTGTCAGTTGTTATGCCAGCCTGAGCGCCGCTGAGGCTAATTGCCTCATAACCCTTAGCTCTCAACGCCATTGCCAAGAAAGCCATAGACTGTTGCTCGCCAGTAGCGAGTAGGGTATCAAACTCCCGCAAATCAGGATGGTCAGTAATCTCTAAAGCCTTCCCAATTAAATCATCAGTGGTATCTCCCATGGCCGAAACAACAACCACTACTTGATTTCCTTCGTTTTTTGCTTTAGCTACACGGCGAGCTACGTTCTTAATCTTTTCGGCATCAGCCACCGAGCTGCCACCATACTTTTGAACTATCAGTGCCATTTCTTTGCCTTTATTTACTCTATCAGCCTGCTCATAATATTATATCCATCTTTGATAAAAATGCCTGTGCCTTTAGCCTCTGCTTCGGTAAATCTCTTCGCCCCACCCCGACTTATCGGGGTGAATCCTGGCCCCCAGAGTATAAATGGGACGGGGTCGGCAGCATGGGTTTGAGTCTCAATCGGCGTGGGATGGTCAGGAAGAATTAACACTCGAAGGGCATCCTTGTCCCAGGAACGAAGCCGACTCACAATTTCCTTATCTACGCTCTGGATAGCCTCTATTTTATCCTTAACCAGGCCGGCATGGGCTGCCTCATCGGTTGCTTCCACATGAATAACCACCATATCATATTCATCCAGTGCCTCCAGGGCACCAATGGCCTGAGCCGCGTAGTCATTGTTCAGATCGCCGCTCACACCGGGAATATCCAGCACCTCCATATTTACCATTCGAGCCAGGCCCCGCATAATATCCACTCCGGACGTCATGGCAGCATCAAGTCCGTAGACTTCTTTGAAGGCTGGCATATCGGGTATTTTACCACTACCCCAGAAAAGCCAAATCATGGTAGCGGGAATATCGCCGCGTGCTATTCGCTCTATATTCACGGGATGTTCACGAAGCACAAGCTCAGAGCGTGCCATAAGCTCTCTTAACAGATCACTCCCAGGCCCCTTGGGAAGAAATTCGTCGATAGCTTTGTCGGGAATATCATGCGGTGGAGTGCAACTAGCCAGGAGGGTATCTTCCCTCCCTTTTATTTTACATATATGTCTATAGCTCACGCCAGGATAGAAATGCACTTTATCACTGCCAAGCTTTTCATTCAAACTAGCGATAAGGGGGCGTGCCTCCCCAGTACTGATATGACCGCTACTATAGCTCCACATCCTCCCATCTCGAACAGCTATCAAATTGCAGCGAAAAACGGCCTCCTCTTCGTTAATAGGAATGCCCATGCCCTTAGCCTCAATGGGACTCCGCCCCCGATAATATACCTTAGGGTCATAACCTAACACAGACATGCAGGCACAGGCGCTGCTAGGTTCCATCCCCGGCGGCACATTGCAAGCTAGCCCGACAGCACCCGCCTTGGCCACGGCATCCATGTTCGGAGTATGCGCCAGCTCCAGGCAAGTCTTCCCGTCATGAGCAGCTAATGGCCAACCTGATGCTCCATCAATTATTAAAACACAATACTTCATCCTTGCCCCACATAGTTAAACATCATATAATAGCATAGACGGCGGGGCGTAGCGCAGCGGGTAGCGCGCAGCGTTCGGGACGCTGAGGTCGGAGGTTCAAATCCTCTCGCCCCGATTTGTTCAGTAAAAAGGAGTATAAGCTGCTTGTACCTAATCCGAAAATAAAAAAGAGCGGAGGGAAACCATGGTAAAAGCTGGAATCGTGGGAGCGACTGGCATAGTTGGTCAGCAATTTCTCGTTGCCCTGAAAGATCACCCCTGGATTGAAATTGCTGCGCTTGCTGCCTCCGAGAGATCAGCAGGGCGCAGCTATAAGGAAGCCATAACCGATGCCCAGTCTGGGGCCTTGCGCTGGTTTTGCCAAGAGCCTCCTGTGGAGGAGGTCATGTCTATGCCTGTCCAGAACGCCGCCGAAATGGATATCTCCGCTCTGGATATCGTTTTTTCCGCCATAGAGTCCGACCAGGCGAAGATTCTGGAACCGAAATTTGCCAAAGATAGAGCGGTTATAAGCACGGCCTCGGCCTTCCGCTACGATGAAGACGTACCAATATTAATTCCCGGTATCAACTCCGGGCATGCCAAATTAATTGATGTTCAACGGAAAACCCGGGGGTGGAAAGGCTTCATTACGCCTATTCCCAACTGCACCACTACTGGCCTGGCGATAACGCTAAAACCAATTTACGAATCGTTCGGAGTGAACGCCGTTATAATGACCTCTATGCAAGCCCTATCAGGTGCAGGCCGAAGTCCAGGAGTGATAGGCCTCGACATTCTGGATAATGTTATTCCCTTTATTGCTGGGGAAGAAGCAAAGGTGCAGCGTGAAACACAGAAAATCCTGGGCAATTTCGCGGGTAATTCAGTCAGTCCAGCCAGGTTCAATGTAAGCTGCACCTGCACCCGTGTTAATGTTCGGGAAGGACATACTGAATCGGTCTTCGTCTCCACCCAGAAAACCTGTGGAGCGGACGATGTAGCCAGGGCCATGAGGGAATATGTTGGTTCACCCGTTGACATTGAGCTGCCTTCAGTCCCCAGGCACATGATAATAGTCCACGAAGACCCGTTCCGACCTCAGCCGCGACTCGACCGTGACGCTGAGGATGGCATGGCTACCGTGGTCGGGAGAATCAGGAAGGATAACGTCCTGAAAAACGGCATCAAATATGTTTTGGTATCCCACAACACCAAGATGGGAGCTGCCAAGGGTGCAGTCCTTGTCGCCGAACTCCTTATTAGAGACGGGTATATTTCCTAGTGTTCAAAGTTTGAGGGTCTCACCGGCATCTATTATCAGCGTATAGCTGTTACCCTGAAACCTGTGTGTTAGTAGTCCCTACCGTCTTCTTAAACCTGGTGCGTTCTACCACAATGCGGGCACTTGATGGTCGGCTCTTTGAACGTAGGTGGCACTCGCAGCTTGGCACCGCAGTCACATGTAATAGTGTTATAGTTACTCAGCCGCCACATTACATCTGAGGTCTCACGAACTCGCTGTATCTCGTTCGGTTCACCCGTTTCACCCTCCAGCTTTATCGTTGTTATTGGGACTGTTCCAGCGGCAAGGGTGGCAGCAGGTATAACCCCCTCCCCGCGGTGAACCTGGCGGTAAGCCTGGTCATAATCGTTAAAAGAGGCGCCAGCCATGGCACGCAGTATGCGTATTCTCTCTGATATAGGGGGGTGGGTGCTGGAGAGATCGCTGGCTTTCATGCCTTTCTTGCGGAAAGGATTGGTGATATACATAGGGGCTGTGGCCTTATTGGCTGATTTTAACTGCCCAGTTGAGGCACCCAATTTTTCCAGGGCTGAGGCCAGTCCTTCAGGGTTTCTCGTATAGAGGGCTGACGAGGCATCTGCCAGGTATTCTCTCTTCCGAGAGATGGCAAAGTAAATGAGCTGCGCCATAATCGGCGCCAATATCATAAATACAAGTGCCACGATCAGGATTATTATCTGGCCTTGCCCACCCCCTCCTGATGAGGAACTTCTTCTCGACCCGGTCATGCTGCCAAAAATTAGGAAACGTGACCCATACCAGGCCAGGATAACGATAGTGCCGAGCAGGATACCACACATCGCCATGAGCAGCACATCCCGATTTTTGATGTGGGATATCTCGTGGCCAATGACCCCCTGCAATTCATCGCGGTTCAGTTTCTGCAGCAATCCCGAGGTAATAGCTACGGATGCCCGATTAGGGTCACGACCAGTGGCGAAGGCATTTAGTGCAGGGTCATCGATTATATATATGTCGGGCACTTTCTCCAGACCGGAGGCAATCTTCATTTCCTCGACCACATTGTACAGGCGAGGGTGGTCATCACGAGTAATTTTCTTGGCCCTCGACATGCTAAGCAGGATGCTATCACCCTGAAAATAGCCGACTAAACTCAAGATTATCCATACTGATATGGCGATAACTAAGCCTGCAATAGCATTATCGAAGGCTAGGCCTAGAAAATAGCCAATCAAGATCAGTAGTATTCCCATGCCTATTGTCAGCACTACCGACCTTATTTGGTTAGACCTAATCTGTTCCCACACGGCTGAAGAGTCTTTTTACTCAGTGAAACTGACCTTGACAGGTTCTCTTTCGGCGGCTACGGTGACCTCAAAGAATTCACCAGCCTTAAACCCGGTCATGCTGGCTACAACGTTAGACGGAAACATCTGTGTCTTGTTGTTCAACCTCAGGACCGAATCATTGTAAAACTGGCGAGAAAAGGCTATCTTATTTTCGGTTGAGGTAAGCTCCTCCTGAAGTGCCAGGAAGTTCTGATTGGCTTTAAGGTCGGGGTAGCGTTCCACTACGGCCAGTAGGCGGGATAAGGCCGAGCTCAGCTCGCCTTCGACCTTGGCTCGCTCACCGGCTCCGGCAGATGACGCTTGCTGGGCAAGATTGCGCGCTTTGGTTACTGCTTCCAGGGTTTCCCGTTCGTATTTCATATAGCCCTTGGCAGTTTCCACCAGGTTGGGAATGAGGTCGTGGCGTCGTTTTAGCTGAACGTCAATCTGCGCCCAGGCGTTCTTTACTTGATTGCGCAGCCTGACCAGGCCGTTGTAGACAGCTATGAATATGACAAGAAGGACTACAACAACACCGATAATGATATAAACTGCTACCATATTAAACCTCCTTAACTCCTATTTTCTCATTATTACTTAATCGCCATCGCTGCCTTACTGCGAGGCTCCGAATACTTCTTCGAGGAAATTGATAACCTGTTCCCCAGGATCATGTTTTGCCAGATGTTCCCCAGCCAGACGTCTTATTAGTTGAGCGACCTCACCCCCGTCAAACCACAATCCATGTTCATCACGGCATATGTCGATGAGTATTTCAGGCTGTTCGCCTATTGCTGTTTTTTTCATCTTATGGCCACAGACGGGGCAATTTCGTTTCTTTTCTGATGAAGCGGCTTCCTGAGAGCTGAGGATGCCATCGAGGAACACCTTTGTCTCTTCAAGACTATGCGACTCAAGCAAAAGCTCAAGCTCTCCATAGTCAAACCACACCCCCTTACAATTTTTACAATAATCGAGCTCAATATTGCGATACTCAACGACTATCATATCGTATTTACAAACCGGGCATACCATTGCTTTCAGACCTCGTCAGGTGGTTTTCATAGTGTAGATGCCTGACGAAGTCATGTCAAGGTTGTTTTATAAGCAAATAGTACAATGAGGTAAATGCGTTGAAAATCAGCTCTTTGCCCTTCGGCGTCTTCTGAGCCAGATTACCAAAAGCGGCACCCAGACCCAGCAGAAAATGCCAAGCCAGATGAGCACAGTGGCTAGACCTCTGCCAAATGTTGTCAGCCCACGCACTGCCGATTTTAAAGCAGCGGAAGCGCTCCAGGGTTCAGTCAATCCCTTTGTTTCCTGTAAGTTTACTTCAATAAGGGACGTCTCTGAGGTCTGCTCCAGATATTTCATGCGGCCTTCAATTTGCTCAATCTCCCCTCTCACCTTGGAAAGCTCTTTCTGCACCATCAACATTTCCTCTACGTTCTCTGCCTTCTCCAACAAGGCTAGATACTGGGCTTCGGTCGCTAGAAGGTTGCTTAGCTGAGCTTCCAGGTCAACATATTCCTCAGTTACATCCTTTGCCGTGGTAGTCTCGTAGAGCACGGCTGTGGCCAACTGGCGAAGTCTTGCAAAAGCCTCTTCAAATTTTTCGAAAGGAACGCGGATGGTAATGCGACCCTCAACCCTCCGTTCATAGTCATATTTATGTGAGGAAACTACATAGCCGTTGAGTTCATCAGTCATCTTGGCAACTTCATCCATAGTCTCGGTTATATTTCCCACCTCCAAAGTCATGGAGCCTGTTTTTACGATTTTGCGGTCTTCCGTTAGTTCATCAGTAATCTCGCTTTCATCTCGCCCTCCCTCACCAGGTACATTGGGTGCTTCTGATGGCGAAGCACCACAGCCACTGATTAGCACTAACCCCAGAATTAGCAGTATTGGAATTGAAACTTTGAGCAGCTTATTAATTTTTTGCCCCTTCCTATTACTGTAAATGCAGAAGGCCGCGAAAGGTTGCATTATTATTTAACCCAAAAAGCCTTGCGACTTTTATTCCAGCACACCCCAGAAGCAGTGTGGTTATATTATAACATAATAGGCTTAAATCTTGGGGGTTGAGGGGGCTTTAGACAATCTCTATCTCTATATCATCCGCGCTCTTCACCGTTTTCCCCAAATCAATCAGGGCTATGGTGCGCTCAGAAATATAATGTCTATAAGCTGAAGAGGTGAATATAGTAAGGCATCTGCTGCCATACATTGTAGGTGGGGCATCTGGCTGGTGAGACCTTATTAAAACATTCTTGCCCAGGCGGGACATGATTTCCTCGAACCAGCCTTGCCCGAATTGAGGTCTCCCGGTATAAGGATCGATTCCCAGGAACTTTCCTTCCGTTTCCTGCCAGTCCCCCCAGGTTATTTGATGCCATTCGGCGCTACCTGGCTTTATTCTACTTATATCCTCTAAGCCTGACACATCGGGGAGTGCTCCATGTAGAGCAATGATTCCATTCGGCGTGGACGCTGCCAGCGGCAACTTGGAGAGAACTTCACTATATCGCTGGCGAAGTTCGTTATCCAGTCCTTCCCAAAAATCGGCAGGATGGAAGCTGATTACAGCATGGCCTTCGTGATTTCCCATAAGTAGGTAAAGGGAATCGGGGTGCTCAATTTTTTGCCCAAGCAAAAGGTTAATGTTCTCCAGGGAGGCTGGCCCCCGGTCGACATAGTCCCCCAGAAAAACTAGCTTATTCTCCGACTTGAGATACCTCTGGATAACCTTCTCCGTGGCTTCGAGGTCACCATGAGTATCGCCGACGAAAATGATTTTGCCTGACTCCAACTGTATTAACTTTGCTTCCGAGGCAAACCTCTTTTCCGCCTCGTTGAGTAACTCTTTTATCTCTTCTCTGGTCACAAGACAAAGCTTTCCTTCACGGGACTATCATCCCACAGCATAGATGTTTTCCGTGATAAAAAGCAACTCCGACTTGGTCGGAGCTCTGGAAAGCCTTGCCATGATTGTTTTCGCTTGAATACCTTTGATATGATGCGATTATGAAAGCCGGTCTGGTTTATGACCCAATCTATTTGGAACACGATACCGGTGACCACGTGGAGAATTCGCAGAGGCTGGTAGCTGCGATGTCTTATTTGAAAGAAACTGGAGTTAAGGAGAAACTCACCTGTCTGCCTTCGCGCCCCGCCTTGCTAGAGGAGCTGGAGATGATACATACGATGGAGTACATCTCCTACGTTAAGAGCAAAGCGGAAAAGGGTGGTGGTTGGCTTGACCCTGATACCGTAATGTCTCCGAAGTCTTACGAAGCAGCCTTATATGCTGCCGGTGGGCTCATGGTGGCTGTAGAAGCGGTGATGAAGAGGGAGGCGGATAGCGCCTTTGCTCTGGTTAGACCACCAGGGCACCATGCCCTTTATGATCGAGCAATGGGCTTCTGCATTTTCAATAATATGGCAATCGCCGCTAAATTTGCCCTAAGCAAGTTCAGTCTCGACCGTATTCTTATCGCTGATTTTGATGTCCATCATGGCAATGGGACCCAGGACGCTTTTTATGCCGACCCCAAAGTCCTTTATTTCTCCACTCACCAGTATCCCTTTTATCCCGGGACAGGATGGATGGATGAAACTGGAACAGGTGAAGGAGAAGGAACTACGGTTAACTTCCCCATGGCCGCTGGCTGGGGCGATGAAGAATACTTGAGAGCTTTCAACGAGGTCTTGGTTCCGGTAGCCCGGAGATTTCAGCCACAACTCATCCTGGTTTCTGTTGGTTTCGATGCTCATTGGGCTGACTACCTGGCTATGATGAGGGTAAGTGTTGAAGGTTTCACTCAAATGGTAATAGTATTGAGAGAACTGGCTGCTGAACTATGCCAGGGACGTCTCGTTTTTACTCTGGAAGGTGGCTATAACCTTCAGGTGGTCGCTTCTTCTGTAAAAGCTGTTTTTGATGTACTTCTGGGTAATTCAGAGGTAGATGACCCTTTGGGGAAAGCATCAATGGCAAGAAAGCCCGGGGGATTTGACGAGCATATCGAGACAATAAAAGGAATACACAATATTCGGTGATAGCTCTAAGCATATAACTTGTTATGCTGGCCTCTTGGTGAAAGGCAAGAGTGTCCTCCACTCCTTCTTTTCCCACACCACCAGAAGCTGGCTGGAGATGCAAATAGAGCTGTAGGTGCCGACGATAACGCCGAGGAGTAGCACCAGAACGAAATAATGTATGGTGGCTCCGCCAAAAAGGAACAGAGCCAGGATGACGAAGAGTGTGGTTAGGCTGGTATTTAATGAGCGCCCCAGCGTTTCCACAATGCTGGAATTTACTGTCGTGGCAAAGTCGGGGCTAATATGCCTTGATACATTTTCCCGAATGCGGTCAAAGATAACCACAGTGTTATTGATGCTGTAACCCACAACGGCAAGCAGTCCGGTGATAAACAGGGCATCAATCTCCACCCCTGCAATCCAGCCCAGGATGGAGAAAATACCTACTATTATGAACACATCGTGGATAAGTGCGATAATGGCACAGGTGCCCCAGCGAAAGGGACTGGGCATGCGGCGAAATGCCCAGACAATGTAAAACAGCATAGCCACAGCAGCTATTATTACAGCGATGCCAGCATTGCGTGCTGTTTCGGCACCTACCGTGGGTGAGGCCAAATAGTAATCGCTTATTTTAACCTGGGAATCTAATTCTGCCCCGATTTGCTCTGCTAGCTCGTTTGCATCTCCTGAGGTTATTTCCCCAATGTGGATGATGAAATTGCCCTCACCCGCATTTTGAATGGTTGCCTTATCATATCCCAGCTCAGCCATCTCATCTCGCAATTGGCTTTGCTCGACCGGCGGGCTAAATTGAAGAATCATAGATGTACCACCGGCAAAATCGGTTCCCGGCTTCAAGCCAAAAACGGCCAGAGAAATTATCCCGGCAACAATAAGTATCCCTGAAATAAGGAAAAACCACTGCTTCTTACCGACAAGGTCTATCATTTCTTTACTCCGTAAGCTGCCAGATTGGTGACCACCTGGCTGCCTATAATCAGACGGAGGAAGGTTCTGGTGACCACAATGGCTGTGAACATGGACAAAGCCACACCAATAAGCAGTGTCTCGGCAAAGCCTTTGACCATAAAAGCGCCGAGCGTGCCGCCAAGCCAGATAAGTATAAGGCAGGCAATAAAGGTGGTGATGTTGCTATCTCTGATAGCGGGCCAGGCCCGGTTGAATCCAGCCTCAGCAGCAGCACCTAAGCTGCGCCCCCCTCGCAGCTCATCCTTCACGCGCTCAAAGATAAGGATGTTAGCATCTACGGCCATGCCAAAAGAAACAACAAAGCCGGCGACGCCGGGCAAGGTCAGGGTTATAACGGGTATAGGCCAGAGCTTAAAAATGGATAAAAGCACCACGCCATAAATCCCTAAACTGAGGCAAGCCACCAGGCCGGGGAGACGATAGTAAACAAGCATAAATATCACCAATAGCACTATCCCAATAACTGCCGCCAGTATGCTCTTCCTGATAGAATCAGCTCCCAATGTAGCATCCACTGTCCTTTCATAGAGCGGAATGCTAGGTTCAAATTCTCCGTCTACCCACCTCCCCAGTGGAACGTCGATCCGTCCAGCGTTAAGTAATTTGGACAATTCAGTGGCATCAGCAAGGCTCAGTCCTGTAATTTGTCCCCTGTCTTCTATCACACTCTCGACTGTCGGGGCGATGATACGACCATCTTTACCCCGGAGTGGCTCATCGCCAAGGTAGATAGCCAGTGGTTTTCCGAGAAGGCGGGTTGTTATTTGTTTGGAAAGCTGCGCTCCCGTTTCGTCCCACTCAAATACCAGTAATGTTTCGCCGATGGTTTGGCTTACAGTAACGTAAGTGTTCTCCTTGAAATATCTACTGGTAAGGGTTAACTCTTTGCCATTCACTGTTCCTGTAGTAGGAACGGTGAAATTTCCTGCGGCATCCTGCTCTCGGAATTCGAGCACAGTGAAGAGTCCGACCATCTCCTTAGCCTTCTCGATGTCAGCAATACCCGGTATTTGGATGACAATACTATATTCCCCCTCGTGTTTCTGTATTTGGACGGTGGACTCGGTTATGCCCAGAGCGTTGATACGCCTTTCTATAACCCCCTTCACACCCTCCATAATCTCATCCCTGTTGTCAGGCTCGATATCGCTGACATTGGTCTGATAAACCAGGTAGCTGCCGCCGGCAAGGTCAAGTCCCAGCCTTAGTCCTTCTCTGCCGAAAACATTCCTGTCCAGCGGGACTATGGACCATAAGGCGAAGCCGAAAAGAGCAAGGATGAAAATTAATAAATAAACGTTTCTGTTTCTCAATTTAGTCTACTTTGCGTTAGGGATTGTTTTTACTCCAGAATTCTGGGATTTTTGGGAAACTCTTGTTTGCTGTTTGCTCACGGCTGACAGCTCCCTTCGAACCAAGGCTAATGCTTCTTCTCTGGTACTTAACTCGCCGCTGGCATGAGCCTCATTGACCATGGCGAGGAGTTTGCCAATCAATGGTCCTGGTGATAAGTCAAAGTTGTTTATTATATCATGGCCATCAATGAGTTTCACCGGCAGGATTTTGGCTTGCTGCTTGTCATGCTCTGTCAATATGTAGTTTATTAATTGGCAATGGTTTCTCCATTCCTTCATAGATGCCAGGGGCCCACGGCTGGCCAGGTAATCTGCTAAAGCTAGAACTAGAATATCGATGTCAGCCTCTCCGGTATCCCGAAAGTAGCGATAAATTGCCCGTTGGGTAGGTAGTCCCTCATGTGCCATCTGAACTGGGCGGAGGTGATGATAAACAAGGCTTTCCACCAGTCTTATTTCTCGATTACTAAATCGCAACCGTTCCAAAATGTTCGCAGTCATAGCTGCTCCTTGTTTGGTATGCCCTAAAAATCTGGCTCTACCTGTATCGTCAATAGACTTTGTCATTGGTTTAGCAATATCGTGGAATAGCCCGGCTAACTTGAGTAGTACTTTGTGGTTACTTCCGCTGGAAACTTCCTGGGATAGGTGCCTCTCTATGACGTCAGACCAAGGAGCAGTAGACAGCATATCGTCGTTGCTGTACTCCCAATCGTTTTCTCTAATGAGAAATTCTATGGCAGCTACGGTCTGTAAAGAGTGTTCGAAGACATCCCAGAAGTGCACTGTTGGCTGCTCTACTCCCTTGCTCTCTCCTAGCTCGGGGATTAGAGCTAGGAGCAAGCCAAGTTTATCTAGGTATCTCAGATGGTAGGCAGCTTGGGGCAGAGTGAGAAAGCGAAGCAACTCTTCTCTAACCCTCTCCCCCGGGACTTCAGTGATAGCCTGGGAATAGCGGCGAATTAGGGATTCTGTGTTTGGCTCTATAGTGAAGTCAAGCTCGGCAGCCAACCTCACTGCCCGCAAGAGTCTAGCGGCATCGGCTTCAAATATTTGCTCGCTTACCCCCCGCACTATTTTATCTCTCAAATCCTCCTCACCGGGAAAAGGGTCGATAAGCTTCAGGGGGGATTGCTTTTTAGTCAAAAAACTTGCTGATTTTCGGGAGCTCATCTTGGTGACTTTGCTGGCAGTGACAAATTGGCTGAGTTCCAGAGCCATGGCATTTATGGTGAAATCGCGCCGGGCAAGATCAGATTCAATATCTCCGGTAAATGGAGAGAAATCAAAATGCCACTCTGCACCACGCGATTCCTGGTTTTGTGAAGTCCTTCTTGGCTGCTCATCTTCAATAACCACCACTCTAGCTATGTTGTTGACATCGTCAAGGAGCACAAATTTGCCTCCTATTTCTTCGGCTACTTCCCGAGCTATGGTTATGGCATCACCGCTTACAGCGATATCTATATCGTTGGTCTTTCTTTCCAAAAGCCAATCGCGGACAAAGCCACCAACGAGAAAGCCTTGCTTTTTCTGGATAGCTAACAGGTGGGCTATCTTAGCCAGGGTGGCAGGTAAATTGCCGCTTTTTATGAAGGACATGACAGCGAATTATAGTTTGTGGCAGCAAGCATTGTAAAGGTTTAGTTGCAGGACAGGGATGATGACCCCTTTTTCACCTTTGTGCGGAGGCAGGATATCAGCTAATTGCCCTGGCAGCGCTTAACCTCAAGGTGATGAGGTTTACCAGGTATGTGAAGCCTTTATAGCTTTTTGGCGTTGGTTTCTACTTGTTCTAATACCCAGGAGCACCACCTTTCTATTCCTTCACCGGTCTTGCAGGAAACTTGGAAAACCTCGGCTTTAGGATTTAGTCCTTCGATGGAACGGCGAAAGGCGGCAATATCGAAATCAACGTGGGGAAGAAGATCCATCTTATTTATTATCACAGCATCGGCATCGATAAAAATAAGGGGATATTTAGTGGGCTTATCATCCCCTTCAGGCAGGCTGGAAATCACTACTCGTTTGTGTTCTCCCAGGGTAAATTCGGAGGGGCAAATGAGATTGCCTACATTTTCGATTAAAAGTAGGTCTATGTTATCCAGGGGCATGTCCTTTAGAGCTGACTCAATCATGGCAGCCATTAAAGAACAACTTTCCGGCATATTTCGGGTATTTATTTGGACTACTGATTTTGCCTCGCCCTGCACTTTCTCAGCATCTACTGTGGAAGCAACATCGCCTTCGATAACAGCTATGTTCAGCCTGCCTTTCAGCCTCGTCAGAGTTTGTAGAATAAGGCTCGTCTTGCCGGCACCTGGAGCTGACATAATGTTAATAGCAAAAACCTTGTGCCTATCCAATAGCTGTTGATTTCGGTTAGCTATGGTCTCATTAGCCTCCAGAATGTTCTGGATAACTTCTATTTTTTTCATTCTACTTCCATGCTTTCGATATAGAGCTCTCGTCCCTTGGATATTTCTACGCTCTGGCTCTGGCATTCGGGGCAAGACCAGAGAGTATCTTGGGGGTGGAAAATTGTGGAACAATTCCGACAACGCAATTGAGCTGGCACTAATTCAAAGTGGAGTACTGCTCCTTGAGCGATAGTGTCATTGCTAAGAGAATCGAAATAAAACTGAATACAATCGGGGACAAATCCTGACATCTCGCCAATTACCAAGTTAATTTTGATGACCTTGCTGGCTTGCGCTTCACCAGCTTTGGCTAAAGCAATATTAACTATGTTTTCAGTTACTCCAAGTTCATGCATTTGGTGAAGCAAAGGAAACCACTATATTGTAAACTACTCTCTGCTTTAATTTCAATCCAGCCAGAGGTTCTAGTTTGGCTATCGCGATACGATAAAACCTGTTATTTTCCCACTCTATATATTTTTAGATTTCGATTCTCCAATCGTGGGAGTATATGTTAAACCTTTTGGGACCGGCAAATCCTATGAGTGTTATTCCGTATTTATTGGCTTCTTTTATAGCCAGGTCTGTGGGGGCGGCGATGCTTACAACTATTGGTATTTCGCAAAAAATCGCCTTTCTTATCGTGGAAGCCGTTTGTCGGCATGAGCTAGCCAGGAAGCTATTCGATAAATTGATTCCGTCTTTAATAGCCAGACCGATGGCTTTATCTATGGCGCAATGTCTACTTATATCCTCAACAAAAATCTCCTTATCCTCACAGATCCCAATAACATGTGTACAGCCAGTCTTCTGGTACAAAGAACTGTTTTCGTTTAGCGCTCCTACCAAATCAAAAACTTCGCTTTTGGTTCGCTTTTTCTGAGAATCACAGTTGCTGGGGGTCTTAGCTAATTCTTCGGGAATGTTCACTTCAAATTTATTGCTGCCGAGTTTATTGATTCGGGACAAAGAAGGGTCTATGCCTCTTGATTTTAAATTGCCAGCTATCATCTCTTCCAGGTCAACGGGAATGCAGTAGAATTTATGAATTTCTCCATTGAGCTTAACGATAATCTCTTCTTCATGGACAAGCTCATCTGTCCTCTCCCGCTTACCATCCCTGGAAATTTCTAAAATTTCTATTTCGGTACTTCTTTTCCCCATGATTTGTGGAAGTCCTTTATATCGTCTATTATGCTTCTGCAGGCATTGAAAGCTGGCTCTCTGTGAGAAGCGGAAACTGCTACTAATACAATGTTCTCTGATATGCCTAATAAACCCACTCGATGTACTATCGCTACATCCTCGACATCAAATTTGTCGATTGCTCTTGTTTCTATCTCCTCTAGTTTCCGGACAGTGTGGTTATCGTCCTCAAATTCCAGTCCAAGTCCTCCAGGGAATTCACGTACAGTGCCGAGATAAATTGATATCGCCCCTACCTTGGTGTCCTTCATTTTCTTGATTATCTCGTTGACGGAGAAATCCTCTTTTCTTATCTCAATCATCTCGTCTCACCAATGTGATTACATGTTTGGGATTTATTTTCACAGGCTGGTCACTTGATGCTCTCTTAATTTGGGCTCTTTGCAGTTTCTAGCCGGGGGAGCTATATTTGGCAGGTGTCACAACTTGTGGCAGAGCATGAGCTACAAGAGGAACTCCCCCCGATTGGGGTAGACGGCCATTCACTGCTTTTAGAAAAAGAGGCGAAAGAGGAGAATATTCGTTTTGCGCCATTGTGACAGCGGGGGCAAGAGGCGTTTTCGTTTGCTTGGGTTTGGTGGCGAAGCAATTCAAACTTATAGTTGCAATTAGGACAAAAAAATTCATAGATGGGCATTTTTAATCCTTTTCTTTATCAAAAGCTTTTAGGAATACGTCAG